>Ga0307982_1002122_pt1 | contig 16091 bp, 17 predicted proteins | sample OrgLakmetagen989_FD_201847 | JGI IMG/M metagenome (GOLD analysis project Ga0307982, IMG submission 201847) | Saline water microbial communities from Organic Lake, Antarctica - #989 | ecosystem: Environmental > Aquatic > Non-marine Saline and Alkaline > Saline | place: Antarctica: Organic Lake...
TGGTGGTGGTCGTCGTTTTTTATGTACCTACAGTACTGTAGTACAGATTTGTTGTACATGTGCAGATGTGCAGTAAACAAAACACCAGGCGGACCACGGGCACAAGAAGGGACACGCACCACGGGCATAACAAGGGCACTCACCCACGGGCATCTCAAGGCCGTGCACTGAGGTGCTAAGAACACGCACCTACGCCTCCGCAGCAAACACATTACTCCGAATCCGCGCATCGCGCGGGCACCTGAACTTGCTAAATTATTAAATGGAATTTCGTTCGTGGTTCGTGGTGGTGGTGGTGGTCTAGTCTAGTCTAGTTAATACTCCCCAAAATACAAAGAAACACCACTGTGGCAAATAGCAACAGAAAAATGTAACCTCCAGAACAAGTCTGACTGGGCTGAGTGTCCTTTTGCGTAATGAAATTGTAATCATTTACTCTCGAGGTGTCCTTCAGCCGTCAGGCATCAGGAGGTTTGGGAATGGAGTGAGTCAGCTGTCTCCACTTCGACCTGTCCTTGGCAATGGGGTCGTCGTTTTTTATGTACCTACAGCAGTACTGTAGTATGTACAGATTTGTTGTACATGTGCAGATGTGCAGTAAACAAAAACACAAGGCGGGCCACAGGCACAAGAAGGGAAACGCACCACGGGCACTTTAAGGGCACTCATACACGGGCATCTCACGGCCGCGCACTGAGGTGCTAAGGACACGCACTTACTTCTCTGCAGCAAACACATTGCTCCGAAGCCGCGCATCGCGCGGGCACCTGAACTTGTACGCAGTGACAAATATTTCAACCGTTGTAAAATCAAGACGTTGCTTGTTGGACAGTTGGACACGGCAACAACACGGCAACTCCTTCGAGGCTATGCGGCGTCGAGGAGAGATTGGAAGCGCGCCCACGACGAGCATGCTGTGAGAAACTAAGCTTGCCACTTATCCTACTTTAATTTCGCTAATTCTGTCATTGCCATGGCTCACACTTGGTTCTAAATGCAAAAGCTGATCTCGTCCTCATATCGTGCTCTTTGTGCATTATAGCCCGGATTCAGCTTCGAAGCATCGGGCCCCGCTGAGCGACGTCCAGCACAATGTTGACCAAACAATTATGCGTCAGCCAAAGCTATCGTACAATCAACCGGCTTTGGATTTTTCGGAAAACCCGCTGCCGCCACCACCTGTGTCGTGTGCCCCGGTGCCCACGCTGGGCTTCGGGGCTAGCAGTACTGTCCCTGACCGCGAGAAAGGGCAGTCGCGCCAAACACAGCAAATCCCATTCGATTTGATGGACTCGGACTTGACCTTCAGCGCTGTTCCTACCAAGGCAGCACCCGTGCAAGAACAGCCTGCCGTTGCGGAGGTTTATCCTGGAGCTGAGGAGCGCGAGCCAGGTTTTGCAGAGGGCCCTGACGCAGAAAACCTTGAAGATTACCCACAAGATCCTCAAGGCTTCCTAAATGGCCTGGTTGAAGGCCTAACCTTTGTAAGTAAACATCTATTGGCCGTTCTAATTACCGCGTCCAACAGTAGTATTGACCTCATCTTATTCATACATCATGTCATGTTGTGTGCTTCGTTACAGATTTCGCGTGACCTCAAAACAAGCCAGTTTGCAGTCGGAGTGCGGGTGAGTACATTTTTAGGGCCTCATCGGTTGTCTCAAGAAACTCAAGCTATCCCTGAATTTACGTTATTCTTTGACCACGCGCACTTGAAGCTTTGTGCCTGAATATATGTTGCCCTTGGACGTTTTTTCTTCGTTTTACTGTTTGCACAAGCTCCTTACGTCAACGCGATTTCTCAATGTATGCACAGGACGACATTGGCCAGCTCAGCAGCAGCGCATCCTCCGCCCTTTCATCTGCCAACGCTATGCGAGGCGTGAGCGCCCTGTCTCAGGTCGTGCACCGCCTGGTGATTGAACCTCTCAAGTCGGCCGAACACTCTCTTCTACAGCAGCAGCCGTCCACCTCCGGAAACGCCACCGACTCCGAAGCGGAAGGCAGCGACTGGTGGGGGTCTCGGAAGCTCCCGCCGGCCGAGCGCGCGCGGCTTCGCGCCATCGAGCAACAAAAGCAGCAGCGGGATGCACAACAGCTCCGATCGGCGAATGCGTCTCGGCTGCCGTCAGCTTTCTTCTCAAAACGCGGCGAGCGTGACGCCTCCTTACCTCCAGGTGGTGGATCGCTTTTGCCGCCACATTCGGAAGCGGGAGAACGCGACAGCGACGACGACGACGGACACAGCGACCGCGGAGGGAGCAACGGTCAGTCCAGTGCTCTGGCGGGGCGGCGCCGGAAGTCGGGGGAAATGGGCGCCCGCAAGCTGGCTAAGACTCCCAAAGGCAAAGAAGGCAGCAAAGACAGTGCTGCGGACGGCCGAAGCAAAAGCCGGAGTCGCAGCAGCAGCAATCGGCCAGGAGGCGGCGACCGGAGCAGCAAGGGAGAAACCACGAAAGCGGAAGTGGGGTCGTCCATCGACTTGCGCAAGCTGGCGAAAGCCAAGAAGGTGCAAGTGTTCAAGGGCCACGGCGCGGCGGTCATGGTGGTAGGGCAGAAGCGGCTCGTAGTGATCGAGCACCGCCCCACGAAGCTAGAGCCCCACCAGGGGGTGGTGCTGTGGATTTCGTCGCTTGAGAACGTGGCGAAAGTGGAGATGGAAATCAAGCCCGGGAGCACGCTGAACGCGACTGACGTGGCCGTGAGTTTGAAAGTGGACGTGAAAGAAGGCGAGGCTTACGTGTTCAAGTTGGGTTACAAGGAGGCCGGCGTGGTGGTGGCGTCCATTTATGCCCGCTTGCATGGGGAAGAGCCACCTCCAATCAGCGCGCAGAAGCAGCAGCGTACAGGGTCCAAATCCACGAGTGGTGGCGGTGGTGCCGCTGCCGAGGGTACCAGTGCCAGCAGCGCCCATCGAAGCACCAGTGCTGAGGACCCAAAGACGCCACCTGGATCGAAGAGCATTGGTGGCAGTGGCGGTGGCGACAGCAAAAGTGGGTGGTCATCGCGGCACAAATCTGGAGGCGGCGCGAGGCGCAGCGAGCGGCAGAGCAGCCACCGGAAGAAGCGCAGCCACCGCAAAGGCCCTCGCCTGGACGCAGAAAACGGCAGCAGTAGCAAACACTGTAGTGGCAGTAGCAGCAGCAGCGCCGCCGCCAATGCTACTAGTGGTGTGGCGCCTGCGTCTCCCTTAGGAGCAAGTGTGAGCCCCACTGTGCTCCGAGGCTGCGGCGCGGGGTTGAACTCTTCGCCAGAGTCAGGCGCACCTGACCATTCTTCTCCGCATCCGGCTTCCCCTAGCACCGGCGGATTTAGAAGTCACGGTAGCAGCAGCAGCGGTGGTGGATTCGGTTTAAAACTAGAGGCAGCCCTCGAGTCATCGTCCGGGGTTGCTCCTGCTTCTAGCCCGGATGCAAAGACAAAGGGTCACCTGTCGTCGCCGCTGCGGATAGTGCTGAGCCCTTCGGGAAAAGGCCGAAACTTGCAGCTCCAGGTGTCCTCGATCACCACCGACGGCGGCAACGTTTGCTTGCAGGGGATCAATGCGGGGCTGAGCGAGCACGCTTCCGGGCCGATGCCGTCACTCCCCGCGAAGTTTGTTGGCATGCTCTCGGTGGGTGTGCCGCCGGATGCCGTGGCGCAGAAATTGCTCAGTGAATTGCCGCACCTCACCGAAGAACAAGTGCGCCAAATGCTATTGAATCCCGCTACTGCTTCTTCAACAAAATCGGAAGCGAAAAGTGCCAGTACCGAAGCAGAAGCAACAGCGGAGCTTTCTGCGGAAGAGGAGGCATCAGTCAAGAAGTACCGAGGTATGATCAAGGCTGGTGTGCCACCGCAGGCGGTCGACAACAAAATGACTCAAGATGGCCTCGCCCGGAAATTGATTGATAGCGTCTTAGGCATCAAGTCAGCTCCTGAGGTAGAGAAAAAGGTTGAGGTAGCAAAAGCAACAGAGGAGCTTTCTGAAGAGGAGGAGACATCAGTCAAGAAGTACCGAGGTATGATCAAAGCTGGGGTTCCAGCGCAGGCCGTGCGCAACAAAATGACTTCAGAAAGCTTGGCCTCGCGTTTAATTGATGCTGTGTGCGGCTCACTAGAGGGAGCTGCTGGTGACAATAGCGAAAACGCCACAGCAGCTCTCAGCGAGGACGAAGAGAAAGCTTGCAGCAAATTTAGGTCGATGCTCAAGGCGGGGGTGCCGGCGCAGGCCGTGCGCAACAAAATGGCCGCCGAGAACCTAGCAGCCAAGCTCATCAACTCGGTGTGCGGTGCGGAACATGTGGAGACTGGTGGCACCGAATCGTGGGCTGGCCGAAGCGACAAGGGCGGCAAAGGAAGTAGCAATGGCACGGGTAAAGGCACGGGCGGCAAAGGCGGGGGCGAAAAACAGTCCAAAATGCTCACGCTGCACTGGACCCCGCTGGACTTTTCCGAAGAAGACCACAAGAACTCGGTGTGGGCGCGGGGCGCCGGCAGCCGCCGCGCAAGCACCGGTGGGCTCGGTGGCAGCAGCAGTGGCGGTGGATGCGACAGCCCAGAGCTCAAGCGGCTCGAGCTGCTCTTCAGCAAAAAGCCCGCCGCGGCTTCCAAAGCTGCCGCCGACGACGACGGCGATGGGAGCGGCGAAAACGCGCAAAAGAAGAAGAAAAAACAGCGCCCGAAACCGCTGGAACGCGCGCGGATGCAAAACTTGGCCATTGGTCTGCGGTCCTTCAAGGACATGCGACCGGCCAGTGTAGGCGAGGCTTTGTCCACGCTCGACGCTCCCCTCTTTTCGGCCGAGCAGTGCGCGCGTTTAGTCGAAATGCTTCCTATGGACGCGGAAGTATCGGCAGTGAAAAAACTGAAGCAAGATTTGCTCAAGGACGCTCAGGAAGCTTCTGACAGCAGTTCAACACCAGCCGTCGTGTCGCTGGAGCCAGCGGAAGAGTTTGTGCTGGGTTTCAGCGGAGTCTTGCGGCCCAAGCCTAAATTAGCTGTGCTGAACCTCATGGTAACTCTGGAGCCAACCGCACGGGAACACGCAGCCAACCTTGCCACAGTCCGCCGGGCACTTGCACAAGTGGTGGCGTCGGACCGCCTCGCGAGTATATTAGGGGAAGTGCTCCGAGTCGGCAACGCGATGAACGCGGGCACTGCCAAGGGAGGAGCACAGGGAGTCACCGTGGAATCGTTGCTGAAGCTCACGCAGACCAGGTCCGTGGGCACGGGCCGCGACTCCCTCACGGTGCTCGATTACATCGCCGAAACCCTGCTGAAGAAGCAATCCGAAGGTGACGAAGTGCGTCGCGCCGCGATGCTCGATGCGCTCCTCAGCCCTGCAGCGCAAGATGGTGATTGTGATGACGACGAAGGTGGCGATGGCGACTGTGACGCATCTACCGACGCCACAAGGGACATTACTAGACGATGCGATGCCACTCAAACTCCGGGCGTTCGCGGCGCTGCTGTTGCTAACGAAAACGAAGGCGAAGAAGAAGAGAGCGGAGATGGGCTGGTGGAAGCTGCACCGTTAGACTTTTGGCGCGAGTTGCCCGATTTAGAAGCGGCATCGCGGCTGCCCATTGCCGACCTCAGCGCTCAAGTAGTGAGCCTGCGGGCTGCCTTGGGGACGGCGCGCCGCGAATTTGCCAAGCTAGAAGACGAAGCAAAGCAAGAAGCCGAAGCGCAGTCTCAAACCCCATCTGCACAGGGAGGAGAAACCGCCACAGCGGCAACGGGACCAATGCCACCGCGAAAAGTCGGGAAATTGAAGTTGCCTCAAGCCGCAGACAGCAGCAGTAGCAGTGCAGCTTCAGATCCTCGAGCAGGTTTAATGGCCATGCTGAAAGCTCGCGGAGCAGCCGCTGACCAAGAAAGCGTTCCATCTGCAGCTCCTGCAACTGTTCCCAAAGAAGCAGGCGAAGCTGCTGCTGCTGCCACACGCGAAGTGCCTGCTGAGCGTGCCTCTGCCGACGACGACGAAGCTACTGCAGTAGTGGCTACGAAAGCAGCTGCCGACGCGGCAGGTTTAAGAACCACATCTTTCCTAGCCGCTGACCCTCGCGCTGGCCTCATGGCTGCTCTCAAAGCGCGCCGTGCTCAGGATGACGACGAAGAAGAAGGCACCGCGAAGGCGCCTTCATCTGAGCCTGAGTCGATGGTAGCAGCAGCAGCTCCTTCGGCATCTGACAAAGCATCTTCAGCGCAACCAGTGGAGCCCGCAGGCAAAGTGTGTGCCGCAGGTGCTGCTGCGAAAGCTTTGGGGGAATTCCTCAATGGGGCTGAAGCTTTAGTGGCGTCCCTGGAGAAAGAAGCAGCCTCCACCAAAGCTGACGCCGACGGAATGGCGTTGTTTTTCGGGGAGCGCGGGCAAGACCCCGGCCACATCTTTGACTGCCTGCGCAAGTTCAGCGCCATGACCCGGGAAGCGAAGTGCAAAGCCGAGGCCAAAGCCGCCGAGCAGCAACGGAAGCAGAGAATTGCCGACGCCGAAGTCAAAGCAGCGGCCAGCGGTGGCGCCAAAACGCTGCGAAAGAAGCCGGCTCCACAGGCGAGTGAGCAAGCAGACATTGACCCAAAAGCTGGCCTCATGAGCGAAATTCGACGCCGCTCTGAGATCCCTTGAGGTCGGGGTTTTCCTATACCTGTAGCTCGTATTTTAATTTTCGTTTGTGGAAAGTAGAAAAGCAGCTATGGCAGATCCACTACTGTCATTATATTCATTACATTGGCCCACGTCCATATATTATAATATATTGAAATCTAGACTTAATGGATGGTCGAGATCCAAGTCTTTATCCTATATTCAGTTTTATTCCGGGTTATCTATGGGCGCCTATAAAAGATAAAAGCAAAACTAATACCAGTTCCGTCAAGGGGTACGCAGTCACTTTCCTTGATAAAATTTGAATGACTTGCGTGCTTCGGATCGCCAACGTGCTAACTTTCCTTGATAAGTGGTAGATAACAACGAAACGAAAATGAAGCATCCTTTACTCATATCTATTTCAAACCCCACTTATTGAAGGACCTTGTTGAGGAAAGCGCCTACATGTGCGAGTTCCTCGTCGCAAGCACTGTGGCCCATACCCGGGTACTCCTTGAAGGTCACCTGAGATACAACGAGAATGAATTGAGGTGCATAAGTCATAAGTCTGCTCAGCACTACTTCTTTTGGTGTAAGCACTGATGTTTGTGTTTGTCTGACTATTTGCTGTAATACAGTGTACCTTTTCGAGGCCGAGAGCCCCCGACCAAGGAGAAGGCTTTGCCTCTTCTTGTTCTTCACCCTTCGTCTGCTCCTTGATCATCGCTCGGTGCGACACCTGCGCCCATTGGAGTGGCACTACAGGGTCGCTGTCGCCGTGGCCCATGAAAATCGGCAACTGCTGAGCGTTGGCCGCGAGGGCAGCGGGGTAGTCGGCCCGGAGCGGCAACCTAGCAAAATTCATTTGTAAAAAACATGGCAAACGCAAGACATTTTGAGTGCAAAAAAAAAAAAAGAAACAGGATGAGCACTGAGGAGTAGAGGACTTGCGTAACTTGAGGATAGGCAATATAGATTGAATAGTTTCTTGTTGCTATACAGAGCTGATTCAGGAGGCATTATTGGTTCCAACCTTGCCCAATGCCCACTCAGAAAAGTAAATAATACATCCAACGATTCCAACGATCTTAGTGCGTCAGTGTGAATCCACTCCTCTTCCATAGCAAAGCTTACCATCCACTCAGGGCAACGCAGCCTGCCAGCTGCTCTTGGTTTGCACCGTCAGCGCAAGATGCGGTGCTTTCCACATCAGTGCCCACTTTCGTAGTCGACTCCTTCTTGCCATAGCGCAGCGCTACATGCATGGCCAACGCCCCTCCCTGGCTGAAGCCGCAAAGTGCAATTTTGGACAGCGGCGTGCCATTTAACACCTATCACCGAAAAACAGGCAGCGTTGCAGAAGGAATAGACCTAGAAAGCGCGCTATGAGCAGCGATGTGAACGACCCTCTCAGGTAAATGGGCGAGGCATGCGAAAAGTACTCCCACCTCTTTGTGAATTAGCGCGTGTACGCGTTCGGCACTCTCGGCAAACCCCGCTGAATCCTCCGGAGAGGACGGGTCGAGTCCAAAAATGTCAAACCACCCAGGCATAGGCATGCCCCCTAATAGGCACCCGCAACAGCCGCACAACGGAAACATGCAAATTCCAGAAACACCGCATATACATACCAATCAAGCAAGGAAGAAAACAGCATCAAGTTATACGCGGTGAAGTTGTTCTAAAGAAGCAGGAAGTGAGCAGCAGCCTCTGAGCCACACTCAAAATAATGTTCACGAGCAACTAAGCGAATGTCCAGTGCGAGAAGCGAAAAGGTACCGTTAATGCTGATGCTTCTTTCTTCGGCGGTAGGCAAGATAAATTTGACGCCTTTGAGCTTCAGTTGTGGCATTGCTGGAGCCCACCTTCACGGGTTCATAGAATAAGAGCGAAGAATGATAGAGAGAGCAGCATGATGGTGAGTGCACGAAAAGAATAGAAATGCAGGTACCACCGAGCATTCAATCTAGACCACATGACAATAGCCTTGAATGAAAGCTCTTCTTGCAGAAAGATGATTGCAAGAAAACGTTAGACTGACCCCATAGCAGTGTCGCCTAGCCCGTGCAGCCAAACAACTACAGCATCTGGCTTAGCGCCGCCAGTCGGCTGCAGAATGACGCCCTCTCCACCGATGCCGTCGCCTCGTATCGCCCTGCTCTCATGAGTGGAGTTCACATGTAAATCATTACACGCGAAAGTTCAGCAGTACGATGAAGACATTCGAGCCTCCCTGAGGAGCCTGTTGTATGTGATTAATACCTACTAAAGTGATCATATGTAAGTCGTGTCGCAGACTAGCCGGACTCACTCTATATCCCCGCGTGCAGTCGATAGCGGCGCGGCGCTAACTCGGCGACCTACAGGTGCTAGCATGAACGCTGCCGATAATCTAGATACGCACAGAGCCGACAGGACGTTTCGGCTCTTCATGAACATAACTCGTACAGAAGGCTTGTGCCTATTTGCTGCTCTTAAAAGCTCTCAGTTCAATTGAATAGTGCTCTGTCTAAAGCCTGTGCTTGCTCCAAGGAAGGGCAGGCAGGCATCAGGAATCAGACAACTTTTCTTCCTTTTTCGTGTCTCTTCGATTTGTGCACACTGTACTATTGAACTTCTGTAAGATTCGAAGGAAGTATGTGTGTCAAGCTGTCAAGGTGTCTCTCACTCGAGTATACATTGAGCTTTGAGCAACAAGCTACACGCCTCACGTGATAACAATCTATACCATTGGAAGCTCTTCTTCATCCCTCGTGGCAACCTAGCGTTCTTCAGCCCGAATTTTGCTCCAATACCCTGAAGCTTCTCAAGGTCCAACCATGCTTAGATCCTTTTGTGTCTCCATGCTCCTGACGGTGTGGCTGAGCTCAATGAATGGCTCAGCACTTACTATAAACTCCATTTCAAGGGGCAAGCTGCCTTTGGCTACCTCGACGGCACCGCGCACTGCCGTCTTTCGTATCATGCCACCTTCTCGCTCTGTTGCCATGCACGTAAAGAAAGGTGGCGGCCCTAGTGGCGGTGAAGATTTTATGCGAAGTATTTCAGCAAGCTTGCCCGGCCCAGGAACACTTCTATTTTGGAGCACGCTCCTCTTATTTCCCGGCTTCTTCTTTGGTCTTATAAGTAACTTTCTTACGGCTCTCGTAGTCGTGCCGCTGTTAGCTTTCGCGGGATTCCAATTATGGTATTCGCTTACGGTCCAAGAGGCAGCGTGCCCAGCGTGTGGAGCCGAAGTTGTGGGCTTCAAAAACGGCGACCCGTTCAATTGCGTAAGCTGCGGCGAGCTCCTTGCGGCCGAAGTGGGTGCAACGCCACCAAGTTGGACGTACCAAACTATCTTTCCAGCCGATGACGACAACCAAGACGGCGGCTCGGTATTTGGTGGTAATGACAAAGCATCATCAGGTGGGATGGGTCAGCCCCCACCTAAAAAGAGTAGCAGCGAACCAACAGGTTTTGTTGATGTTGAAATAATGTAGGTGTGCAAAGAAATTTACTCCGTTCGAATACCACTTCTAGTGCGAGCTCGAACGAAGTGGCCAATTTGAACTTCATAGACAAGAAGAAAGGGCCCTCCCTCCGGTGCTCTGGTGGCTAGAGAACATAGAATTGGACTAGAATATGATGCACTTAGAAGGAATTCTTTTTTAAAAAGGAAATTCCCGCTTTCTCGCGCCACCTACAGAAAGCTCATTTGATTTGCCTAAGAGCTAAATATTCCAGCAGAACCAGAAGGAATGGAACTTGAAGTTAAAAATATATATGCATTACGTATTTGGTTCAAGTTAAAGATGTAGAAAGCAGCGATGTATAAGGATAGTTTAGCAAGACAAGAACTATGACTTGATTTTTAAACAGGTATATTGGCCTTGAGAAATGGATCACTTAAGGCATGTCATAGCATGCCTTACAGCAAAGTGCAAATGACCCGAGTAGGCCTACAATCTTGATAGGGGCCAGTCCGGTGTAGCGAGCCATCGCAACGTCTTTCGCCATATCTGCGTAGCCTTTCATGTAGAAGTACGACCCTAGTGAGTACAGCACACCGCAGCCTCCGGCCAAGAGCGGGTAGGAAAGACCGCCAACCAAAGACATGAAGGTCATGTGGTTTACCTTCAAATGAAATATTTGAAACAGAACACAGGTGAGCACAAAAAAAGAAAAAGAAAAAAAAAGAGCTGGTTACTGAAGTCAAAAAGCCTAGCCCCGATAGCATGCAATCGAGTCGAGACCACTATTCTAGTAGCATATAATTTTGCACGTAAACGCACTCACCGTTTCAAACATGTTTTGATGGCCGCGCTGGATTCGGTTAAAGGCGTCGGCCTTCTCGTGCACGCCAGGCGTAGCGTAAAGGTTAGGGTACGGAACATTCATCAACTTGCGCGCTCCCATCACAGGGCCGCCAATTACCATGTTAGCTACGAATGGTACTACGACAGCACCTAGTACGGTGTACTTGTAGTTTTCGGGAATCATGAGGGCGGGCATAATGACTCCTGTCTGGGATAGAACAATGGTGCGGCGGATTCACAGGGTGGTTATAAAAATGTTAGAGCATGGCCCACAATACAAACGAATGTAAGTTTAAAATGGTATCAATAGCGTGCTCAAATCAATTAAGAGCTGCATCATTGCCTGCGGGGCTGTGGGGTGTGGGGTGTCTAAGTAGTGTCTAAGAATGAACGAAGATCACTACTTACTTACTTTACTTACTTACTTTTCGAAAAAGACCAAGAAATTTTGCGACGGATCTTGGATTTCTGCAATGACATTCGGCACAGATATTCGGCACTCTCTTGCCGGTTGCCGGCTCAAGATTTTGTTGCGCTTGTTCTTTGTTCTCTGACTCTTCGACCCACGATTGCGACTTGATGCAACCGACGACACCATCAGTCGGGTGCTCGGAAATGACCCGTGCGAGCGACTGAATGCGTCGGCCCCTTGTTTTGCCTTGGTAAAAGGCATGCCATTACAAGGGGCACCATCCGAGGTACTGCGTATTTGCTGTTGTGAATACACTGGTGTGACACTTGTGATTCTTGCCGTCGGTAGATATTCTCAACTAGGCTGATCTCTCTCCCGCATCCTGCACAGGTTCGCCATTCCCCTCCAGGTTGCTACTTGCCGTTATTTGAAACGCCGCCTGCTGGAGGGCATAAAAGCATTCACTCATCTGCTAAGAGCGCGCCAGCTGGTACGGTACAGGTGAATGTATGGGAACCCGGCCATGGGCGCGGTTTAGACCCTTTGCTCCAGTGCACGCTCAAGCACGATCAGCGCCCGCAGTGGACCCCCAAAACCTTGCGTGCAGTGATAGGCGTCTCGCAGTGGACTGAACCGAGAGAGTGCTTTCAGGCGTTGGCCAACACGCGAGGTGGACCTGTTGGGATTTGGGAAGCCGAAGACAACCACAATTTTATTCGTAATACCGAGGGAAAGCCTGACGAAGATCTGAGTAAGATACCTGCACCCAACTCTACGTCCGCGAAGGGGCATGGAGCTATAGTGGCTGAAGAAGACGACGACGGTGTTGGTAACTTCCAGATACACTTTGGCGACATATCGAGCGACGAGGACGAGGACGACGGTGGAGGCGATCGAAGCAGTGGACAAGATGCCAATGCTCTGCACGCGTCAGGCCCTCGCATGTTTTACTCGCAACCTGGAGCTGTAGTCGGTGGATTATATCCCTTGGCGTCTACGCCTCTCTGTTTGCTCCTCGTAAATCGTACGAGCACTGGCAGCGGCAAAGCTGTTAGCTCGAGCCTAAGCTTATTGAACAGCAAAAGCAGCACCACAACCAGCATCATGCTTCTGCAGGGCGTTACATGCTCCATGCTTCCACCGCCACCCCCACCGACAACTCAAGAAGGGTCACCTAATACGGTATGGGCCGTTCCGGGGTCACCGCCGACGCTATCAGGACGTGCACCTGCGAGTCATGCGAACCCGCCGCTGCCGCCTTCCTACGCTTCGGGACAAGCTCAGGGAATTCCTCGTACTGCACACCCAACCAAGCCCTTGGGGGGCTCCGAGAATTGGCAAGGAATTTCCGTAGCTAACTCTCCACCGTTGCCGCCGCTGCCGCCACCTATAGGTACCGTGCGGCAAGACGGCAAGTATGCGGTGCGGATGGCCGACCCCAACAGGCTGCCGGAATCCCGGGTGGCCTGCCGTTTCTGGGGCCGCGCGCGCGGGTGCCGCGCAGGCAGCTCGTGCAAATGGCTCCATCACAATGGTGCTGGACCTTCGTCATCATCTTTGTTTTCTCACCTTCCTCGGAAACACCACATCAACTATGGAGAGACTTCGCGTCCTCCATTGCCGCCACCTGCTGCTCAACTACCTCTGCCGCCACCGCTGCCACCACCGCCGCTGCCACCGCCATCAACACCACCGCCGCCGATTTATCATGCACATCTACGGCCTACTTATCCACCATCTTCTGCTACATTTCAAACTACAACATTTCACCAACAACAGCAGCATCATCATGAGCCATACCAACAATGGTCACATCAGCACCTCTCTCAAAATCGCCTCCAAGACTCGTATCAACCAGCGCACTTCAAGAAGCATACGTCGCCCAAGCCTTGCCACTTTTGGCTGCACCGTGGGGTGTGCCGCTCAGGCGACGCTTGCAAGTGGAGGCACGACCTTCAGTCGAACGGGAAAAGCTCGCCGTCGCGGCGTCCCATGAACCACGAGCAAAGCGCAGGAAATGGCTCGAGTACGGCCCTATCCAGCGAGACACTGCCGCCTAACGATACGCAAAATGGCTCAAATTCGCTCATTCCTGCAACGGTGCCGGAAGACGATGTTGCATTGCCAAGCAAAGACGAGGAGGAAAATAAGCAGCTGAAGCAGCAACAGGAGCATGTGCTCAATCGTTCCGACAGCGAGCCGTTAGACTTTCCGCCGCCGCCAGTGATGGACCACAACTACAACCTGGCTTCAGTGCTAGCCGCGGTGGCACAAGACCCAAGTGCATTGGAATATGCGTCTGCGACCTGGCAAGAACACCGAGAAGTGGTGCTTACAGCGGTCCGAGAAGACGGAAGCGCACTGCAGTTTGCTTCGACGGAGCTGCGCGCTGACCGGGAGATCGTGTTGACTGCGGTGAAAGCCAGCGCAGCGGCCATTGCCTACGCTTCTCGTGACCTTCAAGCAGATGCATGGGTGACCATGGCGGCCCGCCACAGCCAGGGAGCAGCCAGCCCTAGTAATGCTTTGCGCAACGGGCGCGCAACGTCGAGCGAAGAAGCGGCGCGGTTTCCGAGCTCCCTGACTTTACCGGCGTCTTTCGACCAGCCAGCGGACGCAGCGGCAACAGCCCTGGACGAAGTCGATGAATTCGGGCTTCCATGACACTAGGCACCAATTATGATATATGCCATTTGGATCTCGAATGGCTTCTTGTGTAATTCAAGTTCTCACACCGGGCACGTGTGGCGTGTGCCGCAGTTATTGTTTTGTAGCCATATGTACATTTCGCATCTAGATCAATAATAAACAAAGGAAATCTTGATACTTCCCTGAGCCCGTATCACTCCTAGGCGCACTCGCCACTCGCCTTATAAGTTATAACATTATATGACGCAAGAAACCGCAGCCTAGTTTTGAACTATTTCTTTTTTGATTAATTACATAGAAAATATAAATCAGTTATAGCTCTTGAAACTAAATTACGTAATTGTAATTACTAATTACGGCAGAGATCGGAATAACGGCAAAAAGCAGCTAAAGGCTAAGCTAGGTTCGGTTTCCCGCGGGAAATTCCGCGGAATTCCCGACTTCCCGCGGAAAGGGAAATGTTTACCAATCAGACGTGATTTCCGCGACGGGAATTTAGCAGTGCCTTAATGCTTTATGGCCACGGCACGAAAATACCGCGGAAAACCCGCAGAAATCCCGCGGAAATCCCACCTGAAGTGAAATTTTTAGCCATCGCGCGGGAATTCCGCGGAAACGGGAATCTCAACCCTGAGGCTAAGGGCTAAGGGCTCATCAATTAAACTTTAAACGCACAGTACAAAAACCAGTTCCCGGCAGAAAGCGAGATAATTTCTGTACACCTCCGTTTAATTCCTGACCAGTTTTCATCTAGCCAACAAGTGCACGGTTTGCTTTATTCCTTATTCCTTCTTGCGGGGGCGCGGAATGAGGCTCTTCTGGGTGCTGTCCTGGATGGTCACGGTTTGGGCTTGCGCGTCGCGGTCAGCTGCCGCTTCGTCAGGCCGTTGAGACATGTCCATCCCGAGGGCCAACCGGGTGGCGTCGGACAACAGCAAGTCCACGAGGATCGCGTTCATGGCCGCGCGGTCGAACAAGTCTTCCACGTCAAGGCCGAACGAGGTTAAGTCGTCCCGCACTTCTTGAAAGGACATCCGAGCCGCCGCCTAGGGGATGAGGGGTGGGAAAAGACACAACTCAACCGGGGATGAATTGCAAAAACAATAAGATAGGATTCAGAAGTAAGAGAGGAGATGTAGGAGTAACAAGAACAGGGTCTGAATACCTGAATGATCAGTTTCTTTTCTGTTTCAGCGCGTTGCCTGCGTTTTTCTAGAAGCCGCCTCTTGGCTTCTTCACGGTCGATTTGCGGGTTGCGCGTGACGGATATTTTCGCTCGGCTCAAGTCAGGCGGCGAAGCACTCCTTTCGAGGGGTTTCAGAACCTTTTAAGAGCACAAGAGAGAGGTGGAATGAGGAAGATGAAAAGAGGAAAGGAAATTGAAATGGAGGGAAATTAAAAGAGGGGGATGATTGGCATAAAAGCGTGGAAGTGTGAATCTTCAGAACCCTCAGGAAACACTGCTTTGGTTTGTATGAAGGGAGTATTCGTGTCAAAGCATTCACATATCCACCCACCCACCCACCATCATGGTGGTGCCCGTGGAGGCCAACGCAATTCCTAGAGAAAAGTCCGGCTCGCCGCCCATGCTGCAGTCCAAATCGCCCAAATTCACCTGTTCCACACATTCCCAGGTAGTGAAATTTGATGGACAAGAAGAAAAAGCAAATATGGATGCATGAAATGATATCTTTTTCAACATATGGTGAAATGGCACCATCAATTTTGGGAGACTTTTCCTTGTGACCCATGACAAGTCTTCGATATGAAAATCCAATGGCTTACCGTGGCCTCTTTTAAGATCGAAGGCAAAGACTCAATGAGGACGGTGGAAGGAGGGCGCTTCATGGGCACCCCTTTGGACGCTAGCCGCTCCAGGGTGTCGCTGACCTGCCGAAAGATGGGGAAGTCGATAGCTCAACTGAGAAAGATAAAAATCAACTTAAATCAAGCAGCAAAAAGTATACAAATGAAAAATTGTGAGATGAAAAGAGAGAAGGACGCTACAAGGAAAGAAACAAATCGAAAAAGAATAGACGGAAGAAACGAAGCCGCTCACCCGCAAGAACCGGGTGATGCCAGCGTTCACTTCTGGAGACTTCGACAAGTTCCAAATCGCCGCTGCAGCCATCCGCTGCACGCCCACGTCAGGAGAGGCCAT
>Ga0307982_1002123_pt1 | contig 16089 bp, 9 predicted proteins | sample OrgLakmetagen989_FD_201847 | JGI IMG/M metagenome (GOLD analysis project Ga0307982, IMG submission 201847) | Saline water microbial communities from Organic Lake, Antarctica - #989 | ecosystem: Environmental > Aquatic > Non-marine Saline and Alkaline > Saline | place: Antarctica: Organic Lake...
GCAAGTAGCCCCCTGGCGCATTTGCCTGCTTAACTCACTTCCTTCCAAGATATATACTTTAAGCTACCATGTGCTTGATTAATGCGGCCCAAAGGACCAGCTGTCTTCTTTTCGCTCCCTGCCTGTTTTTAATCAAAATTATAGTGTTGTGTGTGATAATTATGGCTTAGCCAACACCAAGGATCAAGGGGGCTTACAAAAAGTAGAACTAACCATTAAATATATCAGAAGCCTATTGAAACCCTGCTATTAGAACAATAACCATTATCGGTTTGCTTTTGCTTTCGGGGTTAATTTTCCATTTTTAAACCGCAAATTCCGCCTAAATGGATCAATATTATGCAATGCGCGCCCACTTACAGACTTACAGGTAACGTTTGGTAGGGACGATTATAACACACAGCACTTATCTAAACCGTAAGCCTCTTAGATCTATGGATCTGTGTCGCATTAATTGTAGAGGGCTCTTCCAACAGCGCACGTATGTCAAGCAAGATATTGATACTTATCTCTCGCTTTTTCAATGCCACAGAGCCGGGTTAAATACCCGGAGGGAGATGAACTCGAACCTTGTTGACAGCCATAACCCCTCGCAATACCAGGCAGTGCATCAATAGACAACATTGCACAAAAAAAAGTAGAAAATAGAAAAATCATACAATCCAAGAAAGCGTAGTATTTAATGTATCTTACTTGGATAGCTGTTCAGAAGGCGGGCGAGGAGGCGTAACATGTCATCAATAGCGCACCGTAATATTAGGAAAGCCGTGCTGCAAAGTTCGCGTACGTTGAAGTACGTAGTGAGCTGCATTAAGCTCCAACAATTTACGAAAGACGAGATGCAGCCTTCGACGTACACCGCGTTGCTGGTTATGAACAAGAAGAATACGTCAAGAGTGAAAGATTGAACAATCTCGCTAAGGCCGGAAATACCTCTGCCCAAAGATATAGGGTTGCACCTCGTGTAGCCCAAGCATGGACATAAGTGTTGAGGCAGCTTTTACTGTCACTCCTACCGCAATGTAGTTTTTTTCATGTCGCGCGCAAATCTCGAAGCTTATGATGACTCCAAAGCATGCCTGAAAAAAAACAGCAAACAAATTGGGCAGCAGCAGTGTGCCTTGCACGTCGTTGCTACGTGGTGGACCCGCGCTGACAGTGCCAAGCCTGCGCTGCCATGTTGTAAATGTATCTAATTTCAATCGTTAAGCAAAAAGAAGGCGTAGGCACTTGCTCCACGGGTGAAATCCCCTCGATCGCTGTAGTAATACACAAAATCGATGTCGTGACTCTCAGCATAAGGACCATCTGAGCTGAAGCGCGCTGGCGCCCAACATCTGGCAACCGGGCGCGCCCATTGATTTGAAGCATCAATGATGGAAGTTCAGGTACGCATCGAGGCAAAAATGTTGCTCTAGGGCGGCACCAGCGCAATCACCCTGGGGAAACCTACGAAAATAGTGGTGCACACGCTTACAGTGAGCTCGGGACCGACAACAGCGCGGGGCGAACCTATGGCCAACATGACTTACATAATCATTATTAAAGCCACCTTCCACTTGAGTTTCAGTGCGACTAGAGCACTTTTAGGGCTCGCACGGGGTCCGGATACGCGTCGCAAAAACAATCCGGAGGACGCGCAGAACTCATGCCGTTGTGAGCTTATTGGTGCTCCGTGATTAAAAATAATATGCGAGGCAGCTCCGGGGTGAGCAAATTAATACTTGTGCAAAGCATGAGCTCTGGAGATGGCGTGAGCGATGAGGGCGGGCCTATTTAGTGGCGAAGTTGACCTTAGCTACAGGTAGCTATAATTGATTTTCTGCACCACTATTTTCATTGGGATTAAGGCTATCATGTTCCTACCCTGTAACCTAATGAGATCGTTATCACGTTATCACAAACCGTTGATTTTGTTGGCAATGAAGCGTGGGTTGATCCAAACTTAGCTCCGTTCGTCATAAAGCTGGCGAGCGCACGGCCGACATCGAGCTTATATTTCTTGGTTTGAACATCATTTTGGCTAATTTATCTAGCGGAGCGATAAAAGCCTTGCGTTTCGAAAGCAATTTGAACCAATGCCGGATTGGTTCGAGCGTACTCAAGCCGAACGCGGCGGCAACGCACGGGCAAAAAAAGGCAAGTCATTTGTCTCCGAAGCTGTCAAGCGGGTGCCTAATCGTGTCGCATCCAAGGTTGGCAGTACTGGCGAGGGGCTCACTGGTGCTGAGGCTGCGGCCAAGTACCAACGGGATCGCGGCCTCAGCGGCGGCGGCGGTGGTGGTGGCGGAGGCGATGACGGTGGTAACAGTGGCCTTGAATCCAGCGGTGGGCGGTCGGCAGCGGCAGGCAAACTAGCAGCGGTGCGAGGCGTCGCCGCCAAAGCAGAAGCCCGCCGCGCTAGCAGCTCAATGGCCAGTGGGAGCAACGGTCCCGGTGGGTCAGGTTCAGCGGACGCAGCGGGGCGGCAGTGGATCCAAGACGTGGTGTCAGGTTCTCGCGCGCAAGTAGCCAGCTCCAAAGCGGCAGCAGCAGCGGCAGCAACTGTTGACCACAATGATGTCACTGCGTGGCGCCCCGCACTGCCAGCCCCTGGGAGTAACCGTGCGGAGTCGTCTCGGGTCGTGGAGTCGTTTCTAGCGTCAAATGCTCCATCGGGGCCTCCACCGTCATCGGCAGCAGGTTCGCAGCCGTACTCGGCGACTTACAACGGCACGTACACGCCGGGTCTGCGCACAGCTTCTTTGGCGCGGGCTAGCGATGCCAGTGGCTTTCGAAGCGCTTTCGGTGGGATGGGCGACAATTTCGGTGACGGAGGCGACAAAACGGCAGGCAAGTCCTATGGTCACGGTAGCTTCAGTGGGTATCCGTTGACCACCTTTGGCCAGAGCAACAGCGGCAGCAGCAACCACAACCATAGTTACAATAGCGCCAATGGCATGCAAACTCTGCAGCGCCCTCCCCCGGCCGAGCGAGCAGAAGCCCTCTCGGCAGCGTCGCGAGCACTCAATTCGTCTCACCGCTCGGCGAACAACGCCCAGCGCCACGGGAGCAGCAACAACGTGTTGTTCTCCTCGGAGCCTAATCCTCGGGCGGAAGCCACCAAAGCGTACCCCACTACCAAACCAATGCCCAAGCAGAACTCGGTGCGGCTGCCCTGGGAAACGCCGGAGAATTTCGCCCATGGCATTGCTGCCGAGCATTCGGCGCTCAAGCAGAGCAACACTAGCGGTTCAGGAGGTGGTGGAGGTCACGATGGCAGTGTGCCGTCGGCAGCAGGAGCAGCAAGTGTAGCGTCAGCTGCAGTACGCCCACCCACGTCACGCGGCGGGTTTGGAGTGCGTGGGATGAGCGAAGCCGAGGCCATGGCGGAAGCTGCTCGGCAAGCGGCGGAAGCGTCAGCGGCGAAAGAGCGGCGCGCGCACCTGAGCCACGCGTTTGGAGCCCACGTGGCGTCGCTGCAGCAGCACGTGCGCGACCGGTCCGCGGAAGCGAGCTCGCACTTGCGCGCGGGGCAGTCTTCGGCCAAAGCAGTGGCGGAGGCCATGCACAAGAAGCAACGAGGGAGCAACTGGGGAGCTCCTGGTGTTGTTGTTGTTGGTGGTGTAGGAGGAGGCGGGCGGCCTCCTATGGCCCCTGCTGCCAGAATGTCATCGTCGGCTGCTCGAGCGCCTCCATCGTCGTCATCCTCGGCGGCGGCATTTCCTGCGTTTACGCCGGTGAAGCGCCCAGGGAATGCAGCAGCTGCTGCTACTGCTGCTAACAACAGGAGCAGCGCGAGTCGAGGCAGCAGTGGGGTGGAGCATTTCTGGGCTGGCGAAGGAGTCGCCGATTTGCCTACAGGGACGTTTGACTCGAGGTCACCACCACAATCAAGGTCATCGGTGGCGCGCGCGCCGCCTTCGCCGCCATCTCCACCTTTCTACCCACCTGCAGCCCCTGCTGCCCCGCTAGCACCTGGACCACCACCAGTAGCAGCACGGCCAGCCGCGCCTGTGTCTCAGGCCGCTCTAAACGCGCTCGCGTCGGCAGAAGCGGCGCAGCGGCACGCCGACGCGGTCGCCAACCGCCAACTCCTCGCGGCCGCAACGCCTTCTCCTCTGCCACCTGGAGCAGCCGCAAAAGCAGCAGCCGAAGCAACTGAAACTGGTGCAGCAGCAGGCGCTGGCGCTGGGTCAGACCCCTGGGCCGAAGCCCTCGCTGCCGCTGAAGCAGCGGAGCAGCAGCAAGCAGGCAGAAGTGGTAGCGCTGCTGGTGGTGCTGTTGGTGGTCGGGCTACTGAGCTACGAACGACGACAGCCGAGCGTGTGGAAGCCGGATTCTCACAAATACGGTCTACGCTCGCGGGTAGCGCTTCTCAAGCTTACGCCAAGGAACCACTGCCACCGCATCCGTCGTCGCCGCGACCTGGAACTGCGAACCACGGAGAAGAAGAAGACGACCACTGGCGGTTACAGGGAGAATTGTGGCGCGAGCAGCAAGAGTCCGACTTGGCGTGGCGCCAGCGCTACGGGCAGGACTTGCCGCCACCGCCGATCGACCGCCAGCCCAGCTATTCCTTGCCTCCTCCAAATCCGTCTACTTCGCTGTCGTCTGGAGCGCCGTTGTCGCTGACAGCTTCGTACCCGTCGTCGCCACCCAAAGGCACATTGTCAGCCCCCCGCCTGAGCCAAAGCCAAAGCAGCAGCAACCATCGCGGCCGCAGCGGGAGCAGCAATGACGTGGCATCCCCGGGGGCCGCGGCAGTCGCAGCCGCGCGGTCCAAAGCCGAAGCCCTCAGCGCGATGGCCAACGTGCCTCGGAACATCCCTTTGCCTCCACCCTCCACCGCGACTAGGCGGCGCTTGACGGCGCAAGCGGAAGCTTCCGACCCGTATTTGCACACCGCAAACTTGTACGGCGGCGAGCGCAACGGCAGCGGTAGCCCAACGACCAGCAACGGCAGCCCGCGGTCGCCCGAGAAAAGGCTGATGCTGCTGCACAGCGCAGACGACCACCTTTCGGCATGGGGCGACCACCAACAGAACCGAGCAAAGTGGGGCAAAGGCATTAGCAGCAGCAATAACAGCCACTTGCCCCACGACTGGATCGACTCATTGGAGGCCTCGGAGAGAGCCACGCGCGAAGCGAAGGCGGCCACTTTAGCGGCGGAGCGGCAAGCGTCCGCAGGGCAAGCTACCCTGGCCGCGGCCCTGTATGCCGCCGCAGCCGACGCCGAGGCCTTCGCACTGAACGGGCCCGGGTTTCAGTGGAAGCCGCCGGGATCGATGGGCTTGTCCCCGCATTACGACCACCCGCACGGCGACGACAGCTACGCCGCTACGGTTGCCGCTGCTGATCCCGGTGCTGCTGCTGGTGCTGCTCCAACCGCTGCTGGTGCTGCTCCAACCGCTGCTGGTGCTGCTCCAACCGCTGCTGGTGCTGCTCCTGCGGGCAATTCTGTTGCTGAGTACGGAGGCGGCGATGTGCATCACAATGCTCAAGCTGAACGTGGCATCGACTTCAGTGCTAGTGCTCACGACGACAGCTTTGCGAACCAAGTAGAGAGGAGGCCTGACTTGAGCCGAAGCAGCAGCAGCATGTCACAGCCACAGCACGCCATCGAGAACCATGAGGAAAGCACGCATGTGAGCTACCGCCAAGGAGAGGATGATATGCATGGCCGCAGCAGCCGCACCGGTGGCAGCAATAGTGGATCCCCGCCACCGCCAGAAGGACCAGAGGTGCACTTTGAGCAGCAACCAGTGGGGGAATACAGCTACCACAAGCGCGTGCAAGTGCAGAGCCATGCTCTAAAGCAGCAGCAGCAGCAGCAGCAGGCGCCGTCGTCGTCGCAACGCTCGCAGCCTCGGGACAAGGGCTCACAACAACAACAGCGGCGCCGCACGCCGTCTCCACATCTGCCAACGCCTCCTCCTGAGCCACTTGTTAGCAATGCCAGCAACAGCTACGCCGCCCGCGTCGGCGCGAGTCAAACGCCGCCTCCACTCCCTGTAGAATCACCCGAGGCGCCGTCGTCTTCTCCATCGCCAATGACAGCTGAACCGGCCGCTTCTGCACCTGTATCTAGCGCTAGTGGTGCCAGTGTCAGTGCTGCTGCTGCGAGAAGCTCTCAAACTTCAAGTTCGCCCTCGAAATGGTCGAGCAGACGAACACCGAGCAGCGGTCGCTCGTCCACCTCGGCTGCACGAGGAGGAAGCGAGAATGACGGCAACAATACTGCCCACTCGGCGGCTGCCGAAGCTGCATCTTTGGCTGCTGCCACTGGCGCGCTCGACCTGGGCGATTTGCCTCCTCTAGTGCTGGTCCCCGTGCCGCCACTCCTCTCTGCCATGGAACAGCACGACGCTAGGCTACTCGCTCTAAGCCCAGGTGGCACCCCCGTATCTGCGGACCGTTTGCCCAAACCGGTCGACCTGGCCACGGGCGCCAATTTGATTGGCCGGGTGGGAGGCTCCCAGGGGTGCACCGTGGGGCTGGACCTTTTGGACGTGCCCGAAGGCTTATTGCGGGCTTTCCACACCACTGATCAAGGGGTGCGGTGCTACCTGCTGAGTCAGCGGCACGCCGCAGTGACGGTCGCGGCCGACGGGATGTCGGCGGTGGTGGAAGCTTTAGCGACGCTGCAGGCGTCGCACGAGCTGATTCGCGTCAACAACCGCACCTTGCCGAAGGGAGAAGTGGCGGCCCTCGCCATTGGCGACACGCTCACCCTCTTAGGCGGGTGCAACAAGGGCCTGAACGCGGTGGTGTCCCGCGGCGGCGATTTGACCTACACCCTGATGGTGCACCCCAAGGTGGTAACCATGCGCGAGGAGGCCGTGCGAGCGCAAGCCCAGCGCCAAGCCCACGCCGCCAAGGTCGCCGCAGACAATGCCACCTTGGCCACTGCGGCTGCAGCGTCAGCGGCAGCCTCGTCCGCGGCTTTCGGTGCGGAAAAAGCGGTAAGAGAGAAGAAGGCTGCCAAGGAGAAAGAAGAAGAGGAAGAAGCAAGGAGAAGGGCTCAGCAAGCGATTGAAAAAGAAGACGAAGAGGTTGAGGAGGAAGAGGCTGCTAGAATAGAAGAGGACGAAGCAGCAGCGCTGGCTCGAGCGTCTCGGATCAGTAATGCCGTAGTGAATGGAGGCGAGGCCTTGGCAGCTGTAGCCGCAGCAGGAGGAGCATCTGGTAGGAGTGAATCCGTGGAGTCGCCGCTTCGTTGCAGTGTCAGTTTTGGCCCCTCTGGCAACAGCACCGCAAGCAGCGGGGGCAGCAGTCCGCAGAGCAGTTATCATCGCGGTGGAAACAGCCACCAAGCAACCAATCACCGCCACCCTTTTCCTCCTTCCACTGTCGGATCCTCATTGACACCAGCACCAGCCCAGCCGCCGTCAGGCGGCGAAACGCAAATCTTGCTGCAAATTGAAACCTTGACCGAGTTGAAGAAATCTGCCGTGGCCAACGAAGAGTACTTGAAAGCCGGCAAGATTTCGGCAGAGATTGTGGCGGCGCGCGCAGCGCTCGCAGAAGCCAAGGCCGCGAACACCAGTGCGGTGCAAGCTGCTGCCGCCACGGAAGTGGCCCGCCAACACGCCAAAGCGCAGCTCGCAGCCGAGGAAGAAGTCCGCATTGCCGAAGCCCGGGCTGCGCAGGAAGCCGCCGCGCGCGCGCAAGCCGTGGGGGACACCGAAATGATGTACCATTTGTCGCTCACCCCTGCAGGGCGCCAAATCTTGGCTGAGCGGCGCCGCAACGCTGCTGCTGCATCGAATGCTGCACCCAATGGCAACGGTAGAGGCGAGAACAATCAAGGCAGTAGCCTGTCCGGTGCTGCTTCCAATTCCCCAACGTCTCCGAAAAACAACGGCTACCACAAGAGCTACCACAATGAGCGAAGTCAGCCTCTATCGGCGCGCACTGCGAAGTTGCTCGAAGCGAAGACAGCTGAAGCCGAGAGAGCTGCAGCTCGACTGGACTCACCACGCCACCCCAACCCAGTTGAGGCGGCCGCCGCCGTGCAGGCCACTTCCACTATTGCGGCGGTCGCAGCCGCGCGCGCCGAGTCCGCAGCGGTGGCCGCAGCCGCACAAGCAGCCCAGCGAGCAGCTCTTGAAGCAGAAGCCGCAGCCGAAGAGTGGCGTCTGGCGCGGGCACGCGAGGACAACGAAGTCAGCAAACGAGCGGCGATCACGGCGGCTGGAGGCGGAGAAGGAGGCGACGGTGCGACTGACGGCGATGGCCACGTCGACGATTTTGATGGGGCCTCGTGGGAAGAAGAAAGGCGGCGGCGGCTGTATGAAGCCGAAGCGGCTGTTGAAGTGCGCGCTCTGGTGCAGCAAGAATACGCCGCCAGAGAAGCCCGCCGCCGCTCGCCGAAAGTGTCGCATGTTGCGGCCACCAACACTACTGCTGATTTAGTAGCCGCAGTTGACCCACCCAGTAGTCCACGAGCTGCCAGTGCTGCTACGACTGCTGCTGGAGCTGCGGTGGCGACAGGAAGCAGCAACGGCCCCGTCATTGATGTCCCTCTGTACGACCAAGCGCCGCTGTCGCCACCATCCAAACAGCTCTCGACGCCCACTCGGCTCTTTGAACGACCGGGGAATGCGCGAAAAGACGACGAAGAAAACAAAGATATGAATGCTTCTGCAGCCAGAAGTAGTAGCGACCGCAAGTCTCCTCCGCAGCCGTTCCAGTCACCTTCGGCGCAAGCTGCAGCGGCAGCCGCGGCCGCCCAAGCCAACGCGACCGCAGCAGCGGCCGCCGAGGCTGCAGCGGCCGCGGCCCAAGCCCGCACGGAAGCAGCAGAGCGCGCAGCGGGGGATGCCGCCGCGGCGGCCGCTCGGGCAGCGGGAGCGCGCGCGACTGCGGCGAGAGCAGCGGCAGAGGAAGCAGCGGCCGAAGAGGCTGCTGCTATGGTTGCCGCTGGGCGGTCTCCTCCGGGTAACAGGGCGCGCGCCCCACCTCCTTCGCTTGCTGGGTCGTCGTCGATACCGTCAGCCAATCACAATGAAGAAGAAGAACATGGTGGAGAAGCGAGTTACCATCAAAACCGCCCAGCGTCGCCCCTGCAAGAGTTTCTCGCGACGTTCCCTGCCGAAAAGATGCAAAAGTTCAAAGCGTTTGGGGCTGCTCCCCCTGCTGCTACAAACGCTACCACAGTAGCCCGACCCAAGGCCACCCCTGCAACCGCTGCAGCAGTAGGGCCAAATGCGCAGCCGCCTTACCAATCCTTTTCCCCGTCCGCCTTCGTGTCGACTGCCCACACGCGCAGCACGGACTATGTCAACGGGGCAGCAAACGGAGACGGCGCCAAAAAGAGCCACACCCCTAGCAAGAAGCACAGCACTAGCCGCCACCAAGCTAGAGACGAAGACGGGGGCGCTGCCGTCTCGGTCGCGGACAGCGATCAGCTTGGCTACCAGCGCTACGACGACCTTGGCTCTTCCTGCTCGGGTTCTGCCTTGGCTGTTGCCGACAACAACACCGCAGTAGCAGCAGGAGCAACACTTGAAGCTCGAGGAGGAGCAGCTGTGACAAAGACAAGGATACCAGCAGATGCTGCTCCATCAGCCGAGGACTCTTACATGAACAGGAGCACCAGCAGCCACCACCATCACCATAGGGTCGAAGCAGAGGCGTTGGAGGCATTGCGAGCAAAAAACACCGCAACGCGGCGGTTCGAATTGGAGCGAGACGTGGCCGCTGCGGGTGCGGCCGAACACGATCGGGAAATTCTAAGCCGCTTAGAGGTAACGATCATACTATGGAACTGTTGTAAGTCGTGTACGTTTGCACCTTTCGCTTCCTTCCATTTCAACGGTCCGGATGAACACTCTGTCTATTCACCACTCTTGTTGTTTGCATTTCTCCTATCCTCAGGTTTTGGAGGACCTCAAGAACGCTGCTGTGGCGGCGGAAGATTTCGCAACGGCTGAGCACCACAAGCGTGCCATTGCGGTATGAGCCTCTGGTCTTTTTCTTCTATCTTCTACTTTTGGATCTATATCTATATTCTGCTCAAGCTACGTGTTTTTCATAAAAGTGAAAGGACAAGGATGCATTTTCATACCCTTGCTATTGACGTCTCTCTTGCCTTTTCCTCCTACTACATTCGAACAATAATGTCCTTCTTTCTTGCCTGTTTCTTCGTAACGAACATACACGCAGGCCCTGAAGCGGCAACAGGCGGATTCGCAAGTGGGCGCCACTGCACAGCGCCTCTCGCTTCTGGCCGCCGAAAAAGCACAAGCAGTCGCCGCCGAAAACTTCGCCCGTGCCGCCTCCATCAAAACCGAAATGGAGCAGTTAGAGCGCGCTCTGAAGTGGGCGTCGAGTGCAAACGACGCCGCTGCCGGCACCCACTCCATTCTGGCGAAGGTTGGCGGCTACAGTAAAGGCGGTGGCGGCAACTTAGGGGGCGCTACAGGCTACGGCGTATTTCAACCTCCTCCTGGTGCTACAGCTGGTAGTAATCAGTCTCAGTCCCAACCGCATTCGCCAGGAAGAGACTCAAGCAGTGGCAGCCACAGGAGGATGAACAACGGCAACAACAGCAGCAACAGTAACATTGGCTACGCTGGGCAGAGCCCAATTCGCAGCGACAGCCACTACACGACCGCCCTCCATGCGCAGTCGAGCGCCCGCCCGTCTGCGGTTCAGGACCCCTATGTCCTCGCGACGCAAGAAATGCGAAGGACGCGCGCTGCGGTTGCTCCTCCTTCTCCTGTTTCTCTGCCGACGCATGGAAACCGCCCACCTCCTTCACCCGTTCAACGCAACACTAACAGCAGCGATGTGCGACCACCTCAAGGCGCCCCTTACGACGCGAATAGTGACGGATATAGCCCGCAGCCGCCTATGGATGATGACAATGACCACCGTGAGAATGCATTGAATGCGAGGTCTCCAAGAGAGCAGGCAGGTCGGAAGCCCGCAGGCGCTGTGGCTTTGCATGGCATGCGCCGATAAGGGAACTGCCAGCCGTCTATGGTTTTCGTTCATCTCGGCCTTAATTTGCTGTTCGCAGCTCGCAGTGTAGGATACTGCAGCTGCATGTAATAAATACTAAACAATCAACTCTCAATTCAAATGGGCTACTTGATAGTTGGTAGTCGTAGACGGCCGCCGCACATAGGACTGTTTAATTTTGGCTTTTGTAACTACTTATACTTGATACTAAATATTTTGAGGAATCGGAATTGTAGTGGCTAATGGGAGTATTATAGGAAAGCTCGAAGAAAACTGGTTCTTAGCTCTTAGATGCTAATTCTTACTTCTTGTATCATACAATTATAGGTTATAGGTGAATCATCGTTGTATTCGCTTATAGCTTATCACTGTAAAATGAGGTTTGTACTGCGAGTAGCGAATTTGATATACCCGAACTGAGGTGGGCGTATCTGTAAGCTGGAACTTCTGTGACACTTTATCGAATTCAGATACGCAAACGGTTAAATAATTTCGACGGACTCACAAACGCACAAACAGCACTTTCCTTGGACAAGGACATCAACAACAAAAGTTGAAAACTCGCACGAGAATCAAACAGGTAATTTTCACTCAGTCTCGTTCACTTCCACGTAGGTACATCTCTATTTTATTCTCCTGTGCTGCACGAATCGAAATTCACTTCAGCAGTTCAGCCGGCCTTCGTGGCTTCTAGCGCCTCTCCGGCTCCTGGTTCCTCCAGCAGGCATATCACTTCTCAGATGGAGGTTTCAATTAAGTTTTGCGTGTATTTCTTGGCACACTTTTACGTCTCATACCTCTCTTTCACCTATTGAGTCCCTGTTGACTATCAAGAAGACACTGCCAACGATAGTTTACGTTTCTTCGAGCGCTCTCGACTTCTCGGGCATTGGAATCCCTTCACTTGCACGCTGTTCTCCACAAGTTTCTTTTCTCAAGTAAACTCAAATCTTTCATGTCATCTAACCCGAAATGGCGTTTTACGAATCGTAGGCGCAGCCAAAACTTGGCCGCGAAAACATCCACACGGCACCATACGAGCTCTACAGCAGTGACTCAGCGCTTGAGAAGTTTCACCGCTTCTCCTTTGGCAAAGTCCATAGCCGTGCGCCCAGCCTGTGGCGACAAGAACGCATTCATACCACATGTCAATTTAAGGAGTCCATGAAGGATCAGAGTATGCATACAGCATTGTGGTCCAGAAAAGGAGGACATCACTTTGAGTTACTGATACGGTCGTTCTATCTGGACATTTCGGACCACCCTTAGGAATACGTTATAGTATGCGTATAGCATCAAAAGACTGAAGGGACATTTAAAATAAAAAGACTGGAAAACGATTCACATGTGTACCATAATGATGCTTTTAGATTGAGACAAGGACCGCATTCAAATTCTTCCACGTAGTTCAGCACGTCTATGTGACTTACATTGTTCGTGATTTCCTTATTGGCACCCGCTTTGAGCAGAAGCTTCACAATGGAGGTTCGACCGTACTCTAAAGCATACATGAGTGCTGTGTTGCCGAACTCCTAAAAAAAAAGAAGTGACAAGATAGTGAGAAAGCCTCATGCTGCCGAAACCATTGATGTGAAAGTCTGACATACGCACCCGTGTGTCTTTGACGTCCAAATTGGCCCCAGCATCGATGAGGAGCTTCGCGATGGCAGTGCGCTTTTTGTCCGGTGTATACATCACGCGTGGTCCACGGTCGGAATACTAGTATGCCAAACTAGTGTTTGAGAGCTTACAGTAGAAAACACGAGAAGGACGAAAGATTTAGGAACAGGACTTAACAAAAACTCACATTGTGGGTCATATCGCCTTCGCGCGAAGCCTCCATAAGCGCTGTACGGCCAAGCTGCAAAGAAGGAAAAGATCAAACGAATGATTGATGATAGGGAGCAAGACGTCTCTTAAGTATGTACTTCTGCACGGGAAAGGTGCTTCGAAGAAGGAAAACATGCAAGCTTTTACGTTATCTGTTGTAGAGAGGCACAAACACGGCGATATTATGATTGTGTGGGCGGCGCAGTGAGCTCCAAAACAGGTGTGAGCTCTATTTCAGCAATAAAGGTGACCCACATTATTCTTGGCATCCTTGTCAGCACCCGCTTCAAGGAGGACCTTTACAATGACGTTACGACCCATGTACGCAGCCTTCATGAGTGCTGTGTCTCCATCCTAATATGTAGAGAAAAGGTTGAGTTATACCATGAAATAAATTGTGCATAGTTACAAAAAAAAGAAGTGTTACTAACGTACATGTTCGTCTCTGGCATCCTTGTCGAAACCCGCTTGAATAAGAAGCTTCACGATGTCTTTGTGGCCTAATTCAGAAGCACGGCTAAGCGTTGTCTGGCCCAACTACCAGACCAGATATGAGCGGGCAAGAATAAGAAAGGACCAAGGTAAAGATCAGCACACGTGCGAGAAAACAAGAAATTTATATACGACAGATAAAAATTTACAGTATATTTGAAAAGAGTTCAAATTTCTTAAAAAGACGATGAGTGCGCACAATGTGTGGTAACAGGGTACATTCTGGTTGAAGTGTGAAGTAAGATTAAAATTAATGTAGATATCAAACACTCCTACAATAGGCTCTAGTTAGATCATTGCGGAAACTATAGATGGTACTAACAAGCACTCCCCCCAGCACTCAAGTATTACACCGCAATAGTCGTTTAAATTTAAGGTTACAATGAATGAATAATCAAGTCGAACGTAGAAATTAGAAATTAGGTGGTCAAAGTCAACAATCCAACTCTTTTCTAAGTATCTTCTAGAAGCATGCATGAGTCCTTTGCTGTGTAGAGACTCACGTGCACATGAGCCCCCCCGTCCACTCCCGCTTCAAGAAGGAGCCTCACAAATGCTTTGTGGCCGCAGTTCACAGCAATGGTAAGCGCTGATCGGCCATCCTGGCGCGCAAAAAAAAATCAAATGATATATAAGATTCAATGATTCAGTATGCAAAATCTACGGTCAAATAGGACTGAGGGCGGCTTTAAAGTTGCTCCAGCGACACTACTTGTAGCGCATAGCGTAAAGCATCATTCAATTTAGATTAGTTACACAAATTTACCTCACGCGCTTCGTTTACGTCAGCGCCATCCTCAAGGAGGAGCTTTGCAATATTAGTGAAGCCTCCAAACGAAGCTCCTTGAAGATCTTCATTATACCCATCCTAAAGTGAAGTGACAGAAGAATGGCGAAAAAACACGAGATGCGAAGGAGGAGTGGTGCATTGGAGAGGAAAGGTTGAGAAGAAAATAAGCTTTCGAAAAATAAGCAAAAAGGGGAATTAGGCACTTTACATCTTCAGCTTTCAAGGAGATATCGGCATGAAGGAACTATAAAATAGTGTAGGTCACATTGATGTTCTGACTAGCGCCTGCTCGAAGAAGGAGATACTCCACAATATCGATGTAGCCGCAGCAAGCGGCGATGGTAAGCGCTGTCCTGCCAGCCTACAACACCGCATGTAGAGAGAATAGAGCAACGTGATAATGAGAAAACACAGAGAGATTTAAAAGCACTGGATATCACTCGGGCGCATTGAGAACAGGGGGAATAAGAAGCGCACGAGGGGTAGGGCATAGCGTGCAAGCGAGGAAGGCCTTACATGATAGGGAATTTCATCGTTCCTCGCATCAACGTTGGCACCTTTCGCGACGTATTTTTGCACGGCTGCCAAGTCGCCCCAAAAAGCTGCACGGCCCAGCATTATCGAGGCTTTTACCTGATGGGAGAGGCACCCGAGTGGATATTATATAAGAACAAGGTGTGATTTGACACAAATGCTGACAGCTACCGTATCCGCCGCTGCGATCACCGCGCGCAACCATACGTGTGCCTTTGGCGACGAACAGTGTGATATGATGCACTCCGAACCGGACCGAGGCATTTTTATGTCGAAATACTCCAAGATGTCACCGACACAGTCGACCGGCAACTCCGTCATGCCGGCCATCTGAGCAATGTTCGCTTCACGCGCCCAGGCAACAACCGCGGCGCGGGCAGCGGGTGGGGGCCAGAGGAGAGCTGGGTCGAAGTGGTATGCACTTGTAGTCAGCGCACTTGTCGGCACGTGCTCTGCATGCCCGGAGAGGGCAGCACAGTGCGCAAGCGTGGCTTGGACAAGCGCTGCAGGGTCGTCTTCAAGGTGACCTAGAACTGAAATGTGGCGCTCGAGAAGGGCGCGGCAAGTCGCATCGGTCGCAACTTTGAGAGGGCTGTCGTAACCTTGTACTCCCGCACCGGCTGCAATTAGCGCTCGAGTCGTTGCCGCATCTCCTCGCTTCACGGCTTCGTGAAGTGTAGTGCTGCGATTATCCTATGAAAAGATGAGCAAGGAGTGTCTTTAAAACTATCATACACTACAGAGCACAGGGCCATCAATATAGAACTGTGGTTTACAAAGATGGATTGAGTTAAGCAAAGCTCGCTTGGAGGTTACTTGGAGTACGTAGCCACCAACAACTTCGAGGACTTCCGCGAGGGCGGGGTTGATTGACGTCCGGAATTTCGAAAGGGCCGCACGGGCCGCAGCAGGACTTTCCACAAGAGCTTCGCGGCATGCTGCCAAGATTGCTGGGGATGCGATTAGAACTTCAGGTGATCCACCATTCGTTGCTGAAGATTGAGCAGGTGCCAAAGCTTTCTTGTCGACGGCACTCGCGCTAGCAGTTAAATCCAGCTCGTCATCGCGCTTGCGCTTGGCACCACTCACGCTGACATGGGCGTCTGAGTTTGCATCGCAAGCGATTGCTGTCATTCGCGTTGACATGATCAAAAGAGCAATTTGATTCTTCGAGGCTCACACGCACTGCACTGCTGCAAGACCAGTTTATCATGTAGTGAGCTTTTTCAAGTTTCAAGAAGTAAGTTGTTGTCTCTACAAGGGTGTTTGAATTTGAAAAAGCAGCAGCTAGGCCAGAAAAAGCCGCCGCGGAAGAATAGAAGCATGTCACAAATAGACCATTTCTGAAACCCCTACAGGGTATGTATTTTTAATGTCTACTCGCGGAAACTATTTCTCGCGAATAAAAAGCACAAAATGGTGGCAGCACCGCCGCAGCGTCAAAGCTAAGAACGTAATCATTTCACAATCTACCTGCATAAATACTTCACAAC
>Ga0307982_1002126_pt1 | contig 16082 bp, 17 predicted proteins | sample OrgLakmetagen989_FD_201847 | JGI IMG/M metagenome (GOLD analysis project Ga0307982, IMG submission 201847) | Saline water microbial communities from Organic Lake, Antarctica - #989 | ecosystem: Environmental > Aquatic > Non-marine Saline and Alkaline > Saline | place: Antarctica: Organic Lake...
GGCCTTCCAACTGGGAGATGAAGAAGAAGAAGTTAGAGTGCAGGAGTAAGAGTGGAAGTCTGGGTTAGATATTGGCACACTTGATTATGATGATGATGACGATGGTATTGATGATGATGATGATGATTGAAACAAGAGCACCAGAAAAACGATGTACGTGCTCTTTACATTTTTTTGCACACCTGTTCGCAAACGTTGCTGTTGTCGCTGTCGGCGCCCATGTGGAGTTTGTCGCAAAAGAAGCGGAATTTCTTGGCCAGCATTTTCCGACTTACGGGCACTCGGGCTTCAGCCTCTTGGCTGTTGTTGGCCGTCAGAGAGGCCGCGGCGAAGAGCAGCACCTGGCAGGAGGAGTATCACACAATGGAGACAGAGAAACAGAAGACAATCGCGATGAATTGCGATAGAAAGATGTATAGAATATGGTGGCGCGCAATCAGTATAATCGGTGTAGAAAAAGTTCATACCGGTACTTCTTATTAATTAATCCTACTTGCTCTATTAGTACACCACACTACAACATTCATTACCTGGGCCATGAGAGGCAAGGAGAGAGCAGGAGCGGCTCGGTCGCTGCTGCCGTTGCCTTTCGCGTGCAGCTCGATGCTCTTCTTGACGTGGGCCATCGTTACCAAGGGGAATGCGTGCTGTTTCAGGGGTTGTTGCAGACCCGAGGAGGCCTCTTCCGCACTGCGACTGCTATTGCTTTTTGAACGACTCGAAGATGACGACGATGACGATGCAGATGACGAGGACAAGGAAGCAGCAGCGGCAGCCAAGGTGGTCTTAGCCCCCTCTTTCTCTTCTTGTTGCTCCATCACTGCCAATTCATCTGCCGCGACGCTCACGGCATGCCTCACTAAATCCAGCGAACGCCGCGCATCGCCACTGTTGGCCTCCACTTTTCTCTGCAGTAGTGTTAGAGCGCTGTCGTGGATCAAATGCGGTCCTACGCGAGCAGTGACAATGTTCTTGAGGATGGTCGCGTTGTAGGGCTTGAACACACGCAGGCGCTCCGGTGCTTCTGGAGGATAGACGTCGTTTTGGGAGAGCAGTTCCTTGAAGCGCGGGTTGATCTATGAAGGTGGTGATATGGTTGTGGTGGGTGAAAAGAAGGGTAAAAACGATATTTTTTTTAAAAAAAGCATCAGAATGGACACCAAATGCACATGCGCAGAACAACAGCGCACAACTGGCACAAAACGACGAGCACGCCTCAGTCTCTTAACATTTTTGTGCTGACCTCGACACTGTTGGTCACCGCCAAGAGCACCAAAGGGGCGCCAATGTGCTCGTCCGCTTCCCGGTGGTTGAGCATCGAGGCCCAAATGAACAGCTGCAAGGCCACTTGGAGCCCTATCGAGTTGCCCTTGGGGTTCCCACGCCACAAGTGGTCAAGTTCGTCCATCACCTAATGTGGTATACGAATAAGAATACATACGCATGCAGCATGCGTTGAATGATGTGGATGTGCGATTGAAGGAAAAACTAGAAACAAATGGTAATAAACATGAAGAAATGCATACGGCAGTATGACAGCAAGCACAAGAATCACGAAAGATGAGGTACAAACTCTCACCAAGACGCAAGGCAAAGCTGCTGGCACTTCCGGCGACGCATTTCCTTTGCGCTTCTTCTTGTTGCTGGCTCCGCCCCCTCGCCCCCTCATGAACGAAGGCAGGTCGCTGTCCGGCTGATTGGCAATGTTACGGTCGCACAATGCGTTGAAATGGCAGTCGAGTTCGTAGCGCGCTTTTTTAAACGTCATGGTCTCGCTCTTGCACTTCCGCGCATCTTCTTCGTCGTCACTGTCGTCGAGGTAGTGCCGGGGCTTCTTCGGCAACAAAAGGCCACTGCCAGAAGCGGAGAGCACTTTGTGCAGCTCCAAGTAAATTGCTTGAGGGTCGGAGACAAACGAGGAAGCGTTCAAGCACACGGGTACGAATTCAGGCACCACAACTGCTGCTGCTGCTGCTGCCGGTGGTGGTGGTTGAGTGCGGCTACTCTTTCCTCTGTTTCCTTCTCCGCCTCCTCCGCCTCCTCTTTCTGAGGAGGAAGTACTACTAGTAGAAGTTGAAGAAGGAGACGGAGTACGCGCGAGCAATTTACGAATCGATTCCGCCACCGTGTGCGTTTTTCCTGTGCCCGGGCGGCCGCAGAGCCAGAGCGAGGAGTAGCCGCCCGATAGAGCATCTACAGGCCGTGCTCGTGCTGCTGCGCTGTCTACGCTTGCTGCTGTTGCTGCTGCTGCGCCGGTTGTTTCACCGTACGTATCGCATAGATCACCCTGTAAATGGGATGCGATGAAGGTTGAGATGAAAGCAACATCCTCGGCACGGCCGCAATTGTTGTTGCCGTTGTCAGGCATAACCACTGCTGCTGCGCCAGTCTGCTCTTCTTGTGGCGTTACCGTAAAATTAGGGTGCAGCGCCTTGGTAGCGGCCTCTAGCACGGCACTGGCCTCGCTCAGCGTCAGAGGCTCGGGTTTAGGTGCTGCAGCCGCTGCTGCGCCTGCTCTTGCTGCTGCGCCTGCTGTTGATTTGGAAGCTAGGTTAAGGGCGGCACCAGCACCGTTGGTGGCTTTGGCAACATTCGCAGTGGCAACAGTGGCAGTGGTAACAGTGGCAGTGGTAGCAGCAGTGGTAGCCGAGGTTGCACTCATCTCACGAGCCACAGAAGCAGCAGCAGCGGCGGTGGTGCTTACAGCTGCCGTGGCAGGAGCAGGAGCAGCTGGAATAGGGGCCTTCTTGGATAGACCTGCAGCTCCCACTGCTTTCTCGCCCCCCTGACGTTTATCTGCTTCCTCCCTTTCATCATCGACCCCTTCCTCTCCACTGCTTGGATGGTCGACTAACGCTCCACTCAGCGACAGTCGAGCCACCGGCATGGTTGACCCGCGAAACTTGTGTCGTTTGGGGGGCGCTGTGAAGGCCGAGGGCAGCGCGGACTCGATGCGGCAAGCTTGGTTCACGGAACTGATGGCCGGATGAGTGGGGGCTACGGACTGAGGTGGCACAGCTGTGGTAGAAGTAGCACTGGTGGTGCCGACAGTAGTGGCACTGGTTGAGTCAGCGTCTGCAGCATCAACAGCAGCATTGGCAGCGGCGGCAGTAGTCGTTGTGGTGTTGGTGGCGTTAGCGGCATTAGTTTTGGAGGTTTTGGCTGTAGTAGCGCTCGCTTCGACAGCAGTTGCAGCAGTTGCAGGGACAGGCACATTATTGGCTGGAGGCACAACAGCCTCTCGGCCATCATCGGGCGAAAAAACATCAAAGTCGCCGAAATTGCTGACGAAGTCCTCCTCAGCTGCCGGGTGGGTGAACTTATCGTCGTCGTCGTTCGTGAAGCTGGCCATAGCGTGTTGCACCTGTCAATGACGAAGCGAAGCAAGGTACACACATGCAATTTGGTGAAACAGAGTCAAACAAGGATATTGAGAGTGTTCTCCAGTGTTCCAAGTACTACAGTACAAAATGAGGGCAAGAAATACAGAGCCAAGGATGCGCTGGTCACGACGAACAAAAGAAATGTCCTCACCGTATCAATGCCAGCAAGTAGAGGCTTGTCAATAACCAGTGGCGTCGCTGCCACGCTGAGACGACTGCTGCTGGCACCGCCGTGAACACTGCTCACATGAGATGACGTGGCCGAATGCGCTGGTTGGCTGTGCTTTGATTCGAGGAGAGTGCCGTTCGCAGTGAAGGAATTAGCGCTCCGATTCCTGGGAGCCGTTTCTGGAGGCGCCTGAAACAAGCCGACGACTTGGCCATCATGGTCGTTGTTCTTTGTCGACGTTCCAACGAGTGGTGCCACAGTGGCAGTGTTCTGTTGATTGGATGCATTGTTTTTCTCATCTTTATCGTCATCTTCTGCTTGATTGAGCAGTAAAGGAGACGCCATGCCTGATCCGAGGTGAGGCAGAGTCGTAGTCGCAGCAGGCCGCAGCGGAGATACAGGGGCAAGTTGAGAAAACACCAGAGCGTCTTCAACCACATCGTGAACTTGGCGTTCGCCTTGACGATCGTCTTCCACTTTGTCATCATCGTCTACCAAGCTCATGTTAGTCTGCTGCTCTACCTCACCGTTAGCCTCTCCAGTGGCAGTGCCTGCAGCTGCTGCTGCTCGTGCCGCTTCTTCGCGAGCCACCAGGAGCGCTTTCTTGGCCTTGGCTTCTGCGAGGCCTCCTTTCTTTACCTTCTTCTTCTTTGGTTTTGGCGCCGCCTGACTGTATTCCAACCACCCAGAGGTGTCCTCGTCGTCCTCGTCTTCGTCGTCGTCATCTTCATCGTCGTCGTCCGCACATGTAGTACCGCCCATATGAGCTGTTTCCACTGTTCCAATGTCTCCATCCTTATGTGCATCATCTTCGCCTTCTTCGTCGTCGTCCTCCTCATCCCGAGCATTGCTCTTTGCTTCGTAATTGGCCATTGCCAACTCGACTGAGACAGGCACTCCACTCACTTCTTGATTGATTTCTTCGTTGTAGTCGTCAACAGTGCGGAGGAGGTCCGGGTGGCTAGAACAGAAACAAGAGCAAAACAAGCAAAAGAGATACGAAAAGAATGAAACAAAGCACTCACATCTTAATTCACGAAGACAAATTCAAAGTAAACTAACCAACATTGCACTAATGTTTGCCCAAATCTCCATCAAATCACTTTTTTATAAACCTAAGCAATTCCATACCGGCAAACGAATTGGTGTGCTTCGACTTCGTTCAAGGAACCGCTGCTGCTGCTGCTGCTGTCGCTGCCAGGAGGGCAATACTTGAACGAAGAGAGGCCTTTGCCGTCCTTGTGGTGCCAGCCGTTAGCTCTGAGGCACAGCCACATCTAAACATCCACGCACGCAGATGGGCAAACGCGCAGAAGAAGAACATCGCGCAGAGAGAGAGAGAGAGAGTAAGCGAGTAAACAAAAAAATACACATTGAGATGAAGTTATAATATCGACTGAAGCTTTCATCTTCTGACAAGGCGCCCACACATGAATGCAAACTTGTGCACAACTCACTTGTCCCCAGTCCAGAAGCAGCTCCGGATACGCATGCAAGCGCTTTCGAACGAGGAAACTGGTGCGAAACCACTCCACATTCTCAGGGCCACCACCACTGCCGCCGGGCACGCAATACACGCTGCTGCAGTGCGCGATGCCTTTCTGGGTTTGCCTCTTCCACCCAATCTTCTCGAGATGTGCCCACAGCAACGCCCAATCCGCAACCAACATCTCTCGACCATCACTCAGCCACTCTCGCACGTCAACTTCTGTCTTGCCAACGCAGATGGCTGGTGCGAGATCAGACGCAGGGAGCGTGTAGCCTTGAACAGGCACTTTCTGCCAGCCCATTTTCATTAACCCTTGCCATAGACCATGCCAGTCACATGTGAGAGGGTCCGACACCCCACCCATTTCTGGTTGACTCTGCGATACGCCGCTCTTGGCGCTGCCATTGTTATTGGGTGCGTGCTTCTTGGAAAGGGAAGGAAGAGCACGGAAAGACACCAAATCCGGTGAGAACGGCTGAGCGGTGGTGCTTGCGGTGTTGCAACTCGAGCTGTTGCCACTGCCGCTGCCAACAATGCTCTCAGCCGCCGATGCCGCTGCTGCTCGTCGTTCGGGGCGATGTCCACGACCTGGATGATGGTCAGCTCCTGCGGCTGGCATCGCTTTTGCGCCAGGCGCCATAGCCTCTTTTGCCAGTACTGCTTGCAGGGAAGGTCCAGGTGCTGGTACTGTTGATGTTGATGCGATTGATGTCTCTCCTTCTTTGACCTCCTGCTGTTGAGGTGCAAATGAGGCCTCAGTGGTCTCCTCCATGGAGTTTTCCTCTTCTTCGTTGTCACTGATTTCGTCGTCTTCGTCGTCTTCGTCAATTTCTTCTTCTTCCGATTCGCTCGAGGAATCGTCACTTTCGGGCACTGGTGGGTAAATGCCCTTGGCGTAAGCGTATTCTTTCACCTGTTCAAAACAATAAAATGGCGTAAAGAAAATTAAGTGGTGTGAGATCATAAAATACAGCAGGCTTAGGGAAATACCCGTTGAAAGTGCATGAAGACTCAAAGGAATAGCCATAAAATAAATCTAAAAGCAGCGTTCTATGAGGTTTACCTTCTGCACGCTTCGCAACTTGGCGCTACCGTCACGCGGGGAATAAACCCGATTGCCATTGGCATCGCGTTGAGTCACCTAAGCGACGTCCAACCAAGTTTTGAGGTAAGAGCGACATGGAATAGTAATGATGAAAGAGATTAGGCAAACGAAAAACGCAAGATCATGCAAATACTGGATGTTTTACAACGAAAATTGTCTATTGTTCTACTGTAGTGGTTCCGTACCGTCCATCCGAGGTAATTCAAATGAGCCCAGACATCTGACCACTGCCACTCTGGCGGAGCATATCCATCCTCATCTTCCTCGTCTTCGTCATCTTGAGCCAGTGCTGCTTTGCTCTTTTCCCATTCGGCTTCAGCTTCTGCCGCTGCCATTTGAGACATCATCACCTCGTTATCGCTCGCGATTTCATCGTCGCTGTCGTCTTCGTGCGTTTCTTCGATGACTGCGCCCTTCTTGGTGGTGCCATCTTGCTTAGACTTCTTTTTGCTTTCGATCTCTACGTGGTCACCTTTCTCTTCTTCAACCTCTTGCTCGCTCTCACCTTCCACTTCCTGATCATCGACTTCTTCTTGTGGGGTGTATAGTTGGTGTGCGTAAGCGTACGCCATCACAGCCTCCTCGCTTTCAAAATACTCGTAGTTCAATCCTTTGCCCCCGTGGGCTGAGGTGGAAGCATGCTCCAAGCAAGCTGGATACACGGCCCCTGCGCGGAGGTAATAGCGAGCAACCAGCCCTTTCCCAACCTGCCAGCTCCAATTGTGGTCCGTCTGCAAAACTTGCCACACCTGACATCCAAGAATAGAAGAAATAAAAGCATTCAGCAATAAAGAAGTGCAGCCAGTACATGACTAACGTCGAATTCAAGTTATCGTCAATCAATAGATCGCGCATTCATTGAGAATTAAAGCGAAGTACAGTGCCATCTTCGTGGAAATGCCCCCGTGCCTCCATTACTAAGCTCCTTTTTCCTTTCTCATTGCTACCTCTGTGAACTTCCAGTTGCTCCACGGACTATCATTGGTTGCTACGCCACGACCGCTGCGCTGCCTCCCTTGTTTGGTGCTACCACTGGTAGCAGCAACTGAAGACGACGAGGAAGAAGAGGATGCTGCTCCCCTTTTCGTTTTCTTAGATTGCCCTTGCTTGCGCATCTTTGATTGAAGGGCCAACAGAGTATCATCTTCACTATCGGCATCATCTTCCTCGTCGTCCTCGCCAAACGCGTCAGGATTGTACAGGTTGTTGCGACGAGCAAAACTCGCGACATCCGACTATGAAGGAAGTGTACGCACGCAATTATGAAGTGCATATGAGTATCATTATTGATTACTGCGTATTTGAGGCGTCGTTTGGTATTGAAGTCGTGCTTCCATGGTTACTTTTACGAAACAGCATTCTATAATGGCCACATCAAGCCAAAGACAAATATGTTTATTAAAGGCTCGTACCATTTCTCTGAAGTAGTCCTGGCCGAGAATGGCGCCTCGGAGATTCTTGGCTTGCGCCCACTCCGGTGACACTACGTACCAGTTGGTAGCAAGGTCTGTCGATGGAGCGGCGCGATATGCCCACCCTTTCGTTTGCAGGTATTGAAACAGGTGCTTCAAGTCCCACTCCTGCAGTTGGAAGGAGAAAGAAAAGAAATGATTTACCAAAAAGTGAGACGAGGCGGGTAACCTTTGCACATCGTGTACTAGAGGCATTGCTTTCTCGCACAAAGCAAGAGCCATTATATGCACGCACCTTCGAAGGCGTCGTAGTGATGGCAGCGGTCACTTCAGCCATGCGCTGCGAACCAGCTGACGGCGATTGCAGAACCGCTGCGATCGCATCTGGGTCGTCCTTCAGGTCGCTGGAATTGACATGGCAATTTGACACGTAGACCAAACACATGAGTAAAGATGAGTTCAAGTTGGCAAATATATGTGCATGTAGTGAATCTCGTGTGATTGGCGGCGCAACGACAACCAATCAAATGATCAAGCAACTCATTTCGGAGTCATCATTACCGCAGTGCTTTCTCAGCTTGGCGCGACGACAATGCGTTGCGAACTTTTTCTTTCGCAGCTGCGATGGCGGCTTGCTGCACGGCGGCAGCTGCGGCCTTGTCTGCTTTCTCCTTCTTCCTCTTTGCCACTGCCAAATCGTGCTCCCGCTTTTTCATCTGAAACCCCACGCAGGACACACGCAAGATATTTATTTCGGATGAGCACGCCAAGAAGATTACAAAAATCATCATTCGTGGTATGCATACAATCGTTGAAATATCCCTAAAATTTAAATATCTGTGTTCTGTGCTCTGCATAGAATTATATTTCGAAATTCATGACTCTGGAATTTACCTTGGCAACTTCCTCCAATCGCTTCATTTCGCGCTTCTTTTCAAGCAGCTCTTTGCGCTTTTGCTTTTCTTCTTCTTCGTGAGCCTTTGCTTCGGCTTTTGCCTTTCTGTCAGCTTCTTTCTTCGCTGCTTCTCGTGCCGCTGCCTCTTGAGCCTTCTTTGCCGCTTTCTCCTTCATTTTGATTTCCCGCTCCTTGTTTGCTTTTGATTGTAGAGCTAGCCTCGCAGCCTTGCCTTGGGCTTTCTTCTTCTGCATTTCTTCCTCGCGACTTTTGATGGCCTCGTTTTGCTGCGTGCTTGCCTGGTCGGTTTTCAATTGAAGTTGCCGTTGCCGGTCCGACATGACTGTCTTTTGCCGCTTGCTTGCCTTTCTAGCTGCCTTCTTTGCGGCCTTCTTCTCCGCTTTACGGACTATTTTGCGTTCTTGTTTCTTTGCAGCTAAGGCAGCAGCTTTCTGAGCAGATTGCTCTCGAATCCTTTCAGCCCGTGCAGCCTTGGCAACGGATCGCTGTTCTTTGTACTGCGCATACGTGATGCCATCGCGTTTGACTTCGTCCAACTTTCCGAAGTGCGTAGATCCGTTGACACCGTGCGCCGAGGCCCACCTATGTCAATTTACAACAAAAGTACGTCAGTCATCAGCACTTCACGGAAATCCCTAGCTTCAAAATCCGTGAGTGATAGGTCCACAACACATTCCTCGATTGTTTCTTAGAACATTTCATGCACGCATGACAAGAAAAAATAATACAAATAAGGAGCAAACTACTACCATAGTAAGGTACTCACGAGCACATGATAGCTTCGTGTTCGAAGTAATGCTCGTTGAGGACCGCCGGTTCACCACTGAGAAGCTCAAATGTATTTTTGCCTGACTTTTTCACCGATGGGCGCATGTAGAAGTGCGTATGTTGCAACGAACTTGAGTTCGCATGGGTCCATCTGTTGGAGGTGTGTGCGGTTGACAACGAAGCGAACAAATGAGCCGGCAAGAAAAGCGTCAAATTCAAAGGAATCCACCAAAGCTCGATGGGACATAGGAATATAATCAAGTTGAAAACAACTCGCTTGGTTTAGTTATGACATGGACGCAAGAGACTCAACAGACTCCAACTGAAGAAGTACAAAACGCACCCGTAAGTCCTCAGCTCCCGGTAGGTGATGTCTTCCGGATTCACGTGAAACTTCTCGTCGTTTTCTTCTTCAGTTTCGCTCATGACCTCTTCGTCGTCGTCGTCGTCGCTGACTTCAATGCTTTCGTCGTCGTCGTCATCAGAGGACACTTCTGCGTCACTCTCGGACGAAACGTCAGCAACCCCTCGCATGCTCATGTTTGTGGCACTAGCGCTCAAAATTGCGGGCAATTGCCACCCTTCAGGAGGGGGCTCGTCTACATGGCCGCAGCTGGAACGCAACAGGCAGAAACACCCAAAAAGGTCAGCGAATGATGATTTTCTCATCAACAAAAGTTTCAGTAACATCTTCAAAAGTCACAAGCTACAAAAGGGCAACAATAATACAAAGTGGACAGCCAAAGAGTATGATGGCTCTTTCTCCAGTGTTTTCTTTTCTCACCGAATTTGTTTGCCGCCGTTGTAGCGCTGGCCGACCCGCCAGGACTGCGCAAACACAACGGCCAATTTGTCGTCGCTGAACCTAGGAGACATTTCACGAGGATATATCAACAAGACATGAGAAGAAATAAGGAAGGCACATGTCAGATGCACAAAACGAGGCAATGCACGGCTGTCTTCAATATCATTTCTTCTAAAAATCACACAAGTTCACTCATCCTTATCTCGATTTTTTTAATGCTGAAGCCAAAATGCATAGAGAAGCTCTCACCAGTGCAGGTTTTTCTCCGTATGAGCACACTCCGAGTGCATTGCGGACGCGTTCTTGTCGACTCCCGGGCGGAACAAGTGCCATGTGTCGCCGGAAATGAGGGGTGCGTTCTTCCATTTCCACCCAAACTCGCTCCGAAGCGTGGTGAAAGTCAGTTCATCCAAGTCGATGACGTCATCATCATCGTCGTCGAAAGCAGATCCTTGTGCAGTGCCTGCGTTATCATCGGTGTTGGCTGCTTGGAACTTGAACGGTTGCTTCTTGGAACGCTCCTAAATCAGACAAGACAGACAACCAAATGCATAAAATACTGTCGCGGTGTGTTAGCAAAAACGTCTTCACTATGCTGGTAATTGGAGGTGGCGACCTACAAAAAGAAAAACCATTCTTTCGCACGTACGCCACCAAGAAACACACGTAGGCATGGAGCAGGGTGTGACAAAAAGAGGCAGGTTGCACCTTGCGCGAACGCTTCCCAGAAGACGCTAGCAAACTGCTTTGCGTTCCCGATGGCTCGGAGAGAAGGAATTCTCGCTCAGGTGGAGGTGCTTCGTTGATGTGCCCGTAGCGGATCTAGAATAGAAGAAGACATAACAAAATACACACAAATGGTTTTACAAGGAGATACAATACAGATTAGACGAACAAAAACGTAACTGAATGGATTTGTAAGAGCAGGAGAAAAGATGCAGCAGTGGAAAAAAAGCAAACAAGCAAAAAAAAATGAAGCGATGCCTTTACCTCGCCGCCTTTCACGAGCGGAGCTGGCATTTTATTGCGGCTGACAACACCCCAAGCTTTAGCAAAGTCCAGAGCTTCTTGCACCGTGAAGAAATACGAGTTATCGGGAGACTCGCGGTGAGCGTCGTACGTGAGTTGACCAGGCCGCAAATACACGAAGTCATGGTGAGGGTTCCTGCGGTTCGTCCACCCGCAGCGTTGCTTCAGAAAGTGCCACCCAAAGTACTCTTCTTCTTCTTCTTCGTATTCAACATGGCCCATCTCATTGTTGTCGCTGACTTCGTCATAGGCCGAATCCTCCTCCTCGTCAGCAGCAGCACCATCATCAGCAGCTGGCGTCATGTGCACTGCGGGAGGACGATTACGGCGACCCTGGTACTGTTTCACAACTTCGTCTTGCTTCTTGGCCTTCTTCGTCTTGCTTGGGCTAGCCTTCATTCCTGCGCCACCTCCTCCTCCATGGCCTTCATCTTCATCTTCATCCACTTCAGCGTCTAAATGAAACGAGCTGGCACTGTTGGCATGGCCGGCGTTAGTGTAGTGGCTTAGAAGATTTGGCGCTTCCATGGGCTGAGACAGAGGCGTGCCAGCCGGCGTGGCCAGAGGCGAAATGGGAATCACATTCGCCGCCAGAAGCGCGGCGTGCGCTGCTCCTTGCCTCGTCGTCGTCGTCGTTGTTGCTGTTGTGGTCGTACGGGCAGCAGTCCCTTCCTTCGCAGGCGAAGAGGAACCAGCACCACCACCACCAGTGCTGCTGCTGCAGCGGCCTTGGAGCAGCAACACTGCTTCGCGTTCGCTGACTTCCAAAAACTATGGGCACGCCAAGAAGAGGAGAAGGAAAATAAAGGTAGGAGTTCAAGACCTCTGATACGAATATTCTGGCAACTAAAAAAAAAAAATCACGACTTAAATTATATTTTTTCCACACTGTTCATCTTTCTACAGCGACATGTGCGTGTGGATGATTTTGCATCGTATCACCTGTCGGTCGATGCCACGAGGCAGCGGTTGGTTCCGGAACCTTTTCTGCGCCCGCGCCGCTTTTTGCTCGGTTTCCTGCTTGAGGGCTGCATCTTCATCATCATCTTCTTCTTCTTCTTCTTTCTCGGCGTCACCGCACCCTTCTTGGCCGCCACCACTGCTGCCCTTGCCAGAAGCAGGAGCCACCGTCGCAGCAGAAGCAGCCCCAGGTGTAGCACTGGAGCTAGAGCTGCTCGAACTAGAAATGCTTGGTGCATAAAAAGGGCGTAATTCTTTGGCTCGGAGTGTTCCGTGGCGATCGAAGAGGCCAACGGCCGGGTGCGCCTGTAAAGGACGCAAAACGAGAGAACAAGAGCAGGGCAGAAGTATAAACCAAAGATGGGCCCGTAGATACCAAAAAAGGTGCAAAGAGGTGAAATACTTCTCGCTAGCTCGCTAGGGCTAGCGAACTGGTGCTCTTTCTCTTGATTCAAATGCGTACACACATTCCCACCCCTCACCTCCACAGGCAAGAAGTAGTACACATGCACATAGCCCGCGGATACTTGCTCTTGGCTCAGCTCCGGCAGGTTGGGCTTGCATTTCCTGTCATATATGCATATATTAGGGAAAGAGAAAGGCAAATTCAGGCCCGCGCACACAATTAGGAAAAGGAGAATCAGGCGTGGGTGCTCAAGAAAGAGTAGCGAGGTTTAGGAAAGAGACCTTGAAGTTTGAGACAAAAGTAAAGGACAGCGAGGAGGTGCTTAGGGCTGTTCTTACGCAAGTGCATAGAACAAAAACGTACATGCCGAGGAACCGCTGCATTGTAGCCTTCTTGTGGGCGATCAGCGCAGGCCACCACACTCCTTCCACCTTGTTGTTGCTACTCCGGTGTTTCTTGTTGCTACCGCTGCGACTGCTGCTGCGGCTTTTGTCGTCGCTAGGCAAGCGCGCCCACGCCCACACTACTTGCCCTTCCCTGTACTCTTCCCGCGCGTTCTTCTCTGCGTTCGGCGGACTCTTCCCTGCAGCAGCAGCAGTGGCGGTGGTGGTGCCTTCTTCTGCGGTGCCTTCGGAAGCGAAGGAGTCCGCCGCGCAGTCTGCTAGGGTCGCCCACGGGGGGCTCTGAGGAGCGCCTTCGGAGTCTTCTTGCTGCTCGCCTAGGGCGTCTTCAAAGTGCTCCTCGTCGTCGTTCTCATCGTCGTCGTTGTCATTGTCGGCGTCTGCAGCTGTGCTCCCACCCCCGGATACAGCATTCGCTTTTTGTACTTCCGCGCTCGAGGAGTGCGCCGTCGAGGTCGAAGTACTGCTGCCGGCAGTAGACACGGCCGCAGCTGGAGTGGCTAATGACCCCATGGACGGCCCTAGACCAAATAGCGTTGCAATGCGAGCCACCGGACTCGGGGCGGTTGCGGCGTGTTGGACGGAGTTAAGGGATGCCGTAGAGGTGGCGGACGAGGAGGCCGTAGACTTGGCAGTGCTGCCGCTGCAAGTTGACGGCGTTACCAGCGCCATCGCAGACGGCGGCGCATTACAGTTGGCAAACCGGCCTTGGCTGCGAGTGCCCGAGCCGCGGGCGCCAGCAGAGGCGGGTTTCTGGCTGCTGCCTGCGACGGCGTGGGCGTGGGCTTTGGTGGTCTTTGGTGCAGGCATTGCTGCGTCGTTGACATCGTCAGGATGGGGGCGCTTCAACTCGGGCCCGAAGTTTGGCGCAGTCTCAGCAGGGCTACTCCCAAAAGTTGACGAGATGGTTTGCCCCATGGTGCAGGCAGGCCTACAGTCAGGGTGCCTTCTAGAGCTTCACCACAAAATCAAACTACTGCTGTTGTTGTGCTTTCAAAATGAGCGGGAAAGCGGGAAAGCGCGAAAGGCGAGGAAAAAAAAGAAGACACCAGATGACTAAAACGGAATTTTGTATGTACAATTCGAGTATCTTGCCTGAAGTTGTAACAATTCGGATTTTTTTCTTGCCTTCTTCTTGCAAGGGTGATACCTGATCACCCTTGCTTTTTGTGTCTTCAGAACATTTTCGTCGTTTGGTGTGCTGCGTTTAGCTCGTGACTGAGCTCGTGATGAGCTGCTCATCGTATCTATCGGTCCTCAGCCCTCAAGCCTCTACTGGCCACGGCTTCTTCCGACTATCTTACCGCAACAGACTAAGAGCTCCATTAGTGAGCTCTAATTCATACACAGGCCAGAACAGACGCTGACAAAAGCTTCTGTAGTATTGCCCAGTAATCTCGGTATTCAGTAGCTCATTCTTTCCGATGGCAGTGCGTTTCTCAGCTACGACAGTGGCTAGGCCTAGGTTTCTGTGCTCGGGTAGTAGCAGAGTAGTCCGTACGCCTCGTGCCTTTGCATCGAATGGAAGCAACAACGATAAACAGTGCGTCTTTGGTTTCGATTGCTCACATCTTTTGTCTTGTCCGTGATGAAATTCTTTTGCTGACGCATTTTCATTCATTATTTCCAACGCTGACATACAACTACGCTACTAGTCTTTCTTGTGTCCCTTCAGTTCAATTGGCAACACGGATTTCCAGTTGCGTCGCTGTCTCGCATGTAATTATCTGGTACCTCCTCATCACCACTTTCCTAACATGATAGGTTTCGCGGGCCTGGCGGGCTCACGGGCCAGCAGCTCTTTGACGCAGTGCAGCGGAGCAAGGCCATCGACAAGGCCAATGCGAAGGCGTCACCTCCACCTCCGCCACCGTCGCAAGAAGAGGCCAATGGTATGCCATTGTTATTAACTCTTTCGAAGCCTAGCTAATATTTCAACGATTTGTTTGCTTCACTGTTTACATTATTCTTCAACACTGTCGATGATATCTTGACCGCACATTCTAGCGTGTGATCTCTTCCATTTTATTTCCTTCTTTTGCCAAATTAGGGCGTTTCAAGCGTGGCAGTGCGGCGGCTTCACAGGCCCAATACTTGAGCACAGCTGAACTGAAATCGCGCTTAAAAGAAATGAAAGTGCCTCACAACGACTGCCTCGATAAGGTCAGTAAAAATAATTATGCTAGTACTAACACGTGCCCTACTTACTGTGACTGTGCCCTGAAGTATGGGTGTCTAACTAGCTTAAAGAGTGCTTGTAATATTTTTACATACGTGTAGAAACTTCTGTTCTTTTCGCTTGCGACGCCAAAAATAGAAACCAAGCGTCCTTAAAGCCTGTTACTGCGCCTTGAAACTATCATGTTCCGTGTCTCAAAGGAATCTCTAGTGGAGCGCTACGCTGAAGCGGCGGTGAAATACACGGCCAACTTACATTCCACCAAGTTTGACTAGGCGCTAGGACGAACTCGAACTCGCACGATTCCAAACCTAAATTACTCGAACAGAAGCTAAAGCAGAAAGCAGCGCGATTCCGCTCTTCCTTACTCTCCGTATATACACGAAACGCGAGGTTTAGTTGAATAGGAAGGGTCCAAAGAGGATAGCGGCATGTGAGGGCTCATAGTTTAGGCACAGGCAAGGTATCGGTAGACCAGTTCCACAATGCAACGGACGCAAAAAAAACAATATCACCTCATTCCCATCCTAAGATTTATGGTGCATATATATTATATATACATCATACAGAGCCGACTTGATTAGAAGACTTATGGTATATATAACTGAAAGTAGAGTACGAAATCCGAAGTCCGAGAACTCTCATACCGTAGCCGAACGGGACCTAAATGCCTAGTTTTCGATGGGATTTCCCGGTTTATGTGAATTTAATTTACTATACATAGCGAATAGCGCTGGTAACTCCCAGTGCAAGTAGACTTAACCTACGGAGCCCCGTTGGGAATTGGCAAAGTGCTCTAGGAGAGCATGCGTTCGTTCTATTTGGTGAGGTCAGCACTATCAGGGCCCTCTGACTCGACTTTCTCCGCTGATTTGGCGGCAAGGGCGTGCCGAACGTGGGGCAACACAAAGGCGAAGAAATCAGAGGCGTTGAACCTGCGAGATACACGCCATGATAAAAGTGGAGGAAGAGTTACGAGAGAAGAAGAAAGCGAGTGAAACATGGGATTAACCAGATATCTCAGTTGACTTCAAATGTCTAGAAGCAACTCCGTAAAGAA
>Ga0307982_1002128_pt1 | contig 16078 bp, 12 predicted proteins | sample OrgLakmetagen989_FD_201847 | JGI IMG/M metagenome (GOLD analysis project Ga0307982, IMG submission 201847) | Saline water microbial communities from Organic Lake, Antarctica - #989 | ecosystem: Environmental > Aquatic > Non-marine Saline and Alkaline > Saline | place: Antarctica: Organic Lake...
AGAGTTTGCAGACAAAGACCGGACCTAATTTAGTTATGTTAGTTCTGCTAGAGAATGAAGAGTTTTGTGAGGTACCGTAATTTTCCCTTAGCATTTATGCTGTAGTTTGCTCTAATGTAGTAGTCCACCTGAGCGACCATAACCCGGGTTATGGTCGCTCAGGTGGACTACTACACCAGCCAAATATTCAACACCATGGGACAAGCACTTTGCGCGAACCGTCGCTCCACGCCGATAGGTCTGAGTTTAAGCTTATATATATATGCGCGCTAATTATCTTTAAGATATAACGCCTTAGCTGAGCAACCCAATTTTTAAGTCTCTTGCTGACGAAGTGCTCTTCATGATGACTGCAAAGAATGGTGCCACGTCCGGATAGAATAGTAAACCAAGACCACCTTAAAAATATTGCACGCCCTCCGCCCTCTGCCAAGAGAGAGAGAGAGAGAATTATACTTAAACGCATGCACAAATGTCGTAGTGAATATTTCTAAACTCGATCTTTACCAACCACGCTTACAAAAACCGGATTGTTATGATCAATGTTACATCATATGTAATACGATAAAATCATCATCTAAATTCTAGAAAATTATTGATTGATAAAGGCTTACTTCTTATTATTTCAAATGGTGCTTACAAATCCTTCAATATATTTCAGGACTACTAGCTAGGGCGGTTACTATATTGTATATATTGTGACACATACTTCACTTAGTGATCATCATACATTAATCATTGTAAGTAATAGATTTTTGTACTCATTTAGAAAAGTGATGGTGAGTGGCAATCACGAATATTTTGATTGACCCACCATTCCGTACAGTAGTGCAGTCAGAGACGAAAATGTTCTTCCTTTTGGCTCTCCTGCTCATACCTGCCCATGCTCTAAGAGAAGATAGTTTCGATTTCGTTGAGAGCTTCAACCTCCTGAAAGTTGCCCCAACTACTCAAGATTTTTTCAGCAATGTACAAGACGGAGTATTTCAATTTTTTATGGTGAGATTTTCTAGCTCTTTATTTTTCAGCATGAGCTTGACACCTTGACTTGCTAGGTTGTTGAAGTCACGAATGCCTTCCTCATTGGATTGCTCTCGATTTCCTTTTCAGACTACAGATTGTATCCAAATTATCAAGGAAAAGTCACCTTTCGGGATCCCAGGAACGTGCTGGGCACAAAATCCAGATGCACCATACGGACTCTTCATGCTTCCGAATCATGTAAACGAAATACCAGACATGTACACTGGCTATCCTCTAACAGATGCCTCAGGAAGGAGTGCAACGTGGCATTTGAAAGAGAAGGACGTCATAATTCTCTTGGGAAAGACCCCACCACAATGCCGCTATTTCGGGTATGATATCAGTTTTCATATAGCGTATATTGCAACAGATCGTGTACAACGTGCAAATCGTCTTACTTTTTGTACCTCGACCAGGTTTACGAATTACCTGTATTCGCGTTACAGCCCAGAAGAATTTGAGCCATCTCCTTCACTTGGGCCAATTTCTGGACGCGCTTGCTTGCCAGGGGTCGAGAATGAGCGTTGCGAATACTTTGCGTCACTGTCAGATACCGTTAACCTTGATCGAGGCCTTAATTTGCCAGATAATCCTTTCAACGCAAGTTTTGCCTTGGTTATTTCGCCATCCGATCGAGCTACCCTATTGGCTACTCGAGCTCTAGTAGAAAGTGGGGTACCATCCAATCGCATATCAAACTACTCAGTTCCTGGTCAAAATCTGAGTCTTGGGGACAATTCAAGTGCTGACACGTTTGTTACTCTTTTACGGACGGCTTTCTACGATGACGCAGATGACAAAAAAGAGTTCTTCTCTACTATTCCTTTCAAATTACTAAGAATGGAATTGAACCTTCATGAACCAAGCGATCTCCACGCTAAGTTTCCTTTTCTGACTCGTGAGACTGGCATTCGGACGGATGGAACTGCTGCTGGTCTTTCCCTCGACGCAATGTCCAAAGCTGTCACCAAATTAAGCTCTCTGGTGCTGTCGTATAAGACTGGTGGTCACCTCGAGGAGTGGGATATATTCGTGTCAAGCCTTGTATCAGGCGAACCTGCTACTGGTGACGATTGTGTAGCTCTTGGGCAGCGCTGCCTGGCAGATTGTCCGGACACGCTGTATCCATTTACAATAGAGGTGTATGATCGTGGTGTACTTTGTGACGAGTTACTATCTGCTGGCAATGGTTCAGAAATAGCAGATGATGGCGTTATATGTGGCAGTGTGAAGCGAGGGCTGCTGACTAGTGATAACGACGATACCATGTTTGTCGTTGGTGTGAATCACAAGGCTGCTAATATGTCGGCATACTCGTCACTTGCAATGTAAGGCTCCTTAGTGCCTAAATGACTACTTGAGATAGATGCTCTTTTGTTGCGTGAAGTTGTTTCTAAAATTTCCTCTCTTTGCATTAGATACGACTTGGCATATCTTTGGGGCGTAACTGGGGTAGGGGATACAACTCAACTTGGAACTGCCGACAAATATGTTTCTGATGAAAATCTTAGGAATGATCCCGACCTAGCAGCTGCGCTACCTTTTTTGTACGCTTACGAAATATCGAGAAATTGCAGCAAGACTAAAGAAGACGGCTGTATATCAATCCCATCATCAGCAACTGCAGATAACTTCCGACTGTATATTCCTTTGTCGCACCCAATTGGCTTTGCAGAGCGAATGTACGATAATCCAATCTCTCACGTCGGGCCATCAGCCACAGAAATTGTGATGCCTGTTCATCTCCACATCAAACGAAAAACACCGTGATTCGAATTTGATTTGGTTACTATTTATTCAGTATCATTGAATTATAAACCACATAACTTGATCTATAAGTATGAAGTTCAAGCTTGCCAAAACACCGGTATTGACGAGCAGGCATTTGGATCTTACTGTGATTTCAATGCTATATTCGGAGATGAATATGTCCTAAAGAACACTTTACATCAGAGTTACGTCAAGGAGTGGTAGCCAGTTATTTGTCTGATTATGCATTTGATTTAAAAATCATGTACCCACTTTATTACGGAATTTTATTACCTGGAATTTGTAGTTTAGATATAGTTATACACTTATTAAATTTGCTGGACTCATCTCAGTAAATCTAAAACTTAAATTTGATATTATACTAAGGGCAGTTTGAAAAATGTATCACTTACACTCAACCGATTATAAAGACGCAACGGAGATTGGGTTTAAAAAAGGCGCACTAAACAAATTATTTTGCGAATGGATCTACTGCACTAATACTTATTGTCCGTAGCACAAGCGGGCAACATGTTTCGGACCGTGAACTTTCGGTTTCAGAAATTATTGGTTTCGGACCGTAGCCGCAATTCGCACCCAAGCTGAAACCCGACGTCGCCGAGTACCTTATGTACCTGAAGAGCCGACTAGGAAAAGACACTGAATGATTTTAAAAGTCATAACTTGGTCTCTTGTGATGGCACGGAACCTCCGCTTTGAACGCGAGTCAGTTTGCTTTGAGGGGCAAACAAGAGCGCAGGTGACCTACCCGGGAACGGCGGTTGGAAGTTAAAAGCAGTCCTTTCACCGACTCCAAAAAAATGGTAGAGTCATCGTGGGGTCGGCCAAGAATTGACCGAAATGTGGGTCTCTGGCCCTATCCCTATCGCTCTAGGAGGAAGAAATGTGGCCTGTAGTCACCACGCCCATGCTGGAATTCTTTTACTTTTACGCAGGCGAACTATAATTTTGGCGCCAAAACCGGCCCCTTTAACGTGTACGGTATTGTTGTCGCTTTGGCTGTATAAAGTAACCCTAATAGTATGAAAGTTGTGATATTAGTAACGGCGACGGCGGTTTATGCAATTGTTTTCCTAGCTAGCTGGGTGGTCTGTGTCAAATTTCATCTCTTTGATTTCAGGCGTCATCCGTTTCCATGTTCTTGCCACGGCAGCTTGGCTGTTGTCGCAAGCTGAAACGCCGCGCGCAGAGGCCGCTGCGGGCGCTCTCCTGTGGGCGCTCCCGCTTCTTTCCCTGCTTGCTCTCTTTGGTCGTCAACGGGTAAAGAGTCCAGGTTTTTAAGAGTGGCGGTAGGGTCCCCGGGCAAACACATGTATTCCCGGCAGAGCATCCGAGGCGCCACAGCCCGGCGCGACCGAACGAGGCAGCGAGGGCCGTAATGGGGGGCATCGTGAACAGCAGTTCCGCTGCAGCTGTTAGTCTTCACTTCTTCATTTCCCTCGCATATGGGTGCAAACTGTGCGTACACATATACGAAGGACAACGCGCCCCCGAGAAGCAGCCGTTTTCGCAACAAAATGAAAAAGTCAGGAGCAGAATAAAAAGACCTACGATTTAACTACATCGCTAACACTGGCGCGCATTTAAAATAAAAAAAAGTGAGCACGTGTACTAGAACGTCCATTGACATAAAACACGCCGAAATCAAATCGTGGCAATAAATGTTATACGCAGAAGGCAGCGTTCCTGGAAGACCACTGTTGACAATCTTGGGAACAGCACCTGGTCGCAGTTGGGCGTGACGAAGCCTTGCAGGTGCGGTGGCTTTGATTCCAGCACGAGGCGCAATTCGTCCGCAGCGTATCTAAAATGGAGTCCGAAAATATGTGTCGACGGGATTCGAGCCCCCAAAACAAAACAAAAGAAATTAACCATGGAGAATAATGCATTTGGGAATATTACACTTGGCACACGCATCACGATGTAAGATGTCTTTCAATTGTTAAAGTTAACATAGGAAAAAACAATCACATCGCACCAGTACTAATGACACCAGCAGCGGCAGCAGCAACAGCAACAGCAGACCTGAAGCTCACCAATTCGAAAGCAGTGCGTTTGTACCAATGACCTGGGCCCAAAAGGTATGAACCAAAGATATATTTTACTTTTCTTTTGTTCACTTCTTCGTAAACCTTTCCTGGAGCGAATACAAACGTAGTACACCACGCAAATTTCGAATTATGGCGTATTCATTCGTGATGCATCTCTAGCTAGAATTTATTTCTCGTTATTTCCCAGCTATTTCCTGCTTTGACTGTATTTGATTCCAGGTTCCTTCAATCTGCTCATGCTTTACCTCGATCATTCAAACAGGTTATCGCATGGGACTTCGTGGGTTTAGTGATAGCGTGGCTGCTCCGTGCCCCTCATTTCATGCCGGGCTGGGCCAATCTGCTGCCGGTGGCGTCGTACCCCAGTGATGGAACGGTAGACCGTCTATTTGATCATCATTTCAATTCTTTCATGAACTTTAATGTCCCAAAGCACATACGTTCAGAGAGAAAAAAAATACTTTCAAATTTTACGCTGAGATATCAACACTCCACTAAGAGCGGTCTCAAACCTCCTATTAATTTTCTTTCACAATCTTGGTTGCTTTTTATCAATGCACCCTTCGTTTCTCGCTCCCTCTATCAACAGGTAGCTATGGCGGCTGCCCTTGTTCTTTTCTTAGTGCCTAGCAAGTCACCTGTTGCTACAAGAACAATTGAAGGCGGAGAAACAGCGGCAGAGGCAACAGCCGAAGCATCAGTACGAACACCTTCATCTTCAACTCCTAGTGCCTCATCAGAGCGCAATGCTTCTACCGGTATAGCAGATGAGGAGGAATCACGTACTTCTCCCGGTGATACGAATCCTCAGGATGATGGTGCTGGCTCCAGCCGCTTTTCCCATGAGACATCGACAGGAAGCCAGCTGGGCCATAGAATAGAGACGAGCGACAAGAATACTTCACAGGACAACAACATCACCAGCAACCACAGTACCAGCACCAGTGGCGACAGCGCCAGGAATAATAGTCACCGTTGTCAGCGCTCTGATGATGATGAGTCAAGATCAAAGCGAGGTGGAACAGAAAGAAATTCTGGGTTGCGGAATCGAACAAACAACGACAACGGGGAAAGAGAAGGTGAAGATGGAAGAGTTGAAAAAGACGACGAAGATGAAAAGCACAATAAAGGCGACGGTCTCGGCGCTGGTGGACAGGGAGTCCTCAAATGGACTGCGGTAAGAAAGAAAACAGCGTTTGCTTACTAACATGTTACTCCATTACAGCTTCTATACGTCTGTACCTACATTTTGCATCTACCCCAACTGCTTAGCCTACTGCTAGCCCTACCTTCACACGTGAACATTATGTGCCTAAAAGGTGAATGCATTACCGTGGGATGTCATTTTTCTCCTCGGAGGAGGCTACGCGCTTTCGGTGAGAAAAATACAAAAAACAAAGCACGAGTAACGCCTTATTTGCACGTTCTCCGTGATTCAAGTGTGCTCATTTGAACTATCTCATTGAATGCTTTTAACAACCTATCCACTTTTACATGCAAAAATAGGCTGGCTTCAACGAGAGTGGTCTTTCTACGTGGGTGGCTAATGCTGCTATACCAGGTGGAGGAGGCGGAGGAGATGATGACAACAACGAAAATGATGATGGGAGCGGAGCAAAACCGTCAGTGGGTACCATCATCTTTGCGAGCACTTTACTGTCTTGCGCCTTGTCGAATTTGGTGCGTGAATATAAAGCGATTCCGTGTATTTTCTCGTTGCCGAAAAAGTATGTGTTTGAGGCATCCAGTCCATTCATGTGTAAGCGCACACCTTTGCTTGGCAATGTTGATGGATGATGGAATAGCTTACCATCACTGCCCTGTTCCTCTACCTCCAATCATATTGAAACGCCCCACAAATTTCATGACACTATTTCACGAAAAGGTCTCCAACGTAGCAACGGCCAACATTGTGCTTCCGTTGCTGACCTGTGTCGCCGCTCGCACCGGACAACATCCTTGGCTCGTGCTCGTCCCCGCCACCTGCGGCTGCTCTCTGGCCTTCCTCTTTCCCATTGGTAACCCTTCCTCTTTGCCTCTTTTTACTGTACTGTTTTTAAGCTTGCCTTCTCTCATTTTCCTCTGCTGGCTGCTGCCACTATTCTTTATAGGCACCCCGCCGAATGCAATTGCATACGCCACCGGCCAATTGACCATGCGGGACATGGCCACCACGGGTGCACTGTTGATTGTTGCAGTAGCATTGCTCTTGGCCTTTGCTTGTGCTACCATCATGCCCATGGTTGCACAGTTAAGTAGTGAAGATACGGAGTGGACTCAGGCTGCTTGCGAACAAGATTGAGGAGATTGGGTCTTCGGCAAAAAAGTAGCTGTTCACAATTGCATATCACATGCGCCAATAAAAGAGTGCACTATAGATCTGAATCCTCTTATATTCTTCCGTTGCCCATACGCGCCATGGCCAGTTTGAAGTATCTTCTGGGTCAATAGCGCTAGTTCCCCGAAGCGCACCTAACTGAAGAAAGTATTTAGAAAAGGTGACCTCCCGGGTACCTGGATAGGTTTCTTTTGAGCGATATCGAGCTAAAGATTCAGATGTTGTAAATTGGATAGAAGCAGATGAATACGTGAATACATATACCACACACTACCGACATTTGGCCTAACCCTAATACCGAGATATCAAAGAGGCACGTCGAAGAATGGCCGTATTAGAACAAAAACACTGGCTTGTAGCCGCCAAATGCACATACGCAGAAACAAAAACCCTATTTAATTTTAAGCGCCACGCACGGCCTTGGGCAACCGCATCCCAACAGCGCCAAACGAAAGATCTGAGTCAATCTCTCTGTACCTTTCTCGCGCCATGATCCTGTATTTCTTCATCTCTTTCACAGCTTGCTTCACAAGTGCTCTGGGAACGCCGCGAACTTCTTTCTTGTCGAAAGGGTCTCGTGTTGAGTTGAAAATTGCGATTCGAGAGGGGGAGACAAGCGACATGATTTTCAGACCATTTCTGGTCGAGCACGACATCGACCTTTCATCGAACAAACTCGCTGATATCGAGGCGCACACTGTGCGGCGCATGCTCTTTTGAATATCTCGTGGTTCTGCGCTGTTGCTACTACCATCAAATTTCTGACGTGTAGGTGCAATATTGTCAAACGATTCGAAGCCAAGCAGTCGAAGAAAAGTTGACCGAAAGTTCAATGAAGACCACGGCTTCGGAATAGTAGGGCTTGCACGCTTTGCTCGTGAAGTTCGGTCGAGTACTAGCATAGGGACATGAGCCGTTTCACTGTAAGGCGTGCCTCCGTGAAGAAAACTCGAAGCATGCTCCCCAAAGGCCTCGCCATGATCGCCAATAATCACAATGACCGCATCCTTGCCTTTCTGGGACTGGTCGATAACTTTGACCAAGTCTTCAACAAAGGCATCGGAATCCGCAACTGCCGCCAAGTAGGATGCGTACTGTTGCTTTTTGCTGTTCACGCCGCGAAAGGACTTCGCAGCTCGATTGACGACTTTTGAGAGTCCATTAGCACGCGTCACATTTGCGACAATGTAAGGAGAATGCGTAGAAACTGTGGTATAGTAACCAAAAGCGGGTTGGTCGGGCCCTAAGCCTTCTAACCATTTCCGTGTCGGTTCAAGAAGAATGCGCTCGTCGTAGCCCATAAAACCCGACGGTTGATAAGGCTGATTCTCACCATTTCTGATCGCTTCCTGGACGATATCTACGCTCCCCATATTTTTCTCAAATCCGAGGCGAGGATGAAGCCCAACCGACGAGGACGTCAAAAATCGCGTGCTCCATCCTAAGTCTCGGAGTAGCTTCGGTAAACAGTGCGCTAAGTAGGGCGATTCGTACGCGTAATCAACCCATGTAGGGCCTGGGTGTGCGGGTACGCCACAGAGTGTCGTGTAAAGCACCTTCATCGTGTGTGGAATGGACGCTGTTACGTCATGGAATACGGTCGCCTCTCCGCTGTCGACCAAACTCGAAATATAAGGCGTGAGTTCCTTGGGAACGTCCTTGTTGTACACATTGAACGCAGAAGCACGTACTGATTCGAGGCTAATCACAAAAAGTGATGTGTGGGGGCGTGGATTGACTTCAAGCAAGTTTTTTTTTTCGAGAACGAAATATTGCAGTTCGTTGGAAACAAAGGCAGGGCGACTCCTCAGTTGCCTATATTCCAAGAACATTTCGCGAGAGAAGCGCATCAACACGTTTACATGGTAAGTTGGGTGATGAACCCAGTATAAAAGAAGTAATGCCGATACGACAAGAAATACGAGAGGACGCTCCGCAGTCTTCGACAGTCTTCTCAAAAAGGCATGCTCGTAGTAAACATTCGCGAGCGTTCGAACCAGTGAAATAATTCCCGTTGCCAAAGTCAGCATGGCAAGACTGGGCATAATTTGTGCCGAAGTAAGCATGCTAATATTTTTAAAAACAATCGCTCCGTGTGAAGCGAGCAGTTCAAGGCTTTCGACGTGCACAGGGACTCCAGCCATGACAAACGAGCAGATGTCCAACACTACCAGCGCACAAGCACCCGCACAAAAAGTCATGGACAAGCACGACGGCAATCGGACTCCGTACGCAAAAACGAGCCAACCCCAGATCACTACCAGGTCTGTCAAAATTGAAAAAGCATAGTCACTGCCGCTATCGTAAATGTAGACGCCGCACGCACATTTGTGGGCCAAAAGAACTGCACTTAAAGCTACAGCGTCGGCAAGGAGATACGGGCGTTTCTGCGGCACACGCTCTTCTGCTCGTAGCAAGCGCTTGAGCTTAGAATATAGAGCCCACTGAGTCATTTGCTTTGTTTACTGGTGATCTTAATTATCGAGTGAAGGCTTCCTCAGAATCCTAACCAGAAGCTAGGCATCTTCGCCTTGATGGGGGAGATGGGGAGATTGCGTGCGGAGCGAAGAAGTCACAACCTTCCTGGCTAGGCGTGATGCCTTGAAGTGCTAGCTAGAATCTTCAGTAGGGCATGCAATACGCCTGACTCTCAATCAAACAAACCAGGAGCCAAACAAACAACTGTCAATGGGGGAACCGAGCCCGGCCCGCCATCAACGCAGTTTAGGCTCGCTGGTAACACAGCAACACAGCAAAACAGAGTGCAAAAAAAAACAAAAAGTGGCTTCACCAGAAAAATGGTTACAGAGGTATAGCCAAGATTCACCCATCTAGAAAACCGCTGTTAGTTACTCTTTTAGCCAGAAACGCCTTTTGTCTTCGATATATAATATTGGCCCTGCTTATACGACATCTAAGCTCATACTCATAAAAAAGGAAATCCCATTCAAAGGCTACTTCCATTACCAATTCAAGAGATGAAGCCCATACTCATGAAAGAGGAAATCCCATTCACAGGCTACTTCCATTACCAATCCAAGAGATGAGGGCCTCTTCAAATTAGAGCCACCAAAAGCAAACTCAGGCATCGCCAAGCCATTGGATGTTCCATTGGTTAGTGGCCGTTACGCGCAAGAACATCTCACCATCCCTTGGGGTTTGTTTCTTTTCGTCCAGGTCACCTTGCATGGAATTGGGTACATTGACGCCCACAGATGCCTCAGTGCGTGCCCATTGCCCCTGAAGCACTTCTAACCACCATCCTGACTCAGGATCACTTTCTGTCGTCGTCGTTGCAATCGCCGTCTCTGCATTTTCCATCTCTACCGGAGTTGGTTCTGCATGGTTGCTTCTACCAGTAGTTTCTTTGCCATCGCCATTTTTTTCAATGGCTGGCCCTACATAACTCACACAGCAGCGCAGTAACTCTTCAACGGTCAGCGCAGCAACATCCGCAGCAACTACGTCAGTAAACGCTGCTTCTCGAGCTCCGTCACCAACTGTCCCTGCATCAGCAGTTCCAGTGCTAACACCAGCGTGAAGTCCTTTTCGGGGATCCGATGGTGCAGATCCCTCTCCTGCTGCATCTGAACCTGTAGCTGCAATTGTTGCTCTTCCCACTAGCACTACTTTGAAAAGGTGAGGGCGGCTCGCGACGAAAAACAGCAAATGGCGCATGTTGACCACCGCTTGCCAGGTCTCGCACCATGGTTTCGGGAACCGTGGGTCTAGGATCGCTTGACTACTTGGGTCAATGCCGCTCGCAGCAGCATACAGGGGAGGTTCAGGGCACGCTAGCACGAAACGATTCACCGTTCGGCGGCTGTACCTGAGCCGTGGGCATATACGACAAGGACGGAGGGTCACAATGACGGAAGACAGTGGACTAGACGACGAAAATATGCTCGAACAGGTGAGCACTGTACAAGTATAGCGAAAACAAATAAACCAAAATGATGAACAACAACATAATTAATGAAGAACTAACTCCCTCTTAGCCTTCTGAACTCGTTCTCACCCTTGAAGCTGAGCCAGGGGTCGCCCAGCGCTCTGTTGCTGCGCCGCCATCGCTGCGGCTCGCTCGAGGGGCTCGCCCGCGGAAGCCCCGTCGCGCGAGGTCCAACCACCCGGCGCGGGCGGCGGTGGAGCTTTCGGGTTGGTCAAGTCTCTGACCAGGGCCGTCATCAACCGCTCCGTTTGCACGTCTTGGTTTTCCAGAAAACTGCGCGCTTTCTTAGAATTGTAAGGTGGAGCCCGGGGCGCCGCTGCGGCTGTGCCAACCACTAAAGAGTCGCTTTCGAACGACTCCCAGAGACGAATACGAAGCCGATAGTTGTCGGGCACTTCAGCGCCGCGGCCTGCCCGCGATCGGTTCTTCTTGTCGATGACGTCATCATTGACTTTCACTGCGTTGTCCACCTCAGGGCTTATGCTTTCTTCTTTGCTGTTTACTTCCACCGCTTCCATCCGAGGATCGGCGGCTAAGATCTTGGCGATGTGCGGGGCACCGCCCGCAATGAATCTCAGGGTAGGGCGAAGTTCAAGCAGGAGGGCCAAGGGCGCTTCTCCACCACGCAATTGAAGCTCTTCGACTGCACCGTTGCAGAGTTCTTGCCGTGTCGCCTGCACTTCTGCGGTGGTACCGGCCGAGAGGGAGACTTCCTCTTCTTTTCCTGGCCCCTTTCCACTTTCATTCCCACTGCCTTCTTCAACACCAACCCAGGGTTTCGACAAGTGAGTTGCAATGCTCGTGGGCGCGGTATGCGGCGCCCGCCGCAGAAAGCTTCGAAGTTCTTTGCATTTCACCACCACCAGTCGTAGGTTCGGCATGAAACTCCGGCACACGCGCAAGGCATTTGCCACAGCCAAGTAGTCCCGATTCCCACCAATGTCCAAAAACAGCACGGTTGCCTTGCCTGCGCCACTGCTTTCCGCCCAGGTGCGCGCATCCGGGGCAAAGATGTCAGCGCAATGGAACCGCAGGTTGCCTGTTGCCATGGCAGCGGCATGGTTGCGCTGGCAGGTGGCGATGCAATCCACGCCAATGTCCACCCCGAGCACCATTTCCGCGCCAGCTGCAGCAATGAGCGCGGTCGTGTGCCCCCTTGAGCACCCAACGTCCACAACCGTGTCTGTTGGCAGCACGTCTGAGGTCGCGAGGTGGCGGTACAAGAGCGTGTCTCCTACTACGAGGACTCGCTTTGACTCAGTTCCCTTGCGTGCTACGAGTGCCTTGCTAGAGGCGCTTCCTCCAGATGCACTGCCTTTTATCTTTGCTCCTGAGCTAGAGCCGTCGTCGCCGTACGCTTTCATTTTTCGACGGAGCATGCGTGCTTGAGTTTTGGAGCCAATGACATTTTCGCCGTAACAGCTAGCTTCCGCTGCGGCAACAACAGAATCAGCCATAGGCAGAGGTTTGATTGAACCAGTATCTTCAAGTGATTTACCGATAGCAGGACCCGAAGCAAACCGCCGGGTGCTGATGGTTCTAGCTGTTTTAAAACTGGGGTGGTGGCAATGAATCGCCGATGAGATCACTCTTTGGTGTGCAAACAATCTTGAAGATGGTAGGGGCGAAATTGCACGCGCGACGCTACCAATCGTATACGTAAGCTGGAGAAAATGTCTAGCTTTCCAAGGCAGCATGGACTCGGTTGTGTTCTACAACAGTTGGCGTTAGTTGCAAGTGCAGTTGACGTTTAGCCGCCCGTGCACCATGCGAATGAAGAAATCACCATTACCAATTGAAATCACGCTGAACGTCAAGCAGGCAGCAGGCATCAGTGCAACGAAACACTCCACCCAGATAGAAAATAGAGCTTTCAGTGTACTTGGAAGGGTAAGAAACAAACCCTTGGTTCTTGTTTCATGACCTCGATTCAAAACTGTCGATTTGTTATATGCGTGCGTAATTTTCGGATTAAAAGGAAGCTCATTGCAATGGCTGTTGGACTTCTATATCTTTATCAAGTACTTCTTACTTAATGGGCGCCGGAATCCACCTCCTACTTCCTGGTATCCACTTCTTGGTGTTATAAATCCAAGCGAAGTTATATGTCTATAATTAGTCATGGCCATTAACCTTGCGCCCCTGCTGGTCTCTCTCTCTTCGCTTCCAATCCACCGCTAAGGAGCGAGCATGCGGTTCCCAACTCAGCTTCGTAGCATTCCACTCGAGCATTCCACTTTCTTTCTTGTCCTCTTAGAGCCACTTATAGGGCAGCACCACGGGGCCCTTGCGTTGAGCCAGGGTGGCTCTTGTAAAGTCCAGTGGGGGGATAGTAGTCCCTGGTGGGGTTTCTGAGTTATCAACAGCAAGGAATTGATGCAAAGGTCCGTGAACTACTGCTGCTACCATAAGCTGAACGAGAACTTGAGCATACCTGTAAGAATATACAGACGGTACGTATAAATAGCGTGAGTGGGCGTGAAAGCGTGCAAAGAAACAGTGATCTCAAAAATGGCATGTTAAAGTGAAAAAAAAAAGTTCTATTAAAGCCGCAATACTTATCTTTATCCTCTTGGCGCGCGCACACACTGTTGGGCTTCATAAATCGCTTCGAATAAAATAGACGGATGTAATACAGCGAAGAAGGATGAGGATATGCCAAAGAAGAATGTCCAAGAGAGAGACTTGTTCTGAAGTGAATCTTACCGTTGCCCGGGGCACACGTGAATTCCGTGGCTGAATGTCGTGAGGTCGTAAGGGCTGAGGCCAAGAGCACTGCCGCGCACCTAACGTACATGTGCAGGTGTGTGGGGTGTGAATGCGGGAGGAAGCCCAAAATCATTTAGAAATAGACGCATGAGCGAATAAGTGACGTTCGAAGAAGACGTGTAGAGCACAGGCAGGGCGCAATGAGACTGAGCAGACACAACAAAAAGAAAAAAAAGTGAGGGAGGGGGGCACAAAGGGAGTGAAATGCTGACCGAGACCTCTTCTCTTGTTGTTGTCGTAGAAGCTGACGCTGCATCTGTCATTCTGCTAGGCACTGTGGGCAAGAACCGCGACGGCAAGAAGCGAGATGGGTGTGGAAACACGTTTGGATTGAAGTGCGGCAAAAGGTGAGACACGCCCACGTATTCGCCGCAGGGCACTACCACTGCTGGTGCGGTTGTTGTGCCTGATGCTGTAGCGGCTGTTGTTGTAGTGGCGTTTGTTTTATCCGAGGTCGCATCTTTGCTGCTTCCTTCCAAAGAAGATTTTTCCTCCTCAAGTGGGATAGCAAAACCAGCAGGTTCAACCACCTTTGAGAAGAGAGCACAACAAGAAGAAACGGAGGCAGGAAGGAAGCCAGAAATCGGGAGAAGAGTAGTCAAAGAGTACATTGAAGTATTGTTGAATGCATAGTCAGCATATTTTTGCTCTAAGCCTTTGTCTCTTTTCGCTTTCGTGCTCATGTACAAGTTATCTCCAAGTGTGCGGAGCTTTGCAGTATTATATACCTTCCGGATGGCGCCCAATGAATGAGCCGACAATCGCATGGCTTCATTGACCACGGCCCAGGTGACTGTGGTCGTTGTCGTTGCTTTTGAGGTCGTTCTTTCGGCTGGCGGAGCCGAAACTTCGCCCGTTGAAGAAGGCTCAGTGTTTGCCGGGAACAATCGCACAAGCGTTGCCATATTAGGACGTCTCAACACTACCTCCGACGATGCATTTGTTCCGAATTCTACCCCAACAGTCGCGCTTGAATCTACAATACCCCCTGCAGCTTCAGTGCCTATTTTGCCCAGATAACTCTGTGCTTTTGAAGCCGACGAGGAGATTTGTTTGACGGTGTCAACATGGTCTTCAATTGCCATGAGTACAGCCTGTGAAATGAACAATTGCAACAAACAAATTACGCTAGGCAGCAATGCACACACACCTTCGCCTTTGGCTTCTACTTTATTTCGCTAGATGTTTCGAGAAAGTTTGACCCAAACCAACAGAATTCGAAATGTAGCTCTCTTTCTTCAAACACACGCCACACACACGGCACACACACCTGTGCGGCAGCAATCGCAGGATTTTTGTGCGCTGCAAACAGGAGCCCTACGAGCAGGTCTGCGCATTCTGCAAAGCTCATATTAGGGGAGGGCGGTGCCTTCTCTTCTTCATTCAAATCCCTAGCTTCTTGTGTTGTCAAAACCGGTGAAGAAGAAGGAGAAGAAGAAGAAGATGCCGGACCTGCTGACACTGGTGATGACGGTGAAGTCTTCTTCGCAATTTCCCCTTTTAACGCAGCGCGGAGCCATATTCCAAGCCCGTCGTCGAAAGGTGGTTCGAGGGAATTCCCTGTACAAATGTGATATGAAAATAAAGAATTTGTGGGAGGAAGAGCAATTGACATAGAAGGAGTCGTGATCGCACTTAAAGCTACTGCCAACGCCATTATCATGTATTCACAGTTCAAAGTATTCCTGTTTTTTTTTTCTTCTACATTCGTACGAGCACTGTCTGCGTTAGTATTGCCATCGACTTTATCTCGCTGGTTGGCATTATGTGTAGCTTCAGCAGTGATAGCAAAGGCAGCCGCTGCGGCTATAGCACTCGCCAAGCGGCACGTCAGCTCTTCCCTAATATATAATAGGAAAAATAGAGTCAGGCACAATCATGATACACGTGTCCCAACAATTAATTCCCCTTCGTTCTAGCCATATCACATCTGATGTGATGTTTGCTTCACCGTTGGCGCTGTGCCGGCTGCCACATGAGAGCGCGAGCCAATGGCGCCGGTAAAGTGGCGCCTTTCGCAGTGGCCTCTTCGACCTGCCCAAAGTTTAAACATTGGAGAGTTCACGCACTGCCTGTCAAAACGTTCGACGCGCCTAGTCTGCGCTCACCTTTAAGCGAAGTACTTTCTGATTCTTTTTTTGAGGCCTTTGACTTGTTTACTCACTGTTTCCCCTTGGT
>Ga0307982_1002129_pt1 | contig 16078 bp, 11 predicted proteins | sample OrgLakmetagen989_FD_201847 | JGI IMG/M metagenome (GOLD analysis project Ga0307982, IMG submission 201847) | Saline water microbial communities from Organic Lake, Antarctica - #989 | ecosystem: Environmental > Aquatic > Non-marine Saline and Alkaline > Saline | place: Antarctica: Organic Lake...
CGGACCGTTTTTTGTCTTGTTTTTTGCATTTTTCCCTTTTCCAACCGCCCTAGATTAGTCCTAGCTAGCTAAATCCGAAAAAAAAACACATTAAAAAATCCCGTTTTTTCGGTCCGGTGGGCCTAGCTCTCTGTACTTCATACTAGAGCATAAAAAAAAGGCAAATGCCGCTCCGTATTCGAAATTACAGAAAATTCGTCGTTCTAAAATTTCTTTACATGAAATTCGCAGTTATTCCGCGGTACAAACACAACAATGATTAAAGAAAGCTCAGACGACACCTGAACTGGCTACGTCAACTGGCTTCTCAATTTCGTCGGATTGAACCCCTCTATTTGGAAGAGCAGAGTAACCACTTTCAGCCGCTTTGTAAAGACTTCCTTCTCTGACCTTCTCCTCTTGCTCTTCTTCGTCGTCTACTTCCCCTATGACTACGCCAAGCATTCCTGCATACACAAGAGTACCCGCTGCTTGTGCCGCGATAGTAATTACGAACGTGAACGTGTAGCCATAGCTGTCAGCAAGAATACCTCCAAGAAACGCCGAACCGCACCAACCAGCTTGACCGATGGACTCCAGGCTCTTCCACCGAGCGCGTGAGTTTTTGCTCACGTAGTCCATGAGAATAGACTCCTCGAGAGGGTAAGTGCAATTCATCAATGCCGTGCGAATCACGTAAAGAATGACAATAATCCATTCGCGCCCCCAAACGTCGGCTTCTGCTTTGGTGTCAAGCACCACCATGCCAGAAAAACAAACGAGTCCCATGGAGCGAAGTAACAAGATAGCCTGAACTCGTCCAATACGCTTGCCAAGACAAGTCGCGATGCAGGATGCCATCCCCATTACTAAGGGAACAGCTACATAGATGCATTGGACCGCTGCTGGAGTCATGCCAAGGGTGTTTTTGAAGTATAATGGAAAGTATTTGATGGTCATGCCACTCGCTAAAGCAACAATCAGTCCTGAAAAGAAGACAATATACGGCACATATTTCGCTCGAGGGTGCATGGCGAATTTTCCATCCTCTTCTTCTTCTCTTTTCTTCTCGTCTACCGCTTGAATTTCAGGAATTTCCGGCTGAAGAGGCGGTAGAACATTTCCAACACCGTCGTCGATTAAAGGCTTTTGTAATGGCTCTACAAGACCTCTGTCGAGAGGGGTTTCTACGACAATTCCATCAGCATTCGACATCGACAACCCGGTTGATTTTGTTGTACTGATTTCAGAAGTACGCTCAGTGACAGCTTCAGAAGCTCGACCAAGTGACAAGTCGTCTCGGAAGCCGAACATGCAAACAGCAATGGGAACTTGCAAAGAAATGCCGACAAGCATGAGATCTCTCAAAGAAATTATGTCCCAATCATCGCCAGCGTAGGTGAGGAAGTAAATGATTCCAATCAGTGGCCCAATTATCCCTGGAATAACATATGCCTGAAATAAAATATTGTAGTATTTGGATCGAGACCCGGTTGGAATCGAGTCGGCCAGGAGAGCCTGTGCCGGTCCGTTGGCGATGCCAGATCCGAATCCGAACAACACAAATGAAATGCACACCATAATATAAGCTCGATGCGACACAGTATCATTTTGAGCCGCATAGGAAGCTTCAAGGATAGCATAGCCAAATAAAGGGCCGGCAATGAGACTAGTCACGCCACCAATTTTAATGACGCCGCTCCTCGACCAACGGTCCGAGACCCAGCCGGCTGGAAATGCCGTCACGAGACTCGAAATACCCTGGAGAGCCTCGGCGAGTCCTACTTTAGCATTCGAGCTGCCAAATGATGCGTAAATGAAGGCAACACCAACAGTGCCACCTGCCAGACTGTCAGAGAAGCCTTCGAGCCCCGCCAACCTACGATAAGAATAATGGGTTAGAATATATTATTATTAATTAAAAAGGTGTGTGATGATAATAATTGCATGCGGACTTACAGGACGTTCAAGACGAAATTTCTATTCATTATCAAGTATCAAAGATATTAAGATAGCTTTAAATGTAATAGACTCCAGCTCTGGGGCGTCACGTACTCCTAGTCTATGACTCCTAGCAAGCTTCTTGGCAGTAAACGAGTGACCGAGAGGTCGAGAGGTCGAAGGGAACTGGAACCTGCTGAAAGGGTGAGTGAGGATTTTGCGAACGAAGCACATGGTTGACGTCTCGATGACGTGTCATTTTCTTAAAAACCGAATTTGACAGCTTGCGCCTGCACTCCGGACTCCTTGTCATTTTATCATTCGTACTATCATTCGTAAACGCACATCTATCTCAACTACGGAATGATTTGGAAGAGGGCATGGCAAATGGATTATGAGGACCCATTAATGGTGGTGAAGGAAGCTCTAGCCGCCAATGTACACAGTCTAGTCTAGTCTAGTTGATACTCTCCCAAAAACAAAAAAAAGGCAAGTACACAGCAGTCACAGAGGCACATAAAGAATGCACTTGAGCTGCATATGCGCTAGCAAATTCGCTCCAGAAGGCCAATGAAGGCTCCAACTGGCGCCTTTCCTCCGGACAAGTCGGCGGGACTGAGTGCTGGTTCGTGTGTCACGTCCCAGCACACAGCAGCCTATGAGACGGGGCGTATGCTTGTTGCAACGAAGTTTGTCTTGAATGTCTTGAAGATCGTTCAAGTCAGAGTAACGGGGCCATATTAACTTAGAAGACGGCACGGCTAATTGATTACAAGGTAATAGATGTGGTGGTTTACTAACGTGGTCACTAATTCTCACAGCTGCCTATGCCTATGACTCATAGGTTACTGCCTATGAGACGGGGAGACGGGGCGTGCGTGTAGCAACAGCAACGAAACACGATAGACGGTGCTCGTGTAGAAGTTATAGTTAGAGTAATTATATGACTTAAAAACTGGTTGAGAATTATTTCGGTTTTTCAGTAAAACATAGCTTCTTAAAGCTGGTCTATCTTAGCGGCGTTATTCATTATATCTTAGGGAATTCTGCTCTCTCGCGCAAGTGACAAGAGCTCCCATCGACGCATCGCGACGCAAAAAAAAGTGGCAAAAGCACACTTGGCACTTGGACATCATATCGTCGGTACGTCACGTGTACCTCGCTCACGTGTAGGGCCCCGGAAAAAGGCAAGTCAAAGCTCGAAAAAGGCAAACAAAAAGGCAATCCAACGGATTTTTGCGTAAATGCCGGTTAATGCAGTATTTTTTACGTAAATGTATTATGATTTACAAGGAGGGGGCATGCTTGTCCGTTGGGAGATTTTACTTGTCCGTTGGGCTAAATATTTGTCCGTTGGGGCTGAGAATTTTTCCGTTGGCTTGCCTTTTTGCTGCCTTTTTATTTCAGGGATCTCCAAAAAAAAAAAGTCGTCCTTTTTTCCGGAGACCTAACCGCGTTCTAAACTAGGAGCAACGCAAATCCCGAAGCTGAATCGATTAGTATTTCGCATTGGGTTTCTCTCTTGCCACAGCAAGGGCTTGGTTGTTCATACCGCTTCTCAATCTATCTGCCCTCGCCACTTCCTACCATCAACATGCTGCCAGTAAAAAGGGCGCAAAAGAGGAGCTGAAACTTGGCAGTGCCGCCCAGCAGCGGGTTCAAGTCACGGCCGTCGAGCTTCCAAATGCCCGACACGAGTGGCACTGCCAGGGGAATGGATAGGATTGGAAGACCCCACCAGCGCGATGGAGGTGCCAGACCCAACAAAGGGCCGACTGCGAGCGCTGCGAAGGCGCCAACCACCAGCAAAGTATACCTGAAACGGTGCAAACATTGCGCAGGCGCATTATGAAATAATTTCGCCACCTAAAGGGTCCTCAAGAAAAGAAACAACGAAAAGTGAATGTGTCGACCTCGTTTCTAAGCTCATCAAAATTGAAAAATGGCATTCATTCAGGGCTTACGTATAGAAATATAGGATAACGAAAGCAGATGGAAACAACGCGCTACTTACTCGGTCCGTGCGAATGTAGCACCGAAACGAACTGCCATTGTTCTTTTGTTGGCTTTCACGTCAGTCTTCCGGTCGCGCAAGTTGTTGACAACAATAATGGCGGTCGCAAGGAAGCCCACTGGAGTGGCTGCCCATAGCACTTTACTTGGAAGCACCAACGCAGGCGCCGACGCGAGGAAATACGTCCCACACACGGCTACGTATCTGCAAGCGCAGCGAGAAACACACATTGGCACACCAGAATGAATCGAATAGCCAAGTGGGCCCTCACGGTTGACAGAAACACTTATAATTGCTCTAGCACTGCTGGCACTGCACTGCATACTCACCCAAAATACAAGAGCACGAATAAGTCTCCGAGACCCAGATAGCCAATGCTGAAGTCGCCTAGGCGCGGATGAATCAGCCCCAACGGGTACTGGCCGCCCGTGTAGGCAAACGCATTGAAGATACTTGTTATCACGACAAATACCATGGGAGTGCCACCGACAGCAATAAGGCGCAAGCCTACGCAAGCCGCTCCTCCCAAGGCAACCATAGCGCCAAAAGCGACTTCGGAAGGTTTCAGCCAACCTTTTTGCGTCACACGGGCTTGGCCGAGGCGCTCTTCGGTGTCGGCTCCTTTGACGAAGTCAGCTACCAAACAACGCAACGGAAATAGCATTGAGGAAACATGAAGTCATTGCTAGAATTTTGTGAATACTGCACCCGAGCAATGTGCATCTTCTCTTACCGTAATCATTGTGCAGATTCGTGCCGATTTGAATGAACAGTGCAAAGATCCAGAAAGCTAAGGCTTCGCCCAGTGCATTCCGGAAACCGTCTGCATATGCGAGCGCAGCGCCCACCACAACAGGACTCACGCTCGCGGGCAGAGTCTGCGGTCGAAAAGCTAGAAACCAAAGCATGAACATGCCTGGTTTCTTCTCTGCCTGGCTCATTCTGGCTGGTGGGATAGGATAGCCTAGGGTTTGAAACTCAGCAGTGGAAGCTCGAAAGCGAATGAGCGCTAGATTGAGTTTGTCTAGCTCTAGTAGCAAATGCTGCTTCTAGCTAGTACCTAAAATCACTAATAACCTTAGCAAATCGCTCCACGCTTAGCCGCCTTTCTCTAGCTGCCGTGGCCGTATGCCGTGAATAGTACAGTACTTACTAAACCCTTGGTCTGTAAAGAAAGTTTTACGACGACTTGATAATTAAAAAATATGTTAGCAAGTTCAGGTGCCCGCGCAATGCACGGTTCATGGGCGCTATGAGTTCGCAGCGGCACACATTAGGTGCGCTGTTGGTGTTGGTATCTTGATGTGCGTCCTTCCCGTGGTGCCCGTGCCCTTGCCCGTGGTCCTCCTCACCCCGCTGGTGGGCGATAGCTCGAACAGAGCAGAAAACACTTCCCTCCCCATATATACGGGTCCGTCCAAAAATATACGTCGGACACGAAAGACGAAAGAACTACGAACGAAACAACAATCATTCATATATAGGAACACCTCCAGAAGATCATCTCCAAAAGAAAGTGAAAAACGGCTGTGTAAAATTTTACCCAAAAAGAGGGTGTCGTCATCAGAATGCTGCCTCCGGCCGAAGTCGTTGTTGTTTGATGAGGTGGACATTAGGTTTCCTTCATGCTTCATGCTTCATGTGCCAAATCAGGGCTATCATAAGACGTGGAGGAAAGGGCCACGGTCTAGACTTGCAGTTCCTATGGAAAATGGGCACGGCGAGAGGCAGAATGGGTGTGTGGGATCGGACGAAGCACCCGCAGCACGTAGCACGAGGAATGAGTCGGAATATTCAGGAATTCGTATGCACTGCAACCACGAGGCGCGAGGGGGCTGATTCTGGTGGACTGCGCAAGGCGAAGTGCAAAAGAATTCGTCGCTTGCCCTAAAGCAGCGGGAGATTACTATTTCTTTCTATACTTCTTCCGCACTTTCTGAAAAAAGGTTACGTTTGCTGCAAATTTGTAAGTGCGAAAGTGAGTCGTGAGTCAATTCGGTATCATTCGTTATGCCCGGCATAGCCTAACAGCCGAATGCCCATGCCCAACAGTATGACCAAGGCGAACTAAAAGGGCGAAAGGCCATTAAGAAAAAGCATCCGGGATCTCTTGGTACAGTGGAGCCACTCGCAGCCGCAGCCGCCTGCGCTGGCTCTGCACCTGTGCATTGGTGCGGCGGTGGTTGGCGGCTTGGGCTCGCGCTTGGCGCAGCGCAAGCGTTCTCATGCCCTCGGGTCCGTTGAGGTCGATTACAGGGAAACCGTCGGCTCCCAGCTCTACGCCAGCTTCGGCCGCGGCTGCTGCCTCATTGGCGCGCTTCTCGAGCTCAGCTTCGTAAGCCTCTGGATCAGCATCAGCAAGCTTGTTCAATTCCGCCACCCGAGCGCGCTCCTGTTCTTTTTTCTTTTTGAGCGCTAATTCTACGGCTTTCTCTTCGGCGGCTACGGCCGCTGCAGCAGCCGCGTTCGTTGCCTGCTTCTCGATCGCCTGCTGCTTGCTAGCTTCTTCAGCGCGAGCTTTCTCGACCACGCGCAGGTCTGCCAACGCGTCCGCGTACGCTTCCGGGTTGGCCTTTTTCAGAGCTTCAAGCTTCGCTTTTTCTGCCGCGGCCGCACGGGCCGAAGCTTGGTCGGCAGCAACGCGCCCGGTAAAAGCTGCTTGTTCGGCGTTGAACCGGCCAAGCATGCGCTGGTCGTCGTCGTCGGCCATGAGAGCCGCAAAACGAGCCAGCCCTGCTCCTCGCATCTTCAACGATGGAGCGATCAAAAATAATGAAATAAACAAAAGGTAATGAGGATGTGTGATGTTCACGCAACAGCAGCGAACAGCAACGAAACTTTACTGCTGAGAGTACATGCGATGTCAGACTACAAGAAAGAGGCAAATTGAGGCATCGTCATTTTGTATTCAATCTATCTATTTGTTTTCTTTTTTTTTACCGCGACAGCAACCAATTGCGCGAAGCCGTCGGCCGAGGCTAGCATGGTTTTGTTGCCATCGAGTGCGTGCAAGAGCACTAAATCGAGCACAAATGGGTCTGCACCAAGCAGAGCCGTCGCTCGCTTGGCCTTGAGTGGCAGAGCAATCACGCTAGACCACACTTCCCTAACTGCCATGCGCACCAGTCTCAGCAAAGAGGGGGCGTCACCGACTGATGCTTCTTGTTCTCGGCGGTCCCTTTGAGAAGATCGAAAAAGAGGGCAAAAAAGGGAGTGCGCAATTACCACTGATGTTACGAATGGCCCCTCTCAAAACTTCTCATCGTGATAGAACACCCTCATTTTCGTCGACTCTCGACCATCCCTCCATGCGCGTTGACGCACACCCATACCGGGCAAAAGCATCGGCAATATGAAACGCGTTGAAAGCACTTTTGGCCGAGGCCAAGAATTCTGGACTGCGAGTGGCAACTCGGGCCAGAAACCCGAAACCAGCGTCTCCGGCCGCAGTGAGCCGAACGTCGTCGTCCACGAACAAACCTACGAGTGGTCGAATTCATGAAGTAAGCATCAAAGAACAGGAAGAAAGTGGAGTTTTACGTAGATTGAAAACCAAAATGGGACACAAGTGCGCAAGTTTTTATAAACGAAAAATGAAAGCAAGATCTCACCGTCGGATCGCTTGATGAATTTCTGGTCCCACCACGACGGCACTCGCAGTTGCGAGAGTGCAAATCGCCCAGCGCCCAGTGCCTCCATGTCGACCCTCAAGCTCGCAGCCACCTGGGCTTCGTCGCCATTTTCACCGTCGTCGTCGTCGGCTTGCACTCGATGAGGCAACGGGTGCCGTTCGTCCATGTCTCGTCCGCTCACGATTTCACCGCTCCACCATCCAACCCACGCGGTCGACACCTTCTTCGCACCACCACCGCCGCCACTGTTCGTAGCAGCAGCAGCGGGTGTGACTCCTAGCGTAACGACGGCATAATTCTTGTCTTTTACTACCTTGTTGTGGGTGTAGCCCAAGCAGTACGCAGCGTCCCTGCCAGGCAATCCGCCGGCGCGCCCTTCTAGATTAAAACCCTGTGGCATGACTTTGGGCGCTTCTCGGCCAATGGGGCCGCTGCACAGCATGCCAAGGGTGCGTTCTTGGTTTTTGTCGGCTGCCAAAGCCCCTAACGGACCTTGGCCAGGTAACACCCGCAAAGTCGATTCAAGGCCCGCCTCACAGCCCCCGCCGCTGCCACACAACAAAAGCACTTCTCGGCCTTCTTTGTTGCGCCAGGTCAAGAGCGCTTCAAACAAAGTCGCCAATTCGTTGAAATGATTTCCATGCGTCCAATTGCGCGCTAACACTGAAGGAGCTACGCGCCTACCTGCTAGTGTAGTATTTGTTGGTCCTGGGGCGGCGTTATTGAGACCTTCTCCTGTTTCTGCAGCGGCACTCGCTCCTGGAGTGGCGGTAGGAGTGCTCTGGGGACTCTCCTTGGTATTTGCATTGGCCAACGAACCCGATTGAGCATCAGCTGCACTTGCATCCCCAGTAACACCTGGGATACGGTCTTTCTCGGAAGATGGCGCACCCATCCACAGAAAAGGCAATTCTGCTGCCACCACTAACAACGACGGTTCAAAGCGTGCACTCGCACTTGTACTTTCGGAACTTTCGTTAGCAACGTCATCTTCGTCGTCTTCGTCGTCGTCGTCGTCGTCGACTCCACCTGCTGCTTCACCGTCTTCGTCTTCGTCGTCCTCATCTTCGTCGTCGTTTAAGCCACCAATGTTTTCGTCCTCGTCGTCGTCATCTCCATTTTCAGCTGCTTGAGCCTCTTCGTCCTCATTGTTGCTGTCACCTGCGGCACCTGACGTCTGGTGCGGGTGACGGCCCGCCAATAAATTCAAGAGACCCGCCCATTGTGCTGCTCCTAGCAGGCCACGCGGTTCGGTGGATGCACCTTGGGGTGGTTCTTCCTTCTTCTGACCAGTCTCACGCTGCAGCGCTGGAGTACTAGCTTTCCCCTTTTTGAGCGCTTTCTTCTTGGCCTTGGAAGGTGAAGATATCTCAACAGACTCAGTGGTAACGTGGCTGCCACTATCACTGCTAGTCAAGTTGCTTTCCTCGTCCGGAGTAATTTCATCAAGAGGTTTACCGGTGTTCGAGCCCCATAAGTCAAGGGCCACCACCGCTAACTTCCCATCCAAAAAGAGCTGCACATAAGGGGACCCGTAGAGAGGCCCTAAACTAGCACTGTCGCCGCTGGCGCCGAGCGCTATGGGCACTTCTCGCGGAGTTGACGCCGCCACGCTCGCAGGCGGGCTCAGAGATCGGCAGTACATGTGCAGCACCCGCCTTAGACTCGCGAAACAGCGGTGCGCAGCTCGTAGCGCTTTGGCCGCGACAACCGCGCTAGACTGTGCCGACTGCAGTGCCGCCGCAGATCCAGTGGACGGTGGTGTTGAGTCAACGGCAGCATCTGCTTCGGTGGCTTTGTTCTTTTCTTTTGACTTGCCCTTGCCTTTCTCCTTGCTATTGTCCTTGGATTTCCGTGAGGAGTTGTCATCGCCTGCATTGTCTTCAGCAGTTGAATTTGAAACCACCCCCTGTAAGCTCAGCAGCTCCGCCAGCAGGCCTAGGCGTGACGCTGCCTCGAGCCCATAGTCACAAGTACCAGGCAGCATGAGCTGAGGGCACGAGCTTAAGACAGCACGCACCGAGGGTGACGACCATGCTTTGCGCAGCAAGTCGCGGAAACGCTCAGCGATGGCCTCGTCAATCGCTGCTCGCCGACGCTGCGCCGCTGCTGCGGACGGAGATCCAGTTGCTGTTGCTGCTGCTGAACCACCGCCTAGGTCGCCATCACCGCTGCCGCCAGTGCTAGCGTCTGCACTGCTGCTGGCAGAAGAAGCATCTGCGGGGTTGTACGTCCCGTCGTCCGAATCGTCGGCAGCCATGAGCCAGGCAACGGCTTCCTGTAAAGCTTCGCGGGTGTCGACACACCCGCCTAAATGCATCACCAGGTCGACTCCATGCCAGGGCACCGCCAGCCTCTCCGCAAGCCCACCCCATATTCCCCACGCAATAGCACCCTTACTACTGCCACCCCCATCGACAGCCCCCTGTGCTTTCCCGCCCGTTTCGCCACCCGCTCTAAGGGGGGCACTCGCGGGCGGGTCTTCACCGTGTGACAGAGCGTCATGCCCGCTCACGGTGATGCACTGCAGCGTTCGCTGGCTGGTGGGGGCTGGTGGCGTGTGCAGGATGGCAGTACGAGTTGAGGCATCGGCTAAGCCATCAAATCGTAAAAGATAGCGCCGCAGCGGTTTCAATCCTTTCACCACAAACACATGGGGATGACCTCGCCCTTTCACTAAGACTGGAGGTGTCTTGAGCAAGGCTCCTGTCTTGGCACCTGAGGGAGAATCTCCCCGCAAGGTATCAACAGCGGTGCAGCTCAGCCACACGGGGGCATCGGTTTCGAGCAGCACTCGAACTCGAAAGGTGGCCGTCGCATGATCGGCTGCCGCAGCCAGGTTGCTCCCCGCACTCGCGTCGGAATTTCCACCATTGTTGTCGCTGTGCTTAAACTGCTCCATAGCCGCATGAATGCCTGCCATGGGCGACGGCTCAGACTCCAGTGCGCCCAAAACTGGGCCCAATAACCCGTAAGTAAACCGCGCATCCCGTAAAGTAGGAGCAGGCGATGCCCCTTCAGCGGTACCCGCTCCAGGCACCACAGCCACGAGGGTCTGTGCAGTCTGTAGAGCACGTGCCTGTGGATCTGCCGCAGGTACCATCGCATTGATCGACATGCTTATATTCAAGTGCACGGTCGACAGGGAGCTCGGATGCACCCCAAACAAGGGCATTTGAGCAGCGCAAGCAACGAGCACGGGCTGCGCCATCGCGGCAGTGGAGTGCTCCACACAGGCATCTACTGTGGCAAAGCAAGGTGCATTGGTGGCACTAAACTGTAAAGCGCGGTGACGAAAGAATCGGCGCTGTTCTGCTGTTGGAGAAGGCACCAAACAAGCGTCCCAAAATTGAGCCATGACTGCTTCCTGAGGTTCGTTGTGATGAGCAGTAGCACTGGCTTTGTGCTGTGCAATAAGTGCTCCTTCATCTTCTTGGTGTTGTGATTGGTCTTTCAGGGGTAAAGCACTGCCAAGGTCAGCAGGCACGCAAACCTAATATGATAAACAAAAGAAGCAAGCATGCAAAGATTAGTAGTGTGCAATGCAAAATGGAAAAAAGCAGAGATCAAAAGGGTCTAGCACGCTCAAGAAACGTAATACTCTCTGTAAAGATAATAGTGACATGTGTAGCCTCTTGTTGGCGGAGACAAAGATTCTAATCTCTCACGAGCATAACATTCTTAAAACCAGTTAATTCTCGACAAACCCAACATCAATCACCTTTTGTCTCACACACACCTGAGCTGCCGTTCGGAGCGTGGCACCGTCAAACACCTCACTCACGCTTCCTCGGCTCGCAGTCGTGGCGCAGACCGCCATCCAGGTCCTCGTTTGACCGTTGTTCACCGCACTGCAGTACCGCTCCGAGTCGCGCTTAGCATCGTATTCAGCAGCGCCCTCATCGTCATCGACCTTATCCGCGGCTGGATCTTGCCCTTGGCTAGCTTTCCCCTTTCTCGCCGCTTTCTGGGCTTCTTTGGCGCGCTGTTTGGCTTTTCGGTCGTTGGCTTTACGGGTAGCAGCTGCGGCTTTGATGCGCTGGGCTTCGTCCGATCCTTCCACCCAATCAAAGAGCAGGCCTAGCAGAGCACGCTGCTCGTTGGGCCAATGACTCCAACTGAGACGCGCATTTTCATCTTCTTCCTTTTGCTCTTCTTTCTTTAGCCCTTCCTCCGCTGCTGCTGCAACTTTAGGCTCTTTCTCTGGCGTCTTGTCTTGGCCTTTTCCTTTCCCTGCACGCTTCGGCGGTGGCGGCGCTACTGGGTCAGCTAGAGTTGCTGCTTTGACTTCTGGCTGTGCATGCGTGAAGTGAGCATCGACGAGCGGCAGCGGTGACACCACCACAAGCGCTTGTACAGCGTCCCTCATGGGTTTCCCAGGGCGTCGCCCAACTCCTAGTGCCTTTGCCAAGTCTGCCCATGCATTTTTGCCTAGGAGAGGCCAATAGTCGACACTTGCGCTACTACCACTGCTGCTGCTGCGGTTGTTGTCACCACCGCCACTGCTATCAACACTGCTAACACTAAGATTCGCGCTCAAGGAGGAGGTCGAGACAGGTTTGGGGTGACGAGCAAGGGCGCGCGGATCAACGAGAAGCCTCAACACGCCAACTCGCCCGTAGCGATGCAGTTCAAAACTGCCACCCTTCCGAGGCCCTCCTAGCAAGAGTGGAGATGAGCGAGGCCACGTTAAGGGAGGCTCCGGCTTTTGCGAGACACCTTCGGCTTGAACCTCTGTACTACTGCTGCTGGTGCCGCTCTTTTCGTCAACGTCACTGCTGCTGGGAGGCGGCAAGAGCGGTGGTAGAGGCGGTGCTGGTGCCACTTCAGCGATTGCTGCCGGCGGCAAAGACGACAATCCAGCGAGATTGAAGCGCTGTGCTTGCCACAAACGGCTGCCTGAGCCACTGAGGTTCCCAGCGTAGCGCTGCCAGGCATGCGCAGACGCAGACGCCGCCATGTTCTTCAAGCACCATGCTATGCCAACCAGCTGTGGCGTTACTTTGAACATCACATCAGAACTCGGCGCGGGTGTACTAGTAGAGGTAAGTTGAGGTGGAGAGGATGGGGCATTCATTTGTGCCACGGAAGCAATCGCAGCCAAGGCTTCCGACTGTACCAACAAAGCCAACGCTGCTACTCCGGGATGCACGCTTGAGGTTACCCACGTTTCTGCTGCCTCTTTTGAGCTGCCATGGTGGTCATCTGCGGCCGCAGAAGTTGCACCACCTTTTGCTGCTGTTGTTGTTGTCGTTGTTGTCAGCACTGCGATATCTCCTTGGCGGACTGCATCAAGAGGCGCATACAAGCAGCCTGCCGATGGTTCAACGTCAGGTACACCATACAGCGCGCCTACCACACCTCCTGTGCAGCCTCCACTTAGCATCACCTGCCGGACTCCCGGCGCTCCATTGCCCCATGCTGATCGCGCACTCCCATCGGCCGCTGCTTCCAATAAGGCAGTTGCCAGTGGCTCATTTTCCCATAAAGCATGGCACAGAGCACGCGTTAAGCTCGATTCAGCGGCGATCATCTCACTGTTGCTGCTATCATTGTCCATGTTATCACTACCATCGCTAGTCTTCTTCGAACTCTTCCCCTTGAGTGCGTCGAGCCGACGCTTTACTTTTCGAAGTGCAGACCGACACCACGCTTCTGCTGCAACGGTGACACAAACCGATAGCGCACGCCGCACCGCTGGTGTGTCGAAAGCTGATACCGTAGCATCACCGATTCGGCCACTGCTACTGCTGCTACCAATGCTGCCCTTATTTCCATGCTCACCTCTCAAAAGGTTACTAGCTCTTGAGTCACAAGGTTGATTCGGGCCGTCCAGCAACAAGAGCCCTCCATCTAAGCCCCCGCCCAATGGCATACCCCCCAGATGCTCGGCGATCGCTCGCCACGGCGCCCACTGAGGAGCACATCGGCTCTGCCCACCACCACCGAGGGCCCAAGGCGCGTTGAGAGCGGCCATCGCAGCGGCAAAGCCTGCTGAGTTACCTCTCAATGCAGAGAGAGCAGGGAGATCCGAACCGCTGCCCCCACCTTTTGTTTCACCTCTTCCAGCTGGAGCAGCTACCCCAGTTTGTTGCGTTAAACGACCACACGAAAGGGCACCAAAGCGCAAGCTCGCAGGAGCGCGCGGCTTAGTGCGAACCCAGGCTAGCCCTCCAGCGCCGCCGCCGCAACCTACGGTAGGTGGGAACCCACCGCCATCGGCCAGAGGTGAAAGTGCGAGAGCGTACAGGGTGTTGGGCCTTAAACCGGCGACCCTCAAAGCCACCGGCGTGTGCGCAGCCACGTTGAACACTTGCACGCTTTTGACATGGGGCGCGCCGGTGTCGGTCGCGGCGGCTGAAGCCGTGAGCTGCAACATGGGCACGAAACAACTGAGCTCCAAAAGCACGGTGGCAGCTTTGGTCTCCACTTCGCCGACAATCGGCCCTACAGTGGCTGTAGCGCCCACGCAATCTGGTCGTGCGCTCCCGCCACCCCCAACACACTGCACGGCAAAACACGCACTCATACCTGCTGACGTCACACCGCCGCTATCACCGCTGCTTCTGCTGCTGCCACTCCTCGGCAATGACCCTTGCACAGGTGGTGGTGGGAAGTCAACCGAGTCCAGTAAAGCAGACGGCGCAAAGATGCGCAGCAAAGCATATCCGCCGTGGTTGTTGTCCGGTAGAGTATGCGAAGTGCCATTCAAGCTGCGCGCACCGTCGAACCATCTCCGAGTGGCGACGTTGTGCCGTTTCCGTTTGGCTTTCATTGCTGCTTTGTTGATCATTGCAGCTTGGCCGCCATCCAGTTCATCTTCCTCGTCGTCGTCGTCGTCATCACTGCCGCTATTCGATCCATCAGAATTGCCCTGGCCATCAGCCTCTTTCCCAGTACCCTCGCCATCGCCACCATTGGCATTGCTTTCGCTGTCATTGATCACAGGAGGAGGTCCATCTTCGGGCCCAGGAGTCGAAGCAGCGAAGGTAATCGCTGCTGCTTTGGCTGCCTTCTTGGCCAGCGCACCGCCTTCTTCCTCTTGGCCTCGGTACAACAACCGCTGCACCATCGCTGCGCCTACGGTGGTGCCCGACCCGCGCTTCGTGAGTTCCGCTAAAGTGGCTAAGCGGCTGGTGCTCCCAACTTCAGAGCCGGGCCCATCGAGTTGCCGAGCTCGGCTCACACCTGAATCAGCACCCATGATGTTCGCGTCGCGCGTTGCGTGCACCCAGCTTAGTTTCATTGACTTTTGAAATGCTGCAGTGTCACTGCTCCTACTGTTGCTGCTGCCTTCACTCTTGTTCTCGAGAGCCTCGATGCCATCCGCGCCTTCACTTGCAGCAGTGCTATTTGTCAAGGAAGTTGTTGACACGTCGTTTGGAGCCAAAGTAGCGTTGCCCAATTCATTGAGCAAGAAGGCGTGCCGCGGTCCACCGCCAGGTCGCACCACTTCTTCATTAGCCCCGCCACCGCGCTGCAACAAGTCCGAAGGCAACAGGGCGGCTACATGTGCGGCACCGCCGGCTCCGGTGGCGGCAGCCCCAAAGCCTTTGCTACCTTTGCCGCCTCCCCCGGCTTTAGCGCTTGACGCTGCAGCCAAGGCCGTCTTTTGTTTCGCTAACTCGGCTTGTTTCGCTAACTCGGCTTTCTGGGCTTTTGCAGCTGCCGCTGCCGCGCGTTTAGCAGCCTCAGCGTCGGCTAGTTTCGGTGGTGGAGGTGCAGGCGGCGGAGGCGGTTGGTCAGGTGGCAGAAACACTCGACTTGCGAGAGGAGGTGGGCGGAAAGCACAGAGCACGGGTTCTCGAAGGATGCGAAGCCAACTAGGAGACCAATCGTTCCCCAGCTGAGGCACCAAAGGCGACCACACTGCGGACGCTGCTGCCCCAAAGCCACCACTCACTACGAAAGCGCTCCTTCGAGGATGAAGCCGCCGCCAGTTGTAGACGCACAAGAGAATGGCTTTGAAACAGAGGGGAGCGAGGGCAGACCAGGAATCGGCCTGCGACAAACGACGAGCTGGCTGCTCCACTTTTGGGCTGGGTTTGGCTTGCTCGGAGCTCACGAGTGGCAAATCAAGGCACAACACCAGCGCAGTGGGGCCCTTGAGTTTACTTGCAGGCGATGTGGAACCACCAGTGCCAGTCGCACCGCCCTCAGTGGTGTCGTCTGCATTGGCAGCACTGCTGCTGTCCGTGCGCTCGGGCATGGGTGGAGTGCTCACGTCAAAGAGTTGCTTCGCGAGCCAGGCACCCAGCAGTTCAGCCGCGGAGCGATCGTGGCCACGCGCATCTAAGAGAATTCGGCTCGACAGAGCTGCCACTATGAACCCACCGCCTCCGCTTGCGCCTCCGCCCCACTGCCGCACACAACAACCTGGCGGCGCCGTCACCACAGGCACACGATTTCCCTCATTAGCCTCATCGTTTTCATCACCATCGTCGAGATCACCACCAAGCTCGCTGTCACTCTTTGGCTCTGCCCAAGGATTGCCCCAAGCCGGCCCGCGAGG
>Ga0307982_1002130_pt1 | contig 16077 bp, 17 predicted proteins | sample OrgLakmetagen989_FD_201847 | JGI IMG/M metagenome (GOLD analysis project Ga0307982, IMG submission 201847) | Saline water microbial communities from Organic Lake, Antarctica - #989 | ecosystem: Environmental > Aquatic > Non-marine Saline and Alkaline > Saline | place: Antarctica: Organic Lake...
TATACTTGCGATCTAAGTCCTGACGTGCAGTAACTTTTAGCAGCTGAATCCTAGGCAGCTGGTCTGAACAGCGCGCCCGCAGCCAAGAGGAAGCCGTAGCATAGCTATAATTCGTCCCACTGTAGTGTATGCTCAAGTCTCGATCCTCGGCGTAGCGCACGTTCAGTACGTCTGGCGGCAGTAGAAAGCCTGCCATATCAATTCCCTGAAAGAGCTGTAAAAGGGTCAACGCTTCAGGGCTATTTGCTGCCTGGCTATCTTCGCGATCGATAGGTACTGCAAAGCATGCGCCAGATGCATTGCGCAGCAGTGCCACGAAACCCGAAGGACTAACAGAAAGCCCATGGACTATAAATGAACTATCTTCAACGCCACTTTCGACGCCGCCCATTCCTCGCAAGTGGGACTGATGAGCCTTTCTCAAATCATATCCGGCGCGAATGTTCGGAAGCTGGCGGATCCAAGCAACCGCGGTGTTAATCTGAAACAACATAAGTTAAGAAGTTTTGAGCGCACAAATATTAAATGGCCTGAGCCATGAAAACATTTCAGCTTAGAATACGACTCCGTGCAACATCCAATATTACCACCAAAGACGCGACGAAGATTGTGCCATAGCTTCGCATCTTTGTCTAATGAATGAATCCTTGTTAGCTACAGTAGCAACAGGTAATTAGCAAGTCGTCCATGGACTATGGACCCAATTAGCCGACCGACAGCCTGATACTTCTGCAACTTTTTACACACACCTACTACTGTTGACTCAACTGACTTGTTGTCAAGTAGACGACTGATGACTAATATTGACGCAATAAAACTGTACTCCTCTAGGGTAACTTTTTTGGGATCGTTTGAGTGTCGTACAAATGGTCGGACGGGAAGAAGCCATCGAGACTCAAAATTTGAGGAATAAGTAATCTCGGAAGTGCTTGAAGCCAGAGCTGCATCAGAGTCGATGGTCAAAAGGATAAGCAAAAAAAGTTTAAGGAGCCGACGATGATTGTGTCATTGTGTTGTTGAAAGCATCGTAGACCTGGTGGCGAGACTTACTGCAATATCCACGAGCTTGCAGATCTTGAAGGCACTCGATAGTCATACTCCACGGTTGAAGTCGATTGTCCTTTACACCTGTAGAAGGTTAGCCCCTTCGAAGTAGTATGAGCCAACAATATCGTGCACATTATGAATGCAGCAAACATATTGCTTCCTCAGCTTCTTGTTAACTTCGCGACCGCTGCGCAAATTCTTAGGAATTCTGAAGCACTCCATGGAACAGTCGAACTCTCAGAAACTCGAGTATAATTATTCTCTGATTAAGCATACTGCAATGAAACTCTACTCGACTTCTCGTCGTTAGCTCCACAACTTCGCAACCTCCGGGTAACCTCTAAGAAACTCTCAAGGCTTCGCATCCTTCTCGCACACTCTCATGACATCTCAAAGACTCCATTATCTAGACACTCAAGGGCGACATCTAAGGTTTCATTACTTTGTAACTCTCGAAGGCTAACGACGGATTTGAACCAACTCTCGAAAGCTAACGACGGATTTGAACTGCTGCAAAGATTCCAACGAATCGAAAAAGCGTAACCCTAACTTAACCCTAACCGACGAACGACGAAACATAGGATACGAATTCTGAAGGTCAGAATTGTTGACGGAGGACGTACAATTAAATCTTGTAGAGTCCTCCTACGGAGACTACGTCCCCTAGAGGACATAAATGACAGCTATTGTCTAGCCCTGTGTAGCTACACCGGCTACAGGTAGCAAGTAGTAGAGCTAAAAGTTTAAATTAAATCTGCAGGCGTCTATAGTTGTAATTAAGTTGTAAAAGTACTGAAGCGACAAGCAGATTAGGTTTTGATAAATTATAACTTTTATCTTGGTAATGTTCTCTTGGACTCGTGGGCTACGCAAATTGCGCGAGAAGGAGACTCTTGGAAATCGCTACGGCTTCGAACTCACCTACCAAGTGATCATCCCTCTTATTCATAATAGATAACATTCGCATCTTTATTTAAATTTGGTTTTAGATTATATTATCAATTTTCTCCTCTTTTGGTAGGCGTGGCAGGCTGAACACTGTGCGCTGTCGCTGCTAGGGGTTTTGCTAGACGTGCTGGCCGACAAGGGGCCTCGACTGTCTGCGCTCTTAAGCGGAGTTAGCTTTTGCCGTCTCTTTCTCAAGCTTGTTGAGAAACGCGAACCGCAAGTGTGGACAATACCGAACTTGGTCACTGCTTTGCGGATTGCGGGCGTCGTAGTCGTAGCAATGCGTACGGGGCCACACAAAGCTCCACCTACGACACATTTGACAGAGGCTGAGCCTCCGCAGGATAATGCAGTCTTAGGACTCGAGGATTGGGTGGTGTGCTTGCTAGGCTTTGGGTTCGTTGCCTTAGATCTCCTAGATGGTTTCTTAGCTCGCGCCCTGGCCCAGCAAACCAAGCTGGGCGCAGAGTTGGATGGCATGGGTGACGCCCTCGGCACCGGCTGGCTTGCGCTCACGCTGCATGTGAAACAGCGTTTGCCGTGGTCGTTAGCCTTGCATTTGGCGGCTGCCCCGTACGTTTGGTCTCTGGTCAACTTTGCGGCGCCGCGCCGTGCTCCTCGCTTGCAAGAGGCGAAACACCCGTGGGAGAGGCCTGCGGCTGGTGGCATGGCCCTCTTTTTGGTACTAGCGGTAGCATTACCCGCTGCACTCAATTCTCCATTCCTGACGTCACTGGCACTTGGCCCCGCTGACTTGCTGGCGTGGTCCTGTGCGGTGGTGGCTGGGCTCATCAATGTGGCCTCGTTTGGTTTGAGCTACTTGGCGTTCTTTGGAGTTGCGTTTCCTGGAAATGGCCTCGGTGAACATACGCATTCAAAGTGATTGTCTTGTCGTGTTTTTTTTTTGCTCGTTTTGTCTTGGTGGTCGTGATGTTGGTTTGAAGTTTGCTATGCATGCTTCCATGTGAAATAGTTGCATAAACTAAAAGACACTGAAACGACCTGGAAATATTTATTTTATCATACCGCACCTGCGAACCTGTATTAAATCATTCGAACGATTTTGCGATATAGTACTCTTAAAATAAAATAACCAGGCATCAAGGAACGAATTTTTGATCACCATAGACTTCGGCATCGAAATCCGAACACAGAAGAATATAATGATGTGGAATGGGCATAATTTTTTAGGGTAACTAGTACGACTAGGTAATTGGGACTGAGAGCGAAGAGCGAAGGGTGATAAAATTCATCTACGAGTCAGCGCCAGTTACATAGGTCTCCTTTCAAAAGAAATCTTACACGCCATAGTCGTACAGACATTCCTTCTCTCAAAGCGCGCATATGCAGGAACCTCGTCAAACGGGTGTGGTATGGTCGTCGAGCTCGCCATTGTCCCAGGCCGCCTCATCTAAGAAAGCCGTCTGGATGGTGCGCCCGTCAAAGTCTCGACCGCCCAACCCTTCGGCAGCTGCCACCGCACCAACGCTGTCGGAAAACTCCACGTAAACCTAAGTGTCAATTGTAATGACAACAAAAAGGAACAATTGTGCGCGTTAGAATCCATACTAAGGACGCACCAATGTCAAGCGTGATATCTTTCACTTCGCGGCCGTCCTGTACCACTTCTTAGACCTGCACACAGTCCTTCCTAACCCTATTTTGTCAAGTTACAGACCCCTTCCCTCAAGCTTCTCGAGCGCCTCATTTCCCAAGACCTCCCATGACAAAAAGTCGCGCATAAAATTGAACTTCCTACCTTTCCGATCCCATGCACGTCGCCGGCGCCAGGGCGAGGCACAAAGACCTCCACCACCTCACCGAAAGCCGACGCTTCGAGGCGAATGTCTTCGCACACCTACCGCGAGTGAGAAATGAGCATAAGTAGCCAAAAAGAAGCAGAAGAGTCGCCACAAGAAGGAGAGTGAGGACTAGAGCACACTAGATTGAAAAGCTCAGCAAGCAGCGAGAGATTTCAGGAAAAGGTCCACGAGATATGTACAAGTAATAGACTGAATATCCGTGCCTAACCCAAAGCGCACCTCCGCATACTCGTCGTCGTTCGACAGAGCTTCGGAAGTGAGCATGTTGGCCAACACCAGCACGGAGGAAGCCCCCTTGGTGACCACTTCGAGCGCTTTCATCGCGGACGATTCCAGGGCCGCGGCGACTTTGGGCGGCAAGTACAGCTCCCACTGCTCGCGCTTCTCGTTCAAGATTTCCGTCATGCTGCGTTGCCTCGACAAGCCCCCGTTGCTGCTGCCTCCTGTGCTCTGGTTGCTGTTCGCACCTCCAGCTCCAGAAGACGAAGAGCCTTGCGCAGACTTGGCAGCGCGCGCCTGCTCTTCAGCAAAGGCCTTCACGGCCTGAGCAGCCTGCGCCGACCGCTCGCGGGTTGCTTGTGCGCGCGCGGCCACGTCCCGAGGGCGGTCGAGCCGCGCCGGATGGAAGGTGAACCGCCGCCGCTCGCCACTGCCAGCCAGGGATTTGGGCGGAAAAGACACCTGCAGAAGAATGAATCATGCGTGCAGCAGAAAAGAAGAAGAAGAAGAAGTGTTAGAAGAAGACAAAATCATAACTACACGAAGAAGCCTGTTGCAATGAAAGTGAGGGAGAGAAAGCGAGAGAGAGAGGGAGAATGGTCGATAACTACGGGATCGCGCAGTCTTTGCGGTAAATTCTTTCTTTTGATTATCGCCAACGTCACTTTGTACTCAATTCAGCCTATCATGGAGTGCACCTCCACGTCGCCGTCGTCGTGAATCAGCTCCACGCGACCCTGGGTGCCCGACGGTAAGTCGTCGTCGCTCCCCTTCCACTGCACCACTTCTCCGACTTCGAAGGTCGGCGGCTTCACTTCAGCGCCTGAGCTCGCGCCGGCAGCGGCAGCAGCGGCTGTGGCGGAGGGTCGCTGCACAATCACGAGCGCTGGCCGCGTGCCTTGGCACAACTATAGAGGAAACAAAGGACAAGGAGAAAGACAAGATCAAGACGAAGAAAAGTGAGTGAGAAATGTAGCTGCGAGAGCACGGACGTTCGAACCTACCAGGGTTTGGAACGTCAGCACCGACAGTTTGCCCGGCGCCCATTGGGTGATGGCTTCAGGGTTGGGGTTGGACGCGGGCTGCGGCCCTAGCCGAGGCCCGCTCCCCGTGCCCATCACCTGGTCGCCTGGCTTCAGGCCCGCTAAGCCTGCGGGACCCTTGGGGTCCACGGTGGTCACGGTGAGCACCCCCATGCTGGCGGGGGGCACCGCCACCTAGACAGGGGGCATGTCCATTAAAAAGAAAAGAATCGCGTGAAGGGTATGAAAAACAAAAGAAGTCAACACAACTGGCAGTTCAAACGGAATCCTCGCCAACCAAAGAATGGCGAACCGCGCCGTGAACTGTGCGAGAGGAGAAACAATGACACAATGGAACATTCTCACCTCAAGCTTCAGGGACGACCAGGTCTCCACTTTTTCGGGGAACACCACCACCACGCGAGTGGCCGCATTGTCCATGCTATTGCTGGCGCTCGCGCTGTTCCGGCGCTGCTGCTTGCTGTAGTCCACGAACCCCGCAGCAAGGTCGTCGTTGGTAGCACCCCCAAAACCTTTGGCTGCTTTGTGCGCTGCTGACGCCCGTTTCAAGGCTGCCTTAAAGCCCCCTCCTGGTTTGGCCCAAGAATCTCCTGAGCCGCCTCCTCCTGCTCCGCCTTCAGTTGTGGGCCCTTGGGCCGCTGCTGCAGTAGCCACCGCCGCCTGGCTCGCAAAAGAGTTGGAAATGCCCGTCTTTTCTCCGTGGACGCGCCGCACCAAAGTGAGCTTGTAGGGCTTCTTGATGATGCTCAATGTCTTCGCAAGCTCAGAAACCAGCGGCGCCGCCATGGAAAACGAAGGCGACGACATCAAGACAGGCCTCGGTAAGTCTATAGACTCCGCTGCGGTCGACGAAGAAGCAGGGTCGTCTTTGAACGAGGTTTGCTTCTTACCCTTCTTTTTGCCACCGCTGCTGACGAAGGATGCCAGGCGCTCGCCGTTGGCCAGGATCAAGACGTCGCCCGCTTTCACGCCCGCCACGGCGCACGGGCTGTACGCCTCGACGGCGACTACACTGAGAGTGCGGCCGTCGGCAGATCGCTCGAGTGCTGCTCCACCACACGCCACCTTGGAATGGTGAGATTGATAGGGATGTGATGCGACGAACAAGCGTACAGTGAGACAATATAAATGAGGGCGCAACAATCGAGTGAGCAGTGCGCCTTCGCATAAGTGCTTCAGCGTCTGAGAAAATCCTCTGTCAGCACACAAGTTTGAAGCTTGCTCCTGCCTCTTTGATTTACGTGAAGTGGATTGATTCGTCTTGCTCTTCCATGGATACTTCTTTTATACCTGTATGGGGTCTTTTCCCTTGTTGGCAGGATCACTGGCCCCCGTCGTCACCGTCACTTCCCTAGGCTCCCAAAACGCTTCGCCGGACCCAAAAGACACCCGCCCATCTCGGCTGGCCCTCCTGGCGGCTCCAGAATCCGAGCCCATCTTGGTGCTGTTGCCGAAACCTCGAACGCCCATGGTGCCCGCTACGTCATTGCTGCTCGTGCCAGCCCCACCAAGCATGGCTTTGGCCACCGCGAGCGCATTCTCGTCGGCTTCTCCCATGTCGACAATGCCACTGCTGCGCCGCAAGGCCTCCAAAGCTTGCGACCCCGCCGACTGCCGGCGTTGGCTGCCGCTGTGACTGCCGCGCCGCTGGTAGACCTGCCGGACTTGCCGGGTGAGCATTAAAGTGGTCGGCCTCTTCTCGCGCTGAAACTTGTACAGGAAAGCGGACCGCGTGACTGGCGCGCCGGGCTTGAAGTGCGTCTTGGCACCCACCTAAGAGGAACACAATCGCCATGGCGCAACACATTCGACCAAAGAGCACCAAGGGAAAGGCACAGGAACTGAAAGCAAGTCGATAAGCTCGCAAAGATGGCGAACAATCAGAGCGCAAATAGGTAGGGCTGAACATAACATTTACCGAGTGAATGAGGTCGCCAATTTTCATGCCCAGCCGTTCGCCTTCCCCGCCTTCCACCAGTGAGACCACTACCACTCCACCGATTGCATCTTTGATCCCGCAGCCCAAGTGCGGAGTGGCCACGGAGACCTCGATGTCTTCGGTTTGGCCGTCCGTCGATATCCCCACGCCTGAGCCGCCAGCTCCTACGCCGGCGCTGCCGTCCAACGATGCCAAGGCCGCGGGGTTGGGCCCTCCGAATAAGGCAGTTATGCTCCCGCGAGGCGCAGGAGCTGCTGGATGATCTTGCATGGCACTGCGAAGTGAAAGAAGAAGAAAAGCTTAACTAGTCGTTTGAAGAGGCAGAACAGAAGATTCTAGGCAAGAGGACGGCGCGAGAACAGATGCATGAAGCATCGAAGTGTACATTTGAAAAGCGTTCTACTCTCCAGCGATGTAGAACAATATTACGTAATTCTACGCACTTTTCATTCGAGGTTGCGGAGCTGTGGTTGGCTTTGAGAGCTGCTTTGGCCCCCACGTTCAAGGTGTGCGCCGCTCTCAGTTTGGCCCACCCGCCTTTCTTGGGCCGGGTGCTCACGCCGCCTTCTTCTCCCCCCTCGTCGCTGTCGTAATCATAGTCGACGTCGCCGTTGTGGTTGTGGTTGCCAGCGTTCATCGAGTCGAAAATGCTGCCGCGGCCGGCTCGCCTGCCACCGCCGCTCGCACCTCCACTACCGGTGACGTCGCCGCCTGACGGGGTGTGAAAGACCCCCATCGCCAGGGAAGCCCGCGCGGCGCCCCACACCGAGCCCCGGTTCTTGCGGCTCCGCACCGACGCCGCGGCCTTGTCCGTGCTGCCACCGCCAGTGCCGCCGCGGCTGTTAGCACCGCCGCCGCCGTAGCCGCCCTCGTCGCCACTGCCTGCGCCGCCGCCGCCACTGTCTGCGCTGCTGTTGCCGCCACCTGTGCCATACCCAGAGTCGTGGCTGCCCAGCCCGCTGGTCTGCTTTTGCAACGAGTGCATCGAATCGGTGGCAAACATGGAGGGGCGCCGCATCTCTTCTCTAGCTGCGCTCCGTTGGTTGCTGTCGGCCACTGCCCGCTTCGACTTCCCCTGCTTGATGCGATTCTTGATTTTCTTTTCCGCGTCTGGATCGTTGTCAACCCGGGCCGGCAACAAGAGCTGGTGCAGTGGGAGGCCACGAGCAACGTTGAGGTCCAAGGGGCGCTCGATGAGGAGCTTCATCATTTTGCTGGATTTGACCCCCCACTTCTCGAGGGTGTCCGCGTTGAGGTTGTTCATGTCGACGATCACGTCGTTCGGAGCGAGTCCGAGGGATTTCGCCGCGCTGCTCGCTTCAACTTTGTCGATGTACCTTTTAGCGGCGTGGACGCAATGATAGTTTGTCGAATACGCAACGAGAGCGCGCGAGGAGAGAAGTAAAATAGAGACAACCTCGATTGGAATTTGCCAAGGTCTGAAAGGGCACGCGACCTGTCAACTTGCATGAAAAGAAACGCCAAGAAGAAGAGTCTTACAGGATGTGCGTGTCCCGGTGCTGCTCGAGCGTGAAGCCGAGGTTCAAGTGAATGTCTTTGCGGGTAAACACGCAGTGGTGCTTGCGGATTGGGTAGCAGCGCTCGAACACCAGGCGAATCGGCCGCACTTCCCAGAGCTTCGCAATTGCGTGCCTGTTGTGGTACGAATAAAGACGCACGTGCAAAAGAAACAAACGCATGAATTGTGAAGATAAAAAAAATAAGATGACATAAAATAAGTGTCCCATGAACGTATCGTAATGATAGATGGCTGCATAGAAAAATAATATCCTTCGCAATATCTTCTTGTACTAAGTAGAATAGTTACACTATTACGCACTTGCGAGTAATTCGGCGCTTCGAGGGCGGCCAGACAGCATCTTTGCCCACCTAAAATGACCACAAGCAGCAGTAGGGGCAGCATTAATTAAGACGCATTGATGGAAGTTGTGGCACTAACAAAGAAAAAAAATTAAACGTTGGGTTCACAAGCACACACATTCAACTTGAACACCACACTCCATGCTACATGCATGTGCATGCGCTCCACGGAACCTTGACGAGGTGAAAGCCCGGCAGTACCCCTGCTTGGTGCACCACGTCGCGGCAGCTGGCCACCACCAGCCGGCCTAAGTCGTCAGGGGTCACTATCACTGGGCTGATCCCGACCGAGGTAGAAGACCCTAGCCGCACGGAGACCTCGGCTCGCGGCATGTTTCTCAAGGGGTCGTGCTTGATGAAGCCCATGCGATCATCAAGCTCTTCGATGTAGTCCTAGCACGATGGGAAAAGAACAGCAGGCGTGTAAGTGAGCTCGTAATGCGAAAAACGCATAAGTTGTATTGAAAACAAAAGCAGCGAACATTAGCGCTCAAAGATAAGCAAGGTAAGAATAGAGATTGTCTAGTAATTGCACTCTGCAGCGTTCTATGGCTAGAAAACGTCGTCATTGTCACAAGTATTCTCGCAAAAGAAATAGTGGCAAACCTCAACGAATTCATCGTGGCGGCTCTTGGATAGAAAACCGTGCGCGATGGCTTCCAGCCCCACTTTGGCCTCTTCTTCTTCGTTCCCACTCTTGCTGCTGTTCTTCTCATCGTTTCCGTCCTTGCTAGCTTTGCCACCTTTGCTGCCCTTCATCTTCTCCTTCTTTTTCGCGATCGCCGCCGCCGCCAAGCTCGATTTCCCGCGCTTTTCTGCGACGTCTTGGTTAGCGCTCGCCTTGGCCGCCAAGTCACGGTCTTCCAGAATATCCCCGAGCCGACGGGCCATGGCGGTCATTCCCGGCGGGCCCAGCTTCTCGAACCTTCGCTGGGAGAACACCCTTTCCCCCGAGCTCTCGGCTAAGTAGGCCGATTCAAACTCTTCCACGGAAGTGGTCCCGAATTCGTCCGACGATTCTTTCGCGCTTTGTTTTTTGGCGATGCGGGCTTCGGCTCTCGCTTTGCGCCGCGCGCGGTCTTCCTTGCGACTGTTTCGGGTCATGCCCGACTGCTCCACCTGATCGAGTATCAAGGAAAACGACACTTGAGCGCAAAAATATCCTAGCACTCATCCCGGAGTTTCAAAGCGAGGACCCGGCCCTGATTTCGTTACTGGGTGCGTTTTTAATTCCAACGGTTACCTTGCGCAGGAGCCGCTTGTTCCGCTCATTCGCGCCACTGGTGAGGCGGACCAGGCCGGTGGCTTCGGCGTAGTCCCAGCCCACGTCCGCACTGGGGTCGAAGTCGTCGAGGGACCGCCGCAACTGGTCGCTTTCAAACGAGTCTGTGGAGCCCTCCTGTGGAAGGAGTACAAAACAAGGCGGTAAGCGTTAGAAATGAGCTTTGCAAACAAATACGTGAAGAAAATAAATACGCAAAAGACACAACAGAAACATGGTGCACCAGTTGCACCAACTTCTTCGTAAAATCTCATCACGTTCGTAGAGTAGCGCGGGAAGTACACGATCACTTACGTCGGAAAAGTTGTCCAAATCGCGGCTACTGTGGTGGGTGGCGCTCTGCAGCGCTCGAATGGCGTCTCCCGACGTGCTTTTCTTCTTGCGCTCCACCATGGAGCGAAACGAGTACGCTTCAATGGCGCCGATGAACTCCTTGTACTCGATGTCCCCAGAATCATCGAGGTCGAATTCATGCAAGAGGCGGTCTAGCTGGTCTTCTTTCAAGCTCAAAGTGAACACTTCCCGCAAGGTTTCGGCGACGTCCCGGCGATCGACCACGCCCTTGTTTTTACGGTCGAATTTGGCGAAGAGCTCGCTGACGCTGCCCGGGTTCTTCTCGACCACCTGAGCAGCATTTTGGCCGCCATGTAGAAGAGAAACAAAGAGGAGCACCGAAATCGCGCAAGGGAAATATTGATGCGTCTTCCACGGAATCAAAGCAGTGCGGATTGCGCCTTCTTGTCTGTTCACTCACCTTGCTCAAGTCATCAAACAGACTTTCGAGCCATTCCAGGTCTTCTTCCCCTTGCCCCAGATCGCGGCCTAAGTCTGACTTGCGCCTCCTCGATCGCTGTTTTAGAAACAAAGAAGGCATTGGAAAAATAAGCAACAGAGGCATTCGAGAAAAAAAAAATAAGGCCGAAAGAAAGTCTTTCTAGCTCTTTATGGCCCATTGAAAGGCAGCTGGCTTGATAAAAACAAATTTGTTCTCGCTGCACCTCGGTCTATACCATCTCTATTCTCGAAGTCAGGACATCATGCTCTGGTTATGTTTTCTTAAATATCGCTCGCACCGACAGGATGCTCTTCCGAATGCCTCGGCTGTCCATGGAAGCGGACGTTGACAGCTGCAGTGGTTCCGCGCAGGGCTCGCTCCACTCGGACCATCCAGCCGAATTCAGGGCCCGCACGCGCAGCAGGTACCTGAGCAAGCGAAGGAGCATTGTCGATGATGAGCAGTCAGCTGCACCCCTCAAACAAACCCTGACATTCGAGTTGCCGCCATGTCACCAGCAGGTATGAGATAGGGGGGCACTAGTACGAAGAATAAAATAGACGTCAGCACCTTTTCCCCTGTTTGAGATCGTTGAGGGTGTAAATTTGAGACGCTCGGCTGTATTCGCGCTCCAATTCTACGAGCAACTTCCAACCGCCTTCTCCACCTTCGGCGTTTTCATCGTCTGACAAGTCCAGAGCGGCAATTTCGTACCTTGGTGGGGCAAGGCGAGCAAGCAAAGCAAATAGAAGGAGTGATGCGCCGACTACTTCAACTCTTCCCGTCCGAATTCCTTGTGCGCATTCAAACGCACTGGCACTCTCTCCCTTTCTCGGATATTCCTTGAGGTGTGCGCATGTTCATTGGAATAACTTACATGGTCACGTCGCCGGAGCCCCTTTCTGGGGCCAGCCACTCAATCGTTAAAAACTCGTAACCAATTTCCACCGCGGAGGGGGTGCCCGGCGGGCTCGGCCTGAGCATCTCCCGAATCCGGTCGCGCTCTTGCTTGGCCAAGATCGTTTGTTCCACGAACGACGCAACGTAGCCCAAGTAGTTGTCTCGCGCTACATCGTGCTTCCGCTCTTGCCGCTCTTGCTCGTACCTGTGGCGTTCGTAAACAGGCGAGAAAGAGGGGAGGGGTGGACAGCAGGGTGAATAATTGCATAGTTGGTGAACGTAGCAGGTGCACGATAGGGTGCACAGGTAAGTAGTAGTCGACGAACAATTGATTGATTCTAAATTGAAGAATAGCCAATCCGACGGGCATCACAATTAGAATACCGTCGTCGAATGGAGTCGCGGCTGAGGCGGTGGACTTCGCCTTCGTCGATGGGCTCCAGGGCGTTAGCCCCCACGCCGGTTTGCTTCACGAAAAACGCGCGCCGCTCGGCGGCCCCTCGCAAAATCATTTGGCTGGACCCCATTACTCGCTCGCGCGCTTCGTCGTAGCCTTTGCGAAGCTCCAGCAGCTGTGGTGGTGGTGGTGGGCAGCAATGGAGCATAACAAATCAGGAAACGCCAACAGTGAAAGAGAGAGGAAGTGACAAGGTATGGCAGTACTTCAGCACATGCAATTCAATGCGGCCTCTTCCAATCACAATCCTCTCTGGAATCATCGCTGTCAAGTTACCTGATCTGGAAAACGCTCAATGCGCTCAATGCGGTCCAAGTACGCTGCGTACGACCACCCATAATGCACGAATCCCCCCTCCATGGGGGGTTCGGTCAAATGGGAGGCGTCCGACCCCACAGACGCGTTGTCTCCGCCGCTCTTGCCGCCGTCGGACTCGGACCCATACCCGCCTTCGTCGTCAGAGCCCCCACCTCGATCAACCGACGAGTTGTTGGACGCCTGGTCTTCATCTCCTTCTTCTATGAAGTTGCGCATGCGCTCCTTGTGCTTCTTCTTGTCCTTGAGCATGCGAGGTGGGGCAGCGTTGGGGTCGCTCTCAGCACTGAGCACTCGTTCTGAGGGGGGCGCCGCTGCTGCCACCGTCTCGTGAACGCCTCCTCCGAGGCCGTCGGTTTTGCTTTCCTCCTGACCGGCCGCGCTCATAGCTGGGGACGCAGGTATCGGAGAAGCATGCACTGGAGAATACGCTCCACCTTGCTGCTGCGCTGTTGCTTGCGCCGCCATAGCTTGCTGGTACTGCATCATCAGCATTTGCTGCTGCTGCTGCTGTTGCTGCTGCTGCATCGTCTGTTGTAAAAATAAAATTTTCAATATCAAGCACACTCATTCTCGTCATGAAAGGTGGCTTCTTTAAATGTTTCGAGTGTTCGGGATGGAAATGGAAATGAGTATAGTACAGTACAGTACAGTAAGAACGAGCAATGCCTACCTGTTGCTGTTGCTCCTGACTCATGTCTCCTGTGGGCGCACTAGCACTTGTATTGTTCAACCCAATCCCAGCACCTTCTTCGGATAAATCAAAGGCTGGGTTCTGCAGCTGATTCAAACTGAAATTCATCTCGGAGATATTAAAAGCTCAACGACGGGGTGGTCACGGTTAATGGCCTAGCTAGGCGTGGTCAAGTCAAGACGCTTCGATGATACAACATGAACGCTGCTAACGTTCCTTTCAAATGGATAGCTCGTGTGAGTACGTTTCCTTTTTGAGCTCCTGGCGCCAGACGCGTACCGCAAGAAGACTACCCTCCGCGTCGTACCAGATGCCGGCAAATTCATTCACTTGTCACTTTCCAAGAGAAAGAACAACAGAAGTGTTTTTCTTCTTTTTTCCACGCCGATGGTACTCCGTAAAATAAATTTCAAAAGTCTCTTTTCCACGCCGCGTTTCCTTCTTTTTTCTTCTGATTTCACGAGGAGAGTGGAAGAATGCGTCACAGCCTATGTAATTATAAAACCTTGAACTGCTCTAGTAGGGCTTAAGAGAATGTCTGCTCTTCTATCCATCGAGCGTGATGTTCATTCGCGGAAACATGCGAAGCAACCCTTTGATGAACGTTATCTGGAACTGACCTCAGAGCCAATGCATTCAAAAGATGGCAGCGAACAATCAAATGCTCCTGTCATTAGTGACCTAGCTCGAGAAGTGAAACTCCGTGCGACTCTCATTCAGGCACAAGTCCACGATTTACAGCGCCAAGTTTCTCATGCTCTCTCTGGTAAAGCCCATCTTTCCAAAGAAGTATCTGAATGTGATGGTAATGGTGGAGGCAACGAAGAGGCGAACGAGGCTCCTATTTTTCAAATACTATCGCATGAGGAAGCTGCGAAGAATACAAGAATTCTAGAGGGCCTCAGAGCGCGCAACGCTGCGACGATAATCGAAGTTGGAGAATGCCCCTTCATAACTTTCGCAGAACCCCCGGCCTTACCTGACAGTTCAGTGATGGTGCAATTTCTTTCGAATTCAGTGAGTAAGAACACCGAAACTATTCAGAACTTCGCAAAAAGTGAGGAATTGAACCGAATTGATAAAAGTGTTTCAACTTCCGGTGAATCGATCGTCGCTCCCGTTGGATTCTTTGCTAAGTATTTGAAGAAAGTGAAGCCCTTCTCGTTTGAAGATACAGAACAATGTGACAACGATCAGGAGGTCATGGAAATGACGGAAGAAGAGGTAGACACAGATCCAGAATATACTCAATTCGATGACAGCAACGCTGACGACTGGACAATGAACGAAGAAGTCGAATACAATTATACTCAAGATTGCAAGGCAAATCAGTCGACCATGGATACATGCAGTTTGACGTCAAATTCTGCAGCGCAGCCAGCACTTGACGATTCAGACGTGAAAAATGATCAAGATGAAATTTCGGACGACGATGATGCCACGGGTGACATATCTAGTTATCTTCGAAACGGATTGGACGTCTACAACGGCAACCGAATCATACCTGCCAATTTTGACGCCAAGAACAAATCTAAACGCAATTGCTTGATACTTCCTGATTTCCTTGCACAGCATGCGCGTGAGACGAGAATGCTTGGGGATCAGCACTTTTCTCAGGAAGACTGCAATGCAGCGATCTATGATGAAAGCTCCAAGAAAAGTTTGACATCTTTGGAATTTGATGCCGGGAATGCCTTGACAACGAGTTCTGCGGATAGAAAAAATTCCAGTGACACCAGTAATTCCAACAACAATAAACCAAGCGAAATAGTCGAAACGGAAGCGGTCAATAACAATCCTTTCGTGACACCTCAACCGTCAACAAAGAAGAAGCTTTCGAAGCATACCAAGTCAGAAACAGTATTTGCCAATCACTGGGGTAGATTCACTGTTGAAGATTCTACACGGTACTATCAGTCACTTCAAGCGCAATGTAGGCGCATGAGAGGTACCGCGAAGCGACGAGTTCGCCTTAAGAATCGATCATCTCTTCTCGTCGAAGGAGCACCATCTTGCGGAGCTGACGCGCGATCAATCTTGCGATCGTCAAGATCAAAAGAACTTCAGAGCTTGCTTGATTTCAGCGATAATACTCAAAGACAAGAATCTCGTATCTATCTTGGAAGCTTAGACTTATTGCTTCATCGAAATGTGACAAGAAAATCGTATGCGGCTACTCTCTTGTCATGCACCCAACATCTTCGCAAAGATATGTCCGACGCTGACAGAGAAGAAATTACTGATGCGGATGACAACGATGGAGAGAATCTTGGCGATGTATATGATTGTTCAGGAAGTGAAGACGGCATTGCCGATGACGAACCGATCCTTGATGCGACTAAAACTGGTAATGCACTCTCAAACCCGAATGAAAGGTGAGTTCATTTTCAAAGATAACCTATAAATATTTCTCAATAAATTCATTCGAACTCAAGCAAAAATTCTGCAAATCTTTTACAGTTCAAGTATAATTCGCACAATATTCTTCGACGCCGATCGGAATAGTCCACCTCAATCGTCTGATGATCCCGAGCTCTTGACCTCAAAGTCTTTGGCTGATACTCCAATCGTCTCTGTCGCCTATATTCGCCGAGCACTTGCGGAATCGCACATCAACCCACCTTCACCATGTTCACTGCGTCTCGGGAAAAAACTTTTGAAAGAATTAGGCCTCGCTCAAAACTTACGACGAGAATGTAATTTAAATGATATTGAACTTGTGTAATTGCCAATAAAAGGATTGCCTTCTCAGCA
>Ga0307982_1002132_pt1 | contig 16069 bp, 9 predicted proteins | sample OrgLakmetagen989_FD_201847 | JGI IMG/M metagenome (GOLD analysis project Ga0307982, IMG submission 201847) | Saline water microbial communities from Organic Lake, Antarctica - #989 | ecosystem: Environmental > Aquatic > Non-marine Saline and Alkaline > Saline | place: Antarctica: Organic Lake...
CGTCTTGTGCATTCCCCTACAACCTTCCATCTGTCATTGAGCCGGGCCATTAAGCCTATCTTATATATTCTTATATGTGCATGTGCGATGTGGGCTGTTGCTGATGCAAAAGGACCCCCAGCCCAGTCATACTTGTCGTGGAGGATTTATCCTTGTGATTTCGTGCTAATTGCTAATTGCTGGTATTTCTTTGCACTTGATAATCATAATGAAATATCTTATATTATCGAATCAGCTACTTTAGTATTTCTATGTGCTTGTGTGTCCTTCGCTTTTCCTCTCTTGACTTCTGATAACGATATGGACGGGCCCCGAAGGCCGAAGGGCCAAAATTAGAGAGCCAACAGCAGCGGATGTATTACTACGACTCCTTGCCGTGCGCCAGTCTCCAGACAGTCTCGTCTTTCTTAATACTAGAATCTGGAAATTCTACTTGGGATTCCCCTTTGACCTACATTCCTATGGTATCGGTTTCGCCAATCCAATACAAATCGCAAGGCATAAACCTAACACGGACTGACTAATTGCTTATGTGCTCCTACAGCTGCTCAGATAGATCTAGGCGGCTCACAGCTGACTTCGCCATTCTTACTACGTTTCCAACGTTGAGGGGGTTGCTCTGCGGCTCGCCCTGGTAGTCGTGCCCGCGCCAAAATGCCAAGTTATGGAAATGGCGGTTGGCTGAAGACCCATCTACGAAGAGCTCAATCAAGGCTGCTCGGTCCGGCATGAACACGTTGTGCATGAGGCCTGCACCGTGCGGCCCAATCATCACGTCCGTAGTGGCGTCCACATAAATTTGTTCTTCGAAAGATAGAGTGGAGAAGTCTACCTCCCGTACGCGCACTCGGGCGCCGTTTGGAAATGTTGCTCCTTCGAGATTTTTCCTCAGAGAGGCCAACACCTGCAACCAATATACACAAATGTGCATGCAAAAAAAATATGTCATTTCATTGTAAAGGTCGTCTGTTACAAAAGCCACAAATTAAGCACGTGGAGTTTTCATTCATGTTTCCTCTTCTTATGTTCGCTCGGCAGGAGTATAAGCCTTATGTCCCACCTCTTTGTCGTTCTTGACCATGCGGCCCAGTTTGCGGGTCTGCAAGTGCCCGAGCTGCGAGCAGTCGAAGTAGCTGTGCTGCGTGTCGCAAAACGCGCGCTCGGGCCACTGCACCGAGGCCTTGCGCGCCGCATAGGTCACGTTGACGTCGAGGCGGTGGCGGCCAACATTAGCATGCTGGAGCCCCAGAGCCCGCACCACGAAGTCCGCGTAGGCGCGCACCAGCGCTACTCCCCTGCAAGGGGTGTCCCAAGAGGCTACGGCAATGGGCGCAGCGGCCCCCAAAATTGCCACGGCCAGCTGCTTGAAGCACACTTTTTTGTCGCCGTATTTGCGCGCGAGGTCATGGGCAAACAAAGGTTCAGGGGACTGGCCAGGTCGACCACGGAACACTTTCGTCCACAGGGGCGCAAACGGCCCGGGAGGGAAGAGGTCAGTGAGCAACACTTGTAAATTGGCGACAGGCCACCTCAAAATGGCAAGCGCTAAGAAGGTGTTGAAGAAGTCTTCCGAATTGTGAAACAAGTTGGCAAACGTGTCTCGTTCCAAGAGCAAAGTAGGCTCGTCTACCCACACGTCGCATTGCAAGCCACCGCTGCTGCCTTCAGGCTCGGGCGGCAAAGCCAAGAAACTCTTGTGGTAATTGGCGTTCCATCCAGGGAAGTGAGAAGCAACGAAGCCGGCTTGCTCGTCGGGCGTGCATGTGCCGGCGAGGGTTCCCTTGGACCATTTCAACTTGCTCCACTCTTGGTTGTGCTTGGTTTGGACGTACTTTTTGAAGTACTGCTTCGGGAGTTTGCCGCCTTCGTCCACTAAATCGCGAAACTGCAAGCGCACGTTGGTGCCCAACATCAATTGGTCGCCGGCGCCGTGGTGCCGGGATTGTGAAATGAAGTGGCACTGCAAGGTACTCGACGAGAGGTTGGACGCCGGCGTGTGAGGATGGCAACACTCTTTCCGACTGGCGCGCCAGCGATCTGCGAGACCCACCCCGAAGTCGTCGTCGCACTGACCGCCGCTGCCCCCCGAACGCGCTCGACCACCGCTGGTGTGCCGTGACGGTGGGCCAGCCCGCAGGAGCCGCCGCTGAGCGCCGTTGCTATTTCCAGCGCTTGCACTGCCGCTGCTGCTCCCAGGGCCATAAAGTGCGAGAAGCTGATCTAAGGGCGTCGTGCGGAAGGTCGCATCGTCCATGTGCAAGATTGGGTTGGATCGATGCGCAACTGGTGGGGTCTTTGGGGGGCTTATAGCACTCTCGGCTCGCGGGTGGGTGGGAAAAGGCGGTGCCGCTGCAGTAACAGCGGTGGCTGAGTCTGTGCTGCTACTAGTATCAGCAGCTAAGCTAGCAGCGGCAGCAGCCTTCATCAACAGATCGACCTCAGGCGCTACTTGCGTGGTCGGTGCTATAGGTGCTACAGATGCATCCAGCTTTGGCTTCGTTCGTAGGAATTCTTGCGCCATTTTATGTGCTTCAAGCTCTTTCGTAGCAGATTCATGGCCAACAGCTGCCGTAGTGGCCGCGCGGGGCGATGCCGACGCCGCTAGCGCCAATTTCTGTGGCTCATAACTCATCGACTTTACTTTCACATCTTCAGCTTTCGATGGATGCAATAGATGGTCAGGTGGCGCATGTCCTAGGGTTGCCATCAAGTCTGCCATTTCATTCGTTTTAGCATCCACCTCGCGCCGAAGCACATCAAGGCGAAGTTTGGCCATCGCCATGGTTGACGGAGATGACAAACCAGGATGAGCACTAGTGTCTGAACTTATATCTGTGCTCGACGTTATATCGTGGCCACTTGTTGAAAGCAAGGAGTACCACGCCACAGCGAAAGCTGCCACTGCCAACAAGCATGTGGAGACTCGAAGGCCACCTTGTCGTTTGCTGCCACGTTTACTCCTAGTCGTCTTCTGCTTCATGATAAAGTAGAGACACTCAGGCACAAATTGGAAATACAGTTACTTTGAATATGTAAAAGTCGTCTACTAGGGTAACAACTATGTAACTACAGGCTGTCCGCAGTAAGCTCGTAAGCTCCCATTTTCAGATTTCAGCACGTCTAGCCTGCCTGAAGTGTACAGATTGCGCAGTTTGTGCAGTACATTCTGTATTTTCCCCCCCTGTAGCACTGTGATCCCGGGGGTGTTCGCCCGGCCTGTGTTCCGAAACCCGAAACTCGCCATCACAACTCATCACGAGTCACAGCGTCACAGCTCGCTGCGTCCCAAGCACAAGCCAAGAGCCAAGAGCAAACATCAATCCAACCTAAATGCATCCGTCCTCCGTGATGAAATCAATGGAGACACTTAGAAACAACGGTGTCGTCTATGGTGTCTTATGCTCTGACAGTGTCGATGTAGCTAGAGTTACTATCGACCTACCGCGTTGAATGAATCATACACTGAGAAGTATCATTAGCGGCGGCATTTTACTTGGAGTTTATTGCACCGAGGATCACACATTTGTCGCCACGAAATCCTATTACGAGCACTAGCGATTTGCGCCATAGATTATCATCATGGTTATTGAATGGGCTAAGCGTCTCTTATTTCGACTTTCGGGCAATGGCCATGGTAATGATCACGCGGATTCGTGCTGTCGCGGGCACCATCTAAAGCCCTTTCGCACACCGATCGCTGGCTACCACTGCAGCTCATGTCGGAAAAGCTTACCTGCCAGCACGGTAGTGCAGGCGTGCCGACCATGCGACTACGATCTCTGCACTCCATGCTTTGTGAGGCGGCAAGGTCCTGGGTCTACAACACAAGCAGTTGCTTGGTTGCGAAGCCAAGGCGCCGTTGTGGCCATCCGGGTGCTGCGTGCAGCGATGGTTATAGGTTTGCTGTGTGCTCTGCGCTACGTAATAGAGATAGCAGCCGTGCCTCTACTCATACCTGCTCGGCAACAACAGGGCTGGATATCAAATTTGGTGAAAGGGAGTGCTTATAGCGATGGCGGCACAAGAGAAGCACTAAGAGGTTGGCAATTGACAGTGCGATTTGGCCTCTCGTTTCCAGCAAGTGTGCGCCATGGCGTGCGATTTGGTGTGGCTGCTACTATGCACGGAGCTGCGAATGTTCAGCAAGCTATTGTAGCGACAGCAGCATGGGTTGCTACCGCATTATTGCTGGTGGCCGACGCGTGGACCTTCGCACGGCAATGGGTATCCGTGCATGCAGCAATGGTTCACCAAATGATCGCTCATTGGATTACGAGCATAGCAACCATGCTCTACGCGAAGATTCTGACTAGCGTGCAAGTATTGTTCAATGCACGTGGCGGGCCGGCATGGGTTGCAGCGCGGCCGTGGGCAGCGGAATTATCTTCGCAGGCAGCGCATACATTGCACGCTTTCACCGTGACAGTATCATGGGTGGCAAGGAATGTGCACGTAGAAATAATGGGTGACGCTGCGATTACCGCAATCTTGATTGGAAGTGCTGTGTTGATAAAAGTGGCCGCTTACTATGCGGTGACAATTACGTGCCGAATGGTTGTTTTGCTCGGGGCTGAAGTTGTCGTGCTTGCTCATGGACTATGGAAGCGTGTGTTTCTGCCACCACCTCCACCACCAATGAGTCCATTGGAAGCCAAAACTGCAGCCCTAGTGGCAGCACGGCGGAAGCGCTGCTTAGCCGCAGGCGTGCCGATTGCTTCCGGAGGGCTCGACCGGTTTCGCGCCGTGGCTTTGAAAGTGGTCTCTTTGAACCGGCAAGCAAACTTGGTTGCCCTCTTGACAAAGCAGAAACGTGTCTCGGTCAAGTTTTTAGCGTCAGCAGGGGGAAGAGGCCATTTGTCAAGCGGTGTTCCAAGCACTCCGGCAACATCTGCTGCTACGACAGCGCCGGGAGGGAAAGCAGGAATCGCAACAGGAGCATCCGCAGGCTCGGCAGCAGCAGCCTATGCATTAAATGCAGCTACCCTCGGCGAGTGGGGGCGTGGAGCCATCGTAGAAATGCGCGACCCAAAGACCAATCACAGCCACCACCATCACCACCATTCGATTGTGGACAAAAAGGCAGGATTTCAAGACGAGGACGACGACAGTGTGCCGCGGCTGACGGGGTATGCGCTTGCGAACTGCGGCGGGTCGCTTGACGTGCGTTTCCCCCTCCGCGGGGAGGCGTGGGCGCTGGCAGTGCCGAAGGACAAATTAGTGTGGCCTGAAGTCGTGCTCCCGTCGGCACTCACGGCGCCTCAACAGCCGATGGAGCCCACAAGTGCTCACACTACTGATGCTGCTACTGCTGCCACGGCTGCTGCTGCCATCTCAGCGGATATTCCGACGACGCCACTTAGTTTAGAAGCAGTCGAATCCGCTCGATCGAACGCTCAGACTGCGCAACGAAGGGCAGCACAGACAGCAGTGCAAGCGGAAGCTTTATCAATGGCACCTTACTTATCAAACCAGGAAGGAATACGTAAAAAGAAACGAGCATCCGAGCCGCTGCCGCTTGGCACATTAGTAGAAGCACGATGGCGCGGTGCATTGGGAGACACTAGCCCGGCGACCATTGTGCGCGCCGTGTGGGACGAGCGCAGTAATGCTTCTTCCAACGGTTTAACGCCCGAAGGCCACCACAGCTTGGACGTGTGGATCAAATTGGGCGCTGCAGTAAGTAGTAAGACATCACGCTACGAGCGCGCCTTGAAAACAGCTGTTCCTGGTAAAAATAACGCCAAGCTTAACGCCTCCTCGGTACCTGAAGCCAAGGAAAAAGTAGCAAGTATCTCAAAGAAGCAGAGTATACCCGTTGCTGCTGATGATGATAACTATGACGATGATAAAATTGCTGCTAATACTGCTGATTCTAATGCTTCCAAAAATGTTATGACCTCGAGTACAGCTGTGACCTCCGCTAGCTTTCCGGCAAGTTCTCCAAAAGCGCGTGCTGCAATGCATTCGGCTGTTGCTGCTTTTACTGCGTCAGGAGCGGCGCACAAGAAGGCTAGATTCAAGGAACAAATTGAGAATTGTGGTGCCTGGCGCTACGACGTGCATTATGCAGATGGCTCCGGCGAGCTGGCCGTGGCTGACGCTGATTTGCGCCAGTATTACCCTTACTATGTTGAAGACTTGGGAGTGAAGCACAAAGCTCAAGGTCGCTACTTGCTTGCGTACGATCCAGACTACCACACTCAAGGCCACGCGCACAGCCTCACCAATATTCTTGCTAGCTATAGCCATAGTAGCAGCCTCAGTCGCAAGAGTGATGGCCACGCCTCGCCAAGGAGTGCACCGGTGGTGGTCGAGTGGGACTGGTTTTGGCTGAAAGCGACGTCTGCAGTAGCAGTAGGCCTGGCACTGGTGCTCGAGCGCGGCAAAGACTACTGGAATGCAAATGCGGCCATGCACCCTAATATAGTCGCAGCTTACAATCAAGCGGTAGTGCCCAGTGTTGGTGCCTCTTCACCTCTTAAACAGCAGCAGCAGAAGCCTCGATCGTCCCGTGCTGATGCTGACGCCGGTGATATCAACTTCAGCACCTTGATAGCAACCAGCTCTCGTGCAGTGGTGACCTACGTAGCTCATTTCAGTGTGCGCCTTGGAGCTGCTGCTGCCGCCGCTGCTACCTTAGCCCTAGAGCCAACTCCTGGGGAGCTTGAAGTTACACGCGGACGATATCGCAGCAAGCGCAATAGCGCTACTTCTGGTGGTCGAATCGGAGGCAGCAGCAGCGGAGGGGATCTCTTCAGCGGACCAGCAGCATCAGAGCATTTAGGTGGAGAAAAGCGAGGGCCCTGGTTTGCAGCTGCCACCCTGTGTGTGTCCTCGCACGGTCTCAAAGTGATCAGTTCCACCATTGCCGTGGTATCAGCAGTCATCTTAATCCGCAGGGTGGTTGCTGTAGGCGGCCTACGTGAATGCTTGCGTCATCCTGGGCTAATACTCAATGGAAGAAAGCGCAGTACACTCGAAAAAGCAACAACCGTCGCCACAGCAGGAGCGAGTAGTGTGGGTACATCCACGAAAAAAGGAAATAGGGGAAAGACTTTACAAAATTCAGGAGGTTTACCCACAGGAGAAGTTGTGCGATTTTCAGCGTTGATGGAGCTAGAAGGGCTTCGCGTGTTTGTGCGGCACCGCGGACGTGCCATCGAGAGAGCTGCCACCATTCAACGCGCTTACGTTGCACCTATGACCGCCAACATTGCCGGTCAGCATGGAGCCAACGTAAGCAGCCGAAGTGGCCGCAGCAGCAGCAAAAGCCACGGCAGCAGCAGTGTTGCCTCTGCGGCGGTGCGGGCGGCTACCGTAGCAGCGAGCGCGTTCCAACGTTTGCAACATCGCAGTGGTAGTGGCGACACCTTGCGGTTTGACGTGGTTTACGACAGCGGGATTACGCTCACCGAGCAGATGCACGAGCACCACCGCAAGCCGAGGCAAGAGTCAGAAACGAGCGTGCCCGCATCTTGCTTGCGTGTAGCAGGACCACCTCCGAAGCTACCAGTCTTACCGCCTCCTCCTCCCAAAAACAGTAATATGCATTCTGCAGATGCAGCCGACAGGAAAGAAAAAGCAGATGCTTCGCCAGACTCGCCATCATCAGGCGCCAAACTCTTTTTGGCTCGGGCTGGCGCTTCTCTTCCAAACGCTTCTTCTTCTCCTGAAGGCCGCTGCCCAGCCGGTCACCCGACCACAACCTCAGAGACAACGCCGTTATCGGCACCGTGTTCCCGGTGCTTTCGCAAGCTCTTGGTAGGCGCCAAAGTAGCGACGTGTTCGGAATGCCACGTGTCCCATTGCGCTGCTTGCGTGCGCCACTTAGCGTTACCGCCAAGAGCGCACGGGAGTGCGGCTGATCGACCGCTCGAAGAATCGGAGGCAATCCTCAAGGGAGCTTCGAAGCGCAAGAAGACCCGATTCGTGAATTACGTTGGTAAAACGTCGTCGGTGCTCGACGCAATGCAGAGCACTCCTCGCGGGCCATCACTTTTGGACGCGAGTCAGATGCACGCGAGTAAACCAGCAACGGCTCCTAGTCAGCAAAAGTTTCCTACTGTCACTGACGACCCTGAAGAAGATGAAGTGATGCATCTAAGTCAGATGGCAACTGTGCCATCCCAAGGTCTGAAATCAAGGTTCTCAAGCTCCCGCTAAGGGTGGAAATAGTTCATGTTCATGTGCTTTCTTTACGACCTCATCTCTTTCAATGAGGCAAAGATTGGGCCTACCGTAGTTATCTCTGTTAAAGCTCCACCCACTTTTCGGTGGAATTACTACACTCGGAGCTTGAAGTTGCTTGAAGAGAGGCCATTTACTAATTCATAAGTAAACTCTTCTTTTAGTCTTTTAGCGATTTTTAGCTCTTGGCCTCCTAGAGACCCTGCATATCAAGGCGGCCAGTGCTTTTTCCTTCTAGTTTTTTAATTACCGGCCCTCTTTCTACTGCCACTACCACATTCTACATACCACCGCACCACGCATCATCCACACATTACAATTTTTCCCCGCCGCACAAGGTGAAGGAGCACTGAAGTTCAATTCGAGCAAAATTGGAATCAAATAACACTAAAACAGACAAGCCTTCTCCACATGGGCGCTGCATTATATAACTAAGCGGCTTTCTTAGCGCGTGATGTCTTATTCGCAGCGAGGACCCTGGCCGTGTTGGTTTTGTAGGCGACCACTTGAAGCGCCATCGTGCCGTTGAGGGCAAAACTGAGGCAGTAAATCAGCAGCGCGGAGGTGTCAGTGCCTTGCTTGTCCGCCATTGTTGTGAAAATGCGTGCGATGGAGCCGAGGGTGTTCATGGTCAAGGTCACAAGTGACAAGATGCCGGTGTGGCCGTTGCGGAAGTTCTCCACAATCTGTAGCGAAGTGTTCGAAAGGTACGCAATCAGAAAAAAAATCCAAGCAAAAGTGGTGTTGGCACATGAACGACTTTGACATTTAGCCACTATAAATTTGGAGACGTGTGGCGAGAACAGGATCGTGGAGCCATTTCACTTATTTGTAAACTATGATTTAAAAAAATCCAACCTGAGGAAGCCGTGCCATGAGCATGAGAGGCATGGGCAACACCATGAGTATGGCTTGGCACGGGCGCACCGAGGTGCAGGCTGCGAAATCACTTCCACTGAAGCAAGCGGCCACCGAGGCCCCGCAGGTCTCGGGGAGCGCGAAAGCCCAGGCCCAAAAGACTGCGAACGCTGCTAAGCAAGCTCCCACGTGGGCCAGCGACGGCGTGGAGTACCTTTTCGACACAAAGGAACAAACGAAGATGAAGGAAGGTTAGCAGTTATGATAAGAGCGCCAAACCTAATCTTTCTAATAAATATATCTTAGACGTGCACGTACGCAGGGAATTTGTGACATAATAGCCTTGAATTAGAGGACAAATGGAAGTAGGTATAAAGGCATCAAACAATGCGGACCGCCACATGAGCGCGATGATGATGAGGTTTTGAAGCGTCAGATTCACGTTTTCGCCGTATTCTTGGAAGTTGTCGATAGTGCCGTTGTCAGCGAGATCCTTTCGGACGAAGTAGGCCACATTGCAGCAGTACATGAAAGTTTCTGTGTAGACGGATGCTGCGCTCAAGCCTGCGGCCGATCCCGCTGCTAGCATGTTTTTTATCTGCGGAAATTTTACGATAGCTGGGCCAGGCGCAGTGCAGGTAGACAGCACCAAATATAGCAACACGGTAAAAATCAAGAGTTAAGCAGTTGGTAAAAAGAGAAATGAGCGCAAATATTCAAGCCTAGTAGTTGGCGTTAGCAACTGCTTCAGCCCTCGAGCTTAAAGAAGTCGTAAGTATCTATAAATAGCCCTAGTACCTGAAGCACATGTCATGATCCAGCCAAGAAGCTTCGCCACGAGGCCCTTCAGACATATTGCATTGAAAATATGTCTCTAGCAGTACATAAGATGGGAAATGAATGGAAGGAGAGGTTGGCGTCAGGTACATTACGTCTCCTTTGGCAAGAGCTCGTCAAGAGTAAGATTGATGTGCATGAGGGCGGTTTCTGGAGGTGGTGTACATGCCTTGGCAAAGAGTTCTTCAGCGCAGTGATCATCCGATAGAGATAATGCCTTCACAATGAGCCCAGCTAGATTGATCAAAGGGGCCAGGAAGGCCGGAGCAGTGAAATCAGACATTGTTCAAAGCACAGCACATCAACACATCAACAACAGCAAACAACTTCTTCAAAAAAAGTTCGATGTCACAGTGGCAGTATCCGTATATTTGGTAAGATGGCAGCATGGCAGCATGGCAGCCCGTACTTTTTACCAATATTATTGCTTCTTCTTCGTCTTGCAGCTGAGCTCGTCTAGCTAGTAGCTATCTGTAGCAGCTAAGTTAAGTGCTAGTACAGTCTGTAGTAGCTTACACTACTATAATGCTTTAGATTAAGATACTAAAAAGGGCTAGCTTAACCTAATTACTGCTGGGTGAAAGATTTGTTTCATCTAAGTAACTTGTGGTGTACTTGTGGTTTACTTCTTCTTCAATTCTTCTGACTACTGCTAGCTTTCGCTTGCAAGTCCGGCCATTTCAATAAGATTTAGTCATTGAGCCGCGCTTCGTTCTACAATGGCCCATCTTCTAGGGCAACGCTTGTTTGTGGCATCTGGATACTGCTCCGCATTGAGGATAGCAAATATTTCAAGATACTCACTCAACCCTTCGAAACGGATGTCAGTCAACCCTTCGAAGCGGATGTCATCAAAGGCGCTAGACAGCGTTGGCGCTAGCGGCCCAGCATGGATGCGACGGCGGCGAAACAGGGACAGCACACTCAACGTGGGCGCTGCAGGCCTCGTGTGGCTAGACAAGTCCCTGAGTATGCGTCACGGGATGCCACGTGTCTCCACGAAAGCGATCAAATCCGTGATGGCGGCAGGCGGCCACCGCGGAGGCTTCGCTGCGATGCATCAGCTGCAGCACAAAACGCGCGATGGGACCGCGTTCTATTCTGAAGTGGTGGCAATGCTAGACGACGCTGAACGGTGCGCTCAGAAGGACGATTAGGGCGTGCAAAAATCTTATTACTTAATGTAATATGCTTCATATTACAATCATCTATATAGCTCCTGCTAGCGGACAGGGCTGATGCCAAACAAATGCACAGGGATTGGGCTTGGGCTTGTACTTGTAGCTGCCACAGCCATAGCACATAGAAAGATCCATCGCGCTCAACCGCTGCCTCTACGAATCCTGCCACGATTTGCGGTTAGGAGCAATCCCAGATTCTGACGTGCCTGCTACTTAATACGGAGCTCCGTTGGCGATATCGCGCGTCTTTGGTCTTTATGCGGCTTTCTGTCTGTCAATTTCACTGGTAGCTGCTAGATATTTTATATATTGAACTTCTATTTGCCGATGTATTAATATCGTAATCCTGGAATGTTATAAACGGTGCGACTAAGATCAATCACTGGGAGTTAACATAACCGCGACACAAGAAGAGAGTCAAGAGGTACAGACATACGTGATAAGTCTGATGAAGAAGAAGACCACCCCTTTGTGCTTGATTTCTCCGTAATAACAGCCCCCTTAGAATTTTCGGCTCTGGCTACACCTCCTGTGCCTTCGGCTGATCTCTGAATTGCCACGAGCAGCGTATTGTCAGCCGCAGCACGTTGCTGGGCAAGGGAGTGCTCTCGCCCAAAGACATTCACCGCGTGCACGAGAGCAAACCCAACAGAGCAGAAGTCAACGGCTCGAATGCTCAAAAAGCAAGCGGAAACCGCAACTCGGCCAAGCCATATCATTGCAAGCAACCACGGTGATCGTGCTTCTTCTCCTCCTGCTGCTGGGAGCAAATCCCAGTAGTCTTTCGAAGCGTTCTGGCAGGGTAGAGTGCCCAAAGCAATGCGAAGAAGCGTTTCGGTCGAAGCTCGCCAAAGAGCACCAAAGCCCCGTGCCTGCAATAAAAATTGCATTTCTGGCGGTGTTACTGTCTCAGCTGCTGCCGCAGTCGCTTCTGCTGCTGCCATCGTTAATCTTGTCGTGGCACCTGTAGCAGTGAGTGATGAAACCACCTCAGCAGTGGCGCTTGTTGAAGCCAAATCACTGGAAAGTGCCCACCACCGCAGTCCCACCAAAGGCAGTGCGAAGAGCCCGTGTAAAGCCAATGTCGCGACTGCGACCTGGCATACGGCGCTTGCAATCCGCCAGAGCACTACTACGGCGTCACAAAATGTGAAAGGTTCCGTAATTGAAGAAGACGAGAAACTTTTGACACCTGTGAAGCTGAAAATGGCCCAGTGCAAGGTCAAATAAGCATCCCAGAGAGCAGCTGGAGCTCGACCCACTTCTGCTGCTTGAGTCATAGCCTGAGCGGCCGTCCCTGCACCTGTCAGCACGGCAGCCGCAGCATCCTGAGGTAGCACTTCAGCAACAGCATGGGCAGCCGCGAGGAGCAGGGACCTCTGAGGGAGCCACTGGTCAGGTGAGCTCAACACCACAGCGACAACTGATAGACCCTCAGCGCTTGCCTTGAATATCCACCGGGCTAGCACTACAGTCAGCCCCACTGAGAGATTGCTGCGACGCGATGTGCTTTGAGGCTGGTGCCGTCGCCGTTGATGCCACACATTGAGACAATGCAAAGCCATGTAGGTAGCGTCGAAGGCTAGCGTCACTGTAAGATTAGAGGCCAGCCATTCAGTCAGGTGTGCACAGGCTTCGAGGCTTCTGCTGGCGACCCACCGGACAACAACACTAGCACTCCAGCCTCCACCACCGTCCAAAGCACCAGCTGCTGACAACGATGCATCTGCGAATGGGATCTCCAAGTGCCCAACGCGGACAAATTTCGCACTTCCTCCTGGTAAAGCGACCGTTGCTGAAGCTGCGTGAAGCCAGCTGATTGCTGCTGCCAATGGCTGCACGTTTGCGGAGTTGCTATTTCCGTAGCCTTCAAAGCCCAGCACAAGTGCTATCAGGGGCCACGACAAAGTGTTGGTGCACACGCACGTTAAGTCCACCGCTGCAGTGGTTGCGTACATCCACCACCCAATAACATTTGGTTCCAAAGTGGCTTGGCTGGTTGCATCTTCTGGTGATGGTGTTGTTGTCATGAACCTCAGGCCCAGCACCGAACGCCACCGCAGGACTGACGCAAGTCCAAGCCCGTCGTTTCCTCTGCGACCACTGCCGCCCGAACCTGCAAAGTCCGATGCGATGAGATAAGACAGGGCAGCAGCATCCCTTGCAGGCAACCGCCGTTTCCGGCCTCTGTGCTGCCTCCCCCGCGAAAACAGAGGAGATTGAGCACCACTAGTCAGAGGTACCTCAGCAGCACTGGCAGCAGCAGCACTGGCAGCAGCAGCACTGGCAGCAGCTGTTGCCGATGGCTGAATCTCATCCCACTCATCCGCCCATTGTGAAGCCCATATGGGGTGCAGCTCTGCTAAGGCGCTCAGAAAAGCAGTCCATGCAACCAGTGACACAGTTCGCTCGCTCCTGATGACACTGCCTTGGAATATGCTTGAGCCACTAATATTGCCACTGCTATTGCCACTTATGCTGTCAGCGCCATTGCTGCTTTGTTTACCGCTGTTGCTGTTGTTGCTTTTCTTGTCGTCCTTAGCCACCTCAATTGGTGCCATTGGCGTAATGGCATCTGGCGCCTCAGCAAGAAGATCAAAAGCATCAAACAAGGCATCACGTGCAGATGGCTCTAATGTAGCGGCACTATCAAGCTCTGAAAAAGGTGTAATTCCAGCAGTAAGAGCAGCACTTGAGTCGGCAAGATTGATCTCCTTTCTGTAGGTAGAGACAGCGGCACAGAGCATGACAGCAGCTAAGACAACAACAAAGCTGGCCAAAAAGACCACACGAGCGAGCAAAGGTGCATCGTACAAGTCCATCGCGTTTTCGTCGGCCAGGCCAGAAGCTGCGTGGCGGTGGTGCAAGAAGAAGTCGGCTACGTTTTCGCACGTCAGAGTAGCACCACATAACAGCAAAGCACGCAAAGCAGAAGCTGCAGACGAAAATAAATCTTCGGAGGATGCGTGATTTGCAGGGCGGCGCCTATATGAGGAGCTGCTAGAGCTGCTAGAGCTGCTAGTCGTGCTTGTGGTGGCGTGGTTGCCAAACAAGCTGCTGCCTGCAATGCCAAAAGATACGCACACAAGCAACACGGGCACTGCAGCGCGAGCCAAACAACGTAATCCAGCCCACCCTGCACGAACGGCCAACCAAAAAGGTGCAAATCGCGTGTGCAAACCGCTTCGATTTTTGGAATGTACTGTTTTAGTTCCGGTAATTTCAGCCCTAGAAGCCAGGGTATGAAAAGGGGCAGCTGTCTCGTCAATTGGCATGCCTACGGTACCCCACCCTTGAGAAGCTAGCCGCGCAGCTGCTCGAGCATGCTCCGCGAGTGCTGCGCTAGGTGCAGCTGTTCCTGAGCCAATAGAATTTTTGCCCTCCTTGACTGGACTTAGCTTTGGGTGGTACAGGGTGCGATCATAGCCAAGGTGCGGGTCGCTGGTACCTTCTTGCCCACCCGAAAGCGTGTCGTCCGCTCCCAGGAGGAGGTGGCGTTTCTGCTTCGCGCTCGCTTTCAATTGGGCGAGCCGCAGCGCTCGGTTGGTCGCAGCAAATTGGTGGCTACTGGCAAGTTCAGCTACATGTGAAGAGGAAGTAGAAGAAGAAGTCGAGGAGGCTGCGTTGAGCGGGCGAGAAATTGCAAAGTCAGCAGCAGCGCCAGCTGCAACGTCTGAAGGGCTCCCTGATGCAGATGCATGCCCAAACTCGTCGCCTAGGTCAGTCATATTCTCGGAAGCAGCCATTTCTCCTGCTGCTGCTGCTGCTGTGGGGTCTTTCTCATGTGAATCTACTTTTGAGTTGGCGTTGGCGACGTTGCTGGCGTTGCCTTGAGCAGTATCGCCGTTGTTATCGTTGTTAATTTTATCAACCAGCTCGAGGTTCTCAGCTGCTTGTTCGTCCCCTTGCGCAGCAGCTAAACGCCACCATCGCGCAGCCTCGGCACTGGATTGGAGCACGCCTCGGCCTTCGAAGCACAACAGCCCCAAGTTGCACTGCGCCTGCGCGTCGTCTTTGTTGGCTGCGCGGCGGTACCATTGTGCAGCTGCAGAAAAGTCCGCGGCTTCTAATCCATCGCCCTGCTCGTGCATCACTCCGAGGTTATACTCTGCACCCGTGTTCCCAGCTGCAGCAGCTTCACGGTACCATTTTAGAGCTTCTACGAAATCCTGTTTTAGGCTGCCATTGCCCGCGCTGTCTTCGTCATCATCATCGTCATCTTCGTTTACTTCTTGGCTGTAAAGGAACCCGAGATTGTAAGCAGCTTGCGATGAGCCTTGTCGTGCGGCCAGCCTCCACCATTGCACCGCCTAAGGCAAAATCCACGTATGATTGTGATTCGAAGAATGCCATGGAATTTATATCTAAGGGGGCGAATGATCCAAGGCGAATCTTATTTTCATGTGATGCAGTTACTATGCGATCGTTTTTAGTCTATGTAGCTATTTTTCATGCAATCACCTCGCCTAGGCTTCTTTGAACGCCACTTCCTTGAGCATATATCAGACCTAAATTGAACTGCGCGCTGATGTCGCCAGCCTCAGCTGCCTCGCGCCATTCTGCGGCCATAATGTCTCACTATCTGACTCCCTCACCCAACGTCTTTATTTTTTCAGGTTTTCGCTTTTCAAATCTGTGTAAGTATAGCGAGCTGCGGGTGGGGTGATAAGAATGCAGGAAAACGGCCAACCCCATCGTTTCTTAGGCCATTTCTTAGATTTCCGCGTGAGCCCCACTCAGTTTCTTAGGCGACCAGCAGACAGGCAGGGCAGAAAGGCCCCCATCTCTAGAAACCGGAGCCAAAACCCCTCATTTTCTTTTTAAATTCGCTAAATTTTAACCCCCAATTTCTTAACGTGAATGTTTCTTTTCACCCGCAACAAGGTTCATGTGAAGGTCCTATACTCTTCCTCTTCATTATGCAGGCGGCTATGGAGACGTTGGAATGGCCGGATGGTATATCGAAACCACAGTTCATGACGAGAGAAAACGGGCTAACGTCAGGC
>Ga0307982_1002133_pt1 | contig 16066 bp, 8 predicted proteins | sample OrgLakmetagen989_FD_201847 | JGI IMG/M metagenome (GOLD analysis project Ga0307982, IMG submission 201847) | Saline water microbial communities from Organic Lake, Antarctica - #989 | ecosystem: Environmental > Aquatic > Non-marine Saline and Alkaline > Saline | place: Antarctica: Organic Lake...
AATCAAAAAGCCTCGTAAAAAAACTATAACCTAATATAATGCAAAAATAGTACAAGACACCGACACACGTACAGTATGTCAGTATGTACAGTACTGTACCATCTACGATGTACCAGGTGTACGACATGTACGATGTACAGAACGCAGAACGGCCAGCAGTCTGAACTCGCGATAATGATTCCATTTTGCTGCCAACCCACCTCGATTTCACCAGCGGGCTGAGTTTCCCAAATAATACATAATTGCCACTCCACTCCTTTTTCCTTTTTAACACATAACACACTATCCTCTTTACGTTTTTTACCTTTGCGCGCAACGCACGCGCGTACACATCTGCCCGCAGCATTAACTCATGTGCCATTTGGGTTTGTATTAGTTCGAGTTCGAGTTTAAGACTTATGTAATATGTAGGGGATCAGGGGGGAATTGGGAAATGGCCCCGACTTCGATGCAATGAGGGGATCGGGGATAATGAGGTTGCGCCGTATGCATAAGGGGTTCAGATTCGGCTCTCTACTGCCCTGCAAAACCAGGAACTCTCTATCATGGAAAGTGTTCTGTAGACCTTAAGAGCTATTTCTACTTAAACCAGGACTATATTCCTCCCTCATATGTTCTCAACCGCTGAGTGGCTTCGGCGTACTTGTACTTGAGGTCCTCAATTTCTTCAAAAAAGTCCAAGTCAAATGCCGCCAGCTCTTCTCGTAACTTGGCGTTCTCCGAGCGCAGCCGCCCCAGCTCTTCCGCCGCCACCGCAGACCCACTGACCCCACCACTAGCGCCGCCGCCGCTCGCACTGCCGCTGCTCGCCCTCGCGAGGCGGTCTTGCAAACGCCGGATTTCTCGCCGAGCACCGTCCAGCTCCGCGCTTTGCTGCTCGAACGCCTGCTGGTCTTCGCCTCGGCTGCGGTTTCGACTCTGGCCGCCTCCTCCTCCTCTACTGCTGCCAGCTTCCTGGTTTGTTTGCGCCAACTGGCCCTGCAAGCGATTCGCCTCTTTGCGCCAATGCGATGCTTCCTCTTCCGCCGCGGCGACCTGAGCGGCTGCACTGCTATGGCTGCTGTTATGGTCGCCACCACCACCACTGTTACGGGCGGAGCCTCCGCGGCGGCTCTGCTGTAATTCGCGCTCGAGCTGCTGGATGCGCAACGCTGCTTCCTGGAGCTCGCTCTCGGCGGCTTCGGCACGGCTGGCTTCGGCGGCTGCAGCAGCCGCCGAGGCTCGTAATTCATCGTCCCGCTGCCGCAGCTGCCGTTTGGCCTGGCTCAGTTGCTCCGCGCGGGCCGCTAGCTTGCCCATGGCGTCTTCCCCCGCCGTTGCTTTCGCGCGCAAGCGCTGGACTTCGTCGTTGGCGGTAGCTAAGGCCACTTTCGCGTCCTTGGCCGAGCGCTGCGCAGCGGCCAGTTTCACCTGCTCCCCAGCGCCTGCGCGCAACCGTTCGTTCTCCGCCTTGAGCTTGTGCACTACGCGCTGCAAGCCTTCCACTACGCCTTCCAAATCGTCCACTCGGCTGAACCGCTGGCCCGCGCCACGGCTGCCGCCGCCGCTGCTGCTGCTGCTGCCACCCTCGCCAGCGCCCTCGCCACTGCCACCGCTGCGGTGGCCTGCGCCACTACCCGAGGAGCGGCCCTGCAGAAGGCTGAGCGCGGCTTCAAGCTCTTTGACTCGTCGTTTCAGCCGGCTCGCTTCCTGCTGCGCTAAGCCTAAGTCAAACTTGAGCTCGAGCGAGGACGCGTCCTGGCCCAGCAGCTGCAGCTCCATTGCTTCCTTGGCCTTTCGAACCTCGGCCAATTCGTCCGACAACGCTTCGGCGCGCAGGAAGGCGTCGTCGGACTCGCGCATGGAGCGCCCGGGGCCACTGAAAGCACCCGAAGCTGACGGCCCACCGTTCCGCCTTCCTGGTCCAACTCCAACATCGCTACTGCCGCTATCGCGACCGTTGCCTCCATTCGACGACGACGACGAATGGGCTCGTGCTTCCGCCGCTGCGAGCTGTTGCTCCAAGCGTTTGACTTCCATCGGCAGCTCCACTTCCGCGCGCCGCTTCAGTTGCCCCTGGCTTTCTTCGAGCTCAAACACACGGGCGCGCGCGGCCTCCAGGTCGCCCAGCCCGGCTGCGCCGCCTTCCCGTAAACTGGTGAGTTCTTTGGTGACTTTGTCCAGCCGCCTCTCTACGTCGCTTTTGCCCTTGAGGGCTTGCTCGCACCGGGTCTTGAGGCTGGCGATTTCTGCTTCGGCATCTCTCAATTTCTCGGCGCTGCTTGCTAAGCGCTCGCTCAGCCGCTTGGCTTGCCGTTCCGCAGTGCGCATGCGCTCTAACGCTGGCCCACTACTGCTGCTACTGCTACTGCTGTTGCCATTAGCTGGCGACAACGACGAGGGCGCTCCTGCACTAGCACCACCTCCGAGCCGTCTGCCGCCGCGAGGGGACTCTGCGCCACCGCTGCGGCTACTACCGTCACCGCCACCACTAGTACTCGCAGGGTGATCATCAGCGCTTCCACTACCAGTGGCACCACCACTGCTACTAGCTGCTGCTGGAGCGGTGCCAGGCCGGCCCGAAGTTGAGCGGCGGCGGTCGTCGAGGTCGGACCGAAGCGCGGCGTTGATCGCCACTAAGCGCTCGTTTTCGGCACGCAAACTCGTCACTGTGGCATCGCCAAACGCAGCGGGGCTGTTGCTGCTCGTGGCAGCGCTCGCTGCCCCAGGGCCACCACTGTTGTTTGCACTGCTTTGCTGGTATTTGTTGCTTTGCCGCACGAGGCGATCGGCGCGGTGGCGTTGCCGTTCGGCCTCAGTCTTGGCGGCCGCGCACGCGTCCTGCAAGCTCGCCACTTGCGCTTCGAGCGCTCCGCAGCGCTGGTCGGTGGCGTCCCGCTCCGCCCGCAAGTTGGTGCGCTCGGTCTTGAGCCGCTCGTTGGCCCGGCGCGCCTTGAGCACCTCTTGCTCGGCGGCCACCGCAGCGGCCTGCAAAGCGTGCTGCATGGACTCCAGTTTGCCCCGCAATTCGTGCACTTGCGCCGCGGTGCAATTATCGCCTTCACCGCCGCCGTTACCGCCGCTGCCACCTCCGTTGGCGAGCGCTGCTCGGTGCGCCTTCTCATCGGCCAACCGGCGCGTTTCGTGGGCCACTTCGGACTCTTCGAACTGGTGCTTCAGAGCCACGATCGCCTGCCGCAGCGCCGCTAGCTTCTTGTCTTTGGCGGCCAGCGCACCCTGAAGGGCGTTGACACGCTCTGCGGATACGACAGCTGCTGTGTGCTTGGCGTTATTGTTGCCATCGTCATTGCTGCCTTGAGCGGCTGACGCGTCGGCACCTTGAGCGGTAGTTGCAGCAGCAGCAGCAGCCGAGGTAGTGTAGGCGTAATTGGCTTCTTCAGCCGCCTGCAGCTGCGCCGCGAGCAGCAGCATGTCGGCCTTCATGCGCTCCATCTCCGCCAAAGCGGCGCCACAGCGCTGCTCGGCCCGCTCCCGCGCGTGCAACTGCGTGCGCAACTTCACCTCCAGGGCCGACACCGTGGCCTCGTGGGCGCTGCTGGCCTGCGCAGCCGCCTCGAGCTGGGCGTACAGCTGAGACGCGACGTCGTGCACGAGGCCATTGTCCCCACCACTGCCACTGCTCGAGGTGCCCGCGCGCTCCAGGGCCTGCGCGGCTGACTTGAGCTGCCGCAGGGCGTCCTCGTTTTCTCGGAACATTTTGTTGGTGAGTTGCTCTACGGCCAGCTTGTCGTCTGTCGCGCCCGCCGCGGCTGCAGACCGAGAAGCCACCAGCTGCGCTCGGTATTTCTCAATCATACGGTTCTTCTCCGCAATGACCGTCTGCAAACTGCCAATGGTTGCGCTGCTGACACGCTTCAACTCTTCAACTTCTTGAGGGCTGAGCCCGCCGTTGTTTCGGCGTGCCAGCTGCTGCCCATCTACCCCCTTAGTGGCAGCAGCATCGTCGTTGTCGTGATCCTTGCCACGGTCGCCGTAGGTGCTCCTAGGTGCTATTCGTGCGGACGCGCGGAGAGCTGCTGCATTTGGAGGCGGGTGTGACAGACCATTCGCGTCGGCTTGCTTCGCATAGAACCGCAAGTCCGTCGCCACTGCCTCGGCGTCTCTCTGCCTCGCCGAAAGCTCCTCTTCCCGCTCCGCAAGGTCGTCCTGCAACCGGCGCACTTCTTGCGTGGCTGCTGCAGCGTCTGCCTGGTATTTGGCCACCTCCTGGGTGGCGGTTGCCAAGGCAGCAGCTTGCCTTTCCATGGACGCACTGGGGGAAGTGTCGGAAATACGATGCCCGCTACCGTGATGGTGGTCTCCAGCCCCTGGAGGTTGGTCGTTGTGCTGTGGGTTGACCCACGACGATGTTGTTGATGAAACATTGTACATGACCCGCCGTTGAGCTGCAGCAGCCCCTTCTCTCAAGGGCTTGCTGATGGACAACGACAAGTCGGGCGGCATCAAGTCCCGCACAATGACTGCTCCACCTTCCCTTGAAGAGGGAGAAGAAGACGATGAGGGCTTTTTGATGAAAGTATTGAAGTCGCCTTCGTGGAGGCCATCGTTGATGTCGTTGTCGTTGTCGTCGTCGCCATATTCACTCGCGCGCGCGCGCAAGCCCTGCAGGAGCATGGCCTCGGTTTCGGCCTCGATTTTCGCTTCCTGCAGTTCGAGCAGCTGCGCGTCCCGGTGGGCCAGGGCCACCTCTGCGGCTCGCTTCTCTTCGCGCAGCCGTTGCACTTGCGCCCTTGTGCGAAGCAGTTCCAGTTTCTGCCGCCGGGATTCGTCGGAAAGCTGCACCAATTTCCCGGCGGCGTCCCGCACGGCACGGCTCGTATTGTTACCATTGTTCTGGCCGTTTGGCTGCTGAAAAAGTGGCGCCAGCGACTGGTGCAAGGATTGGGCCGTTTGCAGCTGCGCTTCCAGCTCTCGCGCGTGGTGCTCGAGGGCCGCGCAGCGCGTCTCGCTGGCGTCTAAGCGGGCAACGGTGGCGTCGTGCTCCTTGCCTAAACTGGATACGGCGCTGCGCAAGCTGGCGGACACGTGCGCTGCGCCTTCGGACCCTGCGAGCAAAGCATCGAGCGCCGCGGCAAACGCGGCTGGGCCCCCTCCAGACCCTCCTTCACCACTACTGCTGTTACTGTTGCCGCCTTCACCACTACCTACTTCATTGCCATTGACCCGCTGCCCATTCCCACTACTACTGCTTCCCTTATTACTGAGGTGCAACTTCGCCAATTCCAACGTCTGGTCCCCCAGTAAAAGTTGGCCGGTCAATTTACTCAACGCGTCCTTCAGAGCCCCCACTTGCAGTTGCTTTTCGGCGCCCAAACTCAGTAGCGCTGCGTCGCGCCCATCAAGCCGCTCTTCCAAGGTGCGGTTGGCGGCCTCTTTCCTCCGCGCGCGGGCTAGAGCTGCTTCGTACTTCCGGACAAACGCCTTATACGACGCCCTTGTGGCGCTGAGTTGGCGCTGTAGCTGTCCGACCAGGGCCGACTCTTCGGAGTGCGCCTCGAGCTCAGCGCAGCGCGCGCGCAGCGAAGCCAGGTCGTCCTGGTGCGCGTCTCGCAGGGCCAGCACTTGCGTGGCCTGCTCGGCTGCCTGCGCTGCCTGCTCCGCCAAGCGATGCCGCTCTCGCCGCAGGCCACTGCGCTCGGCCTCCAGCGCCCGGCACCGCTGTTGCAGAGCCTCGGCGTCGGCCCGGGTCAAGCCCCCACTGCCGTAGTTGCGGACCAGCTCGTCGCGCTGTTGCTTGGCTAGGCTCAGCTCGCGCCACGCCACCTCCTCCGACTTGCGCGTGCTGGCCTGCTCGTGCTCCAGTGACGTCAGCAGGGCCTGGGTGCGCGCGGCGTCGTGTTCCCGCAGGGCGGCGGCTTCAGCGGCGGCGGCCAGCTGTGCGGTGGCGCGCGCGTGCTGGCCGTGCAGTTCCACGAGCTCGCGAGACTGGCGAGCCAACAAGGCCTGGGTGGCTGCGGCAGCAGCTGCAGCCGCTCGGTCTGACGGTTGTTGCCCCCCGTAAGGACCGCCGTTGCTGCTGCTGCTGCTGCCACTGCGAGCAGACAACCCACCGCCACTCACTCCTGCACCTGCTGCTGTACCGGCACCCGAGTCCAGCAAGGCTTTGAGCTCTTGCTTGGCTGCTTGAGCCTCCGCTTCGGCTGCTGCGGCACGGCTGGTTTCCCGCTGCAAAGCAGTTGCGTGACTGGCGGCTGCTTGTTGCAATTGGGCCACTTCCGTAGGCAAAGTGCGCTGACGGTGCACCTTTGATACGTCGTAAGAAATTTACAAAGTCGGAAGAGAGGAGCAAATGCATTTCAAGAAGTTTCCATGAACCAACGACCCTATTTCCCATTTCTCTGCCAAATAATACACTGCCCCCTCTCACGTAGGTGCACTCGTAGTCTACATGAAGTAGTACACGAGCAAACACGCGCACACCAGCGTGTTATTGCATGCTTGCGGGTGGTTGCGTGGATACCAAGGTTACCTTGAGCCTCAACTCGGCTTCCCTCGCCATCAAGTTCAAGTAGTCGCTGCGCAGCGAGTCCAGCTCCAGGCACGCTTCCACGTGGTCGTGTTGGGGCACCGCCCGGCTCAGCGCAGCCGCTTGCCGCTCCAGCCGCTCCCCCGCGCCCCGCTTCCACTCTTCCAGGTACAGCAGCCGGGCCTTGGCGTCCGACTCGGCTTCCACGCTGGCCTTCTCGCACGCTAAGCGGCGCGACGATTCGTGGGCGGCTTGCTCTTCCAAGCTCCCGCAGCGCCGCCGCAGCACCAGCTCGTTGGCCTCGAGCCTTGCGCATTTCTTGGCAAGCGACGCTGCATGGGTCGACAACGACACACTGCTGCCTGTGCCGCTGCTGCTACTTCCAACCCCCCCAGCTCCCGCAGCAGCACCAGTAGCTGCGGCAGCGCTGTGGCCGCTGCTGCCCCCACCGCCACCGTGGTTGATGGACTGAAGCAAGGCGTCGAGCGCGTCGTGCTTGAGGGTCAGCTTGGTGAGCTCCAGCTGTTGCGCTTCCAGGGCGCTGGTGGCCGCCGCTTCCTTGGCCTCAGCTTCTTTGGCAAAGGCCACGTGTTCGGCGTACAAGTGAGCGGTGCGGCGACGCACCTGGAAGGAAATTAAAAGCAAGCATGAAGTGGGAGGCTTTGAGTGCAAAAAATAAATAATGAGGTTGAAACGTGCCGCACAAGAAGAGGTTGTATTACACACACAAAATTGGGATTCTACAGCGTGGCAACAAATGGCAAACAAAAACGACAAGAAGAAGGAACACTAAGACAACCACCATCAGCATCGCCACTCCTGACAACACGCACCTCCGCGAGACTGGCTTCATGGTGTTGCACCAAGTTATCAGCTTCCTGAAGTTCCGATTCGCGTGCTGCGAGGAGCTCAAGGGCAACGGCTAACTGGCTGTACACGTCACGCACCTGTTTTGGACGGCGAGAAAATAAATACAAAGCAACAACAGACAGCAACAAGAAATTGACCCGGGCCGCGATAAGTAACCCATCATGAATGCACACACGCATCTAAACAAATCCAGGAGACCAGCAAATACATGAATACGAGTTTTCAGGATCAATTTACCTCATCGGCCCAGTCTTCTGGCGGAAGTTGCGTGTCGCGCAGGGTGGCTGCCAGAAGCGCTTTCCCTTCCGCAGTCGTCGGGCCTGCACCACCGAAGGTCACTTCTTTCATCATGCCTGCCGGTGCGTGCGTGGCTGCTCCTGGGCCAGCGTACTGCTGACGCTGCTGCTGCTGGTAGGCGTGGTTGCTGCCGTGGCTTGGGATTGTGTCCTGCATGGCCGTCGCCCCATAAGGAACAATTCCACTTCCTCCACCACCTCGAGTGGCTGCAAAGCTTGCCTCCACCGTTGACTCATTGGCTCTGCCTGCACCATCGTTGAAGTTTTGCCCTTCAGCAATAGTGGGGTGCACACCGCTGCTCATGCTCCCGCGGCGACCAGAGGACGCTGCTGCTGCTGCTTGAGCGCGGGCCGTCACTTGCGCCGTCCCAGGGGCGGTCGCTGGGTGCGAAGCAGTGGACGCGAGGCGCCCTGAGCTCAGACCCTCGCCTTCGATGAGGGCGCCAGCAGAACGCCGCGACGGCCTCGACGAACTTCCTCCTTCACCTCCACCACCAACGCCACCAGGGCCACCGTCGTAGCCGTCGCCGCCACCATGGCCACCGCGAATGGCGGAGAGCTCAAGCGCTGGCACGGGGGACTTCAGATCACCATGCTGCTGCTGTTGCTGCTGCTGGACAGGAATGCCGCCTCCCAGGATGCGCTTGAGCTCGGTCTTCAAGTTGGCTTGCTCGCTCAACCGGTCCACGTCGCGCCGCAAGCGGTTGACTTCAGCGGCGAGCGACTCGTTGGCTTCGGTTGCTGCCGCAAGCTCGTCGTGCACCTGCGAGTGCCTGGCTTCCGCGGCCACCAACTCCGAGTTCAAACCCTCCGCAAGCGCCCCCACCAAAGCCTCTGGTGCTAGGGACTCCGCGCGTGGGCTAGTGTCCACACTTGCGCTCGCTACGCCAGCAGGCTCTGCATTCTTCTCAGATTCGGCTCCGTCTCCTTCTCCTTCCGCGGCTGCTTCTGTTCCAGCTACTGCACCAGGCTCCGCCTCGGTACCCGTGTTGGCATTAGCATTTGAGTCCGCTGCTATTGGTGCAGCGGTGGTGCCCACCGCAGACTTGAGAATCGCGTTCATCTTGCGCCGCAGCGCTGCTGTCGCTGACACGCCCAAATGGGCGCTGCTTGCCGGACCCAGGCCACCGTTGTTGTCGTGGTCGTTGTCGCTACCACTGCCGCCGCCGCCAATACCGGGGGTGCGTGCGCGGGCGGTTGACCGCGTCGACTGCCGCTTCCGCAAACTGCCCGGCACGTTGGGGGCGTTGTTGTTGGTATCACTGCTGCTGCTACTGCTTTCACCACCGCCTGGACCGGCAACACCGTCGTTGCCCTCATCGCCGTCGCCTTCCTGTTTGGCAGGAGCGTCGCCAAGTAAAGTGGTGCGTGGCGTGCGCACGATGGTTGGGCCGCCCGCTAATTGAGCTGCCATGGCCGACGCGGACGACGAGCGCGCCGAGCCCAGTGGAGGCGTGTTGTTTCCCCCTCTTGGGGTGCCGTTCGCACTGCTGCGCTGCCGCTCCAAGAGGCGGCGCTCGATTTGCGCTTCCAGGTCCGCGGAGCCGCGCTCGCCAAGCACGCCACCGCCGCGGGAGGCACTGGGCCGCCGGCTCGATGAGGGCGCTGCACCGCCAGCAACAGCACCAGCACTAGCACCACCCGCAAGTGCCTTACTGGCAGGATCAGCACCTTCCGCGGTGAGATCGTTGTTGTGGTTCACATTCCAGTTGTTGCTGTTTTCCGCGAGGGCTGCCTGCACTGTGCGCAAAATGTCGCGTTTGAGATCCGCCAAGTCGTCTGCCGAGCCGAAATTGCGTACCGGAGTACTCGGTGACGACAAGTACTGCTGTTGGTTAGGATCTTGGCCGCTGGAGCTCACACCTTGGGCCTGCGCGAGGTCAGCTTGAAGCCGTCGAATGGCTGCCTTGGAAGACTCGAGCTCTGCTTCTAAGCGCTCTTCTTGCTCCAAGTTGCTCCCTGACCCACCGCCTCTAACACCACTGGCATGTTTGCCGCCGCCTGCCGCACCACCGCCGCTGCCTGCAGCAGCTGCAGCACCAGCAGCCTCGCCCCCAGGAAGAATGAGCGCAGGGAAACGGCTGCTGGGGTTCGACGCCGCAGCGGCCGCCGCTTGCCCCTCTGCTTCCGCAAGCGCCTGCGCTTGCCCCCGGAGCCGGTCGTACAAGCTGCCGATCCGCGCGTCCTTTTCCCGGCCCTGCTCTTCCAATTCCTGTACTTCCGCCCGCAAGCGCATCGCCGTAGTTTGGTGGGCAGCCGCCAGGGGCGCGGCGACAATGGCGCGTGCTGCGGCAGCGGTACCCGCTAAGACCGAGGCTGCGGCGTTGGCAGCTGCGACGGTAGCTTTCGACCCATTGTCATCACCACGGCCGCCGTTATCGTCATCGTCATCGTCGTCGCGCGAACGGGAGTTGCTGCTACCGCGGCTGTCCACGCTGCCGTCCACGGACCCTGCACCAAGAGCTTCCTTGCCTGCCTCGTTTGGCCCCTGAGTAAGAAGCAGGTTTTCGCTGTTGCTCTTGCTCTTGTTGTCCTTGCCGGCTTTGGCTCTTGCAGTGTTGCTGCTTGATTGCGCAGTTCGGGCAGCCGCGTCGCGAGCCGAGTTGGCTCGGCTCTCCACCAGCGCCACCACCGCTTCGGCCCGCTGTTCCAAGTGCAGCTTCGCCTCTTCCGCGTCGCGCCCGCGGAGCCGGGCTGACTCCAAGTCGCGCCGGGCTTCGCGCAACTTGGCGCGCAGCGCTTTCTGCTCCCCGACGAGGGCAGCGGTGCCGGCGTCGCCCCGGAGCAACGTGTCCTGCTCGCGCTGCAGCGCCTCCACCTCCGCCGCGCGCTCTGCGGCCAAGCTTCCCAGGTGTGCGTTGGCGGCGCGCGCTACTTCGAGCTCGTGCTGAAGCGCCTGTAGTTCTTCCGCGCTCACCGCCCCGTGCTGAGCAAGCCCACGGTCCGAGGTAGCGCCCACCGACAGGCCCAAGGCTTCGGACGAGAGGTCTGCAATGACCTGCTCCAAAATCTCGCGGTCATCGCGGAGCTGGTCTCGCTCGGCCCCTGCCGCCACGGCGCGCTCTTGTTCAGCGGCCAAGGCTGCGCGCAGCTCGTCTACTGCGGCCGCGCCGCCCGTGGCTTCCAGCGAGGCGGAGCCCCCGAGGGCTGCTTCTCGAGCTTCGAGCACTTCGCGCTGCAAGCTCCGCACTTGCAGCTGCAGGTCCACCTTGTCTCGCTCCAAGCCTGGCACGACCGTAGTGTACTCCAGCCGCAAGTTTTCGGCTTCTTGGGTGGCGTCAGCTAAGGACGCTTCCGCGTCTTGGCGGGCTCGGACAGCAGCCGCCAGCTCCGCGGACGCTAGGACCAGGTCGTCTTCCTGGGACGTGGTCAGCTTCGTAGCTTGGTCCAAGCGCCGAGTCAAGTCGTCGTTGGTTTCCGCGAGCGCTTGCAGCTCCCCCAGGGCGCGCCGCAGTTCTGCGTCTTCTTGGGCCAACAGTCCCTGTGACGCGTTCAGCTGTTGCTGCAGCTCGTAGTTGGCTTCCTGAAGCTGCGCAGTGGCGCCGCCCGGCCCACTAGGCCCACTGCCGTTCAAACCACCGCTTTCGTTGCCGCTGAGCTGCTCTTGGGCTAGGGCTGCCTGCTGCTTCCGGTGGTCTTCTTCTTGCTTTTCTTTCATCCGGTCCAGCTGCCGCTGCAACTCGCGCCGGTCCGCTTTCACCTGCTTCAAGTCTTCGTCGTTCACCGCAAGGCGCGCCTCGAGGCTCACCGACTCGCGGTGCAGCTTTTGCACTTCGTTTTCGCGCGCGCGCAAGCTGTCTTTTGCGTCCTCGAGGTCGCGTTCCAACTGACGGTACTGCATTTGCCCGCCGCCGCCGGATGTCGCCTCAGCGACCTTAGCCTCCAAGCTGCGCATGCTCCCGTCGAGCGCATCATGAATGCGATCGAGCTCGTCAAGCAAGTCCTTTGACGCTTCCGGAACAACCGCGTCTAAGTCGTCGATCAAATTGATCAGCCGTGCCAACGGGGAGGAGTCTCCCTCCATCGTGGTCATGGAGTGGTAGGTTTAGTGCAGAACGCACTACTCCCGGCACCAGATCTGCCCTATGAAGTACACCCTTAAAACTAGGACTAGCACTGCCGCATACTGGGAGAAGGGAATGCTGTCACCATTAAGAGTTCGTGTGCCCAAGATGTACACTTCAATACTTCTTAGAAAACGCAATCTACTTGGGATGGGGATGGACGATGGACGGTTTACTGCTTGGCCTGCTTGCACTCCTCTCTCGTCGTGATTCAAATCTGTGTGTGTTATCGATCCGTAGCATCGCTCTGTTATGGTGCAGTAAAAATATGTCACGCTGTTTTCCTTCTGCAGCGGATCCGAGAATTCGAAATTTTCTTCGCCACACGACATTCGACTCTCGTACTCTCGTCCTCGATCGAGCTGACTTAGAAAAGATGCAGAGGATGACAACACCACCCGGGCATACGACCTTTTCATGGGGTGAAGGAAGCTCGATTAAGATACCGCCTGGGCATTCAGCGTAAGTTAATTCTCCCGATGTGTTCTCATTAATCATTTCGATTGAATTTCAATTGTTTGATCAGATAGTAGTACACCTCATTTGATTTCAACTTCTTCAATACTTGTGGCGTTTCGTGGCGTGCCTTCTCCTATTTTAGGTTTTCGTGGGGCGTAGTCGCAAATATGAAGTAAGTGCTGATTTCATAGAAATCCGCTCAATTGTGCTCGCCAGTAGCAGAACTTGGCGTTTTTCGGCGCTGATGTTTTTAATATGCTACTCTCGTGCGTTTACTGTACTGGTAGAAAGCCTACTAATGTGCCCGCGAAAGATTCTTCCGCTACTGTGCGAACCTTGGAAACTCCAGCATCAGCTGAAAGAGCCTCTGTACCTGCAGCAGCATCGACGGTGTCAGCCCCTACACCAGTAGCCGAATCATCAGTAGCCCCTGCCTCCGCCGGTGTTCCCCAAGAGAGTGCGCCTGCCAGTCGAGAGGTTGCCACCTCTGGTGCCGTCGCTGCGGCTGATACATCAAAGGGAGCTTCAACAACCGTTGAACCAAAAGTTGGCGACCCAGGAGTGGCAGCACCAAATGCCAACGAAGAAGCCCAGTCTGGGTTTCTTGGCTTCATTAAGAAGTGGTTTTGATTTCTATGGGATAGGTTCTTCCGACTTGATTTTGACTTGCGCAAAACGCACTCGCATTTCCGCATCTGCCCGCATATTTGGCTTCGTTATCATTTGGGTTTCCAATAGTTCAAGTTCGAGTTGCTGCGAACTTCTGCTGAGATTTAGATTTAAGATAATGCTTTCGTAGCATTTGGACATCTGGATATCGCGTTTTTGAGGTCCTTCGAGATTGGGTTTTGTAATAGTATTGTGGTACTGTTCTGCGGTACGAACTACCAATTCAACTTGCTTCTTGGTCGTACGTGAGGCCGCCTTAGTAAAATTTTCCACATTCAATATCCAAAGCAGGCGACGAAAATCAAAGGGACTTAGCAGAAGGCAAATCGGCAAATCGGCAAATGGGCTTTTCTCTTTTAATGTTCATTTTTTAATCCACGATCTAGAAATGAGGTATCGAGAGGCCGCCCAGTTCTTCGAATAGCTAAATGCCATGCTCTTGGTGCCGCTGAACGCGAAAACAGGGCGAGTCGAGTTAGACTACATTGATGCATGACGTGCATGAAATGTGAAATAAAGTAGTACAGCGCAGCCCGGAAGCATGCTGGTATGTGGAAGTAGTCGAATCAGATCTGTGCGGGTGGGGTTTTCGCCCCGCACCTCACTGCGTGCTGGTATAGTACACTTTAGCGCAATCCGCAACAGAATTCCCGGTTGTCCCGGATGAAGATGAAGACACCAGACGACGCCATGAATCCGTTGAAACGTTGAAACCCGTGAACCCGTGTGAATGAGCCCGTGAGTCATCTTTTCCAGCGTTCATTTTTCTTTCATCTCTGATTCTAAAGCTTACCCCACGAGCGCATTACTAGCTGTAGGATTCGGAAGTCTTCTCCGAAGTCAAGCATGACGTCTAAGACGGGATCGACCGACATGACTTTAAAAGGAACACGCGATCCTCCTCCCTTCGCGGTAACTCTTTTTGATGCATCTTTAGCGTACGTAAGTGAACAATGTATCTTTCAACTAAATAATTTCGCACTCAACTCCTAGGCAGCCTTGGCTGGGGCATTGGGGCAACTAGGAACACTATACTACGTGTGGGCCAAGCACACGAGTGCAAAGGACTGCCTGCTAACGGACCCACTAGGTTGTTTGACGCATCCGCTTTCTGCGGACCCTTGGGGACGTCAAGTTCTTTTTGTCGTCGTCGGCGCGCTTGTTGTTTGGCTTATCTCGCTGACAGCTTTGCTCAAAGGTAGTCCACATAGCGACCCATCCATCGTTGACCGGCTCTGGTCGCTGCAGCCATGGCTTTACTGCTGGCACTTGTACTGGTCTGCCCGCCAAGCGAATAGCGGTGCCCATGCGAACGATCGACTCCTTTTGATGGCCGTGCTTAGCACTGTGTGGGGTGTTCGGCTCACCATCAACTTCGCAGTCAAGGGAGGGTTCAGCGGTGGCGAGGATTACCGATGGAAAGAAGTGCAAAGTTGGTGGTCTGGATGGAAATTCGAGGTCACGTACTTGTTTGCCTCTCGTTCCTTACTTTTGAGTTATCTACAGCTGGTGTCGATTCTTTTTATGTGAACCTAACAGCTTCGACTCGTTCGTTTGTTCGCAGGTGTTCAACCTCTTGTTCGTGTGCTTGTTTCAGCAACTAGAAATCCTCGCATTCAGTGTGCCGGCTGTAGCGGCGCTGCAGTCTAATACCCCGCTCGGAACTCTTGATTACGTGGCTGCTGGGCTGTACTTGGTTTTCGTGCTGGGTGAAGCCATAGCGGACTACCAGATGTTTTCTTTTCAAACGGCCAAGTACGCTCACTATACTCGGAGAATTTTTTAAAAATGATGTATGTATTATGCAGTTTCCCTTCTTTTGTTAGATTGGTTTTTTTGTGGCGCTGCATGATCACTTCTGTCTGGCTGCTTAATTCATTTACTCGACTAGGTATGCTCGAAAGAACGCTGGGCAGCCGCTCGGTGAATATTCACGTGGGTTTATTGAAACGGGCCTCTGGAGATTCAGCCGCCACCCGAACTACTTTTGTGAGGTGAGGCCACTTGACTTCTACTTCTTCCCTTTGTTTGTTTTTCTTCTACGTATTGATATCTGGGTGGGCTAGTGTGCGATGATTAAGTGAAATCATCTTGGCACTCACGTGTTCTGCAAATCACGTGCACAGGTCTCTCTGTGGTGGGCTTTTTACCTCTTTTCAGTAAGTGCCACCGGCGAGTGGTTCAACTGGACCATCTGGGGTACCGTTTTCTTGACTGGTCTCTTCGTGCCACCGGGCGCGAGTCTAGACCTGACTGAAATGCTTTCCAGCCGTAAGTACCCGGCGTATGAGGAGTACCAACGCACCACATCACGCTTTGTGCCCTGGTTCCCGTCAAGCAAGGCCAAGGCAAAATAGGCGCATGCAACATTGTCCAAGACCCCAGTTACGAAGATTAGTTTAGCACGAGGTTCTGGGTGTTGAAACTGGTTGTGCATTATGCGTGCTTATATGAACGAAAGAAGTACCAGGATACCACCTTTTAAACTTCAAAGGGGCCGTCCGAGGTGCTATCTTCCATGGCCCCTCAGCCCGTTTCAAGTGAAGTAGAAGGGGGGGGGGGGCATTAACGGTATTGTGTTGGTGGATATTCAAAGCCAGTGCCAAGCCAGGGTAAGGTGAACTGTAAACTGGTTTCGGATCCTGGTTTATCGGCCCCATTTGCCCCATTCGACTAATCTAGAAGACAAAGAAATGCCCATTAAATTATCTAAAACACACAAGCACATAATAAGAATAGGAATAGGAATAAAAAATTCCATAGCTGTAGTGCTAGTAATAACGGTGATATGAAACAAGTCCCTTCCCATGATTCACACCACCAATAACAAAACTTGCGACTTGTCTTAACAAACAACTCCTAAACACTTTGGAAAAATGCTGACTTCGCCTGTACCTTTTAATATTTGTGAGGACATCGACTCGTTCTGGAGTGTCCTTGAGGACAGGCCTGTGGTTTCCTACCAAACATGTTGATTCCTCGTCGCCTTCAACAATATCATTTGAATCCTCCATTTCGTTGTCCACTGGGAAAGCGATCGTGTGAATAAGCACCCATACAAGTGCAAACGATAGCGAACCCAGTAAGAACGCTGTTGGATTCGTTGCTTCATGATCATCAATGTACACAACGATTCCTGACTGTCCGTAGAACAGCAAGTAGCCTGCTAGAAAAGCGTACGCACCAGCTGAAAGCCGGTTTCCACGTACCCGGGCCAATGCATGCATTACCACGAATGCGCA
>Ga0307982_1002134_pt1 | contig 16063 bp, 21 predicted proteins | sample OrgLakmetagen989_FD_201847 | JGI IMG/M metagenome (GOLD analysis project Ga0307982, IMG submission 201847) | Saline water microbial communities from Organic Lake, Antarctica - #989 | ecosystem: Environmental > Aquatic > Non-marine Saline and Alkaline > Saline | place: Antarctica: Organic Lake...
CCTCTTTATTGTTCCTGCGGAGTGCGCGCTACCCACAAATGCCTCGCTTTTTGCAAATTTTGCGAGAATTTTGGCCAATGCCCCTCCCCCTCATGATGCACTCCGCACTTGCTTTGTTTGCGCAACGCACGCGCATTCCCACTTCTGCCCGCAGCATTGGCTTCTGTGTCATTTGGGTTTGTATTAGTTCGAGTTCGAGTTTGTATTCGCCATTCTACTCGCGAAAGCGAGTGTATAATTAAAATTAATTATGTGGATGTCGACTTCGTTTTGGATGGAATTGGAATGTACTTGATAAAGGAATTAAGTGAAGAAACGCGTCCCTATTACGAAAGTCCAGTTGGCCTCCTATTCGATTCAACCTATTGCCCCTAATCCGCAATGGGCGACTACTGAGCAGCAAGTAAGGCAGCAAGGGCGGCAGCGGCAGTTGTGGCAATCAAAATGGCTTGCCTCGCGCCAGTGCCCGCGCTCAGGCCTGCGTTGGTGGGGTGAAGCTCGTCTTGAAAGGGCAGGACCAAGTCTAAGGCCGCGGGGAGGTCGCTGCCCTTGGGCCACATGAGGCTGTTGGGCTCGTTGCGGTTGTTGGCGGCGGGAGCGCACCAGGTCTTGACCTCAATGCCCGCCATGTTGGAGAGCACCGCCCCCTGGCCGTTTTCCCCGTAGTAGCCGTGGCATTCGGGCACACCCCCTGCGATGTCCACTTCCGCTGAAGAAGTCAGATGAGCGTCGTTTTTGAAAAAAGTAGAATAGAAGAGGCAGCAAGAGAGGGAGTTTTATAGCGAAGGACACTAGGGCACAGGCAGATTCTACGGAGAAACCTCGCTTGAGAACTACTGTCGACATGAGAAATGAGTCACTCTGAAAGCAAGTCATAAACTTTCAGCAGCAATTGCGTTTTAAAGTGGAACTATCGCTCTCGCAAAAAGCTCGGAACGGGAGCGAGGGTTAGAAATCAATTTCAGATCGCGTGTAGTTCTCTTCTTCGTTCTCTCTATTACCACAAGTGGCGTTGCATTCTTTCGCGGTTGCACACGACCAGATCCAAGGCGGCGAACGCTCTGACGATTTGGACATTTCCGTCACCTTCGTCGCACTACAAAACCTGCCATCGGAAGAATTGGTCAGAAAGCTGAGAATGGCTTGAGAAATGGCGGTGCCATTAGCATTTATTCAATGAACGGCCAAAACTGCCCTCTCTCCATTCTTAGCCTCTATCGAGGTCGGCTTATGCCAAAGAACAAATGCAGTTTTCGATCACAACAAAGAAATCGAGAAATGAATAAGATAAGCGCAAGCCTTCACGTTTAAATACCATGTGTTTGCGTCCGAGGAGTCGACGTCATTTGGGTTGCCGGTTGGGAATTCGCTCATTTCCTGGTTGCAGACCTTGGGTAACCTGTGATCACGTGCAGTAGACATGAGATGCCATTAACATAACGCACACATGCACATTAAAATAATCTCCAACAACGATGCAAATCTTGCATTCTAAGGCAAATGAAACTGTCATCGTCGTATGAGGTACTAGATGGCTTCGAGTACAGTAAATGTTAACGATGGAGGTTGCTGGTAGGTGAGAGCAATAAAGCCTTCGAAAAGCTCGATCAGTGCACTGAGCATTCACAAGCACCATCTCACCGTTCGTATAAACTAGATCCAGTGTAGCATGCGTAGTCAGTAATTACTGCTGCGAAGGCAGTTGTTACAATAGCGCTCAGCACGGCAAACCGTCTCGCCGCCATTTTTGTGCCAATTGGAGAGCTTCTTTCTGTCACCTGCCTCGCTAACTCCAATTGGTAAAGCGATTACGTCCCGAATACTTTTACGTGCGGCAACCTGTGAGAGTGGTGGCAATTTCAAAGAAGGTCATGGTATGCCTCGCGTCAAGATGAATGTATGCGTTCATGCGCCATTACCCCACACTCCGCGATGAGTTTGATCAACGGGCCAATCAGTGCAGCTCGAATGATTCAGCCAATCAACGTCAGACACCGATTGCCACCAATGTGATACTTGGAACAACGTCTCACGCCATAAATCGACGTGGCTCCTTTTCCTGTAAGATGGGGCCCGCGCATAGTGGCGGGGTCGCGGCAACGCGCAATCTCTCTCTTTTTTTGTGCATGGTGTTCGAAATATTTTATTGTGTATTGCTGCGCTTCCACTCATGCGGCTTTGTATTTTTATTCGCCGGGATGAGTACGTTTGAGGGCTTGCTTCTGCCAGGATACCAAAGCTCCTCAACAGCCCCGGCCACTGAACACCAACTCTCCCAGTGTCTGCGCCCCGTTTGGGCTGTATGCAAATTGACTTTATTCAGTGGAACAAATGCTCTCTCCTTTCCCCGCACTTCCTCATTTTCCGCGCGCATCCTGTGTGTATTTTTTCTTTTGACTCTTTGCGCAGTCCTTTTGTGTTTCCGTGACCCGATTCTACAACCATGGGCCTCAGCGTTTCAAAGCTTTTCACCAAATTCTTTGGCAAGAAGGACATGCGCATTCTTATGGTGGGCCTTGACGCTGCGGGCAAGACCACCATTTTGTACAAGCTCAAGCTGGGTGAAGTAGTCACCACCATCCCGACCATCGGTTTTAACGTCGAGACGGTGAGCTTGGTTTCTTTTCTGACCTTCTGACGAGCCAGTACTGCAAGCATTCAGCATATTGCCTGCAAGATCTTCACCTCAAAGTTCAACTGAATGGGGCACCTGTTTTGTGCTCCTATACTTTTTCATTCGTTTGAATTGGCGCCGTAGCTTTTCAGACTTTCCTGTTGCCACATCTCTAGCTTCCCTTCGCTTCGAGCCCGGCAAACTTGCACTTGTTGAGCTCTCCCTTTTGACACTCTATTATCACGCGGTTGTCATCAATTCGTCATTCTGGCAGGTGGACTACAAAAACATTTCCTTCACAGTGTGGGACGTGGGAGGCCAGGACAAAATTCGGCCGCTGTGGCGCCACTACTACACCAACACCCAGGGTCTGATTTTCGTAGTGGACTCCAACGATCGCGACCGCATCGACGCGGCCCGGGACGAAATGCACCGCATGCTCAACGAAGACGAGCTCCGGGAGTCGGTGCTGCTGGTGTTTGCCAACAAGCAAGACTTGCCGAACGCCATGTCGGCGGCGGAAATGACGGACAAGCTGGGCCTCCACCAAATGCGCGGCCGCCAATGGTACATCCAGGCGTGCTGCGCCACCACCGGCGACGGCCTCTACGAAGGTCTCGACTGGCTCTCCGCGACTCTTTCCAAGAAGTAAGCGTCTGATGGCGCGCGAGCTTTCTCAGGTCGTAGGCGAAGTCCACAGATGTAGCGGGCTCGCTTGGTGTGAAGGAAAGTGGGCGGAAGAAGATTTTGCGGGGCGGTGGGCGCGTGAGCTAACCGCCCTGTTTATGCACGACAGAGAGCTAACAGATGCCGCGGATATGCGTGCCCTGTTTTTATTTTTAATCGATAGAACTCGAACTCGAACTAATACAAACCCAAATGGCACAGAAGCCAATGCTGCGGGAAGAAGTGTACGCGCATGCGATGCGCGCAAGTCAAAATCGTAAAAAGGAAGTGCGTAGAGAGAAGCGAGATACCAACCGGGAGAGTCCATGAAAATTATAGGTATCTGTTACTTGCTGTTATTGGCATTGTTGGAGTTTAGGGTACCCCTGTAGTATACAGGAGGGGTGCCCGCTGGGTATGCAGCCTTGTGTCTGTGTACTGTTTTCCTTATCCACGCGTTTACCTCAGGCGGACTTCACAGGTTCTGGGCCTTACGCATCGCCCCCCGCATGGCGGCGGGGGGCACTCTGCGTGGTGCGCGTGGTTGGCCAAGGATCTGGATCGCCTTGTTCATCATGCTTGCGAATTTTCAGCGCGCTTGATGGGTGGGAGGATGTAGGAGATCCAGAGCTCCTTGTTGACACGTCAGAATAATTTTGACGTCAGAAGCATTTTGACTTGGAGACGCAATGATAAGACTGGACGCTGTCCGCTTTGCGAATAAAATAATGCTGTTCATTCTAGAACCTGACGGCATGCATGCATTGAAGCGACGCAAATCTTTAGCGCTCGTCAAACACCTTGGTCGCTCCCCGGAAACCATCGGAATACGGAACCGGTGAAAGTGTTACACACGTAGACGGGAAGAACCTTTGGGCGCCTAGTAGCCGCCATTGGTTGAAGGACTCCTATAGTCCGACCCTTCAGTGCAGATAGAGCTCTTGGGGTGAATCCTGCCATGGGCGTCATGGAGGATAGGTGGCGTGAGTGCCGACTCACTGTCACCGAATTGGTCGGTTTTGTTTTAGCGGCAGACGCATGCCCCTTTGGTGCCGGGATTGCCAAAGGAAATTCGCTCAGATTTACGTACAGATTTATCTGGGGCCAGGATTTTTGTTTACCGAGGTCATTGTGACCGGGTTCAGCCCGTGAAACTTCCATAGCAGTTTATTTCAGGGTGACTACTCCTCGTCCGAGAAGGACGCCTACCACATCAGCATAAAAGACTCAAGCTTTGGGCAGCCTACACCAAGAGCAGCTGGAGGAATTACATCGCGGCATCAGTCTGTTGAAATCAGCAGCCGAATTTTAAGACCTCGCGACAGTAAGCCTGAACACTACCAGCCGGAGAAAATGGAAATCTCGGCGGCGAAGACGGTGGACACTAGCAGCCGGAGACAATGGATGTCTCAGCGGCAACGACGGTGCGTATCAGCAATCGGAGGCACTAGCTCGCTGCGTTGATGGTGGTATTTGAGGGCCCAAGTGCAGAAAAAGACGGACTTAATCTTCACCCATGATCCCTGGACAAGAAACGCTTTCAGGAGCGCTGCGGAGTGGCATGGCCTTGAATAGGTAAAACCCGAATGGGGTACCATGTCAGTTCTCTGAAGAGCAAACACCACGTGAAAAGGAATGCTCGCCCATGGCATGTTACGTAGCGCCCGTGATGTGAGTCGACTGGGCAATGGGAACTGCGAAGTTACAAGAAGCGAAGCAGGAATGAGTTCTGAGTTATGCATCGTGCGCACCGTGCGAGCACGGAAGGGCGCAAGATGGGTGGGAGTGTTGGAGTTTAGGGTACCCCTGTAGTATACAGGAGGGGTGCCCGCTGGGTATGCAGCCTTGTGTCTGTGTACTGTTTCCTTATCCAAGCGTTTACCTCAGGCAGACTTTACAGGCATGTCATAACATGAACTCGAACTCGAACTCGAACTCGAACTAATACAAACCCAAATGACACAGAAGCCAATGCTGCGGGCAGAAGTGTACGCGCATGCGATGCGCGCAAGTCAAAATCGTAAAAAGGAAGTGCGTAGAGAGAAGGCCAAAACCCACCCTCCCACCCCACCATCACGTCGCTTCCTGGTCTGATTGCTCACCTCTTGGGAAATTGTCGATATTTTACCGGTTCCGGGAATCAGGAAATTGTTGTTTTCGATCGAGAATTCGGACCGGCCCTGTCCTCAATCGCGGCAAGGATGGAAAAGAAAGGCAAACGTGGAAGCAAGGTACCCTTGGTGGAAGTGTCAGCCGATGCTAGTAGTGTCGTTGTGCTTATTCGCTAGCTAGCTAAGTAGCTACTAGATACTTCACAAATTGATTAATGATGTGCTGATATGCTGATGTGTCATAGCTTCCTGGCCCTTCCTGAGGCCAATCTACTTGGGCTTGAGTACAATATGTATGTTGAATTGAACATGTGCAAGTTTGCCTAAGATAGCTCATGATACAGGCGATGCTTGCTATTTATGACGTGTGATCAAGGTTATCTTCTTTTTATATGAGTTGCTTGGTTGTGCTCAATCTAGCTCAACGCGCGGCCGAAAAAGACACCAAGGCAAGCTGATATGACGTGCAAGACAAGTCAAAGAGGTGGCTTTGGTTTTGGATTGAGCCGCGAGCTCACTGAAGCACTGCTTAAAGTTCTTGCAGTATCTGCTTTGCAGTCGTTTGTGCTAGCTGGTGCACGTTTTAGCAATCATACTGGCATTGTGCCCGCTCACATATTTAAAACATCTAGTAGTCATGGATGCGATAAGCTACTCCTCGGAAAAATGCGCAGGTCGCAGAATTACTCTATGGTTTACAAGTCTTCCGAGCGAAAGATGAAGCTTGGCCCCATGACTCTCGCTACATTAACGTCGGGAATATTGATAGATGTGGAGAAGGCAAGGAGTGAGGAAAAGTTGCCGTGGAGAATTGTAAGACAAGGGCCACCGCAATCCACGAAAGTCATGAACACAAACGTACTCCATCAGAGGCGTATCATGCAAGCCGCAGATGGCGATAAGCTTCCAGATGGCTGTACGACCAAAGGTTTTGAACGGGGGGCCGGAGAAGCTCGGATTCGAGCTGCTAGTGCTGTTGTAGACGCTGGCGGGCCTTTTGCATGGGAGCGCAGTGCATGGGGTAATGCTGCATCTACTGCATGTCCACTCTTAAAAGAGCTTCTACCTGGTATGCCCAGTTCCGAAAATGAATATATCGAACCCCCAATGGCAAGAGCGTTGAAAAGCTGCCCTATAGACACGTGTCTTAGGTATGGGCAAATAAATTCGCAGTCATCTTCGGAATACATTCTCAATAATGATGCTGTAAATGAACTCGAACTCGAACTCGAACTCGAACTAATACAAACCCAAATGACACAGAAGCCAATGCTGCGGGCAGAAGTGGGAATGCGCGTGCGTTGCGCAAACAAAGCAAGTGCGGAGTGCTGTAAATGACATTAGCGCTTTATTCCTTAACTCTTCATCCGTACCCATAAATGGGACGAAGTCGAGTTGCTTTCGGATGACAGGGCCCAGAGAAGTGATATCGGACACCATTTCCCACCAGAAGATAAGCATTACTGATGAAAGATCAATTGTTTGTAACAAGGTCCACCACGAGTAAGTTGTTCATGTCTCTAACTACTGAATACTTGCCCATTCGTTTTGAGTTCTTTTTATGTGCGGCTAAATCGCTTACAGGGCCTGCTGCCTGGCTCAATATCGGCCTTCAGGAACGAAGTCAGTCAAGGGTCGAGCGTATTGCACGGGCTGCTTACCATACTTCATTGCACTAGGACCAGAGAAAACTGGAACAACTGACCTCTACAATAGAATTGGCATGATGAGTGGCGTGGTTCCTGCGACTGTAAAAGAAACTGGCTTTTGGTCTGAAAATAACGTTCCATCGCAACATAAGCAGTCTCTTATGGCGTACTCGCTGACGTTTTTAGGGATTTGAGCGCCTACTTAGCTGGCGAGCGCAAAGTGGACGATTCTTCCCGGAGTGATCCTAAATATAAGAAATACAAGGGGCGCACCTACTGGAAACCGAAAGCTAATTGCAGTTCGCTTAATGATAGGGATACTGAGACCTGTGATGCTATCACCGGTGAGGCCACGCCAGCGTACTTTGGATGGGAGCACTCCGGCTTAGAAATGGTACCGCGCTGGCTGGCGTGCACACATCCTCACGTGAAGCTCATAGTAACAATACGAGATCCTATACAGGTATTTAATCTGTGATAGTGCTAAAAACTTCTTTTTCTTTTTGCGTTATGTATAGTTTGGACTCGTCCTTGTCTTTTTCAGAGCATTCGATGTAATTATTGCTGTATGTATGCTCAGCGCACATACAGCGACTACCAATTCTTTGGGCGACTTCACGCGGCGCGCAAACCAGCTGCCGTGAAAGAGGCAACAGGTTTAGGTGGCAAGGAAGGTGCTGAAGCATTCGTTCGGCGACTCAACCCCGAGGCTTTTGACGCGTGGATGCACAAAGAGATTACCGCTCTCGAACGTTGCTTCGCAGCATTGCCAGATGACCGCCTTGTTTGGATGCCACTGCCGGCGAAGAAACGGCGTGGCTGGGACTGTGAGGTAGTTTGTTTTACTTGCAACAGTTGCATACGATTTTATATTGGTTTTGATGTCACGATGATGTTTAGGCAATCCGAGCTGATCAGCTGGGGCGTCATGCCTTGAACACCAAGAGGCTGCCTGGTCGACGACTCATTTCGCTCTACCCACTGCACCTTGAAAAATGGTTGCGCTACTTTCCATGCTCACAGCTACTGCTCCTACGTAGCAATGGAGCGTGGTCTGTGGTCTGCAGAGGCCTTGCGGCACACTGCACGGTTCTTAGGTGTCGACGAGGCGAGTGCAGAGCTTGCAGCATCTGGTGTAACGGTACGCCCCGAACAGGATTTGTTCAATCGTGAAGCTGCAAGCCTTGGTTCGAAGACACGGAAGCAGGGTATGCTAGAATCGACGAGAAAAGCCTTGCAGACCTTTTTTTAGGCACACTGGGAAGCGCGCTTTCCAGAGGTGAGCGCGTATATTGACTCCAAAAGCTTGTATCTTTTGTAATATTTCAGTGCGTATTATTACACGCGTCTTGCTCTCAATTTTTGCAGGAAAGTAATCAGCCTGAGCCATGCATGAGTAGCTCATGAAACTTTCAGAGCTGATCGACGAAATAATATCAGGGCATGCACTTTCAAGAGTGGCTGCTGTTAAGTTTGAAGAAGATTATGTTATGTGCTATATGCACGCTTGAATTTGCGCTCATATTCTGCAAGCACCCAACTTCGAATTACTTTACCGTTTCCAAGCATGGAAATGAATATTTGTGGTGATGTATCACGACACAGGCCTCGAAGGGGTGAAATTATGTCAAGGATAACCTGAGGAGAGTCTGGAGCCAGGGAAGAATAAGACAAATGAATTCCCCATGTATGATGTATCGCTTGTTATGGCTGATGGATGGGAAAACTGGCCCAGACAGGCAAATCCGCTTCACCATGCTTCATGTTCTTTCTTCAGATTGAAATTAAGTAGAAAGGGGACTACCGGCTACCGGATAAGATATGAGAGATTTTTCCTCCACCTTGACCCTCCCACGTACCAATTCAATTATTGTGTTTGAAAGGCAACCAACGCAACGCGCATGTTAAATTATACCTACGGTAACAAAATTATAGCCAAACCAAGTAATTAATAGTAAAAATAATTAATTCTCTTACTACTCAAATCCCGAATGGCATGAGGGAACTAAAATAAAGGCCAGGTGATGCGAGAAAGAAATGGCGTCATGCATATAAAAACAGGGATAGGCATAGATGTATAGTAAAAGTATAGCTGCGAATACCTACAGCCGAAAGACCTCCTTTTTTGAAGCGTCGTCACCAGCTGGAATCTTTGTATCAACGCCGCCACCACCCGGGCTTCGGTTTCCTCTGACCACGAGAGGAGGCAGCGCAGCTGGGTGGTCGGCACCAATGTGCATCCAGTTGTCAGCCATTGCTTCAAGCTCAGGCAGCTTCGTCGAGAAAATGACCGTCTTCTTTTTTCGCAAATACATTGGCATCAGAGCAGCTTCGGTGGCAAGTACTAACAAGGCGCGTTTTTCACACAATTCCCTCAACACTGCGAAAACTTTCTTGGAGTGCTCTAAACCCAGTAAGTCAAGGACGTTGCTCATCAAGAGTAAGTCCACGGAGCTCAGTAAAGCCCGGGCAATGCTCAGTAGAGTGCGGTTGGTTGTACTTAGCCGATCTCCATTCAAGCCGATGAGCGTATATTTCTTTGCATCGATGCCTTGAGAAAATTCGGCGGCATTTTTACCGATTAAGTCTTCTGGCACTTCAAGCAGCTGCAAAAGATTGAAGATTTCGACGTCCCATACTGCTGGGTCTGGGTGCTTGAACTGCGCACCAAACTTGAGGTTGTACCTGAAGAGAAGATGCAAAAGAACGAAGATGCAAAAGAACGATCAAGGGTGGTTGAGTTCAGAAATAATATAATTGCAATTGTCAAGTCATGATTTGGTTTATTCGTCATCAACGCACTCTATAGTCCCCATAGAGCTGCGCTGGGCCAGGCAAAAAGCATTGTCGCCATGCATGGCTGCCAATTGAAGCTTGGCCATATCTCCTCCAAAAAACGAAGGGTTTCCGTCAATGAAACGGTACCTGATACAACGAGGAGCATCATGCGCGTAGAAGGTCAAAACTGTGGAAGCACTTTCGTTCAACAACAGAAAGTCGATACGTTTTAGTACACTAGTAGGGCGTACCGCCAACGTGCTGGATAGTAGATAAAGCCCGTTCTCGGAATGAAATGGCGTGCCATAAGCCGCAAGACAACCCTTTTGCCAATGCTGCCTATCCCTTGAAGGGCAACCATTTGTCCACCCTCAATGTCACAGTTCAGAGGCGGCAAAAGCGAATGTTCCGACTTGCTGAAACGGTAAGTAACATCGTGCATGAAGAATGCATCTTCGTCGAAAGTCTGTCCCAGAGGTAGCTTTAATTTGTAATTTTTCAAAAGTTTTTGACGGCGGATCTGGCCGCGCAGCAGTTGTCTGCGCCGAGTGTCTGAGTTCAGGAGGTTGGCTACTCTTAGAATATACGCATACCCCGTGCCAATACTGAATATTTCAAGGATGACACAGCCGAGCGTCGGCACAAACGAGTTCACAGTGCTCATAAACACAACGAAGGCACCAACGGTCATCTCGCCACGACCAACGGCTCGCCCTGTGTAGATGAGAATCCATGCCGTGATGGCTGTAGAGATTGCCTCCGCACCCCACCGCGTTTGGCGCGTGTACATCTTTGCTCCGTAACTGGCTTCGTTGTAAATCGAGTGAATTCCTTCAAAAGTACTCGTCACCACGTATCCTTTACTGCAAATACCGTAAATAACGAAAATGTGAAATCGACCGTAGAATGAGCGAATATTTAAAATGCAGACGATGGATAGTCAGGTGCTTCGGTATAGATAAATAGAGTAGGACAGCTCTGCATATTCAATCAAATCCATAACCTCAGGTTCTGAGCACTACTTAAGGTCAAGACAATCAAACGCACCGATACGTGGTAATTACTCTTCGGAGGAATGACGATTGGACCATGAAAGACGACCACTCATCATCATCAGACATTGCTTCTAAGTCCTGGCGCGAAGCTTCCGCAATATTGAGCCGAAGAAGAATCTGCTCAAAAAAATCCGGCAAAGCAAAGTAAAGATTATTTCAAAATATATCATAAATTAAGTGAGAGGGAGCTTGACAAAAGATCTCTTGAAAAATAACCACCGACCGCGTCGCAGAAAATCATCAGGAATGGAACGCCAATGAGGGCGTACAGTTCAGGCGAGCTGCTCTTTTGCGCTTGGTCCACGGCCGTGTACACCAGGAACACCACCATGAAGGCGAGTTTTACCAAGCTGGACCAAAGCTGCGTGCGCATCACAAACGCGTAAAATTTACGGCAAAAGGCATTTTGTTGCGCTTAAAATGTGACTTACTTTGAAGCATCCCATCCATGTATTTTCTACGGCATGCTCCACCGCGACTTCAGAAGTCTTCATAACACGCCCCACGTCGAACGTCTCTTCTAATACTGACGAGAGCTGAATCGAAGTGTCCATGCAAGCGACACGAAGACTTCGAATGGCATTACCACTCAATCGTAACTTGGTAAATTCAATGTCTGCCAAATACTCAAGTAAAAAGCTCACAAAGTAGCAGATGCCAAGAATAGTGATGTAATTTTGCTCAGCGTCAACGTTTCCCCCCTCAAGACGTACGTCGTAAGCATGCGTAATGGTCCGAATAATCTGCTGGAAAATAATCTGGTTGGCAACGAAACATGAGCCAGGAATAAGTTTCCAGAACAGGCCTTGGTATGAGTGCTGCCGAAAGAGCCTGAAGTTATGTAAAATGAATCCCAGCACAACCTGGTGAAAGAAAGAACACCAGAAAGAAATGAAGGAGGAAGCATTGACCATCAGTGAAATGTGGCATTTATTTGGCTGTTGTATGCACAAGAAGCTACTGTGCGATTGCAACCTTATGGTCATCGTGCATGTCCGTAACTCCGTGCGGGAAAGTGTCATCATTTAAGACCACCACTCGGCAAGAACGCAAATCGCCAAGCACTGCATGAGGTGAGTCTCCTTCGATGGACAAGTATACGTCCATAAGAGCTTCAACGCTGAAGTCCGCGTTGTCCGAATACTAGGAGAAAAAACGCGAGGTGAATTAGTATAGTCACAAATATGAGCCCGCATATGCTATAACTAATATTTAGACATCAATTTCACCTTCAAGTTGAAGGATTTCACGCGCTCGCCTACTTCCAGTGTGACCTCGCCCTCGATCGCCTCAAATATACTTTCTGGAAAATTGATGTTGTCGTTTTTGTAGGAAACCACCACGGGATGCTTGCAAGGTCCACGACGGCAAACGTTCAATTTGACCTAAAGCAATTGGTGCACAGCAAAATTGCAGGAATATGAGGTATGCGGCATTAATGAATCTTTGTGGCTTTTTTTTAATTTTAAGATCTCACCTCTTTCGCATTCTCGTAACACAAGTACTCGACAGCCTCGAATTCGACCACGTCTAACGGATTTTCAGGTGGGGTGGGTGGGGGATACGGGCTACGCAAAATCCCTTCATGCGAGGAATTGGCAAACACTTTAGCTGAAGAGTGTCGCGGTCCAAGTAATTTAGACTTCTTCACGTGCTCGTGATGGTGGTGGTGTGCACCATGGACACCTAGCACTCCCAGTCCAGCGCTTGCTGCGCCAGCTGCCTTGTGAGCTGCAACCAGGGCTTGGTGTCTCGCTAACTCTGCGGCGGTTTTCGCTACTCCTAGGGCCATATCAGCGCCTGTCGCATGAGCCACTGCATGCAAGCCTTTATTTAAGCCCGTCTTATCGAAGGCTGCATGGGTTAGGTGCATGGTTGCGTGCACGCCAGCGGCCATGCCCGATTTGTCTGCAAAGTTTTTGCCCAGTGCAGATATTCCATGTGTTGCTAGCCCACCTATTTCAATCCCATGATGCAAGGCTGAACCTATGCCTAGAACATCCCTTTTGCGCCTGACGAGCAAAGGCTTGTAACCACCTTCATCTTCATCATGGTATTCTTCATCTATTTGATTGCCGATGTCGCGATGAGATAGTGAATTTCTTAATTGCGAAAATTTACTTTCGCTTGTAGAATTCTCAAGCGGCGTGACCTTAGCCATTTACTTCACGCAGTGAGCGTCTCCTTACGGCGCAGGGCAAGAAATACAATAGTGTAAGTAGTCAAAACGTATCGTCAACGCAATCGCTTGTACTAGAATGGCATAACGTAGCCATCAACGTTAACATCTCTAGCTCTACGAGGACACATTATCAACACATCAATATTATCAATCAATGATGATGTGTGCTGTCTGTGCCATTTTATTTGCCGCTGGTGTTTTGCAGCGTTGTGTGTTGTGTGTTGTGTGCTCCGGCGCTCCGGCGCTCTGGCTTCGATGACTTCGATAAGACCTGAGAAACCCCCAAAGGGGATTGTCTTGAAAATAGTGCTATACACTCTACGTCGTGAATACGCACACCTCTCACCTCTTCTCTCCACCGCACACCTCGGACCTCGCCACGTTCAAGAGCCGTTTCTGCATACATCAGCAATAAGTTTCTGGCTGCTATGAAGCATACAGTTGTTCAGCCCCCATGGCTCATCCCCCAAAGGGGATTGTCTAGAAAATAGTGCTATGCACTCTACGTCGTGAATACGCACACCTCTCACCTCTTCTCTCCACCGCACACCTCGGACCTCGCCAAGTTCAAGAGCCGTTTCTGCATACATCAGCAATAAGTTCTTGGCTTCTATGCAGAATACAGTTGTTCAGCCCCCATGGCTCATCCCCCAAAGGGGTTTGTCTAGAAAATAGTGCTACGTATGCACTCTACGTCGTGTATACTACGCACACCTCTCGCGTCTTCTCTCCACCGCACACCTCGGACCTCGCCACGTTCAAGAGCCGTTTCTGGATACATTAGCAAGAAGTTCAAAAATGCCCATGTGCTCGCATGTGCTAGGAAATTCTACTGAGGGGTGAGTGCGCTGAATCAGCCAGCACTAGGCTGTTCATTTGACGTATTCTTATGACACAGGCCCCGAGGGGCCGGAATTAGAAGGCTAACAGGCAGACAGAAAATTAAAAACGACTTATACTAGAAGGAAATCCTTATCAGGCATAATCCTATAGACCCCAACTTTAACTTGGACTATAGTCCTAGCTAGGTACGATTTCAATGCTGCGAGCAAAAGCGCAGTGCACATTTTTCTGAGCCAGCCGTTTTTAATTGTACAATGAGAACGCAGTAGTCATGTAATGCATATTATCTCCGAGCTCGTAACACCGCCGAGAGCAACTTAGATCAAATATTAGGCCAAGTAACAGTTGATTTATTGACAGTATCGCTTCTCTCTTACGGCCTTCACCTTGTGGACACCTTGAGAGTAAACGATGACAAAACCTTCTTGTAATAAAACTTTTTTCTGAGCCCCAAATAAAACTTTTTTACTGAGCCCCCCGAGGGGGGACTGGATTTAGTAACTAACAGAAGGGTGCCATCTAATCGGCGTCTACAGAGTCCCCTGGGCCGGACTGGTAGCTGGGAACTTTTTTGCAAAGGGCACTCTGGCTAGTCAGACTTGTTCTGACGGTTACACTTTTCTGTTCCTGAATCCTGAATGTTGTAGAGTTATCTTTGTACATGGGGAATATCAACTAGATAAGTACTAGACATGGTGGTGCATTGAGGGGGGTGGGCTGCATAATCCTTATTCATAAGGCCTATCCCATGGGCTCTTTGACTGGACAATTTCGGGGAGAATGTTTTGGCACAGGACCCAATTGCCCATTAGACTGGTGCTCGCAGTAGAGCATAATGATATGGAGTGTAAAGGCCGTAGCTGGAATCCTAACCTAGACTGTTATCTGCAACGAACTTATGGAGAGTGAAGGCCGTAGTTGGGTTCCTCACGAGGACTGCTATCTGCAATGAACTTACGTGCTACTTACCGAAGTCCTGGCCGCTACATATTTGCTACTGTGCTGGCAATTGTCACAGCGTCTACGGGAATGAGTCTACATCACTGTCATTGAATTTTAATGGGATTTTGGAGGAGATGGTAGCAAGACTCCCGCCGTAACATACAACGCTCCAGCATTTTGGCTCAGAATTTCCCACAATCCGAACATGAGACACAGCCACACGCGAGAGACATTTTTAAAGGGGGCTTCTCTAGAGTAAATCATATCAAAGACTGAAAGAACCAACCCATTGGAAGGCAAAGGAAGAACTCTCATTACCGCTCGCTCCGACTGCTTCAGTATTTGTTGGCACAGTCTTCGTTGTCAAATCTTAATGAGTTTGAAAAAGTTCTACGAATTAAGCTGGGATTGCGCATAAGCTCGGGGAGCTCGATTGGTATTACTGCGAATTTCCTTCACAGAACAAGGAGAACAAGCGGGCTAAATTAGATACACACAAATATATAGACTCCTATCCTCGGGTTCGCAGGTTGCTTTGTGCATTCACCTGCATTTTTCCAGGTATCGTTCAACCGAATCATCCAGACGGGCCTGAGTAGTGAGTAGCGCGTCACATCCCGAGGTCCATAAGTTCATAAGGAAGTTATCTATTTTACTCTCGCCCCTGCTGGGCTTCTTCTCAATATTGTATTCAAGTGGCAAGCACTAATTGCTCTCAGTTTTGCCTACCCCATCTCAGCACTCAAGAAGTAACATGGCCCTAGTCTAGTCTAGTTAATACTCTCCCAATAACAAAGAAAAACAAGTGCACAGTAGTCATAGAGGCACAAAAAGAATGTACTTGTGCTGCTTATGCGCTAGCAAATTTGCTCCAGAAGGCCAATTCAGGCTCCAACTGGCGTCTTTCCTCCGAACAAGTCGGCGGGACTGAGTGCTCGTGGACCTGGGACGTGACATGGCTGTCCCTCGCGTGCACTTTCCCAGGTATAAAAATGTGTTTGTATTTGGTATGGTCTTATAAAATTTAGTTGGGGCGGTTTAAAGACGGTCGTTTTTTAAGACGTTTAATTCAAGACGGTCGTTTTTTTTTTCTAAGCCCCCCCCGAGGGGGGACTGGATTTAGTTACTAACAGACAGGGTGCCATCTAATCGGCGTCTACAGAGTCCCCCGGGCCGGACTGGAAGCCTGGTTTGGGGTTTCGTATAACTTTCGTAGGCGGTCT
>Ga0307982_1002135_pt1 | contig 16058 bp, 17 predicted proteins | sample OrgLakmetagen989_FD_201847 | JGI IMG/M metagenome (GOLD analysis project Ga0307982, IMG submission 201847) | Saline water microbial communities from Organic Lake, Antarctica - #989 | ecosystem: Environmental > Aquatic > Non-marine Saline and Alkaline > Saline | place: Antarctica: Organic Lake...
ATTCAGTTGTGTAGAATGTTGGCGGTGGTCGAGGACGTTCTTGTGCACCAAGCATCGGATCAGCTGCGTGGCAGTGCTGCGACCCCTCATTAGGCGCACTCACTACCCAACGCTTTTCGCACCGTTTAAGGGGTCAAGCGAGCATAGAGAGGTACTTAGTTCTAACTGTGGACATGATGAAGGAAGCTGCGTCGCGCGAAGCTGTTTTCAGGCCGTTCTAGTAGCCATTTGGGTCGGTGGTGGTGCTTTTTGGCGTTTTTCGTTCATTTTTGCGTTTTTTCGCGTTTTTGAAGCTTAATGGAATTCGCCGATGAAGCCGCCTGGCAGAAATAACTCGGCTACTTCATGTGGGCATACCGATTACTTGAACGTCCGGTTCTGTGGGTTTCATTCAAAGGACTCAAAAAGCGTTGGGTAGTGAGTGCGCCTAATGAGGGGTCGCAGCACTGCCACGCAGCTGATCCGATGCTTGGTGCACAAGAACGTCCTCGACCACCGCCAACATTCTACACAACTGAATATAAACATCAAAGAAGGCTGCAGCGATGTCCCCAGGGCCATAGTCGAGCCGGAATTGCGCGGCCTTGGACTCAGCGACCAAATGGAAAAAAAGCGCCGCGGCTTCGCCATGGCTGAAAAGGTGTGCTTGCAGCGCTAGCACGCGAAGTAGACAAGATCAAGAGTTTCACATTCACTCATATAGCCATTAAGAAAGCTGCAGGCTTCGTCACGAGTCACTAGGGCGGCCTCGAGGGCGTGTTTGGTCAGCTGGGGCGTTTTTTTCTGTGAGGGCGCGAAAAAGTTGGAATCAAATTATTGCAGAAACGAGAACGAAGACTTCGTCGGTCGCACGAGGGAGACAGCACAATATTAGAAAAGTATACCCCGGAGGCAAAGGGCGATGAGGCTACTGCGCAAGTGGTCCACAGCGAGCGCGCGGGCGCGGAGAAGCCTGCTCATCGCCGGGTTTGGCACCAATCTTTGCGGGGACCTCGCGAGGCAATTCTACAGCAGCAGACTCTACAATTAAATATCTTATCAGAAGCGTTATGTCCTAAATATAGTACCTGCCCACATAATTGGGCTTAAGCTTTACGCTACCGGCGTGGAGCGACGGTTTGCGCGAATTGTCACCCCCATGGGCACGGATTTTTGAGTGGTGGTAAGAAACGCACGATTCAACGGATTCTTCTTGGTAGTTCCCTTAACTACTTAGACAACTAGCTAGACTACTACTGTAGTACTGTAGTACATAGTAAGTAGAGTAGTAGTCACATCAGTACATCAGTGAGTACGTAGTAGACGGACTATTAGCAAGGGTGTCTATTAGTTCCTGATGAGCGAGTTCCCGAAAACCCACTCCTTGCTCTTGTCTAGTCCAGTCTACTTAATACACCCCAAAAACAAAGATACACCCTTGTTCTGGAGGTTACACTTTTTCTGCTACTGCATTGTACAGGGGTGTTTCTTTGTTTTTGGGGAGTATTAACTAGACTAGACTAGACACCCCTGTACAATGCAGTAGCAGAAAAAGTGCGACCTTCAGAACAATTCAGAATGGGCTGAGTGTCCTTGTTGCATAATACAACTGTGACCATATACTCTCAAGTTGCCCATCAGCCATCAGGCATCAGGAGGTTTTGGTGTGGAGTGAGTCTGCTGTCTCCCTTCGGCCTGTCCTTCGCAATGGCAATCCACTCCGTAAATTCCTTGGAAATGCCTTTACTGGCGAGCGCATTCTCCAGCGTCCTACCCCGCGTCATCTGTGGGCAACGGACCGGCCTTGAACCAAGAAGGGAATTACTGCCTAATACTAGAGTAATATTCCTTGCTTGAACTCACTCTCACTGCATCTGTATGCTGCATGGAACCAGAACCCCCTTCACTCCGCACTTGCTTTAATTGCGGAATGTGCAATGCACGCGCATTCAAATTTCTGCCCGCAGCATTAGCATCGGCTTCTGTGTCATGGTGCCATGTGCCATTTGGGTTTGTATTGGTTCGATGTGCGAATTCGAACCCTGTATAGTTTATTGCTGATTGCTGATTGCAGTGCTGCGGACCCCGAGACCCTGAGCCAGGTTTCCAGAAATCCCAGTCTGGCCCGGGGGTTTCTGTAGACTGGAGACGCCAATTAGATGGGGCCCTGTCTGTTAGTCTGCTACTTTCTAAATCCAGCCCCCCAGGAAATAGGGAAACACGGCCTTTCTACTCCCCATAAATAACTCTAGAGCTCCCACAAAAACAATCCTTCTCCTTTCCCGCCTCGCACCGGCACTAGCCGGCCATATCCCCTGCCACGTGCATGCGCATTCGCCCGTGTTGCTTTCTCCTAGCTCCCTGCTCTACAGAGGCGCATCAGTAAGATCACAAACGCCATTCCCAAGTGCCTTCAAAGTGCGTTCATTAGTTCACTCCGCGCTGCCCCCCTCGCCACCCGCGATCTTGATCTCTTCGAGGAGGCGTGTCACTACAAAGGAGAGCGGCTGCACAGACGGTGAGCTCGGGTGTGTTGACGCAATGGCCACGCCCTGATAGAGGGGGCGATAACAGCGAAGGAAAGAGGCAAAGGCGGTCAAACAAGAAGACGCACATAGCAAAAGAATCGTGCACAAAGTCAAAGACACATCGAGCCTAAAGACATGGAACGAGTAAAAAAAAAGAGACCAATACGACGGAGACAAAAACACGATTGTCGATTCGTGTTGCACAGGACAAAAGAGTTCTCTGCCTTCGCCAGTGTACCTGCTCGGAGCACGCCGTCAAGTTGGAGTCGAGTGGCAATTTCCCCAAAAAGGGCACTTCGAAGCTCTTGGCCATGCCCTCTGGACCGGCGCCCGACGCAGGGAACACCTTGTGTGGCACGTAGGGGCAGAGAGCAGATGCGCAGAGCAGGTGCAGGTGTAGAGAGAAAAAACGTCCAATGACGATTTAAAAGGACAAACGAAGCTATCGTCTCTCAAGTGGTACGGTGGTGGTATTGTGTTCTATGCCTGAGGCGAAGGATTACGTTGAAATGCCCTTCCCACCTCAGTGGCCATCAGGAGGTTCAAGACTTCCGGGCACTTGCTGCTGAGAGTGGCGACGGTGGCGGCCGTCACGTCTTGGCCGGAAGCGTCGAGGAACTTGGTGGCGTTCACGGGGCAGCGCAAGCCCGACATGTTCTCGACCACTCCGAGCACGTTCACCTGTTGATGATGTGGGTGGGGTGTTATTGTCAAAGTCGTATGAGTGCGGGCGATTGTGCGCACGTGCATAGCACAGGCGCAAGGTAAATGCACCCCAGGAAGAATTCAAGGAGGAGGAGGAATGAAAGAAGAAGAAGAAGACCACGAAACCTGTGCCATTGCAGCAATGACCGACCAATTCAACCATTCCCCCCCTCGTATTCCTCTACACCAAAACCAACACCCCCCTAAAATTGTGTACCTTGGTTTTCTTGCAGAAGTTGATTTCTTTCCGCACATCAGCCATGGCCACCTCCTGGGGCGTGGACACGATCAGCGCCCCGTCGATGCCGGCGCCCTTGAGGTACTGCACGATGCTCAGGTGCTCGTCGGAGGTGCCAGGCGGCGTGTCTACAATCAGAAAGTCGAGCTCCCCCCAGTCCACGTCCTTATTATTCATCATGGACGTTGGCACAATATTGGTCGTGAGTCGAGTGAGAAAAAAGAAAAGCATGAAAAGAATGTGGTATCTGTGATTTCACGCGCCCGCGCGTGTACCGTTAAGAACTGCTTGATGAGGCCGTTCTTGCGCGGGCCTCGCCAGATGACTGCATCGTCTTTGTTCGGCAGCATAAAGCCTACCGACATCACCATCAGCTCCCCTTCGCAGTCCGGCGGCAGCGTGGTGACCGCAATGGGCGTCCAGCCGTTGCCCGACTAATCGTGATGACGTCATCCATAGTCAGAAGCACAGGACATAAGCAAGAAAGGAATAAAAAAAGGAAGAGAATAAAAGAGAAAATCGCAAGAGGAACTTTATGCATACTTCATTTTTGCTCATTTGCGCGTAAGAACTTCAATTTGAAGCCTCCATGCTTATCATTTCAGCTGCAGCTCATTGGAGTGCCCTCCACGCCCCCTTATAATACCTGATGCACTTCGGCTGAGGTGAGGCCCATCATGTGAGGCGACGAAGGGCCGCATATGTCCACATCCAGCAGCCCCACCGAGTAGCCCTGCAGCGCGAGCGAGAACGCCAACTGTGACGCAACCGTCGACTTCCCCACGCCGCCCTTCCCACTCAGCACCAAGAGCTGCGAGCACCGAAAGATGCACCAGGATGTCATTTAATAAAGGTTGGTTCACCCATGCGCAAGCATTAAACCGGTGGGGTAGGAGCAAAAAGAAAAAGGCAAGAAAAGGTAATGACAGCAGATTCTTGCTGCACAATCACAGAGGCCGAATATATGCGGCTAGAGCTCAATGTGTCGAAGTGCCCTAGAATGATATAGAAGGCCGCGTCGCACCTTGTGCTTGACCCCAATCAGTTTCTCGTGGACTGCCGCTACTGCAGGGTCTTCCTCCTTGCCTGCGCCCGACGCACAACTCGCCTGGTTTGGGCACCCTGCACACCCAGCAGCCTTCCCCGCCTATCAGGAACGAACAAGCATGGCACACACAAAGAAAAATAAGATATATGGATATGCACGCTATGATATGCAACACTGCAATATATATGCACAGCGCTGCGCATGAGAGGGCACAAGTAGGGAGGCATAGGTAATGGTCCCTGTGAATGCGATCTATCCTACTAGAAACGCTAGACTGACGCCGTAAAAAAGCTAGTGCAACAATACTGCAATCTTCGTAAGGACTAAAAAGCGTTAGTATTATTGAATAATTCGTTTTGGCGTGTACCATGTCACTCCTTGTCCCAACGCATTCCTGTGAAGACGAACACAAGAAGGGGTTAGAGAGGGCTACACGGCAGCCAATCCTAAAAGAATCGACAAGGGTCGAAGAAGTGGCCTAGAGATTGAAGCTATAGAGTGCTTCGTATTGCGCACTTGCCTCGTTCGCGTTAGCCGGCTTGTCGCTCATGATGTGCTGCTTGAACTGCTCACGTTTTGCTCGGATTCTGCGCTTCTTGGCTTGTTGGACTTGTTGCTTGTCGCGCAGGCCAAGCGGATCAAGAAAGTACAGTGATGTCGCAAATCTTCAGAAGCTTTTATACGAAGGGGGGTTCTCCGTTTCTCAGCTGATTTACCACGGGCAGGGATATTATTGTGTCCCCTGCTAGGAATAGTATGGTGTCCCCTGGCTTTACCCCCTCCAGTACTTACACTACAGTGCTCTCTGCTACTACTTAGAGATATTACAGATAGCTTCTAGCTAGCTAGATGTTGCTTCACTAGCTTCTGCCACGATGGGATGTGCGACAATCATCAGTACCAGCGATATCATAAATGCTCGAAACAATTTCAAATTGCATCGAAATCAGTATCTGGACATAGCTTCGTTGAAAATGTTACCGTCTTATTAGCCCACTTCAAATTTAGCTCGAGAGTAGTCTAGCTGCGGCATTACAAAAGTGACGACATCTTTTAATCTAGCTAGGTGATTAAGCTATAGGAAGCACCATTTGAATAGCCACACGATTCAATGGATTTCTACGCGATCAAGGAGAGGTTAGAGCGCCTGCAAGCACAGATGGCACCTCATGAGGATAACTGGGATCACATCGCGAGCTCACCAGACACAGCGACCAGCGCAGCCAATTTGATGTCTGCGCTTGAAGCCATTGACAGGATACTTGACAGCGATGAAGCTTCTGGCCATGTCAACTTAGCAGAGACATCCATACTTGCAGCTACGAGCGATAGTCGCCAAGCTAGCGAACTCTTCCCTTTAAATTCTAACAATGATTTGAGCAACGCTACAAGCGCTGGCGAGTTGAGCAGCCGCATCAGTTACGTAAGCACTTCCACAAATTTTGGCGGCACCAAGGGTAGCGTTGAAACATTGACCTCGACTTCTTCAAGCCTGAGTCTATCAAATGATGAGGTCGTTGCTTCTCCAGCTGCACTGAGCCAGCCAGAGCCAGAACTATCTTCTCTCTCGGCACCTCCGCTTTCTCCAACCTTTTCCGGCGACTTCTTTGTGGCAAGCTCCCAGGTTACAGGTGGCTTGGACCCTGATAGCGAAGAATCTAATGGCGAGTGGGAGTGCAAGAGATGCACCTTGATCAACACTTTGGCCAATGTCTCGTGTGTCATGTGCGATACAAGGCGCCCTAAAGCTCGTCAATCACCGAAGCAAAAGAAGGTGGAAAGCACCAAAGATAAGGTGCCTTCTAGAGATATTAAAAGCTCAAGTAAGAGCAGTAAGAGCGATGTGGCTCTCTCAAGGCGGAGCGCGAAATCGAAAAAGAGGATGCCTCTGCAGAACGAAGGCAATGTACAATGGCAACTTGACATGATTGAAACGTGCATCGAATGCGGTAAATCTACGTCCAACCCGGGCGAGGAATACACAGTGTTAAGGTGTGGCCGAACGAAAAAATGCATCCGCGAAACTCATTTGCATTGCTCAGGGCACACATCCGTGCCGAAGGGACACTGGCTTTGCAGATTCTGCTCCCAATATTTTTACTCCGCCTTGAACAATGAAACTTTGGAGAAAATTGCTTCGAAAAAAGGTTTAAACGTTGAAGTCCTCGTAAGTTTGAATTATGAACGATTTGCCGACCATCTCACCGCAAAGACCGAGCTAAGAAAGAATACAGATATCTTATTGCAGGCACCGCCTCCGAAGTCATTTCTCAAAGGGATTGATTTCGAAACCGGTTATCCTGACGATGAAGCAGCGACCACTCTCGAGGAATTGCCTGAAGCACTGGAGCGTGCAGTTCCCACCAAAAGTGCCAAAAAGCGCAGTCGGTACATCGACAGCTCGGGTTCTGAAGAAGAAAACGCCAACGATCTGAATAGTCCAACGTCTGGTGGCAGCAGCGAGGGAAATGTCTTAACTCACAGGTTAGAAGCTCCTGCGGTGCGTTCAAGTTCGCCTTCTTCACCAGATGACGTTGCGCCAATTGTGATGCCGTTGCCGGTGCCGCGATGGGGTCCAAAGCCATGGGGCGACTTGCAGTGGTCAGGGGAAGCTGAACTCGAGCTAGTAACACGATGTCGCGCAGGGAATGCGTCAGGGGTGGCAGCTTTACTTGCTGAGGCAGCGGATGTCACTTGTCACGGCACTCGCGGAGTCCAAAGTGCAGTAACATGGTTGTGTGAGGCTGCGGGCGCTATGAAGCCAGATTTCAGTGGATTGACCTTGGTACATCATGCTATGCTCTGCACTGACTCTAGCAATAGGCCAGCAACTCTAGCGGCTTTATTAAGCTTCGGCGACAAGCATTTCGATAGCAAGCAACGAGCAGCTGTACTCACTCTGCCGACAAAACGAGTGACTCTGACAGACTCAGTTGCAGCTTCTGGAGGCTCCGCCACTGCAGCAGAAACAACCAGCGCACCACCTGTAACCGGTTCTACACCGTTGCACCTCTGCGCTGCAGCAAGTGACGAAGCATGCGCACGTATGATCATCGCAGCGTCTTTGCGATGGGGGCTTTTAGCCCTGGCCTTGGATGATAATGTAGATCTCCATGCAACTCCTGTACCAGGTACTACTTCGACAGCCACTGACAAAGAGGGCATTTCGGTGCTTGGTGGGTGGGATAGCCTCGGGCAATCGCCCTGTGCAGTGGCACTGAAGCACCATGGCAACGTGAACCTCATGCTGCATCTCGCTGGCTTGAAACTATGCAAGGGCACTCAACGAACATGGTCGGGTTCAGGGGCACCTTCGTCTCGGTCTTCTTTTCAGCAGGTGTACGTCGATTTACTCATGCCACTCGACCGCGAAGGCAATGACGCATGTGCACTACTGGCTGTAGCTATAACCAACAGCTCTAATGGGCGCATCAGCAACTCAACACCAGTGGCAGCGATGGCAAAAATGGTGCGTGCTATTGAGATGGCACAGCCACATGGAGATGAGAATGCCACTGCTGCTCCTTCTGCCGTCAATGTCAGTGGCGAAGCCAACACGTCAGAGGATCTAACAGGTATGACTCATCAAAGCACGCGCCTGAAACTTGTCCACAATCTAGAACGCGCACTAGCGGCAGTCGCCACTTGTGATCGCCACAGCAGTGAATTATCCTATTCTGAGTGGGGCGCAGCAGCAGCAGTCTGGCGAGTACTTTTACCAAGGTTGCCTATGGCCAGTAGCATGGAAGAAGAAGGCGATCAGAAAGCACTTAAGGGTAAAGAAGTACGTCATTTTAATGATGTGAATGTGGGATTACGGCAACAAAAGTTGAGCGATCCAATTCAAGTAGCTATCGCTGCTCGGGACTTCGAACTTCTTGGATTGGCCATTCCTCATCGCGACCGACCTGCTCGCACAGTCACAACTTCACCACTTCACCTCCATCTTGCGGTTCAGTATGCCCTCATCTCGCTCTCTAAAGCTCAATTACTTACTTCTTCTAGCATTGATTCAACTTTAGTTTTCGCTGTCTTATGAATAATATCATGACCTGTCCTTCTCTGCCTTGCTGGTGCAATCTATTTTCGAGAATCTCTATGGTTTATTGAAGCTTAATTTTACATTTCCATGCGCCATTCTCAAGGTAAGCTATGGATGGGTTGAAGGTGCAGCACTTTTACTTTCCCGAGGGTGTGCTGATCCCAATGCTGCTGATGCAAGTGGTTGTACGCCTTTGATGTTGGCCATTGACATTGCACGAGGAGGAGAACCATCATCTGCGCTGACGCCCTCAGAAATATCTAGATCCTGCGAGTTAGGATCACGTGGGGGCAACAGCAGAAGCAGCAGCAGCAGCAGTAAAAGAAGATGTTGTGAGGATGCTATTCAGGGAAGCACTCTACTGCCAGCGATGTCCCACTCTATGGTGGCGCTTTTCTTACAACAAGATGCCCTTGATCTGGCCGCTGCCGATGCTTGTGGGCGCACGTCAATGCATCGCTTGTTCGCACCTCATGGATGCCCGGGCTACAGCTCTGGTAATTTACCAATGCACGTGACTGACCAAGCAAGGGCAGAGCTTTTAGGAATAGTGCTCGCTTCTCCTTCGCACGGTACCGGAGCACTAGAAGTGGCTCTGACGCACCGATGCAACGGGACCACAACTTCAAGATTAAGTGCAAACTCAGCCATGGTTGGAGATGTTGACGGAACTGTAGGCCATACGGCAGCGGAATTACTGCGGATGCCGCCTGATGGTTGTAGCACATCGGAAGACGATGAAAGTATTGGCTGTGTGCACTGGCAGCGGGTCGATGAATTGTTGGAAAAATTTGAGACGGTGGGTGCAGAGCTCATGAATGTCTAATTTGATAGTCCTTTATTCTTTGAAGTGTCGCAGACTTCTATCTGTGAAAGAAATTGTGTGCATTTCCTCTTATTTTTGTGTGGTCTCCTTTCAATCATTTTTCGTTAGTCGGAATGCATTGCTCTCTCAGCTCAGACTGAAAGGCCTTCGAAGGAAGGCCTACGCATGAAAGTCGTAGAGGTATGTGACCCCCTTTTTGAGAGAAAAGAGAGAGTTGTATTTTAAATATGACTCAGCTCATTGTTTTTGAATTCTTTACTTCAATATCCTTCTATCTATCTCCCCTGTGCTTAGGTGTTACCGCGTGAGAGATTTGGCATTTCGGCCACTCCTTTTGCGTCGTCTCAAGGATGGGGCAATAACGCAGAAGGCGAAGTGAGCGCAGAAAGCTTAGGAAATCGTCCACAACCTCAAGGATCGCTTCGCGTTACGACCACTCTAGCCATGAGAACTGTGCCCGCAAAAAAGAAACGAAAGAAAGGGGAAGACTCACAGCCCACCAAGACCTCTCTATCAACGAGTGCCACCAGCGCCACACTCGCAACAGCAACAACAGCACCTTTACCGACAATTAAGCATGATTTCGTGTATCTAGCCTCGTCTGTACCCTCTTCAGAAGTTGACGTGCACTTTTGCCGGCCTCCCACTAGTCTCAGCCCCTGCACCGTAAGGAATCAAATATTGCTTCTACAATGACTAAGACCCTTGGTATTTCCTTCTACAAAACATGATAAAACCATTTATTTCATGCGTTTCTCTACTTTCCGGTATCGTTGCCGTCAACGCAGGGCGTGTCAATCGAAGACTCAGCTACCAAGGCCGCAAATGGCGAATTTACTCCAAATGCATCCATCGGCAGAAAGGATTTCGTCCCTGAATCAGGGTCCTTGGTAAGGATGTAAAATGAGAGTTCATAAATCTGTCGCTTCATGATTTAATGCTCTGACCTTTCAAGTTATTTTATTGCTCGATTCAAGAATGACTTTCCATTGCTCTTATGCTTTTTTTTTTCTTACAGCTCCAGCGCTTTAGCTCGGCAACTATTGAAGGGTTAGCAGCGATCATTTACTCGAAAGTTGCTCCAAAGAAGGCCGAGTCACGGGCGGGTGCTTTCAAAATGGTGCCTGTGAGCAGCAAAGTCACGCAAGCTCAAGAGCGCCAGAAAGCTCAAGAAGATGCCGAAGAAAATACCTTGTTGTATGAGGCGAAGCTGTTCAAGGTTTGATCAGGGGTACTTAACTACAAGAAGGAGAATGATGTTCATTTTACATCATGGTCATATTATGGTGGCTGAAGCAATTTTAAAAGCATGTCCTTTTGAAGTTTCGTTTCATCTTTTCCTGTGCCTTTGGATTTTCTCCCTTTTTCCTTTCTTACTAACCAAGGTGGATGATGCTCTTTGGCATCTTGCTGACAACTGTAGCAGTAGCGGTAGCAGTAGTGGTAGCAGCAGCAGCAGTGCCAGCAGCAGTGCGTGTAGTAGTAGCAGCAGTAGTGAAAGCGCAACATCATCGACAAACAGTGGTCTGTGCGTCCGAGTGCGGTGCTTCGGGCAATTACTACGACGCTCCGCCATTCGTTTCAGAGAAGCCGGCGCGTTCATCGGGGAAACATCCACGGAAGATGGTCAACTCATGTGGAATGCCTTGAAGCCCGGTGGCTTGGCCAGCATTGACCGTGGAGGTGGAATCATGAAATCTTCTAAAGCCTCACTACTTCACGTCAGCAGCAGCAGTGGATTACATGTACCTGCAAGGGAGTGGGTTTCGTTGCTGTATAAGGTGGTGACTCAGTTACCTCTCGTGCTCTGGCTCTCTCTATCTTTATCTTTACTTATGGACATCACCGCCTCTCTTTACCCCTTCATATCACAGTTGTTTCTATTCTTCTGCGCGTTTAATTAGGTACTCGAGTGGCCGTGTAGTAGCTGTCTGAGTAGGCGCTACAGTGAAGAGGCAGCAGCAAGTGCAGTGGTGAAATTGCTATTAGGCTTAGACGAACGCATCAATGCGAAGGTGGAAGCATTTAGTGATGGTTGGGCTCGTAATCCAGTGATGTCTCCAGATAATAACAACGGCAGCAGCCCTTGTATTAGTTATTGTGGTAGCGACGATCTCGTGTGGAGCGAGCGCGAATGTTGGGCCGGGGGCTTGCGTGCCCTTCTCGACACACCATCTTTCCCTTTTACCACGACCAATGCAAAGCAGGACGAAGAAGATGATGCAGCCTCGACTACTTCGTCCTCTGCTGAGAGCGCTAATGACAGGCATCCTGGCGACAGTAGCACTAATAGCCATGGAATGAGATTGCTACCACTGACGCTAGGAGCTGTGGAGCCATTTCTGATGCTCTTTCTTGAGAGGTGATGTGCCCCTCTTCCTTAAGAGCCACGATTTGATTACACCAGAAAGTGTCTTTTGAATTTCAAATTCATACTGATGTCTTTCTTCAACAACAAATGTTTGCTGCTACTACACAGGTGCCCATCTCCTCGGACCCACGATACAAACTGGAAGCGGCACCGGTCGCACGCCCTTTACGAGCAATCTCAAGAAGGGCCGTGGAAGGCTTCGAAGCTACGCAGCAAAGTAGTGGAGTGCAGTTGGTGCAGCGATTGTAATCCTGACTCATGCACAGGCAACCTCTTACAACGTGGGCCTCGTATCGCTCAGCCTCCGCTCGAGGTGGCCATAAACGAATCTTGCGAGACACCTTTATCTTTCCTTCTTTCTTATCAAGTGTATGCATACCTATTTGTTCTCCATATATCGTGCTTTCAAGAACATAGAAACAATTCGTCTTAAAGTATGTAGAACAATTCTTCCTCTCATTCACGAGCATTATTTCTTGGCGGTTTTTGTTAATGTGCGTGACGCGTGACTCCGTACGAAATAACATGTAGGTGTTTTGGTGCGGTCCTGACAAAGGGTTTGGGGTGCGAAGCCCTGTCGACCTCCCTCAGCACGCGTTCGTTTGCGAATACGTGGGCGAAATCTTTGACACGAAGAAAGACGGCGGAGCACGCGAATACCGGTGCGGCGAAAATCTACGATAAGGACTCCAAAATATGCAATGCATTTTTATGAGAGCTTGACTGATGCCTCCTTTATCTATTAATGTGCGCATCATGCATGCAGTCAGTCAATAGGAGTACAGATAGTTTACTGTTGCCTATATTTTGACATTCGCATGACCTTGGGACTTCCGATCTTACTTTTGTTTTCCGCTCTTCCCTGTCTTATATTTTTCCGTAGCTACGCGCTTGAAAAGCGCATGCAGTACATCTTACCGCTCGGCGATTCGACGGCTAGCATGGCGATCGATGCCACTCTGATGGGCAATGTCGCCCGCTTCCTGAACCACAGCTGCGCGCCTAACGTGTACAAGGTCGCGTGCGTTACAGCAGTTGTTGTTCTTAAAACAAATACTATGCTAGCTTGGATATTTGGTTCACAACGTATTCACCTGTTGTGGTTAAGACTATGGCAACGTTGGTGTGCGAGGATGTCCGTGTCTTCACTTCCCTCACATTTATTTCATACAAGTGTTGTCTCTTCTTGTCTGATATTTCACTCGGCAGGTGGAGGTGTCTGGCGATCGTGCTGATAAGCGCAACTTTCGAGTCGCATTTTTCACCTCCATGCCTGTGGAGGCCGGCGTGGAACTCACTTGGAGTTACGGGAAAACTTACGGCAGCCGAAAGACGGATAAATTATGCCATTGCGGCGCACCTGGATGTCACGGAAAAATGCCTTAAATGGATTTAATGGAATATCGTGAGTGCGTAGAGCTGGCTTTGTGTTGATCTCGACGAAGATATTTTTTTTGCATCACACGAGCCAATTCCTGCCCTACTAAACCGTTTTGTTTGCGATCTTGCGCGCATCGTACGCGCGTGCCCTTCTGCCCGCAGCATTGGTATCTGTGTTTTGGGTATGTGCGTATGTGTTAGTATAGTTCGAGTTCAATTCCGAGGTTATCCTCGGAGGAGTGCGGCGCTTTTCGAGCCATTCCTGAAATCAACAGGAGACAAGTGAAGTGCTTGGGGTTTATCAGCATACAGTGCCGAGTAGTATTAAAATATAGGGCAGTGAACAGGAGAGCTTTAATAGCTTTAATAGCTTTAATACGTGCCATCTTTGTATACTGTACTGCACTGCACCATATTAGTACCATGAGCTTTCTTGTCTTCACCTGATTGGCTGATTCACATTATTTTGTAGCCTGGTATGTATGGTAAATATCTGTGAGCTGGAAACTGGAAACGTTGAGGGGTTTGAGAATAAACGGAGGCCCCGCTTGTCTAGAACGAAGCGCACGAAACACAAGAGTGCGCCATCTATCATATAAATTACAATGGGCACGACAGCGTCTTCCTTTCTGGGCGACGATACTGACGGATCCATGGCCTCAACGCCGCATACAATTGGCCAGAGCAACAGCAGCGGCAATTCTGCTGAAAGGCGCGGATCGTCGAGCGACCGCAGTGTTAGCTCCAAGGTCATTGCGCGAACAAGACAGCATTGTGTCATGCATTTAGTAGAAAGATGCGTAAATTGGCCATGTGCTAGTTTGGTGTATTTTTCGCGCTCTGCCTCATTACTGGTTGATAAAAGCTAGCTTGTAGATTAGTGCCAATGGCCTAGATATGATTGTGCGCTATGATATTTTTTGTGTCTCCGGCAATTGCAAAAGGTACGGCCTGCCACCTTTTTTTATCTTGAACCAAGCTTCAGCGACAAGAAAATCAACAAGGACCTTTCTAAACCGGCAGAGAACAATAACAGGACCAGCAGCCGAGGGGACGGCGGAAGCAGTCGTCAAGTGACAGTAAGATCGAACGCAGAAGAGGGGCCGCCTCCAAAAACACTGCGAGAAGAACTTGAGCAGGAGGCCGCCGATGGCCTCGACAGATTGAGCGACCAAGAGTTGGCTGCTTGGGTGTGCCGTGGCAACAATGTGATGGACGCTTCGATCATTCAGGTTGAGTTTGGCGGCGAAGTGGTTTGCTTGCTTTTTTAGAAATGGAGGGCGTAATCGTTTGTTTGACCAAGTGTGTGGCTCGTAGGTGATGGCTGTGTATGCAGACCTTATTCCCTGTATTAGGTTCGATGCCCTTCCGCACCTTGCTGTGACGTGGCCATTTGTACTCACTTTGCTTCTTTGTACTCCACCTCATGCATCCACTGACCCTCCTTCCTAACAAAATCCTTTACATGTGGGCGTGTAGCGCGCGCGCCGCATCTTTCGCACCCGTCTGCGCTTAGAGCCCCCGAGCGCGCCTTTCAGCAACCCCTTCGGAGCGCCGACCCCCTGTCCTTCACCGGAGATTGTCGACCGAGCGCACTTTGAGTGGTTCATCTCACCCTCGGAGATCCGCAAGGTACTTGAAAGACAGCGTTCTTACCGCTAGAACTAAGATCACACACAAAACGCCATTTCTCTCAATTGAACCTCAAGTGGACCTGTGTGAACATAAACTTTGGCGATTAAGCTTCTGGCTACATCCAGTGAGCTTGCTACAAAGAGACGAAGGAATGGCATAAGAATAATTTTACGCTGTTTTCATGACTGCCTCTCTTCAACGCCAACTACAAGCGTGTGCATTCACTCAAATCATACATGCGACGCCTAGGCGCCCCGTGCCAACTTTGAGTACTGGGAAACGGACACCGAGGCGCACTGGCGAGACGCCATCACCAAGAAGCCCGTCATGAAGAAGCTGGCGCTGAAGCGAGAAGGCGAATTTCGGGCCAAACACTTGAAGCAAGACGAAGACACCGCGGGTAATGCGACTACATGTGCTCCTTATTTTTTTATATACATTAATTTGGTGGCAGCAGTAATGCGCTAATTTTTCTATATGTCTTTTCAAGTTCGTATTCATACTTACGTCCTTCGACTCCTGTTATCCTCTTTTATGCGTACATGTGCTTTCCACGGGCACGTCATTCACCTACTCACAGGCACCCCCGAGCATGCGCTACGGCTCCGGAGTGGGGGTGTGTCTGCGTCCTGGCTCTTAGCCATCACCTTGAGGCTGGATCTATGGGAGTGGCCTACCTGGGAAGTGGCGTCGTATCTCGTGAAAACAGTCACCGAGTACCGAGGCCGCGCGCGCTTCGCTGACCTTCCTGAGGTGCGAATGAACTCACCCCGATGTTGTTCGCATGAAACTTTCACAAGTCTCTGCCGCGCCATCTATGCCTATTTTTTTAAAAATGGAACCAACTGTTTAAACTTTACCCTGCCACGAGAAAATGATCGAATCTACACGAACGTGCACCCTTTAGTTTCGGTAAAGATTTATGTTCCCCTCTTCAGGTACGGCCATATACGGGTCTGGCCTCCATCTACGTGTGCCACTGCTGGGGCGGCCGCTGGGGCGATCTGGTGGCTGCGTGCGTCACAGGCGCGCGAGACGACCGGTTCCTGTTCCTCGACTTGTTCGCAATCAGGCAGTGGCCGGGCAACAATGCGGACATGGACTATCGGGAGGTAGTCTTAAGATATTGTATTATGTTTAAATCTAAAATCAACTTCAAAGAAAATGTTGCTCCCTCTTATCTCTTGAAGAATATTTCGGATCCTCCGCGTGCTTGCGTGCACATCATGGTACTCTATAGGTTAACAAAAAGTTGAAGTGCACGTTTGATTTGACCTTTGCTTTACTCACATTCCCCCCCCCCCCC
>Ga0307982_1002136_pt1 | contig 16053 bp, 12 predicted proteins | sample OrgLakmetagen989_FD_201847 | JGI IMG/M metagenome (GOLD analysis project Ga0307982, IMG submission 201847) | Saline water microbial communities from Organic Lake, Antarctica - #989 | ecosystem: Environmental > Aquatic > Non-marine Saline and Alkaline > Saline | place: Antarctica: Organic Lake...
GAACTTTCTAAGAACAATGCACCCATAGCCAACTACTCGAGTACAGCGGGGCCGCCTTCGATCTTTCTGTCGATAGCGGCCTACCGAGAGCAGAGAGGGCCTCGCACTATTTTGGGCGCTTTTGAGAAAGCCAAGTACCCTGACCGCATATACGTTGGGCTCTACCAGCAGTGGGACAGCAAGAGCGACCCGGACGGCACCGATTTCAGCAAAGCGTGTGCTGAAACCCCCCACCACCCCTTGTGCTCCCGCATGGACCACGTCAGCAAAGTGGAGCTCGAGTGGCAAAAGAGCGAAGGGCCTTGTGTCGCACGCGCGAACGCCGAGCAAATGTATGGCGGCCAAGACTTCGCGATGCAGATCGACAGCCACAGCACTTTCGTGCAGGACTGGGACGAAATGATGATCCGAATGTGGGCCCAGACAGGCAACGAATACGCAGTTCTGTCGGGCTACCCGCGGTCCGAAGGCGAAATGGGCCGTACGGAGTACAGAAACATTCCTATGATTTGCACAGCGCAAATGCTCGACTGGTGAGGCTCTTAGAAAACTAAAATTTAATGTCTATGTTAGGTCGGTACTGGGAGTTGCTCGTGTCACCCTTTTCATTCGAAAGCAAAATTAGTGTTTCATTCACTTCAGTCCTTGCTTACTCACACGCTTGCACTTTGCACATATCCTTTTGTTTTGTGGCCCTGCAGGTCAGTGCGGGACATGTTGAAAAACTCGCCAGGTTTTAGTGCGATGCGGCCGCATCCCGTGCGCACTCCGTACTTCGGAGCCGGCTTGGTGTTTGCCCGAGGTCACCGCTTACGCAACGTGCCCTACGATCCTCATCTGCACTACTTGTTCGATGGCGAAGAATTTGACATGGCAATGCGCCTATTCACGCATGGTTACGACATTTACGCCCCCAACGAAACGCCACTGTACCACTTCTATTCATCGCCTGCCATGAACAAACAAATGGGCATCCAAAAGTTTTGGGACTACCAATGGGGCAAGCGGTTTCCGATCATGTTCAAGTCCACGAGGCGGTTACGGCACAAAATAGGCTTGCCAGAAATCTTGGCTCAGGACCCAAAGGTCAATGACACGGATTTAACCGACTTTGCAAAATATGCGCCTGGGCACAAGCGAACAGTGCAGCAGTACTTAGACTACGCGGGGATTGATTACGTCCACAAGAAGGTGAAAGGGGCCTGCAAAGAAGTGCGCAACAAGCTTCCACATGTGCCGTGGGCCAACGCGAACGAAGACCCCATCCGAGCCAAGGTGCGAGGTCGCCTTTCGTCTGAAACTTCAATGAGTTATTTGAGTTTTCTGAAATTTGAAATTTGCTTATTGCCCTACTATCAATTTAATTCGTCATGATTGTAAAAACCCGACCACACAACTTCTGTCACCACCTTATTTTGCGTTGTTTTGAATCGAATCTACTGTCGCAACTAAGTTTTCTTTACTCACAATTTCCCTCATATCTTTGAACTGGTTCTCAATACCCTGGTTCAGGAAAAGGTGCAATAAGGCGATTGGCTTGAACCAAATTAGCGGTTTAGGAATGCCCTGCCCGACAAGGAAGGTTCCAGTTGCAGAGGCCTCCTTGGGGAGTCTATTCGGCGGTGTACTTGTACTAGCTAACCGACTTGATTGTTGCACTATGAGGGCGGGAAATCGGCATTTGAACTTTTAGTGGTGCTCCGTACCTCCCTTATCTCTAGGGTTCTCATCGTCCTCTTTGGCGAGCATGATCCCATTAAACACCCATTTCTTACAATTAAAAACTGTAAGTTCAACTCAAAGTCTCCGGATTATCTTTTAGCCCAGCCAGACGTAGGGGCATGTCGAGGCCAGTAGAAATATTACGTACCTCAGTCATTTTTGTTTGCATAAACTTTTGTGGGCTATTCAAGAAAGGGCCATTGCGCCTCCTGGCGGATCTCAACTCATTGCAGCAGCCTCCGCACGAACCTCAGCTTCGAGGTGAAGCACGTCTTCAATGGCTGCCATGGCAGCTTGCTTGCTGTAGTCTGTGTTGTGGGCCTTCACGGCGTGCTTCTTCATCGCCTCAAGCCTCAACCGCAGCGCTACTCCACACCCTGCACCCGCTACCTGCCTCCGGTGTTTGCCTCGGGTGAGCTGAGACAGCGCTACCAAAGCATTCACCGCGTAATGATGCGCTAAACGACCATCCAACGGTGCTTTCGTTGCTGTTTTTGCTGAGCTCTTGCTATTCTCGCAGCCATTTTTATTGTTGTAGCCCCCATGAGGCCAGCGTCGAGTAATCAGTGCTAGAGCTTCAATGGCACCACTGCGACTGAGCTTGGGCGCGTCAAACTCAGCCTCGTGCGAATGCACTTCCAGGGTAAAAGGCTCGGCTCCAATCGCACGGCACAAGAAAGCGCAGCCACCTTCGTCAACCATGAGCTGCGAGGAAGTGCGACTCGCAGAGAGCATGGCATCAACTACCGCTGCATCTTCTTCTCCTGTGTTTGCCCACCCATGTCCCCATACCACTCCGGCTGCCTCTTCTTTTTCTCCCCTCGCATGCATCGGAGACACAAAAGGCACTTCCTCATCATTCAATGGTGGCGTAATCACAAGAGACGGAAGCTGCGGAGTGGTTGGCTTCGTCTCAGGGTCCTCATTCGTCGTTAAGAAGGGCTCTTGAGCTGCGCTGCTCGAAGCGCTACCTGTAGCAGCCTTCTCAACCTCAATGTCAGTGTTGTTGCCATCTTTGTTGCGGGTTTTCTTATTCTTCTTCTTGGCACTAGAAGGAACATAATTGAGTCCGAGCAAACGATTGAGCAACTCATTGTCTTTTTGTAGTTTCGCCTTCTTCTTAGCTTGTTGACACTTAGAAGAAGAGGAAGAAGAGCTTGGTATCTTAGGGTAATACTTTCCAAAAGGACCCTCGGCCCGATGCACCTCTTTCAACCACACAGCTTTGGTCTCTTTCCCGTACACGACCGCATTGCCCAAACCTCGGTCGAGAGCCTGCACGGTGTCAGCGCCTAGCACCACATGCCCTAACCGGTTGAATGGGGGCGGACTTAGGGGGCCACCGCAGTCCCGGTGCACCGATGACGTCAGCACGTGGTAAGACGCTTCTTCGTGCGCGGCTGCGCGTGCGGCAGACCACAGGGACGAGGCGGACAAGGGCCGCAGCAAGTTTCTGGCACTGGTGATCGACGGCGACAGCAGGGGAGACGTTGACGACGAGTAGCCATGCCCGCCATCTGTTCCTCCAGCTGACGACGAGTAGCCATGCCCTCCATCTGTTCCTCCAGCTGACGACGAGTAGCCATGCCCGCCATCTGTTCCTCCAGCTGACGACGAGTAGCCATGCCCGCCATCTGTTCCTCCAGCTGACGACGAGTAGCCATGCCCGCCATCTGTTCCTCCAGCAAGTTCATCTTTTTGATCACCACCATTATGGCCTCGATGCTTGCCTCGTTTGAAAGCATGGTGGTGGTCTGTAGCAGTGGTATCCTGACGCGCATTGTGGTGGGTCGGTCCTCGGAGCAGTTCGCAACAGCGTCGAAACATTTCTTCGGTGGCGACGATATGATCCGCGAGACATTCGTGAGACGGGCCTTTGTGCTTCGTTTTCTTCTTCTTCTTCTTCGTTGTAATTCCATCACCATCCTCTTGGTCATCCTCATTAGGTTCGGCTGAGGCACTAGCGGCTCCACCACCAGGACGGAAATTTTGAACGCGGTGAGGTTGGCTCAGCGGAGTGTGAATCAAATCGGCGAACAGTTTCAAGAGTTCAGAGGTCGCCTGAGGCTGCACCATCAGCAACGAGGACAAGTCATCTTTCAAGAAATGGTTCACACAGCACTGCAGCAGCACTGGCGCAGCGGCGAGGTGCACGTCTAAAGACGACAAACGAAGGGCCGTGTTGGGCCTCGCCATCAGTGATCCACCCGAAGTGCGAGGATGCTTCAAGGCTTCATGGGCCGCTGCCGAGGGCACAGCGTAGAAGCTTTGCAGCGCGGTGGAGAAAGCTCGCCTCTGCATGGCCTCCGTCGACTCAGGCGACAAATCCACCAGGGTCAACCAGGGCTCTTCCACTGGGTGGCCATCAATCATCCCTCGCCCGCTGTGCTTGCCGCTAGTGCTGCGCATTAAGGTGTACTCCCAAGTGAGCGCTCGCAAGAGCACAAAGTACGACGCTGGCAGGGGATCGGGGGAAGCCGCTTCTCCTAGGCACGCGAGCGCGCTGGCGTATTCCCCGGGAGCTATATTAGGGTTCGTGAGGCAGGCGGCTACAGGGTGGGGCGCCAACAACAGGACGTCTTCGAGGAGCCTTGTGCCGCTGTCTTGCAGACCGGAGGTACCATCTCTCAATAAGGCTAAACAAGCACCGATCATGGGAGCGTCTCTTAAGGGAGGCCAGCACACATTCCTACTGCCAAAGGGAGGCCACAGCACCGGTAAAACACTCTCGTTATTGTTGTCATTGTTGCTGTTAGCAGCAGCAGCAGCGGCAGCTCCTGTGTGGGTGCCTCCCTTACCTAGCCATAGCGACGCGCTACTGGGAGCAGTCTCTGCGAAGGTACTCGCCCGAAGGACAGCAGGTAGCAGCGGACCAGGTGCTCGTTGAGGTGGCGATACAGACGGTGTTGACGTCGCTTGTGCTGATGCTGATGGTGCCCTTGATGCTACAGCACCTGCAGCCCCTGCCTCTTCTTCAGTTTTTGGCGAATTGTCCTTCTCGTCTTTGTCTCCATGATCTCTGCTAGTTTGTTTCTTGCTGTCTGCTGCTGCTCCTGCTGTCGCTGGAGGAGTGTTCTTGTGCTTGCCTTGTGACGATGAGGACCATAAATTGACAGGCACTTGCACAGCAAGGTGGCGCAGCAGTAGGACATGATGCGATACGACTGCGGTGGCACAAGCACCACACGCGCGTGCTGAATCAGCCTAGAGAAAAAGAAAATTGAGTGATTAATTATGGATGTCGTAAAAAGTTGAGAGCGGAGTAAATACGAAGGAAGAGCGAATAAGTGTGTATGTTTGAGAACATTCACAAAGACTTTCGAGAAGACGTACCAAGACTTAACAAGTAACGTACTACGTATTAGCAGGTGTGAGTTTACACAAGGTGAAGAAGAAAAAAAACTTGCCTCAGCCGCGGCTGCGACAAAGATTTGATGCCAGTATGCTACAGCTTGTGCTTCGTCTGGAGTCAACAATGACGCTGGCTTATCAGTTGCAGCGGTGGCTGTCCCAGCAGCTGTGGCAGCACCAGCCTTGTTGTCGTTGTTCATCTGCTCGGACAGCAAAGGAGTCCCCGGTCGACTCCCGTCTCCAAACCGCACTTGCTGTGGAGTCCCTGGCCGGCTCCTTTTATTGTTGCTGTTGCTTAAATTTGAAGCCTTTCGACTGGGGCTCCCTAGTCGCGCTCCTTGCTGACTGCTGTGGCGCTGACTGTCGTCTGCAGTTCCCGGCCTCGAGGAGTGTCGCGATCCCGCCGGTGAATTCTCGTTGGTATTGCCACCGGTATCATGATGAACATTGTCGTCGTCGTCGTCGTGAATCCGCATGTAGCCCCCAGAGGAGGGAATGGCGTCCAGCACTAAGACTTCGGCCGCCAGCATGCTACTGTGGTTACCACTGCTACTACTGCTATTGCTGTTGCCAGTGCCACTGTTGCCACTGTTACCACCACCATTGCTACCGCCACCACCACTAGTGCTCTTCCTCTTTCCACTAGCAAACCTAGGAGCTTCCCCGAAATAAGTTTGCCGTTTCCGCGGGGTCCAGTCGGCTCCTTGGTTGCGCAATTCGGCTCCTCTTCGAATCGCTTGCTCCATAGCCTGTGCGCGAGCGGACGCCATCCGTGCCTGCCTCTGCGCATCTCCACAGAGCTCCACCACCTTTATTTGGGGTCACGTAAGAAAAGGCAACAATGAACGCGATGATGCACAATGCAAGCAAATCATGCGCACGCGAAAAGACATTAATTATCGAAGACAAGAAGCGCGCGCGCATGCAAATTCTCAATCTTGACAAGGCGAAAAATGCGTGCATCCAATATTGCAATAAACAAAAACCTTACCATGGCAACAGTACTGAGCACATAGGCAAGATTCGCCGAAGCTTTCTGGAAAGTTGGCGTTGGTTCTGCCTCATGGGGAGGGCTCACAACTGCGACTTGTGGCTTCTGATGTGACGGATTCTTCCCACTTCCTCCTTCTTTACCGCCATTTCCTGTAGGTACGGTGCTACTGCCGCCGTTCATATTTTCAGGCACCGCTGACGAGGAGGATGACGGCGGCGAGCGGTATCTACTGGTAGAGGGTTCGAATCCAACCATAAGAGGAGCACGCCCAGCGAGACGTGCGGATGCGTCGAGGAGAGCGTCAATAGTGTTGTCATGCGAAACACCAGTACTCGGGGGATCACGGTCAGCCAGCAACATTTGAACGTAGCGACGCATCACCAGCTCATTTGGCCAATTATCTCCGCCCTTTCCTGCCTCAGTTACTTCGCCTGCAGTATGGTCAAAACCTCCCTGGTTATTCACTCCAGCGCCCCCGACATTGTTGTGAAAGTCGTACTTAACGGAAGGATCCCCGATGCTGGTTTCTAGGAGGAGGTGGCAGGCAGTCTGCAAACCGCGCAAGCAGAGGCCGAGGTCGTTCCACCATTCTTCTTTCTCAGGCCGGTGCCAGCTACTGCTGCAGTACTTACGAGAAGGGTGCGATCGATAACCTGTACTTTGCTCCTTCAGTTGTGAGCTCGCCTCTTCAACACCTTTTCCTTCACCAGCAGGAGCCAATCCTGAGCGCTTTCCGAGGCGGTGCAATGCTTCGGCCACAGCGAATGCGGCTTCTTCCTGGGTTTCTAAACGAAGCAGGTCGTCTTCACTTACATCATCATTACTACTTCTTAATGTTGCTCCCATAGAGACAGCACCTGCCATCATAGTTTTTGTTCCTGTTATGTTTGTTTCAACTTCATTGCGCCTGGTTGCGTCACGAAGAGACTCTTCCTCAGCCCCTATAGATTGAGCATCGGTCTTCGACACCAGTTTTGCACAAAATCGACGCACGAGCAAAGCTGGGAGGTCGGTGAGAGCGGCAGCTGCAGCATGCACGATCAACAGACGGCATTGTCCTGGAGCTTGACTCGATCGTTCTTCCTCTTCTTTTCCCTCTTCTTCTTGGTCCTTTTTGACTTTGGTACCTGCATCAGCGGATGATGCAGCCACCAGCGCACCTTGTGAAGTACCTTCACTCCTCCTGTCTGGTGAAGATGTGGTTTTTGTTTGCTTCTTGGGAACTAGCACATCTAAAATCGAGTGGCACCACAGCAAAGCTCTTGCCCGGTCCAGAGGTTGCACCAAACAGGGTGATGTCATCAACGCCACCAAGGTGTCGAGCAAGCAGGAAGTCCGAGCAACGGCACGGCCACGTCCCTGTACTGTGTCAGAATTACTTTTGTTCTCAATGCTGCCATTCGAAAGGTTCTTGTTGTCATGACTTTTACCTTCCTCTCCTCCAGCTTTTGTGTTGTGATTGAGCATCTTTTCTCGCCTCGTTCTTAAGGCAGCACTTAACACCGATACACGCTGCTGCGCTTGCTTCCACCTAATTCCTGCACTCTTGGTACCGCTACCACCTGCAGCTCCCGAAGATCCACCGTCACGCGAAGCACCAAAAGGCATTATTGATGGGCTGCGTTTTCTGCTCTGTGCTTTGATGAAAGCTTTGGCACCGATGATATCGCTGCCAGCGGCTACTAAATCGTTCAAAAGTTCGGCCTGAGATGCTGCATCTAACTCATCATGAGAACCGGCGTTGATGCCCGTGTTGCTCCGATCGATCTCTTGGTCTTGATCTTGGCCTTGATCTTCTTGTGTCAATGATGCCTCTGTTTCACTGTGAGTAGGTTGACTAGTATTGAGATCGACTTCATTTGGATTTTCACTTTCTGAAGCAACACCACTGAGGAGTTTTTCTGCGTGCAGTGCTGGCTGTGCTTTGTGAGCAACTCCAACGTCATCTTTATCGATGGCCGACAACTCATTTGTTGGCGCCTACCGTTGGTGGAACATATTTGAAGCATGAAACAAGACAGGAGGTACTTCACACAAATATTTAATCCGAAAAGAAGAGTCATGAAAGTATTGTACAGAATCATAGGTTTATCTTTCGAATGTAGCACTCATGAAATGCTCCGTACGTCACAACACTCAATCAAGTGCATACATACCGTGGTCGGTGGGGTGGCGATGGGCGTTGCTAAGCTCCACGGTGATATTTTCGGCGTGGGAGGCATCGAAGCAGATACAGGGGGGAAACCTGCACTGTTGGTTGGACGATCACCCCCTCTTCCAAACATATTAGCCATAGGAAAAGATGGTGCCGTCTTCTGTTGATGGGCTGTGCTTTCATGGTCATTACTTGCAGCGCTAGCGTGGGAGCTCGAAGCAAAGGCGTCTAGAACCGAACCGGTAGTTGACGCCACAGAATTAGCAGTGGAAGGACGAGAGGATTGGGGACTTGCATTGATAGGGACACTGGGGTCCGGTTTGGCACACCGATCAACGAGTGTTCTAACCACCGACGAGAGAAGCACATGGGGCGCAGTGGATGCAGGTAATGGCGGCAAATGCTCATGGTCGTGGGCACTCAAGGTTAAGGACCTAAAAAAATGCACACGAAGTGCAAAAGACAAAAAAAGTTTGTGAGCCTTGTGGTTCAAACTATATACATTGTGATGGCGAGATTGATGAAACACAGAAATATTTTGATGCAGTGAAATGACATTTGCAGCATGACCACGATGCACGACACCATTGCACATATTTTCATCATACCACACGTGCAGAGCCGCAGCTGTGCGCCGCCCTAGACCAGTCTTGGAGAGCCATTGCCCGTCCCGCGCTATTCTGGCTTTTTCGTTGGCCATCACGCATTGCCGTATTGCTTCGTCACATACTGCTCCACTAGCCCACATTACACTGTTCAATAGAGCATTGTCATCGTGAGAAGAAGAGGAAGATCTGCCTTCTTCTCCTAGAGGTTGGCCATCTTTGGAGGCTTCTCTCAGCATTCCAAACACACGGGATAATGCACTTGCTGTTGTGGTAGCCTGATCATCGAAGCCTCCACCATCTCTATCGGCACTCCTGCCACTGTTACTATCGTCATTGATCGCGACACTAGGTGAAGATGAAGGATCTGAGTCTTTGAAATCCAGCAGCGGCAACACAATCGGAGGCAAAGGCGCGGCAGACAACTACCAATACAAACAAAAGAAAGAAAGAAAGAAAGAAAGGAGATCTCAATACCGGTCAACATGCGGAACAGAGACACAGAAAAATGTATACGGTATAGGGTAATAGTAGTAAAATGACTACAGATAGGATAGAAGTTACTCTTCACTTACTAGGAGCCAATCATCGATGTCGAATGCTTCCAGATGCACCACTGGCGCCATCGCAGCGACTTTCTCCTCGTATGCCTGTATATCAGATGATGAAGTACAGAAAGGGCATTCAATCCGATGAGAGCATGAAGAGAGAAGGTAACTTCACACCGACGATTTGGCACGTACACTTCAAAGGATTACCAAAATATCTGACATATCTGTTCGAAAATATATTAGAGCAACCGACCTGCAGCACTGCCACTAAACTTTCGTCGGAGTTTAAGAGCACGCAGCCCTGTGCAGTGGCGTCCTGAAAGCAGGCGGCTTCCTTGGGGGTTCGGCCATTTTGACCAATGAACGGGCCCTCGTAGAGATGAGTGACGTCATCGGCCAAAATGTCCGACAACACCGGCGCCAGGAAGTCCGGCTCCCGCCACTCGCACCCAAACGCTACAATGGTTTCCTCGAGCTCCAAACGTTGATTTGGGTCCACTACCCCCTGTATCGCAATCACTGGCGGCGACACATTGTCAATCTCGTAATTTTGCTTCATGACCTGGATGAAGTTTTTAATCAAACATAGTTGAGAAGAAAAACACGCACGCGAAAGTAAGTAAGTATAAGGAGGGATCTTGGTCTCGTCTACTTTGATGCATCCCTTCTTCTAACATTCTTCAAATACGAGCACTTAGCCTACCGGTACACTATTCAAACACTGCAGCACTTTATTTACGTAGCACACCTGCTGGAGGAGCGTCACAGCATCCCCATCAATGCCTCGCTCGGGCTCTCCTAACAGTGACAACAAAGTCTGCAACAGAGGCCCTAGTTTCAACATATCCTGCATTGCTGCAGTCTCACTCGCCGACAACAACCGACCAGATGTATCTGCCAATGCTGATTCAATTCCTCCCGGCAATGATGTTTCATCCCCACTGGGCTCTGTTGGCTTGTCCTGGGATGACGATGAGGTTGAGGCGGCAGCAGCAGCTCCAACGACTAAATGTGACGATAAAGCATTGTTGTCACCAATCTCATGGTTACTGCCATCGCCCCAATTGGCGTAAGTCTCTGGCTTTGCTTTGTCCATCACCAGGCGAATGAAGAGGGTGGCGGGCGCCGGCCGCGAGTCGTAGGCCGTGATGCGGACCTTCATAGGCGGAGGACAAGGTTACACACACACACATACGTACACATGAGCAATACATTATAAATTACGATAATACATCTCTAGAGTCGGTGCTTTTTTCCTCACTCACCAGTAATTCCAACAGGGCGTCCACCATGCGAAGTTCTGATTGGCTTAGGCTCGGTGGCTCGTACCTCCCCGTGACGGGGGGCTGCGCGAGGTCTACTAGCAAAGTACGGTAGGCCGCTAGGGCCGTCGGTGTGGCTAATTCTTTGGAACATCGAATAGTGGCACGTCTCTTCGCTGCAGATTCAGCCTTGGGGGTGACGTTGGGTACCTATTGGTGCACAGAATAAAAGGATATAGACGGGAAGGAGGAGAAAGCGGTTGAATATAAATCACTCCTTTGCACTACGATAAGATGTGAAGAATGGCAAATAAGTGGTAGGGCACTGTCTACAAGAATAATCATGAAAGGAACCAGACGAGATATACACATAGATCTGTCTTAAAAAGAGCATCAAATTCGTACTTTTTCGTCGGTTCCAAGGAAAGGAATTGCGAGTAGGCCCAAAAAGTACAAAACGTTCACGCGCGCGCTCGCCGTCACCACGACCCGAGGCTGCAGCAAAGTCAATGCTTCCGGCACCAGCTTGAGCAGCAAAGGGCGGTTGGGAGGCACTGCGGCAAGATGCAGTAACGCCCTGGCTGCCATCTCCTGCGATGACGTACAGATATTGGCACATCAAGAACGAGCCCATGTCGTAAATCAGATTCCCAAGGCGTGCAATTGTCTTTCGCTACGAAAAATTGACAATTTTTACTCCCATTACAATTATTTATACCCCCCCCCTCATTGCCGTCCCTTGTATATTTTATATGCGGGTGTCAACTGTGCACCTGAATGCGAAGGTCGTTGTCTGAGAATTCACCGGTAAACGCACTGAGCAGTGGCACTGCGCCGCCCTCCAGGGCCAGATACCTGATATAACACGTCAGAAATAGAAGGAGTAAATACACACACCAACATCCAGCATAGAACAAAGAAAAACAATTTGATTCTCTATGAAAACTGATTGTGATGTCGAAAATGGTATTGCGTAATTTGGCATTGCATTTTCTCAACTATAGAATATCCAAATCAAGGCAAAGACCTTCCTATTCTGTCTATTCTAGGATTATCCACCCACCCTGTAACCTACCTAGCGTGGCGCTGTGCGTAGCCTCCGTTTGCATCGCCCGGCTCTGTGAGCAACGCTAGCAACTTGATCGAGCCTCGGAAATCGTCGGTGTTTAACTCTTTGGAGACTGTAAGCGCGCCTTCATCCATGCACACCCCGACATGCACCTCTCCTTTCTCCACCTATCAAGAATTGACCAAAGAAGAAAGTTAAGAAACTCAAGCAATAGTTCAGAAAATCACAAATCAGAATAAATCAATCGATACACATTGGCCAGATGCTTCTTTTATCACTTGATTTACACCAAGAGAGAAAAAGTAACATGGAGGGTACAGCTCGACGAGCGCACCAATACGAATGTATTCAGTATGCACACACACAAACCTTGAGCCGCTCTCCCAGGCTACCGTCCTCTTCGTTGGTTGCTCTGTACTTGGTTTTCACCATCAAGGGCAGCACCACGAACTGCATGTGAGCGTCGACATCTGCCCATCGAAGCACAAGAGTGGCCGTGCCGAGAGGATCGTTTCGCCCGACCTGATATCAGATATAGAGACGCATTCAATGCGAGACACAGGAAGTAAAAGTCAACACCAATTTATTCAATGAGACTTCAGAGCTTTACTAAATGAGACTTCAGAGCATAAATTCATGACCAATAAAAACTTTCTTGTTTTCACTCCTATCGTTATCATTATTGTTCTTATATCTCCCCATCACCTCGTCATAATCGTAAAGCGCAATGTTTATTTCAATGTCCTCAGGGTAGCGATGACCATTGTCGTCGTCGTTGTTGTCATCTTTCGTTGCCACAGTATTCTTTTCGTCCTTGATTCGCTGTAACTTTTTGAGAGCAGTGGACCACGAGGGTGGCATCAGGAAGGTGCACCATTCGTTGAAATTTGGGTCTAAGCTGTCGTCAATGACTCGCGTGCGGTGCAATGCAACAACACTCTTGCCAGGCGAAGACGACGATTGTGACCACAAGTTTTTGGTGGTCAGCACGGCATAAGGGTCGGATTTTCCTTTCTTGTCGGCATTCAGTACCCCCCTTGCACACCCCACCCAGATCCGCAAGTAACTTTCTTCTGCCACCACTTTTGCGCTGTGCTCCATTTTTGCCCATCTGCACGTCCAAATAACGCGAGAGAAAGATTATTTACACCATTGGAGAATGATTAAAACTCATTCCATCTTTCAAGTTTATACCGAAATTCGAGGTCTAACCATGCAGGTCAAACACCAAAATACTACAGACAAAGAAGATTATGCACCAAAAAGCTCCTATTGAGTCTCACACAAACTTACTGTTCTCTAGTGTGGGCTCGGTGGAATTGGTTCATTAGTTTTGACCGCTGCGCAAACGAATCAACTTCTTTTCGCTGATTTGTTTTCTCCTTACCGCCACCTCTGCTGCTTCCTCTCCTTTTCTTTTCTTCGTTCATTGCGATGTCGCTCTCTACGTCGGCTGTTGCCTGCACCTCCTCCGCTTGATCTGCTGCTGCTTCTTCCGCTGGCGTCATCTCGACGAAGGACTCATCTGACTTTCCACTTGCTTTCCATTCAGCGCGAGCTGCTTTTTCTTTTGCCCATCGAGCTTCTCGCAGTTCCTGTCTTCGTTGGCTTATTTTGAGGCGCAAAGCACCTTTCTCAGCGTCAGCTTTGTCTTTGTTTGTCTTTTCTTCTCGTAAAGCAGCTGCGACACGGGCAGATTTCTTTCTCGCGTACAATTGAATGATGGTCGCCGCCAAACTTTCTTCGGCAATCAACGATCGAAGCACAGCTTCTGCGGTCTGGCATTTGCCGAGGTCCTGCCGGAAGTCTGGCGCTAGCGAACAAAGCAAGTATAACGACGCTCGGCTAGATACGGTGTGTGAACGAAGGGGGCAACGCACTGCTCTCTCTACCAAACCAGGAATGCTGTTCCGCACCAATGATTTAACTTTAGGGAATCGACGCGTTAATTGCAAGAGGCAAGCCAGCGCTGCTCCATGGTTTGGGAAGAAAAATCGCCCGGGGGACACGGCAACACAGTCCACTTTTAAAGGACCCCCTGCAGGTTGAACGTCGGCCCATGAAGGTAGCAGTGGCACTGATGCTTCGTTGTTTGAATCGCCATGCTCACTGCTGCTCCTACTATTGCCACCACTTCCTGCTGCTGCTCCTGCTGCTGCAGTGACTATAGCTGCCTCAGCGCTATCCGCAGGGATTGGCGCTTTTTTGCCAGGTAAGAGTAGTCCCAGAGCATTCGCAGCATGGTGCGCTTGCCGTGCTGACACTTTGTTGCTGTTATCTGATTTCAGCGAAGTAATGGAGGAATGCTGTAAGCTGCCTACCGATGGCTCCCCTGAAAGCAGCCCTCCGTCGGCTGATTCTCCATTGCGAGATGGGGGGTGGCTACTGTGGCCTCTGCTCGAGCTCCGACTCTGGTTTCCACTGTTGCTTCCACGGCTGTGGCTTCCTCGGCTGTGATCTTCACCACTAGGGGGTATAATCAGTCCTGAGTCGTCTTCTTCTACCTCTGCAATTTGCCTTGAAGCTAGGCGAGATCGACGCGCAGAAACATCAGCCAAACGCCACAACTCTTCGAGATGTTCCACCTTTATCATTCATTTCAGGAAAAGTTGAATCATTGATCTAAAGTAATGTATTTCAAAGACATGTAATTTGTTTTCGTTTTTCAAAATCACCCTCGCAACAAGAATCACTCAGTAATTGTATCACTTACAGGCGGCGCAGCACCACCAATGATGTCCAAGGAGCTCCAATCTAGAGGTAAGGACGCGCCAGCGCTACTTTTGTCAGCAGCAACAGCACCTTTACCTTTCGGCGAAGCAGGCGGGGACCTTGGCTTGCTTCCTACTGGAGCCTAGTAGGCAGTGGACAGCACCAGAAAGGACAAGATTACTAACAAGAAGTGCATTGGCATAACGAAACACAACACCTAGATGTGCGCGAGTTTTCCAGGATCGAGCTATGCTCATCTCACCTCGTGCAAATTAGCCCAGTCAGCACGCCACACCAGTGGCACCTCGGGCTCCTCAACCTTTGCTTCTGCCAATGATATTGCTGCTGCAGACGTGATATTCACGCTTTTGTTGCGTTTCTTTTCTTTACTGTTAGGTCGTGGCCTTGGGGGGCTGGGTGACAACACAGGCGAACCCCGATGACCACGAGAAGAACGAGGCATAAGCAAATCGTGCTTCGTCACCGGCCTATCCAGATATAAAGCGATTCGATCCCAAGGGAGGCAAATGCACGCATGTTACGGTCAGCGAAGGAATAGAAGATGAGCGCTCATTGAGAAAAGACACTAACAGATGATTTTAGCCCAATTCTGAGCTGTTACCGGCTCGCAAAGTGCAGCCGCCCTGGGTAGAAGCCCGTTGAATCTACTGGCGGCCGCTCTAGCATCGCGAGCAACTTCGTTGCAAACTCGGACACGGCAACTGAACGTAAATTCATAACAAAAATGATACAATGACTCAATAACGAAGATTGATAGGGGGCAGTAATAATAAGGTAGGAAAGATAACCACAGAATGAGATAGCAGTAATTCCGTTCAAAGCGACATCTAAATTCCTAACGATATGTAGCGCCTCGCTCTCATAGAACCCTTACCGTATGGCCAGTGGTCTAAGTCTACGGCTGAAAGGAGGCCGTGAGAGAGGCGACGCTTGCTTGCAGCGTCCTTGCCTCGAGATTTGCAGTGACGGCAACAGAGTGGTGAGGATGCCGCTGGCTGGTTGGTTGAGAAGGGCAATCCGACGTCCCAAGACTCGGCAGGCCGCGGCACCATCTCAGCAACCGCGAAATCTTGCCCACAGAAACAGCACCACCCATTGGCGTCGCTCGTCTATTGTCAAAAGGCCACGAGAGAACGATAGAATGCGTTAGGTAGGCACGGTAAAATACAGTTGTGTTAGACATTCAATCGAAACGCAGCCTAGCGAACAATCAAAGCATACATTTAGCCAGCGGAAGAGCGGCTAGCACGAATCAAAATAAGACCTGAGATCGTTGCCGTATTATGTCTTTCACCGAGTTTCCACTGTGCGTGGCCATCAGCTCAGGACTAGTAGCCCTACGGCGTCGTTACTATAGACGTCGACATTGTCTAGCCACCAGCCGAAAGCGTTGTATGATCTAATAGATCAACGAAGTTTGATGTTTTACCGGTGGGGTCAAAAAGTGCCTACCAAAGATTTTTGTGTGTAAGTAAGTGTGTGTGTAAGTCACATCACAGTGTTTTTGGCAACTACTTCTGACACCATGTCACTCAGGTTTCTTCTTTGATGAACGGATGTTCTGTTCTGAGACGCTGAGCCAGCTAGCTAGAAGTCTCGTTTCGTGTATCT
>Ga0307982_1002137_pt1 | contig 16053 bp, 13 predicted proteins | sample OrgLakmetagen989_FD_201847 | JGI IMG/M metagenome (GOLD analysis project Ga0307982, IMG submission 201847) | Saline water microbial communities from Organic Lake, Antarctica - #989 | ecosystem: Environmental > Aquatic > Non-marine Saline and Alkaline > Saline | place: Antarctica: Organic Lake...
CAAAAACTGAAGGCAGTCGGTGCGGCATCTATTCCGCAGGCAATTGGCAGCCACAGCAGCCCGCTCTGGTTTACAGTTTAGGCGTATTATGCCAAGTAGCCACGAACACATCGCCAAGAAGAACAATGGGATAAACAGAACGTGAAGTATGGCCTTCAGGCGAACGTCCACAAATGCACCAGCCGCGGCAGGCAGGGTCACAACCAGCAGCAGTGCAAAGTGTAGCGTATACAGGGAAGAACCAATGAACGGCTCTGCCAAGGGCGTGCATTCTGGTGCACCAGTACTGGCAGAAGCTGGCATCGGGGGATGCTGATTTGCAGCAAGCCTGGAAGTCGGCACACTCGGAACAGTTTGCACAACTGAGCCCAAACTGATTTCTGACCAGATGGCGTGATGAGAGAGCACGGGACGTGAAGCGGGGGTTTCACCCGTCTGCAAGATCACTGCAGGGCCCTCCTCTGGGTGTGAGTTAGGCTCGAAAGGCGCCGATGCCAATGCAGAGCGTGCCGTTTCCCGCGGTGCACCCAACGGCGTGAACCAGCCTTGCATGTTTGCTGGGCCCCAGCTGTTTTCGACAAGGACTTGCAGCGTGGCTGACAAAACGGCCCCGCAAAATGCCTGCAGCAGGTCGTCCGAAAGGCAGAAGTTCTCAGGAGATGCAGCCAAACACGCCACCAGCACAGCAGTGAGTAGCAGTGATGCTGTCACGCAAAGCCTGGCGCGCCACCGCAAAGAATCCCGACCAGAATCAACAGGATGACGTCTATCTACAAGTATGGCTCCGCGGAGCGCCGGGCTGGGCGGGCGATTGCGCTGTAAACTGGTAACAGCTGAGGGGTGGTCGCTGGCGATCCCAAAGTCTGCAGCTGCTCTGCTCGCATGCCGCTCATACAGCGCGCTCGTTGCGACTGCCATGAAAGTAAAAACTACAGTAGATGATGCTAGTACCAGCGCGTGTGTACTTGCAAAGCGCCTGTGGGCATCGCAAGCTTCGGGGTTTCCTGCGGTCAACATCGTGACAATTATTGCTGCGGCAATGCTGAAAGCCAATGTGGTGAGGCATGTGCCCCTACAAAGCCAACCAAAGCGAGGATGCTTGATACAACAGATGTTGCTGCGCCATGGCTGTCTCATTCGACTCCCCGATTGGAAAATACGTCGCGGGCAAAAACCACCTTCGCCGAAGAACTAAAAAAATACTCCTCGCTTCTCGCTATGGAATGATTCACAAGACTGCTATTGACACGTAAATAAAATAACTGGTGAAAAATGTGGTGAAAGTTTCTGTGCTGTTTTGACGGCTGCCTGTCAGCAAGGGGTGACACAAGGCGTGAAGAGAGTTCGTGACGTTCCCCTTTCGTCCATTCTGGATCAGCTCAAATTACAGTGCACACTGTGGCAGCGACATAAATTGAGTGAACCACTATGATGCAGCTGGTAGCTACCCAAAGCTCCGCTTGTCAAGCTGGTGTGGCTCGGGCAACGAGCTTTCCACGTCGTACCAGGCCCCCTCAACACCCCTCAACACCCCTCATGAAGCAGCCGCAGCTATAAGTCACACCTGCCCTTCTGCTCTGCCTCAGGTGACACCAGGCTCGCATCCCCCGTTTGGTGGCGCGGTACGTCTTGCCCTTACTGGCGGTGGGTATAGGCACTGTATCGCTCAAGCAATGCGGTGCAGTCTGCCTCTCACAGTGCTACACCCCTGCCAGTGAAGACAACATAAACAACGGAGCCTTACAAGCGTAGTTGGGAGCGGCACTGGGGTGAACCTGGGTGCAAGCTGCGTGGAGGCTCAGGCACAGCGCTGGGCCTCCACGCAGCTCTGGAGGTACTACCACTGCACGGTGTGTGACAGCACATCCAGAGCTGCAATGCGTTGAGCTTGCTCCCAGCGCTGTTAACTTTCACACACGAGGAATGTGGCAAAGTATGGGACCCCCGTCTGAGCTTGTCAGCCGGGGGCCACCAGCAGGCCTCGTGTGGCCTCATGGAGCATGGGTGTGAAACCTTAGTCGTTGCCGCCCCGCCCCCCCGCAGAGGAAGCCATACTGTGGTGTCACTGCTGCCCTCCTGGCATGAGCAAGTGTGTCAACTTCCGCAAGAAAGAGGTCGCACCAGCCTGCTGCTGCCTGTGTACAAGAGCTCGCCATGCAGTGATGCGGCTGTGCCTGACCAATGGTGCCGCCTCAGCCAGCCCAAGCACGCAATGTACAGAAATTCACACTTTCCAAACAATACATTCAGTGGTTTTGCTTCTGCTGTGTCGTGCCGGTCACTTCACAAGGGCCATGACCTTGGCAACGAGGCCAACTTGCGAGGCGCTGAAGTACATGGTTGCAAAGAAAGCGAACACAAGTGCCAGGTCCAGCATGATAGCACCCACCAAACGCCCAGCAGGTCCGCCACTGCGGTATCCGTACGAGTAAATCTCTCGGCCAACAATGTACACGACACCTGTTTGCGCTGCAGTGATTGGAGCATACAGCCCCAGGAGCAAGATGAGGATGACAATGCTTGCAGCTTGCTCCACATAGTTTTGATGAGCACGCTGAGCGCAGTTGAATGCGTACCAATCCTTGTACTCCAGCAGGGCAGTGTAGCGGCCGGAACCCATGTCTGCAGCAAAAGGTTGTCAAGAAATTTCCAACAATGTTGCAAAAGGCATTTCCTGCAATGAACACGCACCAGGGTAGCCATCCTTCGAAATTTCACCTCCAAACGCTTTCTTGTGGTCATCAGCCAAGGCAGCATACTGCGCGGTAGCTCAGTGACAGCTGGCGTGGTGTCTTTTCGGTAATCTGTGGGACGCGTGTCCGATGGGCCTTACCTCCTTGGTTTTCTGGGCCGGACCGTCTTTACCAAACAATCGTTTGCGTGCGCTTCCGATAGGAATGCCACTTGTAATGATCTGCAAGGCGATTCCAGCCAGGCTCATTGCAACATAGCCGAATTCTTCAGTGAGGGCAGCAGCCATGATTCAAACTGAGAAATCCTTTCGACAGTATCTGAAACCAGTGCGCGGCAAGTTACTCAAAGGCTGACAAAGTGGATCTGTGTTCGTTTGTTCATAGAGACCGCCATAGCTTAATTGCTTCACAGCCGCCCCCCAATTCACTTGTTGGCAGCATCATGGGCCCCACACAGCGCAAGCTGCCGGAGTTGTTCCAAGGTTGGACTTGGTGGCCCAAAGGACTGCAAATGCGAGCCAACCCCAGCACTGAAGCCACTTTGGAGCAGACTGTGTCAGATTTTAGTGCAAGGGGGGGGGTCTTCATGCAGGTATGTACCAATCACACCCAACCCAACAGCTCACGCATACAGGTGGGCAGGTGGGTGGCAGACACTGCGGGACACATGTGGGAAAGGCAAACGCCCAAACAGAAGCTCATCAGTGCATTCAATGTGTCTGGTAACTGATGGGCTCCCAATTCATCTCAAACGGCCTTGCATGGGGGGTTGTCAGGTCGGTTACTGGTGCTCGAACCCCACCCACACAACTACCCACAGGGCACCCTGCCCAGTGCCATCAGAGTAGCCAGTTAAATGAACCAGGAAGCACCAGACTGGTTGGTGCAGGCTGGAGTTGCGGGTCGCTCTGATGCACGTGCACCCGGTGGTTGGGGGCCACGGGAGCACGCGGGAGGGGGGTGCATGCGTGCAGCTGCATCCCTGCCCACCCCCCTACCACTACCGTTCCGGGCCAAGATATGGAACACATATTATGAGTGCAAGGGTGTCCCAAGCTGGCCAGGTATGGTGTGGTCTGCATCAGATGAGGCCGTGCCGCCCACACACAGAACGCACACTGTGCGTGCGACAGGCATAAGCTTGCACTGAGGAGGAGACACAACGCGCCAGAGCATACACAATGAACATGCACAATATACTACCCTCAGCGTGTGCCTCAAGTCCCAGAGTTTAGGCTGTGAGGGTTGCTTTTGCAATGCCACATCCTTTTGATGATGACGCGTCTTGGAGTAGGGTCGTGGGGGGCATAGGCAGTTGAAGGTTACACGAAACAACAACTCAAGCCAAAGTGGACCAAATAGTGTTTCTTGCGTCTAAGTGTCCATCAGCACCCGTTTGCTTCAAGCCAGCCGATTTCCCCAGTCAATCAAGATGATGCGTGTTGCTTCTGCCGCTCTGCGCGTGGCCACTGCCACTGTGCGCCCCGCCACCGTGCGACCTTTCTTTGCTGAGTTTGCTGCACCCATGCGAGCAATGTGCTCCGTCACACAGGTGAGATCATTGTAGCGCTGCTGCATCTATGTAGCTCCTACGTTTCCAAGGGGGGCCGGCCAATTCCGCAGGTGAAGGCACACGTCATTCACCCTTATGCAGACCTTCCTGGAGAAGAACGAAGTCACCGAGCGCGTGCTGTCCGTGTTGAAGGGCTTTGACAAGGTCGACCCCGCCAAGCTCTCTGCCGAGTCTCATTTCCAGAACGACTTGGGCCTGGACAGTTTGGATGCCGTCGAAGTGTGCATGGCCCTGGAGGAGGAGTTTGTCATCCAGATCCCCGATGCTGAGGCAGACAAGATCTTCTCTGTCCCCGATGCCATTGAGTTCATCGCCACGCACCCCCAGGCCAAGTAAACCACTCAAAGCTGGGCAATAGTGACTGCTCGTCAAGGGCTGGTCGGCGCTGCTGTGAGCAGCACAGTCTCCCAGCACCCGCCTTTGAGCCCTGACGTTTAAGTTTGATCATCAATCCATACTTCACGCACATTCAACACTTCACCACCGTCCTGCTGGATATGAAGCAGGTACAAGGCCTTCAGCTTGATTTGCTCGTGTTTGACCAATTTCCGCAAGCATGAGACACGGGCCTTCAGTTCAGCGCGAAAAGTGTATTCAAGCCTGGAAGGCAGTGAGCACGTTTCGTTTGAGGGCAAATTTGGTTGCCTTTTTCACCGACACATTGCCACCAGTCAGCATCTTCTCGAGGCGGGCAATTTCAGTGTCCACGTATGCCTCCCCCTTCTTCAGCACTTTCTTCATGGCACGCTCATACACAGCCACCACATCGGCATCCACATGACTGCCTGCAACTGCAAGCTCCGAATCCAGAATGCTGGCACGCTCCTCTGCAGAAGCAGCCATGAAACGCTTGGCCAGTTCATCCAGGGAGTCCACGCGGCCGGCGGTGGGCAGCAGTCCGCCTGAGGGAGTTCTGCGAACCATAAAAGGTGAAATGCATGGAACAACAACCCATGGTTCAAGCAGCAGCGGTGCAAGGCGGTACACAACCTACCGTGCCGTCCCAGCGTGCTCGTTGATGAAGTTCACAAAGCTGTCCAGGTCCCGGCCAGCAGCGTAATCCACAGCCTCCTTGCCAGCTCCAGCAGGGAACCACTTCAGGGTGGGGTAGCCCTTCACTCCATATGCCTCTGTGGTTGCGCGGTTCTCCGTTGCGTCCACAGCCACAATGGCTACATTCTCGTCACCAGCAAATGCGTCTGCCAGCTTCTTGTACGTGGGGGCCAAGTTCTTGCAGTGTCCACACCAGGGGGCGTAAAACTCCACAAGTGCCGATTTGGTGGGATCCATCACGATGCTGTTGAAGGTTGCGTCGGTGAGGTGCTGCACATTGGTGGCCTCCTTGGGCAGAGTTTTCGCCAAGCCGGTGCGCTCATTGATGAATTGCACAATGCCCTCAGCATTGCGGGCACCAGAGTAGTCATCTGTAACAATTGAACAAGGTTTTAAGGTGGGGTGCAGTTCAAAAGCCCCTCTCACTTCGCTACGGGCCGCATGGAATGGGGAGACGAGTCGAAAGCCATTGCACAAGATACGTACCTGGGCTTGCCACATCAGAGCCAAACCACTTGATGGTGGGGAAGCCAGTGACACCAAACTTTGTTGCGAAAGCTCCATGAGCATCGGCATCCATCTTGGCAACAGTGACGCCATCCCTGCAGACGAGCGGAGTTTGAAATACAGCTGGCCCAGACTGGACACTGCATTGAAGGCGCAGACTGACTCACGATCGCTTGTACACACTGCCAACCTGTTCATACTCTGGCTCCAAGCTCTTGCAGTGTCCACACCACTGTATTCATTGACGTTGTAAAGCAAGGTGGCACGATCCCACATGCAGGCCGGGTCTTACAGGCGCATAGAATTCGACCAAAGCTGGGGTGCTGCCATCAACGATGTCATCGAAATTGTCTGGAGTTAACACATAAACACCATCCTGTAACGAAATGTGTCAATTCAAGGTATCAAGAGCTCCGAGTCAGTGTTTCCTCGTACCCCACGTGCAGCCTTTGCGACAACTGTCACTGCAGCTGCAGCGGCTAAAACCAGGGCAATTGTTCGAGCCATGGCAATTGGAGCAAGTCTCATGCTATGGGGATCAATTTCGGCAACAATTCAACAATTTGGGTGTTCATTTGCGTCAGCAGGGGCTGGGACAGTGAGGTGCCCCGCGCCATCTGCCATGACTCGGTTAGGAGCCCCCTCCTCCCCCCTCAATTCATTGCCAGGCCAGCAGCACGAAGGCCTGGCACTCTGCCCGAGTGCAAAACGTCTGTTCATGCCTCCTCAGCGCGCCATACAGCACTGTAGACGAACTCGCAGTCAAGCCGCCGGTGCGGGTAGTCTGCTTGTGGCTATATCGCACACCCTTTGCCATTGTCAGGGGGGGGTTCTGAACACTTCCAGCTGAGCCAAACCAATGCATCCCAGCTAGGTCAATATAACTGTTGCTACGGGTGCATCTAGCACATCTGCCTGACTTGCGTCAAGCTTCATCGGCTCCTCAGGCCCCATCTGCACCTGCAGCACAGGCAAGCTTGCCTGTGCCTTGGCTGCTTGTGGCGTGGCCGCTTCTCCTGCGGTTGGACCCAGCTCTGCTGCACCACTTGGGGGGAAAAGTGACCCCCCATTTCTCCCCACCCTGCCTGTGTGATCTACCCCCTGTCCAAACAGGCCAAAGAGGCCTCCGGTGTGGATGAAGAGCACTTTACCCCCCTTGAACACCCCTGCCTCGCCAGCACCCCTCCCGGCATGCAGCTTCATTTGCCGCAGCAGACCATGCACTGCTTTGTTGGTGTACACCGGGTCCAGCATGACCTGGGCGGCCGCCATCGCCTCCCGCATTGTCTGCATCTCATCGTCTGTGCTCTGGGCATACCCAAGCCCACTGCAGTCATGCACCACAAACAGGTCGCGTGCACTCGGAACAGAGCAGCCTGAAGCAACCATGTCAGGTAGTATGTGCTCATCCACATACTTGTAAAAGTATTCAGGGGAGTCGCATACTCCCAGGCCATGCACGCGTGCTGGACAGCCGGCGAGGTGCAGGCCAAGCGCCAAGCCGGCAAGTGTGCCCCCGCTGCCAGTAGCAACGGCAATATCAGTGTATGGAAATGGCTGAGATGCTGCGCCAGCGCCTGGCGAGCACTGCTGCATGATCTCCTCTGCGGCCTGCACGTAGCCGATGGCGCCCAGTGCATTAGAGCCTCCCACGGGAATGGGGTATGCGTTTCGCCCAGATGTAGCAAATTGCTGTACCATGCGTTTCATAACAGCTTGTGCATGCAGCCCCTGCCCTGTTTTATCGGCTGTCGACAGGGCCCCAGAGTCAATGAGCCGAATGCGCGCCCCTGCGCACCTGGACAGCAACAAGTTCCCAGCATACCCAGGGTCCTGACTTGCAGCATGGCTGCCATTGACTCGCTGCAATAGTACACACTGAAGGCCCAGCCTTGCACAAGCCACTGCAGTGGCTCTGCAGTGATTGCTTTGGATGCCTCCAGCCGTTACCACGATATTAGCTTCTTGCTGAAGCGCATCAGCAAGCAGAACTTCAAGTTTGCGGATCTTATTTCCGCTCATTTCCATCCCAGTGAGGTCATCACGCTTGATATCAAGCTCAAAGCCGTGCTTTTCTGTAGTTTTAGCAGCTGTGTGCAGATTCCAGAAACAATACAGACAGACGGGTGCATGCTGCGCTTATATAGACACCGTACCAGCTGTCGGGAGGCAGAAGCGTTGAATTGGCGTTGGTAAATTGGCCAAACTGATCGTTTGCGCGGGCCACTTGATTTTCCTGCGCAAGAGTCCGTGAGCAGGCTCGAATGGTTCGTTCAAAGCACGCATGACAACATACTCCGCCCATGCTGGTTGTGGGTGTGTACGAAGCTCCATGCCAAGCGAAGATTCCACTTGCCACAAAGCCTTCTCAAAAACTCTTGCATTAAACACCACGCAATGTCCAATTTTGACATCACACTTGGTTTCAGTTGCGATTGCCACCCGGTGCGGGGCAGCCAACACGCCGGAAGCAAATCATGATTCTACTCCCCTTCACAACACTAGTTTCAACGCAAGCCAGTTCTCAGCTAGCTGCCCGGACGAGTATTAATAATCATATAATTTCTGCATGGCACTCCTGTTGGCCACATTTTAACGATTCCATTTGGATTAGTTGTACACTGCTCAGCCGCGTTTCCCCTAGAAGTTCCGCACTACTCAAATCGACTATGAGCACTGGCCCTGCACGTCACCGCTCTCCAAGCAGAGCTTCAGTGGCATCTGAAGTCGATGTATCAACATCTGGTGCCGGCTTTACTTCCATCGATGAGCGTTACCACTTTGGGGCACAGCCTCTCGCTACGCGGCATCGATCGAGAACTGTACACGCTTGGCACGGGGAGCAGGCCCATTTCCAGGTGCTGATACCACTCCCAGACACTTACAGCAAACCCTTAACACTTAAAGTTGAAGTGTCCGATTTTTTTGAGCCTGACACATCAGACCCTGCTTTCAGTGCCTTGGAGTGCGTAAAACTTTTCGTGGTCAAGCCAGTCCGAGCTGACATGCAGGTGGTGTATGACCGGCTGGAGCCGCTGCCACTGGCCCCCCGACGCAGCAAAGATGGATCATATATTGATGCTTTATCAGCCGAAGTACCTCTCCCCGCAGATGGCCTGGTTCCCGGGAACTCTGACCCGTGGCTGCTGCCCGTGCCTTGGGTGCCGGGTCGAACTGGTCGGCGTGGGCGCCTTCGGGACAACACCACGAGTGACCGATTTGTGCTGCTGTGGGGATATGTGCATGCACCTACCCATGCACTATCACCCTCCACCTACAGCTTCCAGCGGGCGGCGTCTGAGGCATCAGCGGCCTCCGCCTCCCCAGCGGCAGGGCTGCTCCCCACCTACTCATGCACCCTCCGCCTTACATTTGAGAGCAGCGAGCCCATCGTATCGCCCCCCCCGGGCTCACTACAGAGCGGCGTAGGCGCCACTGCAACGCCCCCCGGATCAGTCATGTCCCTGCCGTTTCCTGGGTCCTCCCCAGCCCCCCCCCCAAGGGGGTCCGCTATTGCCGCGGCTCAGTCCCCTGCGCTGGCAACCTCAGCGCTAGCCTTGGACAGCACCGTGACTCCCACCTCCATGGCTGCAGCTGTTGCTACCCCTACTGCAACTGTTGCGCCAACATCCACTGCCCCCCCCATGTCAGCGCTGGCTGGTGTAGGGGGGGGTCAAATGGGGCTCCAAGGGCCAGGAAGCCATACACCCTTGCTGGGTCAAGCAGCTGCCACACAAGTGGTTGGCCCTGTCTACATCTCACTGGCAGCAGACGTGGTGGATTCAATCAGCACCTATCCGCAAGTGGTCGACACCACTGAACTCACGCTGCACCTGACTACGCCACTGCCGATCCCCGGGCCAGGGGAGACACCTCCGGCATATGGCGTGCTTCCTCCGCCCCTGCAGCACGACACCCAGCTGCACTTGTGGCAGAATCCTTTCGCCATCGCAGAGTACCACCGCGTGCCTCTGTGGTCGCCAGCACACTGGGCACTGTTGCGTCAAAACTACGCACTGCTGGCAGAATCAGGCGGCAGCAGCGTGACGGCCACTGTGATGCACGACCCGTGGGGCAGCCAAACCCACACACCGTACGCCAGTATGGTGAAGTGGGTACTGACCACTGACGACACTGGCGCCTCTGCGCTGACATTCGATTTCTCAGTGTTTGATGCCTGGGTGACACTGTGTCTTGACTTGGGCATGGGGCCTCTGATCAACTGCTACTCCATCCTGCCCTGGGCCCCAGACGGCGGCGGAAGCGAGGCCAAGGCGGCCATGCCCTCGCAGTACGCGCTGTACAACGCCACTGCCCAGCGGCTGCAGCGCATGTGGGCCCACCCCCTGCAGCCCACATACAAGGCCATGTGGACTGCCTTCTTGACTGCATTTCATGCCCACTTGCACCAGATGGGCTGGTTGGGCATCACGGCTGTCGGTGTTGACGAGCGCCCCCCAGAGGAAATGAGGGAGGCCATCGCCCTGGTGCGCAGCGTGGCACCAGGACTCCGCATTGCCTTGGCAGGGAACTACCACCAAGAGCTAGAGGACTGTGTGGACGACTGGTGTGTGTGGCTGCGCAACCCGCTGCCTACCCCAGCTGTGATGCCCCTGCGGAACTCAACAACCCCCCCCTCTGCCCAGCACGCACATGTGATCATCCAGGAGGAGGGCACAGCAAGCCCATCAAGGGGGGGTCACAGCCCCCTAGACAACCATGGTAGCCCCTTCGGCACCCCCACTGCTTCAGAGGGGCACGCGTTCTCAGGCCTGCGCAGCACAAGTGATGTCGCCGGTCGTGAGCGAGGCAGCAGCATTGCAGTTGAGCCCGAGCAGGGGGCTGGCGTGTACACCCCCTCACTGGCTAGGGGGGGCAGTGTGGATGACGCAGGGCCGCACGGCGAAGCAACTCGCAACACCCAGCGATTCGGCTGTCCATCCATGCACATCCCTGTTGCTATTCCTGAACCCAAGCGAGGCATTCCCAGGCGAATGGAGGCTGTAGCAGCCGCCCTGTGTGGCCGACGCACCACCACCTACTACACGTGCTGCGGCCCTGTGTCACCCAACACATTCACTGGTAGCCCGCCTGTGGAATCGGCGTGGCTGGGGCTGTATGGGGAAGCCAATGGGTACGATGGCTACCTGCGCTGGGCGTATGACTGCTGGGGGGCAGAGCCGACAGTGGACACCCGCTATCGCCCTCGTTTCTGGCGTGCAGGCGACTGCTATCTGGCGTACCCAAACGCCCAGCCAAGTGTTCGCCTGCAGCTGCTCCGCCACGGTCTGGTGATGGCCGAGAAGCAACGCATCACAGCGCATGCAATGCTGCAGGCGCTTGCCGACATGGGGGCCGCTCCCAGTGCTGCACAGCCCTTCAGCTATTCCGGGCTGTCGGCCTGTCTCCGGGGCGGCCAGGGGCCTTTTCCGCCGCCATCCCTGGGGCTGCTTACACAGCAGTCCAGCTCTCTGGATGTGTCACTTGTGCCTGAAGGCCAGTCTGCCCCCGAGGCCGCTATTGTAGGGGCGGCTATCCCTCTGCAGCCCCCCCCAGCTGCCGTGAAGGCCCCCCGTGTGGTCACCCCACAGCCCCCCCCCGCACCACAGGCTGTGTGGCGCTCTGTTGTGGAAAACCACGTGGAGCCACAGCTGGGGGGGCGCGGCACAGCGCTCATGCGAGCAGTCAACACTGCTGCATGCGCAGGGGAGCATAGGCCCGGGGGCTTCACGGTGTATGACTGCTTGCGTGATGCCAGCTTCAATGCCCTACATGGGGTGCTGGCTGCAAAGGAGGCCACGCCCCAGCTGTGGTTGGCTGTGGCGCTGGCGGTGCTGCGCGGGCGGCAGCGGGAGGACTTTGGCGCGTGGCCCCTCCCCTCCTGGCCCTCAGACACCCTGGCTGAGGACGAAACGGGGGTGTTTGCCAAGCTGCTGGAAAGCAAGCGTGTGCCTGACTGGACCGAGCACGATATGAAGCAGGTGCACGCGCAAGCGCAGAAGCATGCAGGCCTTGCTCCGTTCCTGAAGTGGGTGGCGCCACACCACTTGAAGCCGTCGGACCTGTTCGGCCCAGTGCTGCATCTCCCCCCAATCGCCACGCTGCACGACGCAGAGAAGTCTGTTTCTGTTGAAGTGGCTGAGGAAGAGGAGGTGGGCATGCAGTCCCCGTTTCTTCCCCGGGTGGCCCACCCTGCAGTCAGCAAAGCAGTGCACGCAGCGCGCACCTGGCAGCTGGTGGTGGACCTGATACTAGCAACACTGCTGGAGCAGGCCCGAAGCCAGTGAGGATGCAGATGAGTTGGCTCGCTGCTGTCGTTTTTGATGTATTTTTGTCGCGACGCTGGCATGACAGGCTAGGGTAGATCACGGGGGCTTCGGCTGCAGCAGCTCTTGCAGCACGCAGCCAAAATTGCCAAACTGCAAGCTTCTCAGCACATGTCGAACCCTCTCGCTGCTAATCTGTCGAGAATGTACCGTGGCGGCAGAATGGCAGATAACAGCGCCAACCGCCGCCAGCTTTTTTCTGGCGCTGCTGTAAGCTCTATCTGCCATCGACGTGGCACGCACTGAAGCAAACCATTCCATTTGCAGGCACCAAACCTTGGAAACTCCGACGCAAATAGGGCACATGAAACATCTGCACAAGTCCTCGAGGATGACAACAACGAAATGTGGGACCGGCTCCATTCCAAAGCAGAGATCCTCAAGGGAGTGCGTTTCGCAGTGAAACTCCGTTTGCTGAATATTCACTCCCTGATTGCTCTGCGCAGCACGTTTCTGGAACATTTTCAGAGCTGCAGCGACACAATCAAATGCTGTCAGGTGTTGTGCGTATGAGTAATGTGAAAGATGGCGCCCATGTGCAATACTTTTTGCGTACAGGCAAATTCAGCGACAAATGCTGGCGGCCTGCTTGGGACAACCATGGAGCAGCTGGATTCCATGATTCAAGCTGGCGGGGGCGGCAATGTTTGCATGCTGGTCGCGTTTATTGTGTTTGTTTTCATCATGCTTTACTTTTTTATTCTGCGCTGACAGGCAGCTCGTGCTCGCTCCACCAGCCCTGATTTGCTGCTAAGCTTCTGCGACGGTTCTGCACGGCCAGCCCATAGCTACCACCGTTTTGCCTGCAGATAGGGCGTTGCAGAAATTGTACATCTTCAGCCCCGCTGTTGTCAGTCCAGCCTTGCCGCCTGACGGCTGTGGCTGGGGCAGTATGAAGTTTGAATCGCGCTGGATTCGGCAGGGAGGACCCCTTGAGCCACTCAGTGCTGCACTGTCTGCGGTCACTTTGTCAGGCACACCGCCAACTCAGACTGAGGCTGTTCTCAATATATAAATCTTGATTGTATACGCACCACAGATTTTTGTGCCTATCAGAATCCCCTGAGTTGGTTGGCATGTTGAAAGTGGCGCACGAAAAGTCTGGAAGTTGAGGCCTGCTGGTCCCAGCAACACCCCTAGACAGCGAATCTATGCGAACGCCCCACTAGTGTAGTGATGGCTGACAAGACTATTGATTTTGAATTCAGTGTCGGTGCACCTGGGTCTGCCGATGAATTCAGAGTGAGCCATGTGGACAACTGCTTTGCAGACTCATCGTCACAGCATTTTTTATTTTTTTCAGGCGGTGGCAGAATCTGGCAATCTAGAGCGCCTGCACGAACTCATCCCACAAGTTTCTTTCATAGATTGTACCGATTCCGCTGGCCGCAGCGCGCTGCATGTGGCAGCTGGATCGGGCCAAGTAGCGGCTGCCTCGCTGCTCATCGGTGCTGGCGCCTCCGTCAACGGGCCGGTGGGCAGAGCAGGCCCACTTCACGCCGCTGCAGTGGCAGGCGACACAGCCATGATCAAGCTTCTTGTGGCAGCTGGTGCTGACGTGTCGCACTGCGATGCCCAGGGCGTATCTCCACTGCAGCTGGTGCGGCAAGGCGGCATGGCCCAGTGTGCAGCCGCAATGGTCAAAGAGCAGTGATGCATATTGCTCCACACTGGGCTTTATATAGCTGGGACAGCTTCTTTGCAAAATCACCCAAATCCCTCCATCACTATCCGTGTGCGTGTCTAGCCGGGCATGGAAAGGGCCTGTTTTGCAGGGGGGCTCTTGCTGGACACCCAGCATGCAGCACTCCACTATGCAGCATTCTAACCATGGAATGTGTCATACTGGTTGTACCCCACAGGCCAGAGCTGGGTTCTGCCCTTGCTCGGCTTTCGCAGGCCCAAATGGTGAGGGGGGGGGCAACAACAGCTTGGAGGACAACAAAAATAATGTATGGAATGCTTTGCACTTGTGGCTGGCTCTTCTCAATTTCTAGTGTCACTGCGCATGCTGCGCATCGCCAGCAAGCTGCTTTTTGTTGCGGGCATCGCACATGCAAATGCGGAAATCGTGAAAAGGCCACCGCAGCATTCCGCACTGCCTTGACTCTTTGCGAGCCAAAGATAGCTGCAGGAGAGCAGACATTTCAGTAAAAGCACTGAGTGCGCAAACACAAGCAGCAGTATGCCGGCTCCCGCAGCTCTGCCACCAGGCACAGAAGTTGCCCACTATCGGCTCGGCAAAGAGCTTGGGCGAGGAGGCTTTGCAATGGTATATGTAGCCATGGATCAACACACTGGCGGCTCGGTAGCTGTGAAGCACCTTGAAGTGACGAGCATGGACAAAAATGAACAAGAGTTCTTACAGGTATGATGCAGCATTGCAGCCTGGCTCTTGCTGGACTGCAGACGGAGCTTGCTTGCTTGAATTGGAATCAACTCCATTGCACGAATGCAGGCTGAAATCAAGCTCATGAAACGATTGAGGCACGACAATATTGTTGAATACTACGGAAGTGCAGTGAAGAACAATTCTCTGTTCATTTTCATGGAGTGAGTTTCAACTCTTCGTCGCCAGCCTCTGCTCGGGAAAATGCTTCTGCAGCTGAAAGAGCTGAGAAGCCAAACGTACACTTGCACTCTTTTGCTAGATACATTGAACGTGGAAGCATCCTTTCTGCCATCAAAGTATTTGGACCTCTGTCAGAGCAAGTTGCTGCCATGTACACTGTGCAGATCCTGCAAGGGCTGTCCTATCTCCACGCTCAAGGAGTGGTGCATCGAGACATCAAGGGTGCAAACAGCCTCATCACTAAGTCTGGGCTGATCAAGCTTGCAGATTTTGGACTCGCAGTGAATGCAAGTGACACTGATATGGATGTTGCCGGCACACCGTACTGGCTTGCGCCCGAGGTGGTTGAGATGAGCGGAGCTTCGTCAGCTTCAGACGTCTGGGCCGTTGGCTGCACAATCGTCGAAATGATCACAGGCAAGCCGCCCTACTATGGTTCGTACAACCATGAACGCACCCTGTGCACGTGTTCTGCATGTGTTCCGTGTTCGCAGACCTCGAGCCCATGTCAGCGCTATTCCACATCGTACAGGACGATGCCGTGCCCATCCCCTCCTTCGTGTCCCCAGAGCTGAAGGAGTTTTTGCAAGAATGCTTCAAGAAGGTGCCCACCTTCAGACGCTCAGCGGCTGGTCTGATGAGCCACGCCTGGATCGTGAATGCTGGGCTGGCTCTTGCAAACCAGCAGTCAGCCCGTAACCCCCCCCCTGCAGCTGCTGCCGCTCGCCCCGCCCAGCCAGTGGTTGCACCCCCCCCTGTTCCAGGTGGCGCACTGCGAACAAAAAGCACTCGTACCAGCACCCCTACCAGTGCTGCTGCCAGTGACAGCGATGACTGGGATGCTGATTTGCCGGCCAGCACATCTGGAGCTGCCGCTCCTGTGGCAGCCCAAACAAGCATACCCGCCTCAAAAATGCAGGACATGTCACAGTTTGCGGCCAGCATCAGGAACAAACGTCTGGTGGCAGCAGGGGGCGGGGGGCCTGCCCCTGGCACTGCTGTGACTACGGGAGATGTGGATGCTGTGCGGATGGCCACGGAGGCCCGGGCTGCCCAGCTGGCAATGGGCGTCATGTACATGGACAGCGGCACGGAAGAAGACAGCGACGAAGCTCTGGCAGCGCTTAAGGCCGGAGCGGCCGCCAAGCCGGTCGGGGGGGGGGGGTATGTAGATAAATCAGCACCCAGCAGCGGCAGCGGCTCAGGCGCTGTTCGCGGGCCCATCACCATCGGAATCGCGGAAATGCAGCAGTACGAAGAGCTCCAGGCTGCTGCACAAGCGCAAGCTTTAAAGGGACTGGTTTTGTCGCATAAACAGGCTGAGATTGC
>Ga0307982_1002139_pt1 | contig 16048 bp, 12 predicted proteins | sample OrgLakmetagen989_FD_201847 | JGI IMG/M metagenome (GOLD analysis project Ga0307982, IMG submission 201847) | Saline water microbial communities from Organic Lake, Antarctica - #989 | ecosystem: Environmental > Aquatic > Non-marine Saline and Alkaline > Saline | place: Antarctica: Organic Lake...
AATGTTCTGTAGAGTGTAATTGGTCGGTTTCGGAAGTCGGTCGTGTCGGTTGTCTCCATAGAGGGCAGCGTATGGAGTCGGAAGTACGGGGAAAAGATCCGGTAGTGGGGATAGACCCGTGCGGCTGATCAACCTGTGTAAATTATAATTACTCAATACAGTGAGTTACAACAGCAAACTGCGGTCCCATCCCTGCCTGGTGTAATCACTAATCGCCTTATACGCCATGGCACGATCGCGCCATAAAATATACAAGTATTCGTGTAGTTTTATTATACCGATACAGCATCCGCCTTACTCAATTCTTTGTACGATAACGCCTGCTGCCTGCCCGGTTTGACGAACACATACAAATCGCATTTGATACCGCGGGGAATTGGCTTCCCACCTTGAGGGAATTCGGGCAAGCTTCAGCCTCGTAATCATGGCTATTTTGCGATCTGGGCAGGCACGCTAGGATCTCCTTCTAGGTGTTGAGGGCGCTCTGCTGCTGCCGCGGCAGCTGCGACAGAGGGTGAAGCCGAAGCTGTTGTCGAATTGGCGCGACGTAAAGTGTGAGAATGGGCTTTCGCGTAGAGCACTGATCGCGGTCGGCACATGCGCAAGATGGCTTCGTTCACGCCTTCGGGGTTTTCAATGAACAGCTGGTGCCCTGATTGGGGCATCTGCCTCGCAAAACAAGACACGCGCACGCCAGGCAACGAGCAGAAAGAAATTAAGAGAAAAGTAGCAACATTTCATCGTGAAGGCGAGAAAGTATACTGTCCTCAGATTCGTGCCTCAAGCGAAGAGATTGAGTTTGAGAATTAAAAGAAACCCCACGAACTTGACATAAATGCTCAAGGAATTTCATTCGCACGAAGGGGCCGAGTGAAGTATCCACACAGACCTCCTGCACAAACTACTACTTCGTGTCATACCTGTTCCACAGACACAAAGCGCGGGTGGTTGCTGCTGCTGCTGCGGGCACTGGAACTTGCGCCAGTCGTTTGCTTCAACGCATCAATAGCGTTCGCCACACTGTGCGCTGCGCCAATGTCCATCCAATCGGTGCTCCCATACACGAACGCCAGCGGCAAGTCCGGTGGAAGACTGGGTATTCTCTGTGGCCCTAAGGCGGCAATCGCGAATGCCCCCGGCTGCAACAGCGCACTGATTGCTTGCTCTCCTGACGAAGGCCCCTGCCAATGCCGGTACCTATGTGCATCGTACACGAGCGCAGGAACATGAGAGGAAGAAAAATAATGCATAAGTAAATCAACCCGTAAAGGTAACACCTAAGAAGTAAAGATGAAGGAGAAAAAAAATAGAGAAAAAAAGGAAGAAAGGAATGAATGAAAGAAGGAACGAAAGAAGGTACTTTGCGAACAGTGAACGGCACAATGACGTAGTGGATTACGTAAATTAGTGGTAGTAGCGGTATAGACTGCTCACATGTATTCGGCGAACTCAGGCTTGTTGGGGACGTCGTCTCGAAACCGCCGAAAGACGTACCCGTCGATAAAGAAGCCTTTCCCCACCCATTCTCCTAGCGACCGCACCACCCCCTGAGGAGTGGCGCCGGCTTCCCAGACGGAGCCCACGGTGCTGAAGAGGGCTTTGCGGGCGCCCCACGGCATTTCGCTGAGCTTGGCCCGCAACCCCCCCTCGGGGCCCTCGGGCACGCCCGCGGGCGACATGAGCACCTACAGTAGGCACAGGGTTGACGGGAGACAGCGTGAAATATGGGGTCTAGTAGGAAGAGATTTGCAAATTAACGGCATTAGCATAGACTAGTGAATGCGACAAAGTTAATCAATACGATACCGGCACGAATACCCGCCTAAAACGATTTATTCACCGGTTTATTTACAGGTACTTAGTAGTAGCAACTACAACTACCGTGCGAAGAATTCTCACCAGGGATTCGAGGCGCTCGGGGTGTTGCTCAGCGTATCGCACGGCAAAAAAAGCCGACAAAGAATGGGCCACCAAATGCATGCGCTCAATGCCCATCTCTTGACGCCACTGAAATGCATTTCCGCGCGATGCAAAACAAAAGAAAATTCAACAAGAAGAAAGAAAAAAAGGAAGAGAAAAGGCAAAAACGAGAAGAAAAAAAATTGCACCCAAATAAGGATTCACAAGTGTGCCGTACAACAAATTTACACACGAAACAGTGAATCACACAACAAAAAGGTGAAATAAACGATTCCTTCGACCATCCATAGAGAAAGCAAAGACAAGAGTAACGTTTCATTTTTTCAGAACAAACTTCTTCGAGGGAGTCGGCAAAGAACGCTTCGGCAACGGCGGGATCTTGGCCGTTGGCGGGCCACGTAGGCCGCGTACTGAGCCCCACGCCCAACCAGTCGAGGGAGTAGACCTTCAAGAGATCAAACAAAACATAACGACAATTCAAGATCAAAGAAGCAGGAAAAACAATACATGTCACGAGTGAGACGTGAGATGAATTTCAAAAACACATAGGGCTACTTGCTAAGGCAACACATACTCTACAAAAAGTTTGGTGCATCCAGCAGAACACTGGACTGCCTCGCATGCAGCTCACCGGCCCACTGTGCGCCCTTGCTAAGCCCGGTAAGTTGCGCCACCACGAAGCTGCGCCTTGCCCAAAGCCATGCCAGAGCACAATCGGGCAGCTCCCCCCTTCACCCGGGGGATGAGCTGTGAAGCCAACGCTCGCGGCAGCACCAACGGAAGTCGCAAGAGTCTCACTCTTCACTGCTTTTTGGGCGACAATGGTGTGAATAGCGTGTGGGAGACCGGTCGTGTCACTAGCAGGGCTTTTTACGGGCACGTCGAGCAAGGAATATCTAGTCAAGCGAAAAGACAAACGAGTGAACCCACGCGAACACGAAAAAATGAGTAATTCAATTAATCGAACCAACACATTCCAGTATTCCAGCAATTTACAGCGTCTTCAATTGCATCAAATATGAAAACATAGACACAACAACTATTGTTATAGACGAGCAAGCTACACCACGTCAGTTACTCACGAGGCACCATCCCAAGCGACACTATCGAGTAACGCCGCCTCTGCAGCTAATGCTTCCTTCCGTACTTGCTCAACACTAGACCACAGCCACCCTGCCATCGCGCGCACAGGAGTGGCGACACGAGGAGCGGCAGTAGCAGCTAGGCGGAAAGTCTTCGTGCTGCCGGAATAGTTACCAAAGTTACCAGCACCAACCAACCACCGCACCAAGCACACCAGCACCTTGTTAGCTAGCTTGTTGTTTGTTCCAAGCTGGTTCCGCCGGATCGAATCTAAAATTCAAAGATACTGTACTGTATCCGCCCCAATCCGCCCTGTAACCTTTCAGGTCGCCGAGATTTCAGCCACCGCATTTCTGTTATAGTACACTCGCCGGCACACTGTGAGGTCAGTGCTCAAATTTGTCCTGCCGCAATGCATCAGGATCATCGGTGTCGTGAACATTTCGCCTTTTACACCCAGGCTGGCGTTATAAGCCCATTTGCGAGGAATATTTTTCACATGTTCAAAGCCTTCGTCAAATACTCGAGAAAAGACCCCCTGGGCTGCACTGCAACATAGAACATAATTGCTGATCACTACTTTTTCAAAAAAGTCAACCGCCGAGCCAGCAGGGTGCATGACGTCGAGAGCGATGGAGACGCCAGGATGGGATCAGAGCACTCCTAGCATGACTGAGCGGCACTCAAATCATGAAATTGACGCAGCTCAAGCAAATGGCGATGGATATCGCAAGCTTTCGATCAGTCAGTTGCTTCTGGAACCCACGCGAGCACCGCGCAGTCAGCCTTCGGGGTTATTGCAGCACCGGCCGCCTTCCAAAAAAGGTGGGTACAACCAGCAGTGATCAATGCTAATCAGAGCCATTGCATGAACTCTTTCATAAGTCTGATTCTACGGTATTGGGTGTCTCTTGATGTCAGGAAATCGCCTCGATGTTCAATCCGCTGCGTCCCGTGTGTTTGAGGACCCACTGTCAACTCGCGAGATGCCACCAGTTAAATCCCACGGTACACCCCCGCGGCGGGGCATCGAAAATGATACTATAGTCCATAAGATGCAAGGCAGTGGTACGACCAAGTCAGTCGCTAGAGTGCGGCCTCCGCTGCTGTCAGTGGACAACGGCGCCGCTCGACCGACTCACTCAGCGGCGTTTAACATCCACGCAGCAGCAGGAGCAGCAACGCACTTGTCAGCCAAGGCAGCTTACAAAGGCCAGTCATCTGGTAGCGTACAACAGCATCCCAGCGATAGATTTGACCCAGTGCAGCGCCTAGCTGCCCTGCTAGAGGCCAACCGAAAAGTACCGCGCAGCCCACTGGAGAGCCCTCAAGGCAAAGCAACCTCCCACCAAAAGAAGACTACTAGGGCTAACATCGCTGCTAGTGAAGAGATTGCTGCCAGGGCAGCACCCGCCGTCGGTCGAACGAGAACTCATCCAGCCGGATCCGCAGCTACACCAGCCTCTACAAGAGCACAATCAGAAGCTTATGGCGCAGCAGAAAGAGCCCCACTGCATAAATTGCCGAAAGATCCAGTGTTCCCTTCCTCACTGTCTAACATAGTGTCATCAGCGGCAGCGACGGCGGCAGCACCTGCAGCAGCTGCTTCGCCGCTCAAACCTGCCTCTGCGGCCGCTTTGGATCGGGTAGTAGACCATCTAAGAGTGGGAAGCATGCAAGAGACATCGAGTCAGCAGCAGCAGCAGCAGCTGCTGCAGCGCTCTCGCGGTGTTGGTAATTGCACTGACAGCAGTGTGCAAGCCTCGACTAAAGACGATGAGCTTAGAACTACAAAGGCAACGAAAACATCGGTGCGACAGCAGCTGCCATCGTCGCCACAGCCTCGGGCGAAGTCGTGCCCTCGTCCATTACCCGTCCCCGCGCCACCTCCGCCACCCATTTACGCTTCCTTAGCTGCTACGATTCACCGATTGCCTGCGCCGCCACGGCAACAGTCGCAGCAGCAGAAGCCTCGGCAAGGCCTGGAGAAAGGTGGAAGCAGAGGAGAACAACAAAGAGGAGGGCGGTCACGAATCACTACTGCGAAGCCTGGAGGGCAGCGTGATGATGCTTCTTCTACCGCTGGTGCGCAGCCAACCTCAGGCCGCCTGCCTCCTTGGATGCCTTCTAGTTGGGCTCCTTCGAACACCCCTTCTCCTTCTGCTGATGGCGGTGTTGCTGGGACAGAATTTGCTTCTACTTACCCTCCGCCACGGCATCGGACGGCCACCAGCACTGCTACCAATACCGCTGCCACTGCTGAGGGAAAGCCACGAGGGGTACGCAGCAGTGTCAACAGTGTGCGCAGTGCCAGTTGCGGTCGGCCAATCAGCGGCCTGCCTTTGAGGAGAAAGGCCGACGCGGGGGCCCCGGGCACGCCTAGCGCCCTCTTCGCAGAAGCCGATGTTGCCAATGAGCGATCAGCTCTCGAGGGCACCATCTATGGTAGTTTCTGGAGCAGCGGCGGAACTAGTAGTAGAGGCGCCCGAGGTGCCGAATGGGTGCGTCTTCGCGAAGGGCAGCTCGCTCAACAACAGCACAGGCAACTATCCGTGGAGGCACCCTCGTCCTCACTTCGGTCGCGATCTTTGGATCGAGATGCCCTCCAGCCTCGAACCCCTGCCTCGCCGCCACCGCTGGGGCCTTCTTCCTATGCCGTCTGGCTGCACTCCACGTCCCCCAAGCGAAGGGCTCCACGCCCACTGCCGGAGGCGTGCTGGCCGCCAAAGCCGATGCCGAAATATTCCTCCTCTCAAGGGGGTGAAAGTATGGGACAACACAATGGGGCCAGCAATGGCCGCAGCGGCAACGATGGCGGTAGCAACGGCGACAGCAGTAGTCGTCAGGAATATTCGTCACCAGAAAAAGGCACTGTAGCGCCGAAGGTGCCGGTGTCGCCAGCCTCTCTAGCCGCTGCACAAATCGCTGCTGCAGCAGCTCGATTAAAGCTCTTTGCAGATTCGACGAGAGCGGAACGCGGTGACGATAGACGAGAAGGTGGAGGTTTAGGAGGCGAAGGATCGTCCTCACCAAGAACGCCCGAGAGGCACCAGAATGGAGCAGGCTCTGGCAGTAGCTACCACCGCCGCTCTTCACCGCCTTTAACCCCTGAAGCAGCGGCAGCAATGAAGGCTGCATTGGCAGCTGCGCGTGCTCGCAAATTTCCGCCCTCGCCGCCGCCAGGTCCTGAGTGCTTGTGGTTACATGGACACTATCATTCTCGTTATTTTTTTCAAATTGTTGTTGGTTGAGTCTAAATTTCAATCCTTCATAGCATTCGGCTGCAAACTTCGTTGTGCAATTGTGCTTCTAATACGTTCTATTTTCTCATGACTTTCTCTTGTGTGACTTCATCTTTTTGACACACTGTTTCGAACATCTGAAGCTGCAAGTGAGCGCCGAGCTCCCTTAACACCCGAAGCGGCAGCAGCGGCCGCCGCAACTGTTGCTCGGGCTCGCTTACAGATGCACTCACAGACAACGTCACCACCGCCGCATTCTATGGGAGGAATTGGCAAACCCTATGTGCTCTCTCCAGACGCTTTTGCTCGACTGCTGGCTGCGAAGCTGCAAGGCGGCGCTGAAGAGAAAGGTAGAAACGGCGGTAGCGGTGGCGGTGGCGTTGCAAGTGCTAGTGCCAATACTGCTGGGGAAGTGTCCACGACTACAAATGACGGTGGCTGTAATCGGTTACCTGTTGAAGGTGGTGCCCCTGTAGGCACAGTAAGAGCAGCAGCAGCAGCAGCACGACTGGCGAAGACTCCTCGTGGTGCTCCTGCTGCTGCAGCTGCCTTGTCCGGTGATGGCAACCCTCTTTCTGTAGTACACTTACCACCACTTCCACCGCAGCCTCATTCTCGTCCTCGTCGGTCGCGGAGTGCGGATGCTGTCGTGTCCCCAGGCCGTGTCAACGACGCAGTGGCGGACCTTGACTTCACGACGATGCTGTCGAAGACGAAAGCTGCAGCGGCAGCGGCCTCACCGCCACCACAGCCCCAATTGGTAGCTCACGAGGACGGCAATGACGGCAACGGTAACGGCAATGGCAGCAGCGGTGGCAGCGGTGGCATGAGCGGCTGTGGCAATGGTGGCAGCAGCAAACGCGCCCTCGATTATGCCCTTTCTTCTTCTGTGTCCCCCACGAGGGGGCGACCTAAGGCCGTGTCAGCAGCGGTGTCGCACTTCGACCGCCGGGCTTCAACAAGAAGCCAACTTCTTCGCCCCAACGGTCGTGCCACGTCAATGGGGCGAGCATTGCCGGCGGTGAACCCGACTACTTCCACATGCTCTGCTGCTGCTGCTGCTTCTTCTTCGTCTGGGTCAGCGTCATTGTCGTCGCGTGCACCACCGCTCCTTTCAGACGAAGACAACAGAGCATTCATAGCGGAACATGCTCCTGCGAAAATGGATCCAGCTGATGGTGCCTGCGCTGACGCAGCGAACGTTGCAGCCGCCACCGCCGCTGCTGCTGCTCAGCCCCCTTCGCAGTATGATGTACAACGGTTGAATAATCGTCGAGCCAGCTCTGTAGACCGCCTCAGCAGCAGCACTAGGAGCACCATATTTGGAGGTCGTACCAATGGTGGCAACGTGAGTCGGAGCAACAGCAATGTCAGCGGCGATAGCAGCAAGAGCGACAACAAAAAGAGTGCACCTCCGGAACCAGCAGCCTCCTTGACACGATCAACCTTATGGGAGCGCTTGCCATCATCGAAGCTGGCAACTTTGCCGAAAGCCCCCAATGAAGTGGCCGCATGGCGAGCAGAGAGGCGGGCGCGGCGATCCCGCACCAAAGCACGGAACGCCACCATCTGGGCCCTGCTGGCTCAGGGGAACTTGCCTGCGGAGGCAGCACCAGAGTCACTCCCAGAAGCTACCTCCGCTACTAGCACTGCGCCTTCTGCAGCTGCTGCAACGTCTTTTGCTCCTGCTCCTGTTGCACCAGTTGATGAAGCGCTCGTAAACGAAGGGGTTCAATCTGCCGCAGTATCTGAAGTTGGGCCAACCACGGACGAAGTGCCTATAGCACCACCGCCACCACCACCGTCAACTATAGCAGTCTCTCCGATGATATCTACTGGTCCTTTACTGAGCTCATCAATATCGAAAGGTGCAGAAGCAACATTCTCCAGCGCGGCACCTGTTGCTGAAACACATGTGAATGAGATTGCACCCCCAGCTGTGTGTACAACCGCTGGTAGCATGCACGATGATAAAAGCATCTCCTCGGGTGATTCAGGGTCACAGTCTACGTCTGTCAATGTGGTGCCTAACAAGCGGTTTGGCGTGTCTCAACTCCGTGCCTGGCAACCCCCGCCTTCGCCCCCTCCTTCGCCGCCGCCTTTTCGTGCCCTTGCTGAGGTTCTCCACTCGATAGCCTCACCATTAGAAGAGGCAGTATTAGTAGCAGCCGAGAAAGTTGACGACACAGCGTTGTCTTCAACAACGCCTACCGCGCAGCCTGAAGCAGCACGACTTGTGGAATCAGAGGCTCGAGCGCATTTACCGAATCTTGGCCCTGATGGCAGCACCAGTAGCGGCAGAGAAGGCGTGAACACGAAGACGAGCGGCTTACTCTTGGAAGACGCTGCACCAGAAACTGCACCAGCAGCAGCAACCACTCCTCCAAGGCGATCCTCGTCGGTTGGGCGCGGCACTTTTCAGACCCCTCCGTCCCTTGGTTCCTCTTTGCGCAAACGGTTGCTTTTGGACAGCCCTGGCATGTCTAGGTCCGGCCTTGGTATGCACGACAACGACGACAATTTCCCACTCGACAACGACCACCGATGTAGCCAGGATGAGCTGTCAGTGTCTGAACGATATCGGCATTTAATGTCTCTTGAAGCTGGAGGAGTCGACGCATCCGCTGGAGACAACACCACTTCATATACCTCCAAAGCTAAGGTTGCTGCCAAGGATAAAGATACGGCTACGACATCTACTAGTAGAGCAACTGTGGCGACTGCAGGCTCAAAATCAACCACCGTAACGTCCACAAGAACAACACCAGCAGCCCTCAGCCTCCCGCAACCACCGAAACAAAGAGCAATCGCCACCGCAACAAATCGGAATGAAGCGGCTCGTATGTCGGTGATGCAGCAACTCAATCGCGCGCGCCGCGCCCGTGCTGACGCCTCGTCTGCATCAACTGCAACACGTAACAGTGCAGCAGGGAAGCATGCTACTGCTACCACCGCAGTGGGAAGCACTAAATCTGATCTGTACTCAGGTGATAGCGCTGCTAATACACCAGTTGGATTCAGTGAGCCTGCAGCTTGTGCTATGGCTATGACTGGTGCTCCATCGGCTATTTTGCCGTCTTGTTCTGCACGTGGAACTTCTCTTCTTAATGCGGAAGACAATACCAAAAGGGATCAGAACGAAGGAGAAGACGAAGAAGAAGACGCTCGAAAGGCCCAACTCACCGCAGAGACGTTGTTAGCAGTCGAAGCACTTGCAATTGAGCGTCAAAGAGCAGCCGAAGCAGCGGAGAATCAAGCAAAAGCTCAAGCAGCCGAAAAAGCAGCCGCTGCCCAACGAGCACAAGACCAGGCAGATGCGGTTGCGGCTGCGGCCGCAGCAGAAGCAGCAGCCGAGGCCAAGCAGCGGTGGCGCGACGAGACGGTTGCTGCGAAGCTAGCGAGAGAACAAGCAGCAGCCGCTCAAGCGGCAGTGGAAAAGACCACAGCTGCGAAAGCAGCCGCTGACGCCGCGTTTGCTGCGGGCAACGAAGCTGCGAGACAGGCTCAACGAGCGAAGCTTGCGGCATTTCAGGTGAGGATGAGTCGGAGAAAGACTGTATTGGGAGGTGGCGACTCCTTTTGTCCCTTGGCTTTGTTTTTGCCAGGCAGTGTAATTTTGTGCAGTTTTTCTTGGCTTCTCATATTCCTTTCGACTTTCTGTGTGTCTTGATTTTTTTGTGGCTGATTCACTTGCGTGCATCTGACTTGTGTGCATTACATTTGTAGGCTGGGAAAGCACTCGCAGCCAAGTTAGCAGCTGAAAGAGAGCAAAAATCGATTAGTGACAAAGTTAACGAAAGCTTCGAGTATCAAGAGTCACCTAAAAAGGAGAAAGAAGCAACTTATGCGGACTCTACTGCCGCAGCTGTTGTTACTTCTGAGGCAACAGACATCCACGAATCTCCCGAGGTGTCCTCAAAAGAATGTGACAACGACGAGAAAGTCTCGAGTGGTCATGTATCGCCTAGTAGGAGCAGTAGCAGCAGGAGTTGTAGTAACGACAGCCTTGAGACAAACTCGACAGGAGCCAAGAAGATGCTTCGTGACCTAGCAATTGATTCGCTACCATCTCACACTGAAACACCTGACGAAAAGGATGCACAATCATCGCCACCACCGCTACCATTATCAGCAAGTGCTGAAAAAGCCTCAACGGTTCCGTTATCTCAAACGAAACAGTCTGCAGAAGACACCGAGGATAGTACAAGGGCGCTTCATCATGACGTGCATGATTCAGCGACTCCACCTTCATCATCGCCGTTATCTTTATCTGAACCGTGGGAAGAAGGTTTGATAGCGCCAAACGACATGGCCGCGAATCTTGCTCAGCTCATTGAAGCTTCAGAAGGAAACGATACAGCGAACCCAGCCACTTGCACAGCCAATAGTGATACATCTGCGGAAGCGGCAGCATCGCCGTCAACACCTCTTGTGTCGTCGACAATGACTTGCGCTGCAGCAACAACATCCAAGGCTGCAAATGACGTGAATGCAACAACAGCTGCAGAAGTACTTCCCACTTCCTCCGCAGATTCGGTAACAGCAGCCAACAGAAGGAGCCTTGTTGGTCAGAAGTTGCCCAGTACCACTCCAGGAACATCTACCAATGCAGTAGCTGCCTTAACGCCGCGTCGCGCAGCCAAGCAGGCTCTGGACGAGCGAGCGCGCATCAAACAAAGCCTCTTGCAACCTTCTCGGGTGCTCCCCAGCCGTGCCCGCTCCACTGGCCGCCTCCTCATGGGACCACGATCACTACAGCCCCCTGTAGCCTCTTCCTCTAGTGCAAACACTGGTGCTAGCGGTGCTGGCGCTACTTCTGGCCTGCCCCCCGCTCGAGCAGCTGCCATCGCTGCGAACGGCTTCATCCTACCAACTCCTCCTTCTTTGCGACGATCGTCGAGTTGCTCTCCAGAACGCGGCGGTGGTCGAAGACTGTCACCGAGAGCGGCTGCGGCAGCACGTGCGTTAGGACTACCAGTGCACGGCACGGCAGTTCCATCCGGTCGGCCAATCAACAGGAAACGAGCAGCATCCACAGGCCGTGCTCTGAGTGGCAAGAAATTGCTGGCTGAAGAAGTCGCGCGTCTCGCGGTGAAGAAGGGTGAGCCAGAACAGCCACAGGAGGAAGTTCAATACAACCAAGAGCGACCACAGCAACACCAAGAACAATCGCAGCTTGAAAAGCAACAGCAGCCTGCGCCTGCTGACCTTGAGATGCGCATTTCTTCCTCATCAACTCAAGAGAGCAATACCGAAGAAAGATCCTCAAATTCGACCACCACTACCAACGCTAGTGCTTCTGTTGCTGCTGTTGATAATCTTGCTGCTGATAGCCATGCCATGCAACACAACCTAACTGATGAAAATCCGCACTCCGCAGCTGACGCAACTCAAAAGACAGCAAAAGAGCTCAAAGCAGCAGCCGCAGCGGATACCAAGCGACTAATGGACGCCGCTCGAGTGGCACGGGAGAAAAAGGAAGCCGCTAAGGCAGAGAAGCAGCGCTTAGAAGTGCAGAGGTTGAAGGAGGCTATCGCTGCGGCCCACGCGCAAGAGAAAGTCCAAAATGCCCAAGAGGTGGCGGCGAATCAAGAGGCAGCTTGCGGAGAAGCACCTTCTAGTAAGACGGCAGCCACGGATGGAGGAGGAGCAGCACCAAGTGAAGGAACAGCAACTGAAAATAATTTGTCACCACCTCATGAAGATGCATCGCTGTCGCACTCGTTGGACGATTTTGACCTGTAAGTACACGTGCTTGTTTAATCATCGCTATTCTTTTTCTTTATCATTCGTACGCGCCTAGGGTACTAATATGTATTTTCCTGGTATACTCCTTTATCATGCGGTGATTGCGCGTGTATTCTACTATCGTATGTTGTCTGTGTGCTTAGGTCAAGCATCGGTGAATTAGAAGACAGCGATTCAGAGTCTCGAGTTGGCAGTAACCTCACACACAAACAAAATAACGGGATCGTTGGGTCTCCTTCTCGCTTCTTTAACAACCTGGTAGATCCGCTCACAGCACCTTCTGCGGACGGTGGCAGAAATAGTGGTGGCGGCCTCTCGCCTGTTCGTAATTGTGGGAACGAATTAAGTGCTAATGATGCTGGTGCCAGTAGTAACGAATGGGCAACTTCTGATTTGGAATCCTCTTATGTAGCTCGAGTGCCAGGTTGTTTAACCACTATTCAAGAAGCATTGGAAGCTTCGTCATCGTCCGATGCTTCTGGTTCCCATGGAGTGTTAGAACCAAGCAATGATGTCGACTCCGGTGTGGTTGTCGCCACTACAGATGACGATGCAGGGAACAGCAGTGCGGTATCAGGTAGTGCAGCTATGGGTGGCGGAGCAACTACTGATGGCGCAGCCACAGATGGTGCAGTTGAAGGCTTTTCACAGGAAGGCGACTCCGATGAGACCTCGCAGGAATACCACATTGACGTTAGTAGCAGTGACAGCGGAGGCTCTGCGGAGAGCAGCGATGGGACGAGCAATGCAAACAGCCCGGAACCTGATGACGATGGCAACAGCGAGGATGCCTGTACTCCTGCATCTGGCTTGAGGGAAGCTGGAGCTGATGATGGCTCTTTGGAACAACACAAAAGTAGCAATATAGGCACAGACAGCAGTAGCAATCAAAGTGCATCAGCAGTGCATTCGCTCGGCGATGTTCTTGCCGCCATTTCGGTAATTCTCCCTTTATTTGTTTTCAACCGTTTTTCATATTGCTTATTCTGTTTTTTTTTTGCCCGCAGGGTATAGAGCTATTCAACTAATCTTCTTTGTACACACTTTTTGCAAGCAGTCGAATGACAATCCAGAGTCAGCGGCCCCAGAAGACGAATCGGCTGACCATGAAAATTCCAAGAGCCAAAGTGCGCAGTCTTCTACATCAATGTCGTCATCACTAGCGCCATCTCTAGCGCATCGTCGATCCTCTCCCTCGGTGTTATCCAGCAGCCGCCGAACGCCTTCATCATCTCCGAGGAGACGCGAGGCAACTTCGTCATCATCGTCGTCGTCAACCTCTGCACCTTCTTCATTGCGGCACCGATCATCCCCATCCGTGCTGTTATCGAACGGCCGACAAACGCCTTCACCATCTCCTTTGAGACGGTTGCCTCGGTCGCCTTACCGGACTGCTTCTCTTGAAGACGTCAGTGGGCACAGCAGCTTGCAATCACACCGCCACAGCACTTCTCTTCATGCATCTGCAGCGTCTTCTCCTCTAGCTTCATCGCACGAAGAAGAACACGAAGAAGAAAACGATGCACTAGGCTCGTCTAATCGGCCACCTTCTGCTGACGATGTCAAATCAGCATCTCGCGAAGATGTGCCTGGATCGTTGACTGAAACTCAAGTTGAGCCCTCCAAATGTATGGACGCTCAAAGCAACAACTTGATTGGGCAAATTCTCACGCCATCAAAGGTTCATATACTGTATTTTGTATTTTAATGAGCGTTCTTTCATTTGCTCAACTTTACGTGGACGCACCTTAATACATCCTTTCGCTTCATTTTGCGCTATCATATCAATTTTGCCCTTTCATGTTCTAAACCAATGTCCTTTGATATCAACTCACTGTATCGTTTCGAAGGTGGTCCCGGGCCGGTATTTAGATGCTTTAGGGCTCGTAGCTGCATGGCGAGCTAAACGTGGGAACAGTGAAAACGAGGAAGAAATGCACGGCGGTAACGCTGGTGCCACTGCCAGCAAGTATGGCATTAGCAACAGCAGCAGCAGCAGTGCCTCAAGCCACACAAGCCCGTCAGTGGAGTCGATTGAAGTGCCACGCCGAGCAGATAATCCCGAAACTTTGAAGAGTAATTACCGAGCCATGGATCTCTCGCTCGAGCCAGAGCCGCTGCCCTCGTCGAGGACAGGGCACCATAAGAATCCTTTAGTGACTTTGATAGAGGCTACAAGTGACGACCCTGCAACTTCACCTCGTATGTCGCACGAAGAGCACACTAATAACAACATCATTGGCCGTGAACATAGGAGCAGCAGCAGCCACAGCACCGCCAGAAGCAGCGAGAAGAGAGGCCACCGTCGCAGCCGTAGTCAAGGAAAGAGCGCTCATAGTGGTATCGATCAGGAGAACAACGAAAATAGCAGTGTCAGCAGCAACGGCAATAAGAGCATTGCCTCTGATCCACATGGCAGCCCAAGCAAGAGCATGAACGACACAGTCGGTAATAAGGGTCACAGCATTAGTAGTTCGAACGATAGCAACAGCCACAGTCGCTCCCTGAGTATCATGGACTACGACAGTGACGATCACCCTACTGCTCCTACTGCGGCTCTACTAGTTACTAGTGCTACACTTCCCTCGCAGCAACAGCAGCGGCGCCTGGTAGGTCGGCGCAGGCCTACGTCACCGTCTCTGCGCTTGCGCCCCCGCCCTGTATCTGCTGCTGCTGTTACGTCTTCGCCATCGTCAACTCCTTCGCCGAACCACACTAGGGCCAACGCATCCCACCGGTCCTCTACTTCGTCATCCTCGTCGCCGTCTGTGACCTCTCCATCGTCCACCTCAACCTCGTCGGCATCGGCTGCTGCGGCAACAAAAGCTGAAAAGGCAGCTGCCGCGGCATTAGCAGCCGCCACAGCCACGGAAATGCGTTTGTTTGAAGCCTCACGCAATGCCGAGGCCAATCTTGCAAACGCACGCGCCGAAGAACAGCGCATCGCCACCGAAGCTGAGCAGGCAAGCATCGTGGCACTTTCGTGACTACGATTGAGTTTGTGAACTGCTTTGATGTTTGCACCAACGACAGTCTTATTCTTGCGCCACATTTCATTTTGATGTCTTTTCCAATCAGGCGCAGCGCGAGGCGAAGGCAGCTCAAGAGAAAGTGCGCTTACAGACTGAAGTTAGGGAAATGGCGACGGCAGAGCGGGAGACTCGACTTTATGACGACGCCATGAACTTCATGTGCCCACAGGTATAACGTTCAATAAGATTGTCAGGGTTCTTATCACTTGTGAAATGAATGATACACTTCATTCAGCTGACTTCGTATTTGAAAAAAAATTGACCACCTGCATCGATTCTCTTTTTGGATCTTATTCGTCGTCTGTTAATTTCCTCAAAAGGACACTTCGGCGCCAGTTGGAGTGTCATCTTTATTGGAGGCATCATCAGAGTTGGGAAAAGAAGAAGACTCTTATAAGCAAGAAGCAGCGTCTCTGCCTTCTCCTCAGCGTTTGAGTGCTGCTTCTTCTAGCAACAATTCTGATGACGCCAGCAGAAGCAAAAATTCCTCGTCTTCTCTGATGTCAGTGGGTTCTGATATTGCCTCCGCAGCTGTCGTAGCCGCCGAGCTAGCTGTGTTAGAAGCCACTGCCGAAGCAACAGAGGCAGCTGCGGTTGCTAATGCATTGTCAAAGGAGCAAGAAGCGAGCGTAGAGTCGACGGAATCGCTGGCGTCAGTCGCGCAATTTGTGGAAGATGCTGCGTGGGCGGCAGCACGTGCGTCAGAGTGCGCAGCGGAGCGAGCAGCCGCTATTACTGCAGCAGCGGCCGCAGCAGCCGCAGCAGCAGCTGAAGCAACGGCAAACTCGCCTTTGCCCACGAGCACCTCCGGTGTCGAAGACAGCCACAACCTTAGCAGCCACAGCACGAATATAGGACCGCTGCGGTCGGAAGCTTCCCTAGAGTGGGAAGCGGCTGCGCGGCGCCTTGAGCTGATTGAAACTGAAGCGACACTGAAATTGCAAGGTGCATGCTTCAAATACATATCTTACTGTTATGTTTCTACTCTTGACCACATTCTTGATGCCCGTGGCATGGCCTAAA
>Ga0307982_1002140_pt1 | contig 16045 bp, 8 predicted proteins | sample OrgLakmetagen989_FD_201847 | JGI IMG/M metagenome (GOLD analysis project Ga0307982, IMG submission 201847) | Saline water microbial communities from Organic Lake, Antarctica - #989 | ecosystem: Environmental > Aquatic > Non-marine Saline and Alkaline > Saline | place: Antarctica: Organic Lake...
GTAAATCTATTTAGATCGGGCAAGTGTCAGTAGTTCTCAATTTAATTATTGGCAATTCGCAATTCGACCTGTTGCACGAAAAGCTTCGAAGTCTTCAGGTTTTACTCCCAAATCTTTCGCCAGTGCTTCGTCCGGCTCTTCCGCAAAGAAACTGAGGGCTTCAATGTCTATCTGTTCCTCAGCGCAGCGTGCTCGATATTTTCCCAGACGAAAGCGTTCAAGCACGTCCTTGACCTTTTCGTCTTCGAACTTGAGCAACAATGGGCTCAGAATCTTCAAAATGCGCATTCGGGGCCCTAACTTAATGCCCACTTTCTTCAGTCCGTCGTCGTGAGCAGACATGATTTGTTCCATGCTCGTCAAGCTCAATTCGACCAGCTGCAGGAGCATCTCGTCACTCACGCCGTTCTCGCGCAGCAGATTAATGATTGGGCCTGCTTCTGCCAGTGTCTTCGCTACCTCAGGCGTTACCTTCGAGGCCGATGATGTCGAACTTTCGACAGCTGCTGCGCACTCCTCATCACCTTGCGTCGATGTTTCACTGTCGGTGCTCTCGTCCACCTCGAAATTGATCTCAATCTCAAAGTTGTCTGCGTCTTCTAGCGCAGGCTCATGTTTTTGAATTTCTTGTTTAGGCTTTCGAAGCACTTCCTTGTCTTGGGCTTCTACTCGAGGCTCCTTTCCACGAGCTTCGTTTCCCATCGTTCGTCGAGCACTAGCTCCAATTGCCTTGTTTTCAGCTGCAAGAGCAGCGGTTGCATTGATTATGGGTCGAATGCATTTTTCACACATGGAGGTCCCTCTTTTTCGAGATGACTCTATTTGTTTCGAATGATATTTCGAGCCGCACGACGAGCAGGTCTCGACAGGCTTTGCGGTCCTCTTGAGAATGGTACCAATGCCGCCATCTTCGTGTTTAGACGTCATCTTCTTCTTCGTAGCTCCAGTAGTACTTGCTCGCTTCATGTTGTCTTGCTTAGCCGTTGCTGGCGTGGCAGCAATTGTAATGATTCGCTCTGTTTTTTCCTTACAACGACGGCACAGTCCGGCGCCTGCATCTCCTCCGTGCTCGTTCGCCGACCGTGGGCATGCATCGCCGTTTTGCTTCGTTCCAACGCAACGTCCTTCGTCAGCCTCCTCGCAAGGGCCATCCATAGCAAGGAGGTGCAACTTCCGGGGTGCTTTGCTTGCCTGCTCTGAAGCTGCCGCACCACTATCGTCTTGTTGAGGGGTCTTGTACGTCTCAATCGTCAGGAAGCAGCCGTCGCATGGGCAAGCCGCGACGAGGAGCTTCTTGGCGATGCTTTCGTCGTTCGCCCAATTCTTAGCCATCCTGAGGTACTTGTCGCTCATTTTGCCCTTCGTACTTGTGAGTGATCCCTTACGTCTCTCGGTTCCAGTGGCCTCGAGCATGTCTTGAAGGCCGAGCGCTTTGAGGGTACTGTTAGAAACCAGGTTGGGGCTCGCTCCACCGCCACCCAGCAGTCGACAGATGACGGGGAGGCGTTCCGTTTTCAAAAAGCTGTTCGCTTCACTCGCCGCGTGTTCTTCAGCACAAGCCACGTGCACCGTTGACTCGTGCGCGATCGGGACCATCCCGCATACGAGGGTTACCATGTCCTCTGGGCTCACGTGGGTATGGCAAAGCACGCAGGTTGCCCCGGCGGGCACACCAGGTGCACTACCCTTGTTGGAAGAATTCTTAGTAGACTTAGACATTCGAGCGGACCAGGTATTCGAAAATGGATGCCAGGCCAGCTCCTTGTGAAGTGGAGGTACAGTGTCGCTCGTTTTTCGGTCGAAGATGGTGTTCTGGTGGAGTGCGTGGAGCAAGTGTTGAGATTTAAAAAAGTAACTTCTATTGAGATATTGTTGAGAGTGTAATGTCGCGTGGAATGTTCGGGGAATGTTGTTCTGACGACTCCAACCTGGTGGGTAGTCCCCCATTTCCATATCTAGCCCCCCTCCCCGGGGGCGATGAGAGTACCGCCCTGGAGTGGTCCATTGGTGCTCTACATACGGGAATGGCCAAACCCCCTCTGGAGTGAGTGGGGAATTGACCTGCTTTTTTTTTGCGGCCAGACGGCAAAAACTCACCCACCCACCCCTTACGTCGCTTGGTGGTCTGATTGTTCGCCTCTTTGGTTTGCACGTACAATATGTAGATAAGTCACACGTGCTGCAGAAAATCCCTAATATACGTAGTAATCTATCACACAAACATTGATGGAAATCCCCAACGATTCGACGTAAAATTACGGGTTATTTGTATAGACATCTTTCGCAACAACACGCCATTCACGTCATACGCCATCTGCATGACGGATGGTGGTGTGCACAGTACACATGGGCAAGGTGCTCACTACATCGTTTCGCAATCTCGCGTAGCTGCCTCCACTACTGCTGTACGCACAGCAATATGCTAAATTTCCTTTAGTTTATGCAGCACTGCCCGGTGTTTGTGTCTTCCTCTAACTCGTTTGCCGACCGTGGGCACCTACAGGTAGTGCCATTGAGCTTTCTTGTAATGCATCGCCCTTTGTTAGCTCCACGAAAGGAGCCTCGGTAAGGAGATATGCGCCTTCCGAGGTGATACACTTGATTGCTCGAAGCTGCCGTTCAAACACTGCCATTATGAGGGGCGTGAGTGGCTCACTCGTTAGTCCATGGCCGCCTCCATGCGGACAAGTCGCGGGTAGTAGCTTTTTGTCTATGATTTCGTCATCTTTGCTTCAATCTCATAGTCCCTGAAGGGGGGGGGGGGCGGATTTAGGTCGGTGTCTCTTGTTGACGTTTGTACTTGGTCTACAGTGGTGAGCTGACGAAAGTTCGATTCTGGTGCCCTCCTTCCCCCCTCCCCCAAGGTGGGAAATTCGAACCCAAATGTGAAATCTCATGGGACCAACCTCCAACCTCGATACCTAACACCTCTGAGCTGCAAACAAACGTTTGTAAGGACCCCTTAAGGTATGTAGATAGATGAACCCCGAGCCATATTTCAAGTCCGGCCCGAAGAAAGCAGTTGACGTCTTGCGTATTAAGGTGGAACCCTCTTCTGCTTACTGCTATATCCAATCTCCTTCGGGGCTCAGAAAATCAGGTCTGTAAATATGTAAATATCCTTCGTATTGAAATTGGCTCTGAGGGGCCAGAATTAGAGGGTGGGCAGTCTGAAAGGGAAAGCAGCAGCACTTCAATGAATGGAAGATCTGATTAAATATACTTGCCCAAGCGGCGTTCATTCAATTTATCCTTCGATTCGCTACTGAGGTGTCATCAAGCCTCCTTTGAAGGCAGGCCATCATTTACTATAGTTCCCCTACGGAAATGGATTTTGTAATTAATTGGGTAGATCGCCGTCTTTTTCTGAACCCTTCCCGACTGGGCCTGCTCCACCGCCAGCTAATCATGGGCACATCATTGGGGGGGGGTGTTACTCTTGAGGTCGGTAGTGACTCTCCTGTTCGAAGTACTTCCACGCTTGCTGGCACTATGACATTGAAAAATATTTTAAGGATATTCCTGAGGGTTGAAACCTTTAATAGTTAAATGACTGGTTGTGAGTTGGTGATGGAGCTTGATTTAGCGAAGCCCATCCGGAATCTTCTCTGGCCGTGCCTCTGCAGAACTAAGTGGGCTCGCCATAAATGTCGGAGCATTGCCTCTTGGCCCCAGAAGAATATAATGCAATCAAGTTGCTATGCAGCGCGCATCTTTTAAAAAAGTATCACGCCATCAGCATTTGAAGAAAGGGCAAGGGTTTGGGCGCGCCTACTGTGGACCCGGCACCTAATTGCGGCTGAAACTGCGTGTAAATATTGTAGCCAGGACTGTTGCACGGATAAAGCGGTTCAATCTTATTCCTGACAGAGTAAACTTCTTGGAGCCTTGTACCAGGTCTCCAGGTATTCCTTTACTGCGTTGCGCCTTCTCGTGTGCACTGCCCCAGATATTCAGCGCGCAGCCTGTTCACTTAGGGTGATGTAACCCAAGCTCCAAATTAGTCTGCTGCGGTATCAGATGATGCCACGTGCAGATCAAATCATGTACATAAAAAATGCACGTTCCTTTTGACACACGTCCCGAAGGACCAGAATTAGAGGGCGAACAGGTAGAAATACAACGCAATGAGCTTCTACAAGAAGAAGAGCTTATCCCGCACACAAGCCCAAATTTTAGGTATTCATAATTCTGAAGGATCAAATAAACATTTAAGTGCCATTTATTCGAGGGTTTTTATACCGATTCCGTTGGGAGTACGTTGCGCCAAAGCGTCTCGCATCGGAGCGCCTTCGCCTTTTAAAGCGTATGCGTGCTCAAAATTTGAAACGGTACTGATAGTGCGCACGCGAACAACCTTACTCCTCACTCGTCTGTTCCTTCTGTCAAGTCGTCAAAGTCTGCAAAAGAAAGCCACAGCCAAAGACTGCAAAAGAAAGCCTTTCATATATATATTTAACAACTGAGGGGAACTGTACTTATGCACGACGTCGATTACAAAAATTCAAATGTTTTTGTGGAGAAAAAAACCGTCGCCTATGGGATTCGAACCCATGCGTACATTGTACAATGGCTTAGCAGGCCATCGCCTTAACCACTCGGCCAAAGCGACATATGAGGGAAGGAGGAATTTAAGTAATTAATTACAGTAATTAAGCATTTATTCAAATGATTGTTTCATTCGTTTCACATTCTTACTGAAGACACAGAAAGTGCTTATAAAAATTAGTAGGAGTAAAACATAGAAGAGCTGCCTAGCTAGCATGAGCTCTGAGTAGCACACCACATAACCAAAATTTAGCTTTCACGTAGAAAGATGGACTCGATCTCGAACTAATACAAACCCAAATGACACAGAAGCCAATGCAGCGGGCAGAAGTTTACACGCGTGCGTTGCGCGCGAGTCAAAATCGTAAAGAGGACAGTGTGTAGGGGGCAGGAAGCATAATACTTCCACCCCCCTCTAAAGTGGAAATTGTTCATGAAATTATTTTGAGATCAGACTTAAATCGTTTCTGCGTCTGATACTTGTACTTCAACCCGGGTTATGCTTCTTTTGAATATCACACTTGGTACCTGACGGAAACCTTTAAAGTTACTCTACGCTCTGCGATGATAAAATATACACAGGTGGTTACTGGGTTTCCGCCGGGATCCTTTACGTGCTTTGATCACCAGGCCAGAGATACATGGGCAACTTCATTGTTCGATCGCTCATACCATTTAGAAACTTCCAGTGCGCTGGGAGTCCGCTGTTGCTGTGTATCTATCCGCATGGCATAAATATACAACAACGGGGAGATCGCATTTGCGCTAAACATTAAACTTTTAGCGGCACGCAACAGGAACTCCGAGTCAGACTTACTTCCTATAGATTAGGCGATGGTGCATTGAAAATTTTCCAGACATCGCAGCCTGTTGCGGGCAAAAGGATAGTCACACTCAGAAGTTTTACTTTTGTTTTGCTATATATTACAGGAGCGTATCTTTGTATTTGGAGAGTGTTGAGTTTTATCCGGACTACAGAGACCGAAGTGGCTAGTGGCCGTGGAGTTGGTTGCGATCCACCTCCAAACACAAAAATAAAGTACGTAGTAGCTGTTTTATCCTCGTTGTCCTCTATTACAGAATAGAAGTACAGAATAGAAGTAGAGATGGGGGGTGGGATGGCTTTATTTCCAAATATTTGAACTACATCGCGAGTGCACTTCACCAACAATACGACAAAATTATCACAGGCCACAGCCACAGGAGAGGAAAGATATGGCATCGCGAAAGGAGTAATAACCGAGGTAGCATTGACTCTTGAATGCAAGCGAGTGCAGCTGAACTTAGCACAGGCCTTTCTACGAACAGGAGCGTTATGAGCCGATAAACAATCCTTTTCATGGGGCGCTCGAAGCCAGTCATGGCTCTGTAAGTGGCCATTCATATGGGGCGCTCCAAACCAGTAACATGGACTGTAGAATTAAGTTTGAGCGCCTACTCTGGTTGCTTCCGCAACTCCTTCTGTTGAAAGTATGTGATCGGTGACGTCTCATGTACAAATCGTAGGCTATTATTAGGCCAATTATTAGGCGGCCAATCAGTTCACAACTGTTGCGCTCCACTTCCCGTTGCAGCTGCATTGAGACGCGCATGAGCTCGCGACAAAAGCTGGTGTAGGCGCCACGCAGGAGTGCCTGGTGTAGATTCACCACAAGCACCAGAAACGGCTGACACTGCTACGCTCGGGCCACCACCACTAGAAGCAGCATTGCCTCCTGTGGAGGCCATGTTGCCTTTCCCAACGGATCTCTTGGCAGCAGTAGCTGCACCAGCAAGTGGGCTGTTGCGAATATGATTTGTTAGTGCTGCTAGTGCTGCTAGTGCTGCTGGCGCTGCCACCGTGGATGTTGTACATGTCATCGCCGCACTCGTCGCTGTCTCGTGATTTCGACTACCAAGCGCCGCGCTAGCAGGCCGTGAACGGCTTGCACTGTTGCTCCGTAGTGCATGTTTCGCACTAGCAGGGCGTTGAGTAGAAGATAAAGTTGCAGCCTGCCGTTGCTGCTCTTGGCGGTGGTTACTTGAGGAAGAACTGCTAGGCCGAGAAGAAGAAGAAGAAGAAGATGACGAACTTCGGCCGAAGCTACTGCTGGGCCGGCCATTCGATTGACTCCCTGATCGACTTCCCGGTCGACTGCCAGATAGGCTCCTAGGCCGGCTGCTAGTGCTGCTGAATGGCCTTCCAGGCGAAGAAAGCAACGGAAGTTTGATGTTCGCTGGAAGAAGAACGTCGTCAGGAGTGTTGTTCGCAGAAGTAGGAACGCTGACTGCAGTGGTAGCGACTGGAGCAGCAGCTGTCGTGGCTGCCGTTGTCACAGTAGGAGCATCAGTGGTTGAAACAGGAGCAGCTGGAACACTCACAAGAGCAGCAGACGACACCGCAGCAGTAGGAGCACCACCAGCGGCAGCAGTTGGAACGGTAGTTGACACCAAGCGCTCACTAGCAGCACTACCTTGCAGTTGCTGCTTACTACTAGTGGACGCAGTAGTATTCGCCAATGTCTCCAGCGCATCCAAGAAATGAGGCAAGGACATGTGCCGCCGCCCGCCGCTCATCGCGCCTTGAGACGACGACGACGACATGCTTTCTTCCAGAGCTCCCATACGTCTAGCTGCGAGCCAACTGCGCTTGGTGACCGCTAGAAACAAGGCGTCCAGAGCCGCTGACGACAGCTGAGCACTTTTATTCCCCACTCCACCACCTCCGCCGCGGCGTTGTTGTTGCTGTTGTTGGTCTAAGGAGGAAGGGCCCAGGCATCGCCGCCCGAACTGCTGAAAAGTGCTGCGCGTCAAGAACCATCGAGGTTCTTCCCCAGCGTCGAAGTCGTAAGGGGCACTGCTGCTACTTACTACGCCTCGTTCGAGGAAATGGCTGCTTGAAGCGGTGGCCCAATTGATCACGTGCTGCAGACCTTCGTTGAAGCCTGATAATCCCCCAGGTAGGCCGTGGTGCTGCGCGACCGCAGCGGTGGTGCCCAAATCACCGAGCCCTAAACCAGCTAGCCGGCTGCTGTGGCCACTGTTGCTCCCGCCGAATCCGCCAGTGCCGTCCAAAGCCGAATTCCCTCCCTGTACCAATTTGGGAGCCGTTGCGAAAGCTTCGAACATGTGCCGAGCCGCCATGAGGTAGTCGGCTACAAGCATCGCTTCCGCATCCCCGGGTGGCAGCGGCGTGGGCAGCGGTCGCGGCGGCGGCGGTTTTGCTACATGTACCGGTGCAGGTGGAGAAGCAGCACACGAAGGCTCTGGGCTTGGTGGCGTGACTGTAGTGGTGGTGTCACTGTCACTACATTTAGCGCCCAACTCTTGCTCGCTTATGCTGCTTCTCTCGTCGAGACCTTTGCCATCATCATTGTCATGGATCTGACTTTCGCCTTCTTTGCTTTCACCTCCGTTGCTGCTGCTGCTGCTGTTGAGGATAAAACCATTGTTGCTGCTCAACTTCTCGCCCTCTAAACTCTCTTCTCTCGCGCTTTCATGGAACAAGCGACGCGGTGATGATCTCGAAGGAGACTTTTTCGATCCTGTGCTGCTGTTGCTGCCCGTTGGTGACCCTTTTCTACTCGACGACTTGCCACAACGCTCCTCTTCTTCTATGGGAGATGGCGCCAGTGGAGGTAACGAGAACACCTCCGAAGAGTCGTTGGCAGTGCTAGCTGTGCTTGAAGTGGTGTTGAGGGGAGGGAATTCAGAAGCTTCTTTGTCACATGCATTGGCTGCCGACTTTGGCGACGGCAATTCAAGAGCGAACGGCTCTTTTCCTAGCGTTACCTCCGACCCAATCTTCTCCGTAGGTGCTGTGGTAGACTCTGATTCTGCAACGGGCGCAACCGCACGGGCAGAAGCATTAGTAACAGCCGAGGTCGCTGCTACTGCTGGTGCCGCTCCTGCTGGTGCCGCAAATTCCTTTTTCATCAGAGGCGGTGGCGGCGGCGGAGGAAGGTGCTGCTGGAGACCAAGCCAACGCCCTCCTGCGGCAACTTGCCAGTAGTTATCCACAGTGAGCGGCGGTGGTAAGTTGGCTCTTAAGTTGGCTGTTGAAACACCATCACTACCATTACTCTGCTCGACACCAGCACCAGTGCCTGGACCGGTAGTGCCACCACCACCGCTGCTGCTGCTAGTGTTCCTTGTGCTGGCTGCTACGCTATTACTCGTAGGTTGACCTTGCACCAACCCAGATGATGACGTCACCATTGCTCCATCCGAATGTGGCCTTGAGTCCCAAGTTTCTACCAGTTGAAGAGCACCGCTGACTGCTTTAGTCTTGACGAGCTCGTCCACTGCTGATCGATGACCCTGTAAATATATTATTCACGCGTTTGCATACACAACCACAACGACACATCAGCACATACTCAACAAAAAAAGAATTCCTAAACAAGTGGCCGCAGAGTGCAGCAAATCAAAAGTAACTTCTTCACATACAAAATCAGAAAAATGATTCCTTCCTTCGTTTGGTTGAACAGTGCCTCTTCTTTCGAGAGTGGCAAACCTTGTGGCCGATGCTCATCGCAGGGTTTGAATTCACTTCCAACAAACTGGCGCGCACTTTACAACTCTTCGCCTTCCCCTCTTTCTTCTTACTGTAGCCGCTGCTGCTGCTGCTACTACTAATGCTGCTGCTGACTTTCCTATCCCACATTTCATTATTGTTGCCACTGTTGTCTATGTTGTCGTCCTCGCTATCATGGTCGTCAAAGACAAGCATGACATCGAGCCCTAAAATTTGAAAACAGTTCGGCAACGTTTTGACACCACCAGCAGCACCTGCTTTGGCTCCACTTGCTGAAGGCGCTGCTGACGTGTCTTTACATGTGCTGTTTGCAGTGCCACCAGCGCCACCGCCAATTACGGCAGTTGGGGTCGTAGGCTCTGAGGGCAGGCTTGCTTCCTTATTAGCCTTGCCGTCAGTAGCAGCTGTAACAGTAAGGCTTATGGTCGCACCGTTGTTATCTGCAGTGGCTTTACTACTAGCTCTTGCTCGTTTGGGGGTGTCGTTATTGCTAGCTCGAAGGCGATTACTCGTTGCCGATTCTGTATGACTTCGAGGAGTGGCAGGGGTCGGTGCCTGGTCTTGTGCCGTGGCTAAAGCGTGCAACACTTTGGCTTGCTTGCGTCGGCGGTCTCTTTCGAAAGCATATGCGCGCCTACCGTTCAAGAGACCAGGGGTAACTACCATGAGGGTGTGAGCAGCCATACGGCCGAGTTCGTCCCACACCTTTTCAGAAAAGAATAGACGAGAGAAATAAAAGAGGACCACTTAGAGTTTTGAGTATGAGTGAGTTAGTTCGTGTTCAAGCAGAGAGAATTCGAACTCGAGAGAGAGCAAACTTCCACTAAGCAGACCACTAGTAAAAGGAGGAAGTGCTTGACAATAAATTCCACACCTCTCCCAAGTCGACTCCTTCTGCTTCCACAAGCTCATCCAACACTTCTGACATTGGCCTCTTGTGCTCGCCTTCAGAGTAAGCACCCGAATCCTGAGAAGGAAATAACAATATGGTGAAAATGAATTCACAGGGAGAGTAAGCATGAAACTTAAAAAACGTAGAAAGGAGAACGGCGCACATTTGCTCTATATTATCGTAACAGTCTTCACAACCTTCTCGAACTCATTTCTACACAGTAGTATTCATTCTCTCAACCTTCTCTTCACCTTGTTCAGAGAGTAGTTGGTGAGGTGCATGTATGACTGGTCGAGATTTGCTGCAGATGGCGCGACGTAGGGTACTGTCGCGAATCGGGCTAATCCTTCGCGACAGAGCCAGGCATCCGGCTTAAGAAGCAGTATCCGAGAAGAAGTAACACGCGGGTATAGAAAGAGTGTTAAAAGAAAACTCGGGAGAAGTGGCAGAGAAAGAAAGCGAAGTGAAGAATAAAAGTAAGTGAAATAAAGCATGCGAAGATTTTCAAAGGATATCGTTCGATGTGTTCTTCATCTACTAGTATGCGTTACAGTGTAGCTAATGCAGCACACGTTAAATAAAAAAAACCAAGATAGATTGGAAAGTGGAAAGTACTATAGAGCTTACTTGTTCCATTTCGTCGGAAGCGACGACCAGCATGTACAATCGGAGGTCAAACTAGCGCAACGTGAACATTGAGTAGGTGAATGATAAAAGACTCATTGATACGATGAAAGACAAAAAATAAAATGCCCATTAAAAACAGTCTTTTTTGGCGATGTTAGAACACAAAAGAAAGGAAAAGTCGGAAGCCCTTCAAACGGATTTTACCTTAAGACCGCGTAAAAGCAACGGGCGATCGAGGTACTCTTGGCAAATGTAACGCTCATCATCGTCGTCTTTTCGGCCGCTGCTGCACCGAGCCGCCGACCCAAACGAGTACTCCTTGATCGACGCTTCGTCCTAATATACAGCATGACGATATAAATTGAAAAGGTGCATACCAGTAGAGCAATGATCTACACCGTACAATCGTACCTGAACGAGATGGATTCCTTTGCCTTGCGATCCATGCGATGGTTTCACTATCAAAGTGCGTGTGGGCTCCTTCATTTTCTTCTTGACGTCTTTACTAGAAGCCCTCGAGGCTGCCCCAGTCCCAGCACTTGTTATGTTTGGAAGTGCAGCATTGTCTTTGGACTCAACTGCAGCGCTGGTGTCAGTAGCAGAAGCAGCTATACTACCAACCGCTGTCTCTGCTTCTGACATTGCTCCTGCCGGTGCTGCCTTTCCTGTGCCTGTTCCTGATGCTGCTGTTGTTGTGGCTAGTATTGTAGCATCAGTGCGCGTCAGCCAGGCAACAGCCGCCGCTTCGTCGCGAGGCAGCAAGAAAGTGCGCGGAAAGAAACTGAAAGCATCCGCGTGTTTAGAGGACAGGAGCCCGTAAATACGGTTCAACTCGCGGCCGAGGGGTGCCTTGGAGATCAGCTGTTGCATGGCAGGAAAATGGTTCACCCAACGGCGCCGCACCTAAAATCAGTGTCCGCAGTGGACACGTAAAACGAAAAACATTCATAAATACAAGAATTGCAAAGAGTTTGCACACAAGTGGGGGATGAATTATTTGGGGTGGGGGGGTTGAAGGCTGGCAAAAAGTTTGCACTGGAAAAGCTTGGGAGCGGTATTCAAAAGTAGCCCATGGAATTTCACATGAAGTATACATGTTGACTTGGAATGTTCCCTGGAATCCAAGATGATCCTTGCGTTCCTACTCATTCACACACTACAACTCAAATATGTAGTAAGCAACTACCTGTCCGTCCGCTTTGCGCTTTCGGCGTGGGCCGTAAGCGACTAAATTCGAAGACAGCAAATTATTGACATGGCTGTCCGCGAGCCACACAATATCCGCCTAATACACATACATATACGACAAACGGTCGTTGAAAGTTGCAAATCAAAAGATAGATGAAATCGCGCGTATTTTGATAACCCTTCCTAGTAAAACGCTGTTGTATAATGGAACCCTCTGTCAATCAACTTCGCCTTTCATCTACACCAAACAACAGCCAGCAAGGCACAAAATGGCCGAAGCATTCACGAACATAACATTGTTAAATTTCTACGAATAATACGATTTGAATCTGCTTTAAAGCATACCTGCGGTGCAGGCTTCACTTTCAAAGGTGGCGCAGGGTGCAAACTGACAGGCTTCTTTTCTTTGCCAACCGCAGCTGATGCTGTTGGAGCTCCTGCATCATTCGAGTTGTCTTTGTCACCGCTGCTTCCTGCCTGACTATCGTTATCGCTATCGTCGTCATCATTGTTGTCATCATTGTCGCCATCGTCATCTGTGGAGTTGTTGTCGCTGCCGCTGTTGTCGCTTGAGGCGTCATCATCTGAAGCGCTGCTTGATTCTCCATCCATGTCAAGATCATCATCGTCGTCATCATCGTCGCTTCCTGCATCAGCAACCCTGCGCTTTCTTCGTTTCTTTTTCTTAGTCTTTCTACTCTTCTTGCGGGCAGCTCGAGCCCTAAGAGAACCTCCAGCGTCATCGTCATCATCGTCGTCATCACCATCATCACCATCATCATTGTCATCATTATCGTCATCATCTTGGAGGGCAGTGCTTGATGGTAACTTCTTCACTTTTTTCTTCACTAGCTTCCACCCGCGCTTTTCGCTGCACTCACAAACCACTTGATAAGCGTTGCTCGCGCCGCGCACATCCACAACAAAACGCCTTGGCGCAACGACTGTGTTTTCAGCCGTCTCAGCAGCACCAATTTCAGTGGTGTGCTGCTCTTTGTGCACTAGAACCTCTACTTCGCTCTTTGATGATTCATTCCATCCCACTACCGGTGCGTCACTATCGCTATTCTTGTTGTCGCTACTGCTGCTGCTGCTATCGCTAGCTTCTACCTGGGGCATGGATCCATTCATCTCTCTTAACGCAGCAGCTTGTGCCTTGGCTCTAGCTCGTAAGAGCGCCGGCGGAACCGTGACGGGCCGCTCAGGAATGGCACTGCTGACCCAGTTGCGAACAGGGGATTCATCTACCAATGGAGGATACACTACTCCTGCCCAAGCAGGTGCGAGGCCACGTGGGTGAGGCAAATGCGCAAAGACTGCATAACGTGTGCGGGACGCGGTGGCCGCATCTGCCCGTGCTTTCAGTTGCAAGCTGCGCCAATGCTCGGCGATCTGCGCCGACGGCATGGTCGCAGCAATCTGCGCCCGACGGGAAGCCGCCGCCGTGAACGCTTGCTGGCGTTTCAGTTTTGCCTCCAAATCAGCAGCCTCTTGGCTAGGGCCGCGCGGGCGGAACATGGAGAAACTACGGCTGCTATCGAGCGCTGACTTTGAGCTCACCAGCGAAGAAGGAGGATGAGCGGTGGGCGATAAAGCAGCCATCACGTCACCACCACCACCACTACCTGAGGCCGTTGCGGGCACAGACGGCACCCATCGACTGGTTGTTGATTTTGACCAAATGCCAGCGGATCCACTGCTGAAATCGCTCCTGCGCCCAGGACTGCTCGGTAAAATAACAGCAGCAAGAGGTGGGCTGCTGCGAGCTGGTGAAGTGGCGCTGACAACTGGCGCACTATGTGTGCTTATTGAATAGGCGGCGGGGCCGGCATTATTCGTAACAGCATCTTTAACAGCATTGCTGTCACTCCTGATAGCTCCATTGATTTCAGGATTCGAATGAATATTTGCAGCTTCTTCACTTAACGTTTGCTGTGTAACAGAATCCACTGTATCACGCGTCTCGGTCGCAGTATCCGTGGCAGCATTCGTAAATCTATCAGGATCATTACCCATAGTAGGGTTTTCTATGACAGGGGGCGCAACATGACCTGCAGGAGATTGATCCAAAGCATCAGCTGTGCCATCATTTACAAGGTCATTCGAGACAGTAACGTTTGGACTGGCCTGGGCGCCGAGAATTGTAGCTACCGGCGAGGACACGGCAAGAAGAGCAGCAATCGACCGTTTCTCGAGCCAACTGCTTTCGCGAAAATTAAACCCACGACGGCTGTTGCTGTTGCTGTTGTTATTGCTGTTGCTACAGTAGCTCGTAAGTTTCAGAGCGGCTGAGAACCCCCCACACGCGAGCTCCGACAAGAGCGGGCCGCGCTTACGCGTAAACACTACGGTAAAACCTTCGCTTTCGCCTGTACCATTACCACCGACATCGTCGTCATAGTAGTTGCCCTCCAAGGAATCGCCCGCTGAATTTTGTCGTCTTTCTTCCGCTCTCGCAGCAGCTGCCTCGGCTGCTGCCACCACAGCAGCTTCCGCGGATGCACGGTCTGGAGTTGAGTGCCCGTCTACTGACACGACGCGAGAACGGCACGGAATGACGCCGTACAGTGATATGAGCTGCTTGTGGCAACACGCGTCCACCTGAGCCCACATCCACACACACCCATAGACATATAATCACACCGAATAGCATAAGAATAATTCAAGGTACCCGTGGCAGCGACAGAAAGAAAAAAAAAGAGAAAAAGAATATGAACCCAACATTTACCACGTTGCTTCCATCGTCGGCTAAGTGCAAGCCCCAGCTCGGCCCATCGAGTGCTTTGAACACGGCCACTTCTTCTGCGTCTTCCGCTGCGTAAGGGTTCAGCCGGCGCAACCTGCTACCGCTCAGGGCATAGTCTTCCTGCTCCCCACCGGGATCACCACCTTCCATAGCTCCAAGCTCTCTATAGTAATCATCGTCGGTGCCCCCTTCGTAGTAGCCGTCTCTAGCGCCATCTTCATGACTTGCAGCTTCTGCCGGCCAAGCGGCGTCCCATTCGTCGAGTCCCCCGTAGTATTCCTCGAACTGTTCTCGAGTGGCCACGGTTCCGTCATGAGGGTCAATGCGCCGCTCTAATTCGGTTACGCTGTCAAAATGGGCTTGCGCTACTGCTGCCGCCTCTTCTTCAACTACAGCTGCCGCTTCGGCTTCTACCATTTCAGCTACTACCTCAGCTATTGCTATTTCAGCTGCCTCAACTACTGCTGTTGCCGCTGCTGCTTCAGTTGCAGCCGTTGCCGCTTTGGCTGCAGCTTCGGCCGCTGCTTTCTTTTGTTTGCGGAGAGCACTATCAAGTTCTTGACTCACCGCAATTGAATTGCCTCCAATTTGTGGCAACGATATACCCACCAGCTTTTCAAGCGCTGCAAGCCTTTGGTGCTCAGACTGCCGATAAACGGGTTTTCGTGTTGAACCAGAAGCAGCAACGGCGGTACCTGTAGTCTTGGGAGGTGGTTTGCGCTGCTTTTGCTGTTTTGAGTGCGGCCGTTCTGGCGCAATAGCAGTGGCGCTGTCGTCATCTACTTGCATCGGTGGCAACGGCCAGAGGTGGCTTGGTGTGCTCTTCTGGGCCTTTACGGCAACAGGACTTGCATTGGCATTGTCCTTCGAACCATCGCTGTACGGCTCGCTAGCTTCCAGCGAAGGATTCCAAGGTTGGGAATTGGCATCATGCAAGGTTGACATTTTCCATTTGTCGGCCGCATGTTTGGTCCGAGAAGCACGCCTTCCCTGTTTCACTGAAGCAGCTTGCGCCGAAGCTGCTTGAGCGCCTCTTGCTGCTGCTTCCCCCTCCGCCCGGGTGCCCTGGCACTTTGAACACGCGTCGTGGTGACACTTTCGAAAGCAGCGGCGGCAAAACCAGGGCTGCGCGCCCAATTCAAGCTTGGTGCGGCAAACGCTGCAGTGCTCCACGCCGTCCCCGTTGTCCTTGGCGCAGCGCCAGCACTTCACCATGAGTGACTTTGAACGTTGAAACTCTGCAGATTACCGATGCTCGATCGGGCTATTTGCACGAGCTGACAAGAGTACCAGTTAACCTCATAGGCTAGCACTAAGCATCCTTGCGTCCTAGTCCAATTGTCTTACGTCGGTTTTGCATTTAACTATAAGAGATCGCTCAAAAATTATACTGAATGCTGCATCCTTTAGTCTGCTCGTGAAAGCGTGGGGCTAGGGAAGGCTTAAGTCCTCGATGCCCGTGATTTAGACTGATCATGTAATTAGTACGAATCGATCCTAGATAATTCGTCGATATTTCACGGTTCGC
>Ga0307982_1002144_pt1 | contig 16033 bp, 20 predicted proteins | sample OrgLakmetagen989_FD_201847 | JGI IMG/M metagenome (GOLD analysis project Ga0307982, IMG submission 201847) | Saline water microbial communities from Organic Lake, Antarctica - #989 | ecosystem: Environmental > Aquatic > Non-marine Saline and Alkaline > Saline | place: Antarctica: Organic Lake...
AGATTTAAGACGATCTATTTATAATTATGAAATGTCCAATTTTGTGGACTTGGTGTATAAAGGAAAAGATTAAAATACACAAGAATTTGGAATGTATTTGGTATCACTTTAGTATGGTTAGTTATGTTTCTCTTTCAATTTTTGTCTATTATGGAAAAATTGAATCATTTTATATAATTTTGCCATAACTAACTTAAATAAAATATCTGTATATAATACATAACAAGAAAATGATAAAAATGAGTACTGTAAACTTTTCCACGAAAACGATTGAAAATCTTGAAGTTAGTTACGATGATATGAAGGAAATCAAATTTGAGTTTCTTGAAATACATTGAGATTGAGTATTTTTAAGGATAATGATGAAGAAGTAATTGACGAAATTATTCAGGAAGAAATGGAGGACACACCAAACGACGAACTTGTAAAAGAAGAACCAAGCGAAGAAGTGATTGAAGAACAAGTAGTTGAAGAACCAATAAATAATAAATTGACCATTGACGATCTTAAGAAGATTATCTATGAAAGCTTTCCAAAGAAGATTACTGCTGAAACCTATTTCAGAACTATTAAGCAAGTATATGATAACTTTGACGAATAAGACATAAGAAAGAAAATGGCATCATTGAATTCATTGAGAAAAATATGACAAATATACAACCATCAAGAATAAATTATGTGGAGTATAGAAAGTTTATAATTTGTTGAAGCTTGAAAGCAACGTATTGAAAAGCAAAATTGACCATTACATGGTTTCATTAAGCATCCATGAAGATAAAAAGAAACAAGTAGCCGAACCGGCAGACAAAGTTTATGTGCCCAGTGGAGATCCGCGACTGCGCTTGCGCTTGCGACGTCCATTGCCGCTGCGGTAACGTAGGAACATGTACTCGCCAAACGCCGTCGGTGAAAGCCCGCAAGTTCAAATCAGGGGCAGCGCATCCGCTTTCCTTCGCCGCTTTCCAAGCTAAAGCATCTGACAGGGCGGAAACACAGTTCTACGCGACAGGCAGTCTCGCTCGGGGTTGGCACACAGCTGACGCATGGGTGCGGTGTTCAATTACCGTGGCATAACACATTCATGCACTCACCCAATGCGCGCCACCGTAGTGGTGCTGGTGATCGGTTCAAGGGCTCGCTGAAGGAGCAATCTTAAAGTTTTGGAGTGCGCATCACAAGCAGCGCCATAGTGAAGTCGGTGCCGAAAAAGCATTGATCGTTGTACGGGGTCAATGTGCGCACTGGAATCATTTCAGCCTTGAGCAGCGGAGCACGCCACGATCCCGAGTACACTCGCCGCCACCAAGCCTTGTGTGGCAATTCAGGCACGATAATCACAACTTCCGCGTTGTCTCGCTCGATTTTGTCCAAGATTCGATCGATCATGTGGAAGTTGGGCAAAATGTACGACATGCCGGTGCTCCAGTCTTGCGCCCTGGCGTCGACGGCCTCTGAGCTAGTAGAATCGAAGAGAAAGTTAAAGCAAGCAGCGATAGCGTTGTGCGCAGCCACAAAGCTGCCGACGTCCCAAGTACCGAAAGGTGCGACGCACATACGCCAGCCAATCGGCCGCGTTGTGCTACACAGAAGGCGGTGGTAGGATCGACGAGGACGAATAGTGCGCCGCTGATGCACTAACGCCCGGCAACTACCCAGAATGCCGGGCGTGGGCGTGGCAGCCTCCGCGGTGGATTCATTCAGCGCACTGCTGCAGCTCAGAGTATGCGGCAATATGCCATGGGTAATACAATTCACTGTGATTAATTGTGACTCACAGAATGGCGGGTCAAAGCTACTACCCGCAGAGGTGGCCCTGCGGCAGGCGACAGCGCTGACCATGGCAATAAAAAGCCTTTGCCGACGGCTTCTGAAGACTTCAGTGGCAGCGGCACCGCGCTTGCACAAGCTAGTGTCGGCGACTTTGCCGGCGATGGCGACAAAAGCATCGTCATCGGTGCCTGAAACTGGTGGTGGTGGCGGTGCCAGCGGGGATGATGCGTTCGATGCGGCATGCTACCCGCCGTCCCGCTGGTGCCGTACCTAGTTGTACAGCCTGAAGCCGTGAAATATTTAATTGTCAATAGCGATTTCGTCGACTAAATCTGGACCTGCGCAGCTAAAGTGACACATGCCGCGCCCTGCCGAGGTTGGCATCAAGAGCGCAAGCTTCAATAGTGGCTGACCCGACCAGCACCTAATCGACGGCTCATAGCAGGCTAGCAAGAAAGAGATCATAATGAAGGGAGGTCTCTTTTCACCCCTCAAAGCGAAGAAAAATTCAATGGGGCTGCTGTTCTGACATGAGCACATTGTTGGTCACTTCCATGTGGCAAACAATATTTTGTGCTTTCGCGATCGTGTTGGCTCCTGAATCGCAGTCCCCGAATATAATAGATCAACGTAGTTTGATGTTTTATGCGACCACGACCAGAAAGTGCCTACCAAGGATTTTTGTCCTTCCGTCCTTCCGTCACATCGCAGACACAAAAAACCCTTGCGTGCTTGTTCTGACACGTTGTCACGTCACTGACATCAACCATGTTCTGACACCTTGTCACGTCATTGAAATCAACTACGTTGATCGTGGCGTGGCGGCGCGCACGCCGCTGTAGTATACTCGTTGTGATATGCTGCTATTGGCTCTTCGTTCTTGTTTCTTCTGTTCTTCTGCTCGCGCTGGCAACTGCCACTGCTGTTGCACCTCGAGGGCACAGCTATTGGATGCAGGCTCCGCTGCTCCATCAGCTGTGCAGATTGATATCGCTTCGCACCTTACAACTTGCTGGCATAGTGCGCTTTGGCACACTCAGCAACAGAAGATCCAACTGATGAAAAAACGATTCAAGAAGCCGAACTAATTGTAATATATTTCAAGAATGAGTTGGGCATGATGGAAGATGTGATCTCTAAAGATGTACACATATGAAATAGATGGGATAAAACGGCACAAATATATGTCGTACTAAAAATATACCTGACTTATGGAATGCTACGTCCAAGTGATATTATGGATATGTAAATCACTGATACAGATGAAGGAAATGAAAAAAAGAATTATATAAATGTCGTGACAAAAAAGATTGTAAATGGCGCCCTTCCCCTGTATAGCTACTAACACCAGTCCTCCCCTCGGGGGAGGCGCGAAAAAGATTGTTATCCATAACCTCAAGAATGACAAAAAAAAGAACAAAAGTGATTGACAAAACTGATGATAAATTGAACGACATTTTATGTATAGAATTAAATAGCTATCTCATAACGAATCATAGCGGTGAGGTAGTTCATCCTTTTCACAGATATTTAAAAGTAGGTTCAATGATTACAATCCTTATGATCTGCGAAAATGTATTAGTAGTTTGGCAATCCATGAAGGTGACACAGAAAAGATCAACATGCTAGAACATAATCAAGGACATTCATTAAACACCATCCTGATAAAGTATAACACATACAATAAAGTAGAAGTTGTATAAGCTATTGTGTGATCTTTAAGTATTTCAATAATATATATTATTATATATATATTATTTTACAAGGAGAGTTTCGGGATTATTACTGCGGTGTGGAGGGTTGGAGGGTGGATAGTTGTTTTAAAGTTAGTTCATAAAATGGAAGAATTAAACAACTCTAATTAGTTTAAGAAATGAAGGGTTTACTACTATGGCAACTTGGATTAAACTATCCACACTATCCACACCTTACCTTCTCTCTTCATCTTCTTATCTATTATGATAAGGCAATAAAGAATAGTTTAACAAAAAGGTGTGGATAGTTGGGTGGATAGGTGGATAGTTGATGTTAGGTTATTCTGTTATTTGACAACCAATCATGAAATGTTTCTTAAGGAGTTTCACATCAAACTTTTTCTTATTACAGACTCGTCCTTTCGCTTTACTGATACCATTTAATTTCAAGTTAGTCAATCTTACACCAAACTTAATCAAGTTGATTTCATATTTGGTATTGGATCTTTGTAGATAACACTTGAACATGTCAAATAATTCATTTGAATCGTAGGTGAGTTCATGTACATCGGCAGGAGTATCTTGTATCATGTCTCTAACGAATGCTTCAAAAGGTGTAATGGATAGCTCGCACAAAATAGTTTGGTTGTCGTAGTCCACCTAGACGATAACTATAGTTATCGTCTAGGTGGACTACGACATTGGTATTCAGTCATGGGAATAGGGATGCTATTGAATTTTTCTGAAGTTTTAAGATATTCATAAAATCACTTTATAAAATTAACATCTTCAAAACATTTATTCAATTCATTAAAGTACTGATAGTTACCTTTTAATTCAGTGGAAGCACTTACCATCATTTTCCGAGATGCTATCTTTTCCTTTCGTGTTAATCTGTATCATTGGGTCTGTAACAAGTCCTTTTACTCTGTGTTCTGTTTCCATAGATTGCTTTTTAGACAATGCATTTAGATAAACAAAGAAAGAACTTTCCATCAATCCATTAAATTGACCCCACACATCACGTTCAGGGGAAGTGGTTTCCAAGTATTTTTTATTACCCATCATGAATTCAATTATTTTAAACAACATACCCTTACCACAACCTTCTGCACCTTGAAATAAAATCATTATGGTTTTGTCCGCAGGGTACTGTATCATTTGTCCTAACCATTTAATAAAATAGTCATAGGTTTTCTCTTCATGGTCACACAAAATCTTGATATGGTTCAAGAATATGGAGATGTCTTTTTGTTCGTATTGATCTATCATTTCCATCGCAAATGGAACCCATAAATTATACATATTATCAGGACATTTCAATGGTGGTGGGTATGTATCTATATCTACGTAGGATTTAACCTTAGGATCTGTTGTCCATGCTTGAATAAAGGAGTTTTGTTTAACGTTTCCTTCCTTGTCTAATTCTTTGAAATGTAAATGTTCGCAACTATCTACTAAATTACATTTCTTCATAAAAATAGGGTTTCCATTATGTTCCTTTATATAGAAGGATTTATTGATTATTTTAAAATGAGTCTTTTCAAATTCCTCGTTCATGTAGTCGTAAGTTTCATGTTCATCGATTTCCTCAACAACTTCTAAATTTTCTAAATAGTCGTAGGTAATAGCGGTGCTATGTGGTTTCATAGTCAAAGTCATATTTAATGTTTCAAATGTGTTATTGAGATGGTCTTGTACTTCTTGTACGAAGGAAGGATCATTATAATAATCTCCATACACAAGTAATCCATCAAAAGCATATTCTGCTCTTTCTAAATTACGACTATGAAGGAACTCAGCAATAGTTTGGAGAAATTTATTTTCATAAATACATAGAACACGATTTACAAATGACCCTTCTACGTTATTTGGTTTATATATCATTGCTTGTTGTAATACGAAATCTTCTTGTGATTTAAATAGACCAAGGATCGTCATCATTTAATCACGTAGATTTTTCAGAATGTTTTCACAGTCGTTGTTGATTCTTGTAGGTTTTTCTGAATTCAACATTTTCAAAATTTCAAACTTCGGGTCTGCTATGCCAACCATTTTCAATTTTGATATAATTCCGTCACGGTTACTTACGTATTATGTCAAATTAGGGCAACTAATATCTCGTGTTCTACAAATCCATTCCAAGATATGAGGGTGTGCGTTCTTCATATCTATATCTGTGGTCGTCCCACCAAACAAGAAACCACGAATGCTTGAAGGCAAGTTTTGAATAGATCTCACACCGTACAACCTCCCATTTTTAGAACTCTCGCTACATTTATACACCTTTTTCATTTCACCATTACATTTGACATGGTCTTTAAGATATGATTTAATTTGATTAAAGTGATCTTTGATTTCATTTTTTTGTATTTTTTTGTGTTACAAGTTTGATGTAATCATCAACCGTCATCTTATTCAAAAGTGTCAATCGGTCAAGTGGGATTTTTCAATTAGTTCTGCCATCTTATATATATACTGTAAGATTATTCCTAATCAATTTTCCGCAAAATACATATTGTTAGTTTCATAAGAAACTCCTAAAGATTCTTATAAAAATAAGGTTGTGTCAATTTTCATACAGAACTTCTTATTGAGTACTTTATATTTTTCTCTGTTGAGTGCCCTCCAACGTTTTTGATATTCATAATTTTTAGGATGTGTCCTAACTTTATTACTTAATATATCTTACACAGAAAATTTTAAATCAATTTTGTGATATAATGACTTAAAATAAATATTCAGTCCATAATTAAAATATTCTTATATATTACATGGCACCACCATTAACGAAGGAACCTCTACAAATATTAAATAAAGAATTCTATAAGAATCTTAACTTCTTTGGAAGAGACCGATTATTCAACATTTTAAGAACAAAATATGGAGACGAATCACCAAGCAGACGTCAAGTCGCAGAATGGTTATCCCACCAAGAGATAAACCAATTGTACGCACCAAGTAAAGGAAAACCAAAAACGTTTAAGAGTAGCATGACAACACCGAATAAAATTTTAGCTATGGATTTGGTAAATATGGAAAAGTTTGAAGTGAGGATTCAAATACTTATTCAATGCGATAGACATGTTGTCACGATTTATTTATAGCGTCGCTCTCAAGAATAAAGAAAAGGGTGAAGTATTAAAGGGTTTCAAGAAGATATACAATAAATCCAGAAAAAAAGCGGTAAGGAGTGATAATGGGTCTGAGTTCATCAATGAACCATTCAAAGATTATTTAGAAAAAATTGGTATCAAACAGATACTAGGAGAAGCAGGAAAACCACAGTGCAATGGAATGATTGAAAGAGCGAATGCGACGATAAAAGAACTTACTGAAAAAGCATTGGAGTTGAACAAAAAAATGATTGGGTTAAACATTTAGATAAATTGATAGAAAATATCAATAGGTCACAACACCGAATCACAGGATTTACACCAAATGCAATTCAAACTGCCTTTAAGAATGATGCCAATGAGATTTCAGACTCTGCTCGTGGAAAAGAATTGAAGATAAAGAAAGCAAACATATCTAAAGAAGTATTTGAAAAATGAGATCTAGTACGAAGACATCATCCGAGTGAAAAGACACGACAAGTATGGAGCAACGAAGTGTATGAAATTGAACGAGTTTACAAACCAAAGAAATCCTATACTGTCTACGAGCACAAACATGAAGGTTTACCGGATAGATTCAAAGAAGAAGAGTTGTTGAAAATAGTTGGAGATCCGCAAAATAAAATTGTAAAGCCTACCACGTTTACCGTAAGTAAATTGATAAAACCAGTCATCAAAGATAACGAAGATTATTATGAAGTTCTGTGGAAAGGATATCGTGAACATACTTTAGAACCGAGAGAAAATTTATTAGAAGATTTTCCAAAGATGGTGAATCAATACGAGAAAAAGAATAAGATTAAATTCTATGATAGCAAGAATAAGAAAACGAATAAAATAACGAGAAGAGTATATATTGGGAAAAAAGAAGATGACGAATGATGGTAGTAGAATAATTTATCATAATTAAAATATCGTATTTTACAACGATGGTTATAAAAGAGAATCATATTACTGAAGTGTGGAGGGTTGGAGGGTGGATAGTTGATTTAAAGTTAGTTCATAATATGGGGAAAATAATTACTCTAATTAGGTTAAGGAGTTAAGGATTTTCTACTATGGCAACTTGGAGTTAACTATCCACACTATCCACACTATACTTAACTTTTTCACCTTCTTACCTATTTAGATAAGGAAATAAATAAAAGTATAACAAAAAGGTGTGGATAGTTGTGTGGATAGGTGGATAGTTGATGTCTGGATGTTCTGCTATCTGCCATGAAAACTCTTGTTGAAAATGAAAACCAAAAAGAAAAACAATATGAAAGCAAATCAGCAGTCATGTTATTGAACCAAAAGTTAGAAAGTGAAAATGTTGGTGAAAACAAAAGTGCCCAGGCAAAATTCAAACAGACTTGAGATCAATTGACACGATCGATGGAAAGAGAATTAAAAAACATTAGAATACTTATTTGGTGTTGGTTACGAATGAAGTGTGAGAGCATTAATGGTCAGCAGATCAGCAGAAGAATTTGCCGACAAGAGAGCGGACTTTCAATGCTGGTTATGGTTGGTTATGGATAGTTATGCTAGGGAGTGAATGTATTCTGTAGTTTCCTTACCATGTATGCTCTGCTCTGCTCTAATGTGGTAGTCCACCTGAGCGACCATCCTTTCTATTGAATGGAATTTCGTTCGTGGTTCGTGGTTCGTGGTGGTGGTGGTCGTCGTCGTTTTTTATGTACCTACAGTCAATTGCCTACAGTACTGTAGTACAGATTTGTTGTACATGTGCAGATGTGCAGTAAACAAAACACCAGGCGGACCACGGGCACAAGAAGGGACACGCACCACGGGCAAAACAAGGGCACTCACCCACGGGCATCTCAAGGCCGTGCACTGAGGTGCTAAGAACACGCACCTACGCCTCCGCAGCAAACACATTACTCCGAATCCGCGCATCGCGCGGGCACCTGAACTTGTAACAGCTCATGTGGACTACCACAACGAATACAAACTCCACGAAACGACAAACGACGAATATGTCCACGGAGGAACATACAAAAAATGTCCACGGAGGAACGGGAAACAATTAACTACAATCGACATCCCATTCCCGTACCTAGATTCGCCAGCCCCGCTGGCCACCGCAGCTTCTTGCCACTCGGATGTCTTTTTTCAGGCATCAGGCTTCCTAAGGGTACAAGACAAAGGGCACAAGACACTATACACGTCAATAGAATGCGTCAACGTCTTAAACTACAGCTACAGTAATCTCTCTAATCTCGCTTCTAAAGCTACAGAATTTCCCTTCTAAAATAACAGCGAGTACCAAGAGAAACGCTAGAAACGAGAACCAAGAGAAATGAATGCGCAGCGAGTACCAAGAGAAATGAATGCGCAGCGAGTACCAAGAGAAATGAATGCGCCTGATTAGCTTCTTACCGGTAGGTTTAGTTTGCGCTGCTTTGAGTTCCTGTCCCGTCAAAGCCTCTTTTGGCTCAGGGGCAGAACAATAGGCGCCTTGCGCACTGAAAGGCACACTTTGACCTCTGCCGAGTGGACCACGTGTTCCGCATGTCACGAGCTTCTTTGCTCGCGCGCCTTCCTCTTTATTGTTCTGCGGAATCATTCCGCACTTGCTTTGTTTGCGCAACGCACGCGCATTCCCTCTTCTGCCCGCAGCATTGGCTTCTGTGCCATTTGGGTTTGTATTAGTTCGAGTTCGAGTTCGAGTTCGAGTTCGATTTTCTTCTCTATCTGCTAGCCTTAGTCTTCGGCGCATGTCTCAAAAACTACATTACAAACTCCACGGACTCCACGGAACGACAAACGACTGAAAATTTCCACGGAGGAACGGAGAAACGGGCAATTAAATCTTGTAGAGTCCTCCTACGGGACTAAAGCCCCTAGCTAGAGGAGATAAAATCAACGTAAACCAGCGAATTATGTTTCCTCATTTTTACCTGCTTTGTGAACGTTGATTGGTCAAACTATATTTGGGTTAGACAAGGGTGCGCTTGGGGGGCAGGCTATAATCCATTTGGCCGTCAGTAAATTGCTCCCAAGGCGGAAGCCGCTGGTGCTTTCAACGGTATCATGATAGACCCGACAGCAAAGATGCGATACCAGCAGTTTCCGGACGAGGAAACGTGCCATGCGCTCTCGGAGATGAAGGCCTACTACGCCGCAATTGGTACTACGCCGATTCAAGTCTTCAAGAACATTGACGTCGCCAACAAGGGCGCCCTTACATACTGGGACTTTTACAAGGGTTTCAAGAACAAGGGGTTCAAGTTTGAGCAGAAAGTAGCGGAGAAACTCATGGCGCTCCTCGATCGAGAAGGCGCTGGCACGGTAAGGCCTTGACTGTATACCACAACGCTATCGTTCGAAAATATGCTCGAGGGCGTTGTCAAAGCAACTGAAGAAATCGCATCGAAATCGTAGCTGCCACATCTTAATGTCACGTTCGTGGTTTTTCTGGACTAGAGACTAGATCGAGGCGGGTGTTTTGGGCACTGCTTGTGCAACTGCTTCAATACAACTGTTGCTGCACTGGCCGCTAAAACTTAATCTGAGCATCCGTTAGCCCAGGATTCACACCAATGCTAATGCAAATTGCGGCTGCCACTGTTCTTATTTGTGTGCTTCGTTTGTTTTATAGGTGTCTGCGCGCGAGTTTGAGAAAGTGTTTTCGCACCTGGAGTACAAGACGAAGAAGAAAGTGGAAGTTGCAGCGAAAGCCAACCCGCCAGCCAACGTCTGGGAAATGCTCGTTGACAAATTCGGCACTAACAAAGACCGGGTATGAACGTGGATCATGCTATAGATAGCTGCGATGTTATTCTTTGAAGCGAACCAATGCGGCCATAGGCATAGCGCAAGCACTTCCAAATGTCTTATAACCTCGTTGCCGTCACTTTTTTAAGCTTCGCTTCTAGAAGTTGTCGTCCTTCAACACATCCTGATTCTACTTAACGCCATGAGCACACTTTTTAATCACCTTTTTTTTCACCTATACTTTTCTTCCTCGGGCACTCAGATCGAGGACCGGATCAAAGCAATGGATTCCGACAAGAGCGGCTCGCTTTCGTACTGGGAGTTCAGCCAGGGCCTCAAGAAAATTGGCCTTCGGCTGGAGAAATCCCAAGTGGAAACCTTGCTGGCAGCGCTCGATCGCGACGGCGACGGCGAAGTGTCGGTAGCGGAGTTCGTGTCCGGGGTGATTCGCCAAGTCGACGTGCGGTTTGGGCGCGAAGCCGACGCCAACGCGCGGAAAACTCGGGCCGAGCAGCGCGAGCGCGAGAAGGAGCTGGAGCGGCTGGCGTACGAAGAGCAGCAGCGCGACGCCATGGCGGCGAGCGAGCTAACGGCGTACCAAGTGCGCACCGCGTGGAACAAGGTGAACCGGGCCATCGCCAAGAAGGGCGCGAAATCGATGGTGAAGCTGTTCGAAGAGTTCGACGAGGACGGCAACGGGGTGGTGGACCGCGACGAGTTCAAGGAAGGCATGGCGCGCCTCAACGTCAAGCTCTCGAGGGCCGAGTTTGAAGCGTGCTGGCAGTACGCGGACCCGCGGGGCGAGGTAAATTATATTGTCACTCATGAAAGTTGTAGGAAATTGTGCGCATAGAGACGATGAGTAACGGTCAGAGCATTACGGTCACAGCTATGCGTAGTTGCTCCTTCTATGGTGATTTTCCCAGTTTTTGCTTTGCCCACTTCTGCCGCCTTGGATCGCATTTAAGCGTCTTGGCCTGTTTAAAAAATCATCGCTGGCGCTCATTTTCGTTGTCGTCCGTTGTTAACCGAACTACAGGGCTTCATTTCGAAAGAAGCTTTCGTGCACGGCCTCGGTGAAATCGATCCAGAAGTCGACGAAGCGACCAAAGACGCGTCGCAGAGGAGTGGCCGCGCGCGCCGCAAATCCTTGTCGTCCGTGGCCACCATCGACGGTGCGCTGAAAGCGGGACAGGGAGGTGACGACGGCCCGAGTGAAACCGTGGAGCTGCACGATGCCTGGCTGGAGCTGTGCAAGTACTTTGGGAAAGGCAAAGCGCGCGCCCTGGCGACCTTCAAGGCCATTGACACCGATGGGGGCGGGACCCTCGACAAGGCCGAGTTCCGGGTATTCGTCGCCATGCTCAACTTGAAGTTGTCCGACGACGAACTTGAGGCGCTGTGGCGCGAGCTGGACGCAGACCAGAGTGGGGAATTGTCTTTCTTGGAGCTTCAAGCGGCAGTCACCAACCGTGAGCGAGAAGCGGGCGCTGAAAAGCGAGCCCGCGACGCCGCCAACTCACGCGCTGAGAAAGCGCTGAAGGCATCGGCCACCGCATCAGCGGAAGTCCTGAAGACCGCGGAGTACTGGGAGCAGATTGGCGAGTTCATGGAGCGCCAGGGAGAAGAGGCGTCACGGCGCTTCTTCATGAGTTACGACTCCACCGGCCACGGCACCCTGTCCAAAGAAGAGTTTTTCAACGCCATTTTGGCGGGCCCCAAGGTGGAGCTCGAAGACCCCGCCCTCTTTGACGTCATTTGGGAAGACGTGGACTTGACGGGCCACAACGAAGTAGAGTTCGACGAAATTTGGACCAACGTGATGGAGAACAAGGTGAAAGCGGAGCAAGTGATCAGCGGCACCTGGTTGCCCACGGCCAAGGACAAGCAGAAGGCTATCATCAAAGCCGACACGGTGCGACGCAAAGCCAATGAAGCCGCAACCGCGGCCAAAGAAGAAAACCAACGGATCAAGAGAGAAGCCTTGGGAGCAAAGCGGGGCAAACTGGCGAAGGTCTCGGGCAACGAGCAAATCAAGCTCAAGGCGATGCAAATGCGCGCGCGCCGCAAAGTCCTTGCCGACGAACGGAACCGCGCCCAGCTCAACTTGGGCTACGTGCCCTTTGACAAACTGCGGCTCTATTCTTATTTCACACTGTTCGCCGCGGCGGTGTCCTACGGGGTCCAGACCCAAGTGTTCTTCATCCTCGAAGGCACTGACGACTTCATGTTGCTCTCGTCGGTCTTGTTAGCGGCCGCCGCGATTGCCGGCATGGCCACCAGCCTGCTGCAGCACTGGACCAGCTTGTTGGTGTTTTTCGCGCTCACGGTCTGGGCCCTCATCACAGTTGCGCTTCAGCTGGCCTCCAACCTCAACACTTGGCATTTCTTGACCTACGTCGCGGGCAGCTGTTACTCGCCACGGGACTCCCCCAACAGCGAAAACTTTTGCTTTGACGAAGAGGGGCGCAGCGACGTGGCTTGCGTGTGCACCGACGTCTCCACGGGCCAATGCTACGAGTTCACGCCTGGCGTGGCTTCCTCAGGCTGCAACCCAAAAGTGGACGCGGTCAATTACTTGCTGATGGCCATGGTGGTGGGCGGCGTAGCCTTCGTGGCTGGCTTTGCCATGTGGGCCACCGTCGGCTGCACGGCGCCGATTCGGGGCCAGCCGTACGGGTGGTACTACCTCGTGTTTGCGCGGCGTAAGCTGGCCACCGCCCTGCGGCACCGGCGCAAGACCCAGCAGGACACTTTTGGCTCGACGCTCAAGGACTACCAGCGCAAGAAGTCCCAAAAGAAAGCCCAGAAGGGTTTTGAGGTGCTGGTGGAAAATCTGAACGCGGCTACTAAAGAAGGCGGCGGTGACTTTGGAGTCTTCCAACGCATGGATGTGAACGGCAGTGGAAAACTCGACCAGCTCGCTTTCCGCGGCGGTTTGCAAGTGATCGGATTGAAAGCCAACCCAGCGGACCTGGCGAAACTGTGGGACTTCATGGACTCCGACCACAGCGGCGCTATCACCTTCCCCGACTTTGCTACGGGCCTCAAGGTAGCGACCAAATCTCTCGGTGGAGGTGCCGGCTACGGCATCAGCACCGGCGGCGGCGGTGGCACGGATCTCGAAGCTGGCGGCGATGGCGACATGGATGAAATGCTGGAGGCAAAGGCCAGGCGAAAGGAAATCACGCAGGAAGCTTGGAACAAGTTGCACGCGATGCTTGAGCGGTACCAGCTCCCACCTCAGGCCTTCTTTGCCAAAAAAATAGACATGGACGAAGCGGGCGATTTGGACAAGGCGGACTTCGAAGAGGCGCTTTTGGGCCTTGGCTTGACGTTGAGCGACGACGAAGTGAGCCAGCTGTGGCAAAGCATCGTGGCGCCGCCCTCCGACCTCATCAATTCCGACGACTTCGCAGCTGCGGTGGCGAAAAACCCGCCCTCATAAATACATTCATGCGATAAGGGTTGCTACCGTAACTTTTTGTGCTGAGGCCATCAAAACGCATCTTGCCCCTGTTTCCATTTCCACACTTGTGCTCGAGTTACTTGGTTTACGGTTTACTTGCTAATGGCTAGTGGCTAATGTCGGTATACTTTTTTTTGAATTGCCGTTGAAATTTAAAATTTGATTTTCCCGAAGCCGATCCACAATCCACAGATCACAGATGCCAGTGTCGGTATAGCAGTGCGGTTGCTAGTTAGTACTGCTACTCTACTCCCTGCTAGCTACTTTTTCTATATCTATTGCATAGGGATGGGGCTGTGGGCTTTGAATACGACTCCTGGATTCTAGATTCGACCCGGGTTTAAGGGAACTCTAAATTGGTCTCTTAAGAAGTTAACTCCCAACGTCGAACTCCAGGCTAGAAAATAGGACTAGCACAAGCGCAGCGCAACCACGAATTCAAACATAGAACAGAGGCGGTTGCATTCAAGAGAAATGATGTCAGGAACATCGCAAGGGGCTTTGAAATGGAAAGAAAGGCAAAGGGCTGACTTCAGAGGCACCCTGCTGGGTGCTTCAACAGAAGAAACTTTCCCTGCCATCTCTCCATGCACCTCTTACAATGTTCCGTCATTAAGCTTCTCTTTGACACGCACACTGCAACTGCTTTTTGACTGAGTTCGTTGTTCACGATTTTTTCCCCTATCTAATTTACTCCAGCCGAGCTTCCATGGCAAAGAGCCCGACTTTCTCGAAGCCTTCTACGAGGTCGCGCGCCGTGGGCATGCGGCCGCTCTCGAGCTTGGAGTACACCATGACCCCGTCCACCTCCACTTCAAAGGCCCCCGTGGCGCTCATGGACTGCGCCGCGCTGTTGGCGAAAAACACCCCCATGAAAGTGGCCATTTTGTTTTCCGTCATCCACGTGTACCACTCGGGGTGCGGCGCAATCCCCATCTGGGCGAACAGCGTTGGCCCACCGACGTACATCCCCAAAGCCGCCCACTGCAGCAGCCCTGCAGCTTGCGCTGCGTAAATGGCGTGCTGCGGCGGCGGGTAATTGCTGCCGTGCACCTGACCCCGCAGCTCAGGGTAGCGGGTTTCGAGGAACTCGGCCAGCGCGCGAAAGTTCCTCACCATGCCTGCCAGGCAACAACAAAGTAACGCAGGAGTTACGCGCAACTGAATGGCACACGCCCAGAAGAATAGGTTGAGTCGAAAAGCATACGGTCAATGCACCGTCGGAATGCTTGCATCAAAAAAGAGAAAGGCTAGATATTCTACGAACGTCGCCGTACAGCAAAGTTCATACAAGCAAAACATGCAGAAACGGAGCACGGCCAGACGCAGAGGAGTATTACCTCAGGAGGTGCAGAACTGCACGCTGACGCGCAGCTTCTGCTCCGTGCTGTGAGCGCTGACCGGCTCCAGGGGGGCAGCATCTGCGCTCCCCGTGAACTCGAAGTCCTCAACTGCTTCGTTTGCCGATTGCAGCGTGCGCCTTGGCGAAGCACCGACAGGTTCTGCACCTTGACTTCCTGACGCGACCGATGAAGCAGCAGGTTCCTTCGGCGCAGGTGTAAAGATGCCACGCGCGAGAATGAGCCCAGCCCAGAGGAAGATAATGGCGGACCAGAAAGGGACGCTGGATTTTGCCGCTGTGGATTTTTCTGGAGTGAACTGAGGGTCCACCTAAGAAAGAGTTTACGAAAGAATTTACCGCAGGGTCGCAAGAGACATTTTAACAGCATGGCAGGGCACTAGAAATCAAGACACGTGCCGATGCAAGAACGACTCGGACATTGACCTGCTTCGCATCATTGTTATAGAAATAAAGAATTAGATGTCTAAAAACCTTGGGTTTATCGGCGCCCCCCATAACTAATGCCGGCGACTCAAACCAGATGCTCTAGCTAAGAAATCTAGCGTAGCTCTGCACTACTTCCGCTTTCCGTGCAGGAACAGCAGAGCAGCAAACCGCAGGACCTCAGAGAGACCGCAGGAACCGGCTAGCCGCAGAAACGAAGATAGCTCGTTGCTCAAAAGACCAAGAGCCACGAGCCACGAGCTGACTCAAAAAGGTCCTAATATACTACAGTATAATAATATGTAAACGTCGATATTTACAGGGGAATTATCACCTCGACAATTGGGACTTGAGACGACTGCATTCTTCCCTCTCAGGTCGTTTTTTGTCGTCGGGTAAAATGAACCAAAAATGGTAAAATGAATTTCATTTTACCATTTTTCATTTACCCATTCGCCACACTCTCGTGCTGAAA
>Ga0307982_1002146_pt1 | contig 16026 bp, 9 predicted proteins | sample OrgLakmetagen989_FD_201847 | JGI IMG/M metagenome (GOLD analysis project Ga0307982, IMG submission 201847) | Saline water microbial communities from Organic Lake, Antarctica - #989 | ecosystem: Environmental > Aquatic > Non-marine Saline and Alkaline > Saline | place: Antarctica: Organic Lake...
AATTTGAATTCTTGTTATGAATATATGAGAGCAGATATGCTGACGATTTGGAGGTGCGTGTCGCCGTCCATACCGGACCATATCTATAGATATGGTCCGGTATGGACGGCGACAAGTATAGGATAGGATAAACTCCAAAAGACCAAAGTAAATCTTTTAAGTAGTTGTGATGTAACGCGACAATGACAAGGAATGATAGAATAACACACGTTGATGGCTCATTCAATATATGTGACCACAAACGGTCAATCGCTGCTATCACCATCATAACCATGTCAAGTTCAGAAGAAATGGCTGCTGACGAGAGCGCTGCCGATGCTTCTTCAGCTCGCATGACGCTTATCTCTGATTTGACGTCTTACGGTGGCTCAACTCTGGCCGAAAATGTTGACGCAGCTATTGCTTCTCATGACATTTTGGTTATCAGTAAGACACATTGCCCGTTCTGTTTGGACGTCAAGTCTCTCTTTAATTCAACTCTGCTTGTTCCGATTCACATTATTGAGATAAATTCAATCGCTCAAGGCTCAGAAGTCCAAAAGATCGTTCGTGACAAGACGAAACAAACTACAGTGCCGGTGGTCTTCATCAGGGGGGAAAGTTATGGAGGGTGCGATCAAATTAAAGCCCTTCACGCAAGCAGGCAACTCGAAGAAATCGTTGCCGACATTAGTGAGCGCAAAATGATTGCTGGCAGCGGGCCATTCGAAACTGTTGAAGCGCGGCGCATAAATCAAAAGCGAGGCGCGGCGTGCAACCCACCTTTTTGGTTTCCGCATGTCGTCAACAATTATGTTGTTCGACTCACAGGGATTGAAGTGGTCGCAATATGTGTGGTTGCTATTGTATTTCGTAACAAAGATTTTGCTCCCTGGTTAGCCGCTTACTTGCTTTTGGACTTTTTCTCAAGAATTCTTGTTGGATCATCTCTGTCCATTCTGGGAATGGTTGCCACAGTAATCGTCGCACCCATCGAACCACAGTTCAAGCCTGGTCCTCCGAAACAATTTGCAGCTTGTTGCGGACTTATATTTAGCTTGATTGCAACATGCTTATTTTTTACAGACAATATTGTGGCTGGAGCAGTAATTCTTGGTCTTCTTGCAGGCGCTGCAGGTCTCGAAGGCTTTTGCGATTTTTGTCTTGGCTGCATATTCTTTAGCTGGGGAATTCGATTCAAAATTATCCCGAGCTCGGTGTACCGTGTCTACACGTCCTCACGGCATGAGATCGTCGAAAGTTGGCGGTACGTACATAGTTCTTCCGGGGCAACACCACCAGCGTATGTCGATACGGATCCAGTTAATGCAGCAGCGCTCAAGTACAAGGCTGCAAGAACCGATGAGTTTACAAAAGACGATTTCGATTTGATTCGAAATATGCAAATTGGTATGGTACTGTCAAGGGGAGGGATAAAATGAGAGTAGCTTTCTTGACAGCTCAAGTTAATTATGATAGTCTCAATCATACCAAGTAACGTTCTCTCTCGTTGTACTATTCACGTATACTATTTTGCCCTCTTTTGACCTTCATGAAGGCTACTTTGGAGCACCTCTTTCGCTTGTTGGCCTCGCGACGGCCTTTAAGCTATCCTCTGAATGGACATCCTCGTATCTTCCACCTCTCGACTCGCAGGATGATAGCCCTTTACAGGTCCCTTCAGCGTGGTACAAGACATTCGCCGTAATTGCAACTGTGGTATTTTGTGCTTTTCTGCTATTGTATGGTCTTCGTCTAGTACTATATTTCAACAAGTGCCTGAAGGAATGGGATTCACCACATGCATCTCCCTACTTTGCCACCATTACCACTACGCTGGTGCTTTTTGCATTTGTCGTCTACGACATCACGGACGTGATTTTCGGGCGAGTTCTCTTTTGGATCGGGGCTCCAGTGCACTTCATTTTGACCATCGCAAAGTTTGGAGAATGGATTGGTCTTCAATGCGACATGGAAAGTTTCCTGGCATCATGGCTAATTCTTCCAGTTGGTCTTTTCGTGTCTGCACTAGTAGCGCCTCTCGTTCCTGCAATTTCTGCCAGTGATCAAGACGAGCCATGGTATGCTCCAGAAGGTGTTTCATCCATCGCCAACTTAGAATTGGCTCGCTTTTTCGCAACTTTTGGGTGGCTCATGTGGATAACGCTTTTCGTTGTCACGTTTCTAAAGGTGGTCATTACTCACAATAGTGACGATCGCCTGCGACACAGTATCTGGATATGGGTCGCAGCGCCTTGTGTCGCCGGTCTTGCTGAATTTGTGATGTGTTCTGAATTAAGTGAAACAATGAGCTCAGGCCTGCTGCCGCAATGTGCAGCATCCTTTGCAATGTATTACTTCTTGGGTGGAGTTCTCTTTGCGGGGTTAGCCAGGGCAGCATTTCCATGCGTTGCATTCTTTTGGCGCGACAAATTTGGCATGATGTATTGGACTGAATGCTTTGCTCTTGGCACTCTGGCTGCTTGCGCTGCATTGTACTACCATCTCACTGGATATGAAGTAAGTAAAGTACTAATGATTATATTCCTTGTTATTGCGACGATTGCAAATGCTTTGGCATTGTTGCACATGACTTCTGCGCTGATTCATCGTCGAGTAGTTTTCACGCCAGAGGTAAAGTGGGGTCCCTTAAGTTTCATGAAGCTCACCCATGAAGCATTTCGCGCTGCGATGCCAAAATTGCGCGCTTCTTTGCTCGCTGTAGACCTTGCTGATACTAAAAGACGTTCGTCGCAAATTGACACATTTATTGCTACGTTCTCGAGTTTTACGATTGTTCTTGAGCAGCACGCGCTTCACGAAGAAGAAGTCATATTCAAGGTCTTCAATGATTTTTTTCCTGATCATGCGAAGAAATACAATGAAGACCATGCCAAAGATTTCGTGCTCGTCAAAGAGTGGCGTGATTTGTGTAATGTGCTTCTTACGAGTCCTACGTTGGATGGCAGAGAGGCTATGGATGCTCTTACACGGCTTCAAAAGGAGATTCCTGAATTTCTTGAACACTTCGTGGAGCATTTGCAAGGTGAAGAGGATCACCTTAGCCCCATTGGTCGCCGATATTTACCGCTTGAGCTTCAAAAGCAAATATCTAGGGCTGTCTTTGAGATGACGAAGGCTGATCAGTGGGAGGTGATTGTTCCTTTCATCGTCAATAACTTACCGCGCCATCAGCAACGCGTACGATACCTCAAGTGTCTCGCGTGGTCTATGCCGGAGCGTGCCCAGCAAATCGGTGCAATTGTTTACCGCAATACGGATGCCGTCATGTGGGAGCGCCTTCAAGCGGATGCACCCGAAATTATTCCGCGTGGAGTAAGGAACTGGAGGAGATACTTTTGAGTACCCGTAGACGGTTTCTCATAATCGAAAGAGTGCTTCAAGCCGACTGAATTTGCGGTGCGCGGAGCTGGAACAATGGAACAACATCAAGAATTCTTTGAGATGCCAAAACAAGATTCACTCCTCAGTCTGCAGCAATAATAAGAAGGTTTCACAAAGAAAATAGGCAGTGGTTACTGGCTTATGCTTACATTTTTTTTTTTAATATCAAGCAGGCGCCAAGTGCTAGAACACAAGCGGTTACCTACTAGCAACTCTTACAGTGTCAAGAGCAACACCAATAGAACGAAAAATACCTAATGCACCTACCAATCTCATTGGCGGATGGGCTTAAACTTACAAATGTTAACATTATCAAATGACGACCTGTTTGCCGCGGGGAGTTTTTTGACACGGGCCCCGAGGAACACAAGGGAATACGGAATATGTTGCGTGTGAGGAGTTGTGAGTTGAGTTGTGACGTCGGAAGTAGAGAAGCTAGTCGATTGTTATCGCCATGTAGGACGTAGGAGGAAAAGTTTTATAAGGGAGAGGAGCGCAAAGGAATGCACATGAAAGGGTTATGCGCAATGCATTTATCTCATGCTACTACTATTACTAAGATATAAGTCTATGGTCCATGGGCTACGAGCTATATCTCTGCGCGGTGCCATCTATATAAGGCATGGCGTATAGAAAACCATAGGCCACGAAAATTCCTTGGGATCTTAAGCGCTTGCTATAATGCAATTAGATAAGTCCTACTAGGTCCTTATTAAGTCGAGGGGCCTAACTCTAATGAATATTTCGTGGAATATTTTCTCGATGGCCGGTTACATGTCCACTATACAACTCTGCCTCGACCGAGGGATTCTCATCGGTATTTCTGAGACTTGCTTAATTAATCTTACTATTTCCATATCACGGGCTGTCCGCGAAGCCTTCCAAGGGTGCCACCCTGTCCTTCGAAACGGCGCACCAGCAAGCTGCGCTCAGAAGGTGTCGGTTCTTCGCCCATGCCACTTGCTGTGGCACCGTTTGGACCAGCACCAAGCCCACGAAGGGTCGTAGGTCCTGCGTTGCGCTTCAAAGGTTGGGAGCTACTCGCACTAATGTGATCTCCACTGCTGCTAGTACTGTTGCCATGATCGTTCGCTACGTGCGTTTGGAGGTAAGTCTCAACCTCTACTCGGCTCAAAAACGAAGCGCTCGGTGCATCAACATCGTCACTGCTATCATCGTCTTCCCCAACTGCCTCTTGATTGCTGCTGCCGTGGCGCTTTGGTTTAGGTTGCACACCGTCAATCATGCGGCGGCGGGCGCGAATGCTAGAAGCCACCTTTCGCAGGAGTGCACTGAGTTGCTCAGAGTTGGCGAGTTCGCTCAAATCAACCACGGTCACAAACGGTTCCAGCTCCTCCGCACCATCGTCCGAGTTTCGGCCGTGTTTGTGGTCGCGATGGCGATGAAGCCGCGGCGGATCGTACGAAGGCGTGCTGGCAGCAAAGGCAGCCTCCACTCGCGCGATGTTCGAAGCAAAGTCCCCACTACGCCCCACGCACGCCAGCTGGCCACCCGGCCACGTCAGCGCCCACGACGGCAAAACGCCCACGTCAAGCCTCTTGCTTCTTGGACTGCTGGTTAGGTTGTTGGCGTTGCTACTGTCGCGTGCATTGCCGTTGCTAGTGCCTGCGCTGCTGTTCTCAGCCTTGACACGGTCGTGTGATTGACTCATGCACGCGATGCGGCCTGCCACTGCACGAGCAAGCTTCTCTGGCCAGCTCCACTGCTCGAACGCGCGTCTCGGTGGGTCCATGAGCGCAGTCACCCATAGCTCGTCGTCTGCGGAAAGTGATGGCTTCGATGCAGCCACAGAAGAAGATTCAGGCGAAGAATGAGAGTGACTGAGTGCAGTCACAGAGGAACCGCTGTCGTCGGGTGTCGCGATCCGTTGAGCCAAGCGCTCAGCAGCTGCGTTGGCCAGGCGCGTCGGGCGGCTGTTGCTGAGCTCCAAGGCGCGGGTGATTGTTGTGGGCGGGTAATTTGGCCCACGCAGGGCATGGTTTGGTTTTGCTAGGCCAAAGCTTCGGCCCCACGCAATAGCAGCCCACTCGTAGCGCCACCAACTCACTGCCTGTTGGGTTTTTGAGCATGCATAGAAGATACAGTATCAGAGAGTCAGCCAATGATCAGACCCTTGCTGCGGTACTTTCTTTGCGCATATGAGTACGTTGATGACAAACTCGCGTGCTATGTATAGGAGATTTTTCGTACAAATTTGTTCCAAAAAGAAAGCATCCAAATGAATTTGAAGGGAAAGAAACATTCGCAGAGAAGGAGGTCAATCTTCACTTTCCACCTGATCGGCAGGGTTGCGCACGCAGGCAATGAGCATGGGCGGGGGCTCTTGTCGGTGATGGTAAGCAGCCGCTAAGAGGTGAGCGGCTGCAGGCGACGACAGGTACTGCGCGCACCTTTTGAAATAATTTAGTGGAAGTAAAAGATTATTTGTTATGTACTCACAGTGAAAAGGTCAAAGGTACAGCGATTTCGTTTGGTAAATGTCTAAATCATGAGTTCTAGAGGGTACAGACAGCGCGGTGGCTTTCTGGTAGGACTAACCCATCAAAAGTCCATTGTTGATCACACGTTGCGTTGTTGCTACGGCTACTGGTATTGCTGTTGCTTTGGCCTGTAAGCATTGCGTAAAGCCCAGCTGCTGCAGCGCCCACCCAGGCTCGAAGTGCCACGAGTTTTGCCAAGAACGTGCCTTGCGTGGGTGGGAAGCACATGGGATACAGCCGCGGCTCCACTAGGCCTAAAAAGTGCCCTGCGAAGTAGAAAGTTTCTTTCTTGTCGAGCTCTGGGTGCTTCCACGGGCAGAAGGGGGACACGAAACTGCGGCTGCTCTCCCCGAGACCAGCCAAATGAGCGCAAAGGGTGGTGGTACCACAACGCACCTGCACGCGGGAAACCAGCATAGGACATCAGTCGAGCTCTCGCAACCCAAGGAAGAATAGGCGATGGTAATTTGAGTACGATAGAAATAACGTAGCAACGTTTGGTGATGAGATTTTTGCAGCTTCAAAGTAGCCCTTGGCCGTCAAGAAATCTATTGCCCACTCAAAAGTAACGAGCTACCTCGCCCATCACAACAACATCTGGCAAGGCGCGCCACGGTGCAGTGGCAAGCCGCCAACACGCCTCAAGCGGTCGAGCTAGCTTGTAAATTTCCCAGCGACTCTGATATCTGGCAGAGGTCCATGGCAGTGGTACCTATACCAGGGTGGGGAGTCGTACATTCAAGTGCGAGGATATCATCTTGCGTCAGTCGTAAATTAATGATGAAATATACTTCAGAAATTTGACATCATGTCAATTTAGGTCTTACTTCAGCATTGAAAACTGTCGTTACGGCGTGCTGATAGAAGTGATATAATATGAGGTGCCCTAGTGCACTGGTGCTAGCAAGTACGAAAGCCGCGGCGTGAAATATACCATAGACGAACTTTGGAACTAGAACAGGGAGCACGGCTATTACAGACGCCGAAAGCTCACATAGTCTCATAAATAAAAGGAGAGCTAGAACAAGTGCAAGTGCGACATCGCACAGCGGGAGGTCGCCAGCAGCGACTGCGATCTTCCACGACATTGTCAACTACTGACAACTCCTCAACTTATGATAGCAAAGGTACACGAAATTACTAATCTTTAGCCATAAACAATGTCACCACGTGGGGTCTTCAACTTTGTCCGATACTCCTAGGCCCTAGAGCTAGACCCTTTGGGGCTTCGAGGCTATACTGCAGTGCCTTCCTGTTTACTCTACTCACGCCATGATGCTGTGATGCAAGCTGCTGTGATCCTTTTTCTTTTCTGAAGCTGCAGGCTGCAGGGGCAAAAGGGGACCTTGGCATCAAGGGTATCTACAAACCCTTGTTGGCATGTTGGCAGGGGTACCGACGTACCGATGGTGAAATTATTACGGTCAATTTTTGTTGAATTTTCATCACAACCAAAACCAAAAGGAAACAACGTACGTGCGTGTACTTGTTAGCGAAAGCCTTTAGCCAGAGGCTTGAGGACCAGTAATACTAAATTGGTTTGGAGACAGCTCTTGTTGTCTATGAAACTAATCTTCAATGGAGAATAAGTAGGAGCCCGTCTCGCCGCTGCAATTGGGCTGTCGTGTTGACTTCTTTTTTTTTTCCCGAACAGCTTAGATTGAAGAGTGCCCCACTTCCAGACCTGCTTCTAGAATCCCACTAGCGGCAGCTCTATAGAAATAGAGCGCGGTTAAGCTGCCTTCGCATTGGTTACTTTAAAGTCTTTGGCAGCATATCTAGCCAGGCGCTGTAGAAATTATGCCCGCTGCAGAGGAGGACGAGGACGACTGGGGTATTGGGGAACTAACATTGGGCAACAAGGCGAAAGGCGGCAAGAAAAAGAAAGCCAAAGAGAAGACGGAAGACCCGCGGTTGAAGCGTGAAAAAGACCTGAAGCACTGCGAAGCTGTAGCAGGTCACTGGTTGCAGTTTTCCCTTGGCAAGACCTCGTGGATATCGCTGACGTCGAATGCAGGATTGCGCGAGGCCTTTCAGGCGCCGTGCGACATGAAAAGCCTCGAGTCCATCGATGAGTGGACCACTCGCGTTCAGCAGGCCCTGTGCTATTACGTATTGCTAGAGATGATCATGAAGGAAGATGATCGCGTGCAGCAGTTTCAAGCGCTCGGCCGGGGCTGGGTGTTCGTGCTGCTCGAGTCCAAAGAGCTCGCCAAGTACACGAAAATGAAAGTGTGGTTCGAAAGTTCGGACCGGGTGCTACAAGACCACGAGATGGACATGCGGGCTGCGGAGCTGGTGGGGGCCACGAGAGACAAGTACCTGTGGGGCTACAACCCAGAAGCGGAGATCGTGTTCTTCATCAAGGGACTAGCCCCAGCGCGGCCGTTGGTGTGCATCCAGCGGCTGCGGCCCGACTACCGAGACCTCGACAAGTGGGCGGTGAAGCCGGGCGCCAAAATCAAGTGTCTCAATAACCAGTTGCCTTCCGACGTGGAGCGCGAGAAAGTAGTGCGGCAGCACAAGAAGCGCAAGCACCGGAAGACTAAGGCGCTGACGCGGGAGCGGCAAATCAAGGCGGACGAGCGCGACGCTGGTCTGGCAGCAGCGACTACGCTCATGCGGCGCTTCCACCCAGACGAAGTGAAAGACGTAGAACTGGCCACCGCCGCAGCCGCTAAAGCAAAAGACGGCGCCGGTAGTGTTGCGGGAGATGCAGATCCAGAAGCGGGTGAGGGCAGCGATGACGGTGGCGCCGAGAATGGAGGTGACGGGAAGGCCGCGGGAGCGGACGGGGCGGCAGCCACGGCAGCTGTCACGGTGCAGGCAGCTCTCTTGCGCTCCGTGCAAACTCCGTATGGGCTCGGCCTGGTACGAAAGACCCGCAGCGACGGCACGCTCGTAGTTGACCTGCAATGGGGCCTCTACCACGCCATGACCGCCCCTGCCATGGCCCAGCCGGGCACCATACCTCTGCAGCTTGCAGCCAGCCACGCGCCACCGCCGTCGCCCAGCGCCTCAGAGCTTGGCATGTCAATTCCCAGTGGCGAGAGCGGCAAGCCAGGGTCCACTGGAACTCCAGCTGGTCCGGTGCCTTCGCGGACTTACTTGTACATGCCGCCACCCTACGAAGGGGTGCGCGGCGCGAAGACGTGGGGCATGCACGAGCGGGCTCGGAAGCGGGACAAGGACGAGGCTGCTTTCGAGGACTCGCAAGACTTGTTCGCTCAGCTGCTTGCGGAAGCGAAGGCCGACCAGGATTACAGCCAGCGCGCTGCCAGCCAGCAAACGAGTAAGCAGTTGATGCAACAGCAGGCGAATTTACAGGCCCCCAATAATAAAGAGCCCTTGTGGGTGGGTAGGGATTACTACTAATGAAGGGCGACTTCTGAAACGTCTCTCCATCCTCTTGAGTTATAGTCCTCATATATATATAACTGGCCTAGGCATTCAATTAGACCCCGATTTCAGCTATAATAATTAAATAATTGGGTTATAATTATTCAATACAGCTAACAGTAACAGCAAACTATAAATTGAGTCCCCCCTTGGTGATTGGTGACTTGATGAAAGAGAGTTGCCTTCCAATTCAAAGGCCTGCTGATATTTGATGCGATTTGCATATTACAGTAAAGACACAAGCCTACCAGTCCCAATCTGGGATTGGGTTGCTGAATATATAAGTACATTCCGACATACAGTTCACAGTGCGCCTTGCCTCATCTCGAATTAAGGGTTAAGGGTATAATAATTGCGGAATTAATTATGAAAGTCGAATTGACGAACATTTTTTATCTCTTCATACATGTCATCAAGCACTTTCGCTCTTGCGGTCTCAAAAAGATGGAAGTCGTTTATAATTGTTATTTATTTACTTCATTTCGGCATGCTTCAAAGGTACTGTAGTTTACGTCGTCGCGTGATTTGATTGTAACCCCTCATCTAACGTTACCATGCCCTGCCAATTATTTCTATTCGTGTTGATTTTTCCTTTCGATGTTTGATGCCACAGCCATGACATTGTACGGCAGTCTGTGTTGAGGTCCGTCGTAATGCTGTGCTCGAAGTATATTAGTAAAACCGCTTTAGTCAAAACAGGCTGAATTCGTTTGGTACCAGATGCTGCCAATTTTCACCCTTATCCCAGTCGGTAAAACTATTTTTCAGAAGATCTTGGCGTCGTGCGTTGCTCAATTGGAGTTTCAGATCAGCGAGCTCAGAATGGAGTACGGCGACAGTTTTCTTGTACAAATTACATTCTTGGCGAGCAATGCCAAGGTCTCGTTTAAGTTGAAACACTTCGTCCATTGAGCCATGTAATTTCAGATAGCGTTCGTAAACAGCTGAAAAACAAGAGATCATTCATAAGGAGATGAGTCAGACAGCAGACAGCAGTGAGGTCATTAGAGTGTTCGGCCATTGCCACCAATTGTTAACACATAATCTTTCATTATGAGGAGGTTCTTGGTAAGAAGTGCACGATGAGAGAAGATCTAAGTGAACATTTACCTTCTTTTGCTCCTGGCATCGCCTCGTATCGAGATTTCAATTTAAGGCGTTGGAAAGGAATGAGACGCTTCGGCAAGCGACCGTGATATGCTGCTAGACGAAAGTCTTCTTTCGAAAGTCGAACAAGATCTGCAAGTGTTGATGGCGTGAAATCATATTTTCGAATGATGTCACCGGCGCACTCAGGAACAAACGAAATGTGGGAGTCGCTGCTGTCACTATTACGGCGTTCAATACTAGCATCATCGTCATCGCTGCTGTATCTCGTTGAGGAAGTCTCTCGACGAGATGAGCGCTTGAGGATAGCGAATGCACCTGGACGAGACATTATATGTAACGAAATTTGGGTTTGTATGTGCCACTCTCTATACGTACTAAAGATCATAAAAAGTAAAGTGGTGATTGAAATTGACCTCGGTATGCTCCAAAGAACATGTAAAAATTTCGCAGCAGGCAGGGTATACGTACAGTAGTGTATCTACTTTACTTACAACTCGTATAAGAGCAATAGCAAAGACTCAAAGAAGATAGTGGTAAGTAGAAAGTAGACTGTAGAGTGCTGCTGAAGTCTTGCGTAAAAGGCATACTTTGGATAAACTGCTTCAAGAGATGAGTTTGGAGCTGCTGTTTGTGAAGGAACTGCTAGATCATGGCGATGCTGAACCAATTATTCATAAATGTGTGAAGCACCCTCCGATCTTAATCGTAATATTAATTGACATAAATTCAAGACGAACATGAATGAAAAGAGCTCCATACAAGATATCGCAAACATATTAACCTAAATCATAGCATTGGTTCTCGGAATCCCATCGACTATCCTTCGAAAGTATTTTAAGAAACTCCCTTTTCTTCGTTCATGATTGTGCACAGTAATGTTGCATTGAAATTTGAATCCAAATGCAATGTGCAACGTTTGTTTGTAAATTGCTCGAGTAGTAAATAGACTAAACATGCGATAAAAACCAAGTAACGACCAAATGTACTGTGCCCTCGTGATGAATTTCATTGAAAGTTCTCCAATTCATTTGTCGAAAGTTTGCGTGTTGCTGTCGCTGTCCAGTTCACTTTCCAGTGGCCATGACCTATGAGAACGAATCTCCATCTTGATTACGAGCCATGCACCAGTGAAGTGGAGTAGCCTATATTCATAAAAAGCTCCAGGAACTATCGGCCCAACTGCTGAGTTAGCTGTGTCTCTTCTAGTCTTCATACGGAATCACTTATTTCGGGGATTAATACATAATACGATTGGGCTACAACCCGGATCAAAAATCGCGAAGCGTGCCAATTTTAACTGTTTTATACATGGGTGTTAAAGATTAGAGAACCTCACTAGAACTCAACTATAATTCGCTAGACTGTATTCACCTGAGTTATACGTTATAGTTTATAGTAAGCCGGGTTCAACTCAGTTGAAATCAAAATCAAAATCAAACATCCCCAACTCAAATCAGTTTCAATTTGATTACTCCCTTGCCTCCGCAAGCGCCTCGTCTGGCGGTTGCTGGTTTTCCCAAAGCGACTCAATGTCAGGTACCAAGAACCCACAGTCGCCACGTGTGCCAGCTTTACCATTCCCGTCCGAAGACCGGTATCCATCGAAGCATCGGCAGGTACCCAGGGCGCGGTCACAAATACCACGATCGCTGCACTCAGCTGCTTCGGCGGTACCAGTCACACTCAGCAAATCCCGCCCCAGTGCAAGTGCTGTGCCTGCAGCCAAGCCATTGCTTTGACTTGCACTTACTACACCACTGCTCTGCGCCGGCGTATCAGCGGCGGCCAAAGAAGGGGGAGCAGCGTACTCTCCCAAAGCAACTGCTCCGCCCGAGTAAATTTCTACATGTGCGCCTGGGTCTGCGCCGTCAGGAAGTTGTTTGGCTCGAGCGCGCAACCTTGGCAACGCTCCACTTTCCGTCAAGAAGCGCACCCGAAGCACCGGTGCTGCTGCCACTGTGAGCGGCCACGCGCCTCCTGCTACAGCCACCGCTGCTGCCTGGTTCTTGCTCGTGCTGTCGTCGCCACCGTCGCCACCGGGCGCATACGCCAGCACAGCAGCAGCCACCCGTGGCCGTGCGACTTGATACAGCGACGCTGCACTACCGGACAACTCGTACGTCAAATTGTGGAGGCCAACTCGCCGGCCAACGATGCGGAACCCGAGGGACCTCGGCCCGCCCGGCACGAAGACCAGCGATGGCGGGTCAAACACTGCCGCTGCTCCTTGCGCGTCTCCAACTCCTCCAATGCCATCATCGTCATCCCATGCGCTGTTCGCCACACCGAGTGTAGGTGTCACAGTGAGGTTGCCGCTGCCGACAGGCGGGCTTGACGCGAGCCGTAAAGTCAGAACAGCTGACGCAGCTGACCGGTACACAGGCGGCAGCCGCGGTGGTGGCAGCACCTTTGCTACATGCACCACTGATATTGTGGCAGCGCCGCTGTCCGTAGAGGTTAAAGTGCCTGGTGCAGACACGTTTGCTGCTAGCGCACCGCTTAAGCCCCACGCTACTCGAGCAGAGCCTGCACCTGAGCTTGCCGCTGCTCTTACGGCGAAGGCTGCAGATGGGTTGGCCCGCGAGAGTGTAACGCTCGAAGGCTCGAAGCTTAAGCTGACCACTCCACTGCTGCTTGAGACGGTGGTCGCTGTGGGAGTCACGACCAAGGTCTTGGTCAAGTCGTCCCCGTAGTTGTCGTTGTCGCACCCGCTGCCTTGCCTTGAAGTGTAGCAGCCGCCACTTCCCAACTGCGCCCATGCTTCTTCGGAAAGTGTGACAGTGAGGTTCGTTTCGGTGCTGCCAGGAAGCAGAGTCAAGTTGAGTGCCCCCAAGTCTGGAGTTGCCAAGTGAGGTAGCACCGTCGGAACGCTTTCCGAGTCTGCAGTGGCTCGAAACGCGCGCAAGATTGTATGCGCCCCAGAGGTCGCTTGAGCCACGGGGCCGGAGAGCGCCGTCGCAGCGTGAACCGACGCATTGGCAAGCGCAACAAAGGCACCCGAATCGTCGTCATCGTTGCCACCATAGCCGCTGCCCCATGCTGCAGTGAGCGCATATCGCCCACTAGCATAAGCTGTGACGTTGAAGTATTGTGGGGGAGGCGAAGCACCCGTAACGGGTAAGTTGCTGTTGCCACTCTTACTGCGGAGAGCACCTCGTGGCAAGAAGGTGAAGTTGCGCGGCCACACGTTCAACTCGCTTGCTTCGTTACAGGGAGCACCTTGAGGCCCGTTGAGGCGGCAGGTGACAGTCAATGTGACGGCAGACGCTGGCCACGCTGTGAGGGCAACTCGAAGCTGGCGTGGTGTTCCCGTGAACAGCACGGAAGGCGCTTCCGGCATGACCAAGAGGGCATCCCCAGCACGGCGAGGTGCGCACGACTCCGTGGCATTTTGAACAGCTTCACTAGTAGCATCCATAACCTGTCCTCCGTTGAGCAAAGCGACTTCTACGCTCCCCACAGTCGACAAGCCTTCAATTGCGCGCTGTACGTCTTCCGCACTTGCGTTCGCTGCTAGGGCGACACTCTCCGGTGCAGCCAAAGCGCTGCCGTCGCGTCGAAACTTCACAAACCAGGTCGTGCCGTTGCCAGGGTTCGCAAGGCAACGCATGAGCTGGTCTTCGTGCACTTGGCCATAGCTGGAGGGGTCATCGCCTCGGGGGCACGTGCGCAAGGAGCAGTCGTAGCCCGTCCAGCCGTCGTCGCACAAGCACCCACTCAAGCGGTCCGCGTCCCAAAAGTGCGCGCTGTAGCGCGTGCGGCTTGAGACTCGAGGCCCGTAGTCGAAGTCAGTCTCAGCCTCCGAATCAAGGGCGCGTTTGGCGTGTTCGCTTTGGCTCAGGCACGCCCCATGGCCGCTGCAGGTGGTGCCCGGTGGAGGCTGAGTCCAACCCGGGCCTAGGCCAATCGCGTTGGCACTACGGCTGCTCTGCAAGGGAGCGCTGCTGCCACCACCACTTTTCGAAGAGGCATCCGTGGTGGCTTCGTAGACCACTTCGGCAAGCTCGCTACTGTGCTCGTCAAACCCAGGCGGCGCATCTGGCTCGATGCTGCGACTACGCCCATGACTGCTGCTGCTCGTCCCGCTGCTGCCGCTTACAGCGTGGTGCACGCTCTGGTGCACCGCTCCCGGTGAGGTGTCGTGAGAAGCTGGCAGCTGGTTTAGTCCATTGCTGCTCGTGCCGCGCAGTTGCGTAAAGCCAGAAGCGCCGCTTAGCTGTTGTTGTGCTATTACGTCACTCTTGCTCGTCTCCCCACTGCCCCCGCCATTGCTGTAGTCGAAGACGCCGCCCGCCGCGGAAGAAGACCGTATGCGGCCTACGGGGCAGTCCAGGGTGGCACAGGCCGCCCCTCGAAAGCCCGCTTCGCACTCGCACACGCCCAGCTCTCGGTTGCAGTGGCCTCGCCCCGCGCACTCCTGCAGAGACCAGTGCGCTTCGTCGTTCGCCCGTGGGAAGTCGAACCACGCGCGGTCGGTCGGGCATGCTCGCAGCGAGCAGTCGTAGCCGTTCCACCCCACCTCACACGCGCACCGCCACACGGGAGAGCCCGAGCACGCGCCGTGGCCGCTGCACTGAATCCCGAAGCCCGAACCAGGAGCCGCGCCTGGGCAAGCTCCCCCGCCCACCCCTTTGCCTTCGCCCGCGGCGCGGTCGGCTGCATAACCCGCAGAAGGAAAGACAGCAGGGTCGAGGGCGCCGCAGTCTTCGTACGCAGGCGACGGCAGCGAGTCGCGCCGAAAACGCAGCGCGGGGTTCTTGGTGCCCTGGCCCTCGCCCGGATGCGGCAATCCGTTGGCACTTAACCGTAAACCGCCGGGCCCTCCGAGCACCAGGCCATCGGACGCAATGAAGCCCTCCTGGCAGGTGCAGCTCCCCCCGCCCACGCCGTTGGAGGTGCGCTCTTCGCACAAGCCGCGGCCGCTGCACACCTCCGCGCCCCGGTTGGTGGCCACGCTGTGGGCGCCCAACAGGCTGCCCTTGTCCCCATGCGCGAGCGACACGTACGCGCTGCCGTAAGGGGTCAAGGCTCGGGTGTCTTCGAGCTCGACTGGGGGCACGCTGGCGTCCCCACCGGTGAAGGCCTGCATGCGAGCAGCGCGGCCAGTGAGCTTGAGAAACTCCACCGCAACTACGTTGTCCATCCGAGCAGCCCTGTGTATTGAAAGGAATTCATTGTTTCAAAGAAATGATCAACATGTATAACTATCAAAACAATAACAATCTTGAGGAACTAAAAAAAGGTAACGAAGGAGCTGAAGTCCCAGCGAACAATTTGCTAGCAAGGAATTCTCATGGCAGTAAAAAGGCAAAAGGTGATACCAAAAAAAAGAGAACTTTCGATAATAGGGACACCCGCACCTGTTTCCGTCGCCGCCTTTGGTGCCGCCGCATACCTGAGATGCTGCCGGGTTGTTGAACGAGACTTTCAGTGGCCCAACTCCTAAAGTGCTCTCCAGCGCGCGCTGCATTTCGAGTGCGGATGCTTTTGCGTCAATCCTGTCGCTGACTCGAGTCCCAAGCCTGAGAGTAAACCACCCACTGTTTGCCTGGCAGTACACCAACTGCACTTCGTTCACCAGCGGGACGTCGATGAGTTCAACTCCTTTGGCAACGCGCCGGTCACCGGGTGC
>Ga0307982_1002148_pt1 | contig 16020 bp, 6 predicted proteins | sample OrgLakmetagen989_FD_201847 | JGI IMG/M metagenome (GOLD analysis project Ga0307982, IMG submission 201847) | Saline water microbial communities from Organic Lake, Antarctica - #989 | ecosystem: Environmental > Aquatic > Non-marine Saline and Alkaline > Saline | place: Antarctica: Organic Lake...
CGAGGGCTGCCACCAGAGGCATGACTGGCTCGGTAGGTGCACCGAGAACTTCGAAGCGAATAAAATGACGAGAGCACGTTTCTGCGCACACTTCAGCGACCTAATGCGAGCGTACACATTGACATAAAACATGGAAATAGTGACTGTGTTATAATTCCTAATTCAGGCGCAAGTATGCAATAATTACGAGGGTATTAGAAGTGATGTCCCTGCAACCGTTCTATTAGGGCCCAAGGAGGGTAAGGCTAAAAACGGACCTCCCACAGAGACGGCACATACGCGCCCCTCTGCGCCCACGCCGCTGCTTCTGCTGCGTTGGCATCCGTTAGCTCATTTAGCTCTGTTGCTTCAAGCGCTGCTGCGGTGGACCCAGTAGCTCTATCTTTACTTGGATCACTACTAGGATCGCGGGGAGGGATTGCAGCACAGGAAAGAGTTACTTGGGCCCTGGCAACGAGAAGTGGCAAAGGCGCGCAGCAATGCCCGCTGCTCTCTGTGAGCGACATCAGGGTAGCTAGCACACCATGACGTAAGCGGCCTGGAGCGTCGGCTGGGCACCTGAAATAAAGTGCACAAAGAAAGCGCAGTAAATGCAAAAAAGAATATATGGTTGGAGTAAATAATCAGCGTGGGTGACACTCAAAACGAAACCACAAAGATAGAAACATAGTATAGAAATTAAGAGGCGAAACAGGAGACAATCAGGAGGTTCACTAAGCTAGCCTTCTTGTCACATGTGTACCACACATAGAACAGAGGACGATAAATGAAATCGTGAGAGAGCAAAGCAATGCGCGCACCCTAATCGGCGAGCAACTTCATCAGTTTTGGTGAATGCCAACGGCGAGGTCGGCGACAGCGATGACGAGCTGAGAAGCGACGCTTTGCCTGGGTGGCCGGTCGGGTCGGATCGCCCGACGAACACCAAATCGAGGCAGGTTGCGTGCCAGTCCTTCAATGCCTGTCACGGCAAAGGCAATTACGATGAGTTGTTAGTTTGTTCTGATATAAAGGGGCAGGCGCATACGCAACAGATGCATGCGCACTTTTTTATTATGCTAGTTGAAGATACACGTGCATTTCATCGTTGATTTGTAAGCATCGAAAGCAGTCGCTTCTCAACATAACTTCTTGTTAAATACGACAATATAAAGAGCTTACATTCTCTTCCGCATCTGCACCGTAGTAGTCCGCCACAGGCAAGGCAAACTCGAGGGGGACACCGAGTGCACACAACCGTTGCACGTTGCGGCGACCCACGCCTGCGCCTTGCACCGCTTCTGCCATGCGAGACAGCAACTTTGGGCCCAACTGCACGGCAAAAGAAAGGAAGGTTGAAAATTTGAGAAGGCATAAACACCATAACCATAAACGATCTCACGGCAAGTGTTTCGATACGAATAGGGCACAAAGAGGCCGGATCTCGAACGCTTTGGGAGCACTCAAAATTAGATATCAGGTAAGATGATAGCGTAAACTCCATTGAATGCGAGAACAGCCGTTAGATCTAAGGTTTGTTAACCTTTGGGACTCTTAAAAGCTCGTGCTTGCTAAGTTCTAGAGATGAGCAATCGGCAAGGCCATCGATGACTTCTTGTGAGCGGTCACCTAACAGTTCCACGATTCGCGTTGCTGTTGCGGGCCCGACCCCAGGCAAGGCGCCCGATTTGAGCCACGCTAAGGTGGCTTCGGCTGGACTGGGCTCGTCGCCATCAAAGCTAGCTCCAACTTCGCCTCCTTGGCTTATGCTAGAACTTAAACCACTGCCTGCACTGCGAAGGCTGCTGCTACTGCTTTGCACAACAAACTGGGTGCCGTACTTTTGGTTGGTCGTCCAGGCTCCACGGCACGACAACATGTCGCCTACCACTGCAGTGGCAAGTAGAGGGCAGTTCGACGACACTACTGTCACCAATGCCCCTTGCTTTCGCTTCTTCTTTTTGGTTGACGGCTCAGGGGCCGCTGGTGCAGCTTCTGGGTCCACCGCTGCCGCGGCACGAATCTTCGCAACTGTGTAGCCGGAAGGCGCTCTATAGACTACTCTTTCAACCGCACCCGCAACCTCTAAGGACAACTCGTAATTGCTGCCGCCTTCACTGCTTCGCAAGCCTCGTCTTCGAATGTACGGGTAGTAATGTGCAGAGCGAAAAGCGGCACGCCGGTGTCCTAGAGCAGCTGAAGAAAACGTCCAAGCGCCTACGCGCTGCATGCTTAAGAACATGCCGGATGCGAAGTAGATCCAAACAGCTAGCATGTGTAGAATCGTCGGCTTAGGAAGTTCAGTGACTATAGAAGTTTTCAAATCATAACGCAAGCCATAAGAGCCGCCACTGTTTGACAACTACTAGCAGCTTAGACTAACGAGCAAAGATATTGAGCATTTTTCTGGCATTTTTGATGTCATGTCTTCGAACTCGTCAGGTGGATGTCGTCGACGACTGCTGGTCTACACACTAAAAGGGGGGAAATCTGGCGTTTTTGTTGTTTTTGTGGGGTGTGCTCGGCTGCTCGCTGCTCGATATCGCCAATTCTCGGCTTTCGCTTGTTCTGTTTTGTCCAGTATTTCTCATGAAATAAGGAAACCCTCTTCTTTTCTTTGGATGGAGCTGCACATAGAAACGTAAATCGCGCATTCCCCTACATCCCACATCCCCCATAAATATTAAATGAGATGGCAACTGAAAATCTGAAAAACTATAAAACTAGATAGCGGAATGGCATAAAGGGCAAGCACGCAAGCACCACCTCTCGAAAATACTTCGCCTCTCGCGCTGTCTGCTATCTCTGGTTCACCTCGCGCGGATTGACCGCTGCGAGTGCACCTCAAAATAATTCTCCTTTGTTCTTCTCTCGTTCCAATTGCGGGCATATCCTTTGCTCTTGTCCTGTGCACTTCTGTCGGTGGCCACACCTCATTTTTTGGCCGCAGCCCCCCTACCTTCCTTGGGTGCTTTTCTTGGCCATTTGGCCTCTGAGGACAAGCAGGTCGCCAAAGAGCTTTTTCCAGCTCGAACTCCAAGCAGCTCTGCCCCATCCCTGCGCGGATTTACCGCAGCTGGGACATAGCTCGTTGGTGTTCTTATTTCTTTCTGTCTTCTTTTTCTTCTCTCGTTCGTCGGAGCGGATTGACCGCGGCCGATCTTGTTTTCGTCTCCTTCAACGCGCAGTAAAAAGGGCAGAGCTCATCAGTTGGCCCAGTTCGAGGTTTCGGACTCGCCTCGGTACATGGAGCCTTCATCTTCGTTGAAGTCTTGAAACCCCATCCGACTCGCTCGCGGCACGTTCGAGCCTTGGGAGCGTTTGTTCATCGGCGAGAAGCCGTCGTTTTCGCCACCCCCCATCATCTCGGCGCCGTCCATGCTCGGGCTCCTCGGGCCCATTTCCGACCCTTCGCGCGACCCTTCCCGCGAGCTTTCGCGGCTGCCGCGGCTGGCAAGAGACCCGCTGTCCCGCGACCCGCCCCCGAAGCTCCCGCTGCCGCGGCGCCGCCCAAAGGAGCCCGACACGTTCGCGAAACTGCTCGAGCGATTTGACGACTTCACCTTCACGGCCGACACCAGCTTGCGCTGGGTCTTCTTGTCCAGCGGCGCGTGCTCAGGCTCGGCGGGGCGCGCGGGCATCACCTGCGAGCTCTCGGCTTGCAGCACCTTGTAGGTGTGGTTGAGGCGGTCCATGTAGTGCTCGAACTTGTGGTGGTCTTGCACGTACGACGACAAGTCCACGCGCAGCTTCTCGATGTCCGAGTCGGCGGCGGACTTGGCACGCACGCTGGCCCCCACCAGGCTCGCCATCACTTCTACGACGGGCAACTTCTTCTTTGCCCCGTCGGAGGAGCTGGCTTCGTTGTAGTTGCGGGAAGAAGCGCGGTGCGCCGCGGAGTGGAGCTTTTCGTCCTTGACACGCTGGTAATTGAGCTGGGCAATGAGGCGCACGAACGCGGGCCAGCCTAGCCACCCGTTGCGGTACTGGGGCAGCACCCCACTCAACCGGAGGGCGCGGTCGAGCTCCAGGTCCGTGGTGACCAAGCCCATTTGCCGCAAGCTCAGCAAGCAGTGCTTGGCCGCCACCTTCTTGCTGGACGGGTCCATGGCCTGTGCACGCAGAGACGAGAGAAGAGACGCAAAGGAGATTAAAGAAGGCCAGCTCATTGTTTGGTTTAGAAAAGAAAAAGAAAAGTAAAATGACTACAGTAGCGTTATCTCAAACAGGCGGAGAATAGACCGACGCGCACTTCACACGAAAGTAAAACAGAATGGCGGGTACACAGGCACAGGCAAAGGCTTGGTCCGTTTCCCTGTGTAGTCGTGACTCACTTGGTTGTGGAAGGTACGCCGTGCGTCGGCGACCGCGCCATCCGACAAGTAGCTCAGCGGGTCGTCCACCCCATTGCCCACAAACCCGTACAAGTGCACCAAGTGAGCAATGGCGCCCAGCAGCTCGTCGAAGTCCATGAACCCGCTCCGAGCGCTGGTGTCGTTGTCGTTGCCACTGCCTTGTTGGTAGGAAGCCGAAGACGCGCCACCACCAGCGCCATTCACGTCAAACGCTTCGGAGAGCCCCGAAGCTTCGACGCGAGCAAAGTTCACACCGAGGGTCGCCAAAATGCCACGCACCGTGGAGCGAGGCACGAGGGCGCGGCCGCCGTTGCGGTAGCCGCCCCCACCGCGCCGCTGGCTGCTGTGGCTGCTGCTGCTGCCCAGGTATTGCTGGTCGGCGTCGAGGAAGGCCCGCTGGACGAGGGCCAGCTGGTGCGGCGGCAAATTCCACACCACCGCGAAGTGCGAGTACAAAATCTTGGCGTGGTGGTTGGCGACCCGGCGGCCGGTTTGGCCCTCTTTTTTGGCCTCCTTGGTGTCCACCATGTGCGCCGACGTCAGCGCCAGGAGCCCCACGAAGTCGTCGATGTCGTAGTCGGGCGCGGTTTGGCCCAAGGCCCCGCGCGTGACCCGCACGAATTGCTTGGCCGACCAGTTCACGTGCAAGCGGCGCAAGAGGGCCCGCAGAGCGGTATGGTCCAAAATGCCGTCTTGGTCGTAGTCGTAGCACCCAAACGCGTGCTCCAGCTTCTCTACTTCGGCCACCGCGAAATTTTGCGTGGGGTCCGACGACGCGCTGCCCTTGGTGCTTGAGGTCGCGGGGGCACTCGTCGCCGCGTCGTGGCTGGTGAGAGGCCCCACGTTTCCCCCCTTGCGGGGCCCGGCCACCACCACAGACCCGGGCACTTTCGCCAAGCTGGAGCGGCTCTGGGGCCCACTGAAAGGGCCCTTGAGCTTCGCTTGCGTGGCCACGCGCTGCGCGATGGCGCCGGGCGACGAGCCCGCCAGCTCCAAGCCATTGGACCCACCAGGGCCCAGGCTCACCGTGGCGGCGACGTCGAAGAGGCTGACGGCTTGGCGGCTGGCCACTCCCAGAATGCGCTTGGGAGTCGCGGCGGGGAACCAATGCTGCAAGTGCCGTGCCAAGCGGGCAAACTGGTCCAGGTGCAGGTTCAACGCCAGGTCCCCGTACGTGTCGCGGATCGCGCGGAGCTCGCGCACCGAGGGAAAGCACCCGCACGCGCGCAGCAGGCCTCGGAGCCCCTTTTGCACCACCTTGGAGCGGCGCCGGTGGACCTCGAAGTCTTCGGCGAAGCACAGAAAGAGCCGCTGCAGCAGGAGCGCTTGCCCGCCCGACCACCCGTGCGGCTCCGCGAGCACGATGGCCTCGAGCGCGGCCTTCTCCGCTGCCTCCCGCTCCTCCACGTTGACCGCCATCACTTCCGCGCGCCCGCGCGCTCGCTTGGCAGCCGCAACCAGCGCGGCTTCTTCGGTCTTGAAGTTGGCGCCCGGGCGGCTCAAGACTGCTTCGAGGTCCGGCACCTCTACCGAAGCGTCGTCTTCGTGCCCATTGGGCAAGCAAGTCGTGTCCACCGTGGCGAAAGGATCCACGTCCGGGGACATCATCACGCTCACGCTGCACAAAAACTCAAACACGCCGATGAACTCGGTAGTGGTTCCACTGCCGTCGCTGCCGACAGCTGCTGCTGCTGCGCCCACCCCGCTGCCGACGTTGTAGTCGTCGTCGTTCTCGCCAGTAGCCACTCCAGTTGCCTCCTTGCTGCCACCACCGACGCTGCTCTTGTTGTTACCACCTTGCGCCACCGCAGCGGCGTGCGCGAACTCTTCACCGGCGTCGGACGCCACGTCCGCAGGCAAGGCCAGCCGCACCCCCGTCCACTGCAGCACGGCCGCTGCCTGGGGCCCCGTGGGGCGGCCAAAGCCTGCGCGGCGCAGCGCGCGGCCCAGCAGCCGCGCCTCCATCAGCGTGTCGGCCCCCACTCTAGGGCGGCTCCGGCTCGCGCTAGGCCGCTCTCCGCGCGCCTGCTGCTGCTCGTCGGCCGCTGCGGCCTGCACGGAGCGGGCGTCGGCCACGGCCGCAGCGGCGTCGGGGTCGGACTGCGCGGCCACTTCGCGAAACACGAACAAGTAGCGCGCCAGCTGCGCGTCGGGCACCGCGGCCAAACTCGCCAGGGGGTCTTTGCACAGCACGTCGGTGGGGGTCCAGCCTTTGGCCTCGGCGTCGGTGAGGGCCACGCGGCGCAAGGTGCCGGCGCTGGCGTTGGACGAAGCGCCGTTCTCAAAGCGCGCCGACTCTGCGAGCGCAAACGCGGCTTTCCCGAAGCAGTCAGCGACGTCCACGGGGGTCATTTGCATGGACACCCCACCGACGGCTGCCCAGGCCCCATGGGAGAACGTGGGGGCCACTTCTTGTTCCTCGAGGGGCACGGCCGCCGCCACTGCACTCCGCGCCTTCGCGTTCAGAGCCTTCTTCTTGGGGGGCTTCTTGCCCAGACCCGCCAACAGGGCGGCTTCCTCGAGCTCGGCTTTTTCGCGCCGGGCCGCGGCCGCTCGGGCCCGAGCCGACGGCACGAAGCGGACCATCGACTCCCGGGGCAGCACCGCCGAGTCCATGGTGTCGAAGTAGCCCAAGCGGTTCAAAATGTGCGGCACCAGCCGGGGATCCAGGAGCCCGTTGTCGCCAGGGGCCAGCAAGGCAATTTGCGTGGCCACGAACTTGATTTCCGTGACGGACACCCCCCACTTGGAGCTCAGCAACTTCGCATCTTGGGCGCTGAACAGCATGCTAGCTTTCGCTTCGACGTCTACGAACCCAACCAAGCTCGGCAGCGGCACCAGTGGTTGCGGTGCTTCAAACGCCTCCGCTTCCGCCCCGGGGTCCAGCAAGGTCTTGGTAGCCCGATTAGCCGCAGCTTTGGCCGCGCGGCTCTTCGCAATGCTCTTTTGGTGCCGCGCCAGTTCTTCTTGGGGCGGCTCTGCGGGTGGGGCAGCAGCAGCAGTAGTAGACCCCAGCATGAGCGCTGCAGTGCTGGTCGGCGACAGCAAGGAACCGAGGGCGTCTTGTGCTGCGGCGGAGCCTCCAGCGGGCGCTGCCAGCCACGTAGGGAACCCACTGAAACTCGCCCGAGCAGCCGCACCAGGGCTGTTGGGGTCGCCCGAAGAAGCACCCGTTGACGGAGACCCTCCCGCCGCAGCAGCCGCCGCCGCGGACTCGGCCGTTGCTTTCTGGAGGAAATTGCCGATGATGCCGCCGTCTACCGGAGAAGTGCCTCGTACCGTGGCAGTGCCCATCCCGCGGTCGAATTCGCCGGAAGCGCGAAGCAGCGCGCTGTCGATCCCCTGGCTGAAGACGCTCCATGGAGTCGCGTTCGCTTCCGCGTTCGCCTTCGCCGCCGCCGCCTCACGCTCCCTCGTTTGCTGGGCTTTCAAAGCGGCTTCGCCCGAGGTCATGGCCGCGTACTGCGCGGGGTTGGACTTGGCCGCGTCTGCGGCTCGCCCGAGCACCACCTGCTTCCCTTGCTCGTCTAAGGCGTTGAACTGCGCTTGGTCGCTGTCCGGCAGGCCTTGCATCAAGTAGTTCCACACCATTTGCTCCAGCACCGACCCGTCCCCCGCACCGCGCTCCGACACGCCGCTCAGCTCCGTAGTGGCTTCCGACAGCGCCACGCTTTGGTTGTCGTCGTCGTTTTCGTCCTTGTCCTGGTCTTGCCCCATGGCTGCCCACGACGGCATCGCGATGTCCACGTCATCCGCCGCTTCCGTGGCGGCCGCCGCCGTAGCTGCTGCTGCCGCTTCTGCCTCCGCCGCGGCCGCCGCTGCGGCATGTGCCGCTGAGCCTGCAGCCCCCGCAGCGGAGTTCGCCGCGATTCCAGCTACGCCAGCCACGCCACCGGCCGCGTCGTTGGCCGCTTTGGCCGCTTGACTGCTGGCGTCGGCCGCCGCTGCAGCGACACCCGCCGAAGCATTGGAGAAGTACTCGTTGGCTGCGCTGAAGTACTGCTCGTAGGCCTCTTCTTCGGCCGAAGAGCTGTCTTCACTGGCGGAGCCGTCCTCGCCGCTCCCAGTTTTCTTCTTCTCTCCTTTCCCGCTTCGAGCAGCTTTCCGAGCTTCTTTGGCGGCGAAGTCTCGGAGCACGCCCGCGGACGACAGCGACACCGTCGAAGACGACGACGACGATGCATCGGAGGTCAAGGAAGCGTTGCTGTTGCCGGCGAGCGCTCCCGGCAGACCACTCACGGCGCCTAGGCCGCCACCAACAGCAGAGGCCCCGGGCACCGACGCAGCCAGTCCGTTCGCTTGAGCTGCCAAACCACCAAACGTGCTCTGCCGGCGGTTTTTCTTGCGGCGGCCTCGTGCGCAGGCAACCAGAAGCGCGTCGGCTTCGTCTTCGTCCTCAAAGAGGTCGGGCACGCTGAGCACCACCGCGACTTGGTCTTGCGTCATTTCCGCCAAAGTCTTGGCTCGGTGCGGCTTGGCCATCGCTTGCACCACCACCACTCCACAGGTTTTCGGGGTCATGGCCACGAGCAGCGACGCCCGGTGCGCAGGGGGCACGTGCGCTAGGACCGCCACCAAACCCCCGGGTACCATGGCGTCCAACACGGGTCCAGCGGCGCCGCGGCGGTGCATTTCTAACAGCAAAAACGCGGCCCGCTGGAGCGGCAAGCCCTGCAACAGCCGGGCCGCATGGTGTGGGGCCCCACAAGTCAACAGCTTCGCGGCTTCCGGCGGAATGCGCACCGAGACCGCCGCAGCACTAGCAGCGGCGTCGTCCTTCGTCTTGTTGCGCGACACGGACGAAGAGCCCTGGTACCCGAAGTCAAGCGCGTGGTCTACGGTGTCTATGCCTCCGGGAAACGCCTCGGCCATCTCGTAGTGCTGGTTGAGGGCCCCTTTCACCGCCACCTGCGCGCCGCGGCCCATCTGGCCCAAGGTGTCGCTGAAGTCGCCGCGCAAGCGGAGCTCCACCAGGACGCGCACCGCGTCCTCGAGCTTCATGGTCTCCAGCAGCTGGGCGCGGCGCATGAGGTGGTTGGGGTTCATGTTGGGGTCAAGCTCGAGCAAGCAGGCGGCCTTGTCCTTGGCGCTGCCGTTCGTCACCCCGAGCCCCAACAGCTGCTCGATGCGCAGCGCGGGGTCCGCCGCATACGCCGACGGCGGGCGCTGCGCAAGCCTCGCGAGTTGCTCGTCGGGCTTCAAGTTCACGAAGGGCACTTCGTTCGCGGCCAGCACGCCCGATAAACCTCCAGCTAAGGCCCCCAAGGAGCCCGCCACGGCGGCCCCCGCAGCGCCCGAGGACGACGAGGACGCGGCCAGGGCCTTCGCGGCGTCGGCGACGGTGACCCGCGCCGGGGCCGCTTGCTTGTCGCGAGTGGTCGACGCGTCGCCGCCTCGGTTGGCCGAGGCGTTCATGTCCGCCTGCTGGGCGTCGGCTTGAGAGCCGTTGAAAGCCAGCGAGCTCCGGCGGAGCATCTCCGAGAGCCCCCCACCGTCGCCGATGATGCTGCCCCGAATCGAGCTGAACAAGCCCGCGCCGTCGCCCTGGCCGTCCGATGGAAGAGGTGGGGCGTTGGGTTCGGCCCCGGGCCCCAGTCGCAAGGCTACCGATGCCATGACTTTCGCATCGAGGGGCGCCAAATTTTTGCGCGGCTCGAAGCTCTTCTTGATCCGCAACAGCAAGGCCGGCTTGTCCAGAAGCTTCGCGAGGAGCTCGGCTTCGCGCCCACGGTAGTTGCGCAGCAAAGCGGGAAGTTCCGCTTCGCGCTCAGGGTGGTGCCGCCGCGCAATCTGCTCGATTCAAAAGAGGATTACAAAAAAAAAGTAAGGAAAGATATGAGGACAAATCCCACGTGTGTTCTCAAGTACGAAGGCGCATGAATACAAAGTAGTTGCAGTAATGCAGGTTTATGATAAATTTAGTGAGACGAAATCATCGACGAAAAAAAAGACAGCACTGTCGCTGAACACAATGCTGTGTCACTGGGGCCTTTTCGAATTTCTGCACTATTTAATGAGGACGCCATTTCTGACCAAGTTTCTGGATTGGCTAGAGTGGCCACAACGTTACATACCTCGTAAATCTTGACAATAATTTCTTGCAGTTCATCGCGGTCCTCGAGCCTGAAATGTACAAACGAAGGACGGATGAGATAAAGTGATTCTGGTTGTGTTTCTGTTCTCTTGTGTCTTCTGCATGCACTAGAACACATAAATGTTTGGCCGGGAAAGCTCGAGCGAGTGAGGATGATATAAATAAGGTTAGAGGGTCCATGGAAAAGAGCGAGAAAGCGTACCCAAGTTTCGCCTGCTTCGAAATGCCTTCGTCGACTTGGACTCTCTCCTGAAAAGGTAGAACAACAATGAGGTGAGCAAACATGCACGTACTCCGCCGCAGTGTTTCCACACGTTGCATGCGTTTCTTGGTGGAGGTGATTTCACGATCTTCGGTGCGCGAGGTCAGATCGTTGTGAAGGCTTGAATTTACCTGAGTCGTGAACATTGTCTATAAAGCCCCGGTGGGGCGGTCACGCGGCAGGTGTCCGAGCTCAACGCTGCGAGGCTGCCCTCATCTCAACTCAAGTGCGTCGAGTCCGAGCCAATCAGAGCTCAGCATTTACTTCAGGCAAGAATCGATTCTTGTATTGACGTGAAAAGAACATTCGGATATTCTGGTGCCCGTCATTCCATTATGCCATTATAAGTAATATAAAAAATGTCGACGATGAGCATGCCACAACTCTCGCTCGCTCACTCAGTCCCATAATCTATTTAGGATGAGCTTACATAAGCTTACTTGGAGGTAGAGATCTACAGAACCTTGATGTAACACTATGCTAAAGATTCTATCAGATGTAGAAGCGCTTACAATCGAAATCCGCACTGCGGGCGACTATGTTCGCCATCTCAAGGCTGCGCAACCCGGTGACTCTGAGGCAATTGCGGCTGCAGTAGCAGCGCTACTTGAGGCAAAGGCCGCTTACACTGCAGCTACTGGCCAGCCCTACGATTTGCCAAAGGGGAAATCCAAGAAAAAGTCAGTGGCAGCTGCAGTGAGCAGTCATGGTAGCGAGCGTCAAGATGTCGACATTACTCGCCAAACAGCTACGGTGTCAGTCAATGATCCTGCCTGGTCCTTGGTGAACAACACTGCCCTCGATGCCTTGGCGGCAAAAGCGTCAGCAGCACAACTGGGCTACTATGGCGAAGCTCGTCAGCACAGCAACTGCTGCTGGGACCGCGTCATGCTGAAAGCTTTGCGCAATCCAGCTAGCAGTTCCAGCAGTGACAAGCCTGGGAAGGTGCGGCCGCAGACGCCGTTAGTGCACCACAGCTACTTCGTTCGAACAACGGCCGTTGAAGTAATTGTGCGTCGCTGGGCTGCAGCTACTGAACCTGAGGAACGAGCGGGCACCATGATTGGCCCAAAAAAGCGACCTCGGCGGCGAGTGGTCGTCGTTGGCGCAGGACTCGACACACTGCCGCTCCGGCTAATGGAGGCGTGGCAGCAGCAACGTCAACCAGCAAGCAGCACCAATGCATGCTCTAGTAGCAATGAAGAGGCCGCAGATGGAGCCAGCATAGAGGCCGACCCTCTAGCGAAGGCACGACATGACGACATAGTCTTTATCGAGGTAGCTCATTAAAAAATATATCATGCGAGTTGTGGCCCTTTGAATAAATGTTTTGCTGTTACTCAATACCAAAAATAAACGAATTTTGCGCAACTATCGATGCCCTCAGGTAGATGCTGAGGCCGTGCTGCGTGCGAAGCAATCTGTTTTTGAATCAAATCCACAATTTAGTTCTGCCCTGCTGGGCGATGGTCCTCATGTGGGTTGTAATACTAACGGCAGCTCGGCAGACAGCAGCAGCAGCAGCAGCCACGGCAACAAATGTGAATTTGAAGTCGAGAATCATTGGCATTGGCGTAGCAGCAATGGACGACTATCTCTCGTGGCAGCAGATTTAGCATCGGTTGGCAGCCTTGAGAGGTCGCTTTCTCGTGCTGATGCTACTGCAAAACCGGCAACTAAATATTTTGCAGCAACGCCCGGAGAGCAGCCAGTAGTAGTTGATAATGACGCTGAAACTAATGAGGCCTCTGTCACGCACACCCTGATTATGATTGAGTGTGTGTTAAGCTATTTGCCAGCGCCAGCAGCCGATGCCCTCCTCAACTGGGCTGCTTCTCTCGCCGATTCTCCTCGGACATGCGCCACCCAAACTACCACCACTGCTGCGAAAAGTGGTAAAGAACCCTCATCGACGTCATCACTGGTGCTCTTCGAGCCGGTGCCAGGTTATGGCGCTGTTGGGCGCTGCCTGCACAGCCATTTCCACGCTCGTGCGGTGCCTCTGCTGGCGCACAACGAGGGCCCACATGCACCCGAGGTGCTGTCAACGTCCTCACTTCCACCAGCCGCCGCAGAGGACACGTCTGAGCACCCGAACACTGTAACGGCATCCAGAAGTGTACTTCTGCAACCAGCTGCGCGCGGCAGACCTGCGCATTGGCCCGCTGTGGGAGCAGCGGGGCTAGCGGCAGCAGTGGCAGCATCAGGGTGGGAAAGCTCCTTGCTTGACAACGACAGCGATAGCGAGGAAGCAAGCATCAGCAAAACTAGAGCAATTCACTGCGCTGGCTTTGTAGAAGGCGTCGATCTCAACGTGGCGGCAGGGCGATGGGTGCCCCCTTTCATGCGCCGCCGAGCTTTTGCTTGCGAGCCCTTTGATGAAATGGCAGCTTTGCATGCTCTTCAGTCCCAGTATGCTATGGTGGTGGCCACCAGGGCCAGTGCTGCCGTTGTTGATGACGGGGATCGAGCAGACGAGAAGCCTGACGTAGCCACAAGAGCAGCGAAAGCACTGATGGCGGCTATGGCGGCGCCTACTTCTCATAGTGAAGAAGAAGTGCTTCAACAGGAGCAGGAGGCACAACAGCAGCAGCAGCAGCAGCAGCAACAACAACAACTGGAGCAAGAAGAAGTTGACGGACGAACGAAAGAATCCGTTGAAATTGGGCTGCTCGAGGCGTGCGATGCCACAGCAGCGGCTGCGTTAGCTGTGGAGGTGCACGCGTCACTGGCGCAATCTCTGCCGGCCGTGCGCCGATTCTGGAAGCACGTAAGAGCAGGATGCATACCGTGCTTGTTTAGAATTGCCACAAGAAAAAGCACTCTCTTTAAACATCACGCCGTCAGTTTCCTGGCTAGCGGCACTTTTTAAATTTGTTAACTATGTGGCTCTCATTCCTATTCCTCAAACTGAACCGACTCACAACATTTGCTATTTGCAGGCGCTCAAAAAAGACCTTGCCGATCCATTTGCGTACTACAGTGGCATCAGCATGAGCAGCATCGAGTCAAGCAGTCCAAATGACAACAGTCCAGAAGCATGGCCGCTGCGTCGGTTGTGGGTGGCTCGCACCGTGCCTCAAGGGCAAGTCGTTGGCTGCGTGGCCATCGATGAAGATCCGGTCATCCCATCGCCAAACCCAGATACAAGTACAGCAGAACCTCCAACCAGGCCCCTCGACACCGAAAGTGGAGCCACTCCGTCGCTCCCTTGTGTGACCATTGAACTGAAGCGCTTAGCAATGCATCCTGCGTATCGCCGCCGCGGCCTTGGAAAGCAGCTCGTAGAAACAGCCTTAAAGTACGCCCGGGGTGCAGCGGCCAAAATGCAAGGGATGGTGGAAATAGCATCAACAACAGCTGCTGCTTCGCCGGTGTTGAAAGTCCGCTTGACCTGCCTGTCGGGTGCTGCAGTGCCCGAAGCGGCGGCTGCGTGCGCGCTCTACAGCGGGCTGGGGTTTGTGATGGTACGGGAACACTCGAGCGGCCCATGCGGGCCCAGTAGAAGCGATGAGAAACGAGCAATCATGTGCGATTTTGAATTGTGCATTGGCCCGCCATAATGCCGTACTGTTAAATTGGCCTTGTTTGATGTATATACATGGGCCCATGTATTATGCCTAAGGAATGGCCTATAGCGCGCTGTTATAAGCATACATCTTTCTTCCATAGACAACCAAAATCCATATGGCCCTTATTTTAGAGACCTACGGAAATAAAACAGAAAGCTAGTGTGCGGCGTGTATCTAGGTCGTTTTTAATAGACATTAGGTTTAGAACCTTATTGCAGTGCCATTGCCATCGCAATCGCAAGAGCACCTTTAAATACTTAGTTGCCTTATAATTTCCGAGACAATGGCGAATTGGTTTCATCAGTTCGTAGTTCGTTCACCGTTCGTCGGGCTAAGCAAAAAAAACGAAGCCCGTGAATCATTCAACCTCCGGTTCTGGGTATGTCGAACATGATTCTTTTAATTTCATGAAAACCCTAGAGCCAAGGTGCCCAGCCGAAGTATATCTTGTGGAGGTTCTCTTCAGCAGTCGCCTGCGCAATCAAAAGTCGCACCTGACCCTCAACTGATAGCGCACTGTCATTGGGGTCCTCGTACCTGAATTCATGAGCGAAGGAATGATATTGCATACCAGAATAATACTTAAATGAGGGAAAATAAGCACATCTAAAAACACAATCCAGAGTTGCAAAGGAAGATTTGTAAATAGATAAGATAGACTTCAAATTTGAAGGTGCGTTATTTCCAAACGCACCCTTGCAGCTTCTGTCGGATGCGAGTCAGCGTACGCTCCGCAGCTTCGCGCATTCCCGAGGCTTCGTTGTTGTTGTTGTTGTTCCCTTCAGCGGCCTCCAAAAGGGCGACCTCGTGGTTCTCACCTCCTCTAGTTTTGCTACGACTACTAGTAGCGTTAGCAGCTACACCGCCGCCGTTACCATCGGCAGTGGTGGCAGTGGCATCGCCGTCAGGGTGTGGGTTTTGGACCTTGTCTGCGTTGCGCTGGCGCTTGATGGCTTGCAAAGGACTGAGCATCCACTTGTAGAGCGGGTCGTGAATGAACACCTAAGAAACGAAACGCGCAACACGCGTACAAGCCCACAGTATGATAGCAGAAAGAGTCAAATGCGCCTTGACGTCTTCACCATAAAATGGCTTGAAAGTTTGCTCTCAAATATTTGACCAGCATGACATAAAAATGTAGGCTTGAAAAATGAAAAACAAAAACTCCAAATGAACATATCCATAGGTGCATTCGATACCTCAGCAAGAGTCGTGAGGGCCGCTGCGTTGTCAGGTCGCCGCAACGAGCGCATGGTGGATTCGCAGCAGCGCCGAAAGAGCCCTTCCACACCAGTCACGCCGAGCCCATCGACCTGGAAGGAATAAGTGTGCACTAATGTGATGAAGAGATGAAAGGATTGGAGAAGACGTACGTCAGCGATGGCTCAGTGTGACTTATGCATAAAGCAAACTTCATACTCCCCCGAGATAAGATAAGTAAGCATGGCTTGAACAATGACCACCCCACCAACAAGTGCTTACCATATCTCGAGTGAGGCGAAACGGCACGGTCTCCGGGGTAGACAGGGTTTTCCCCTGCTCGAAGACGATCCCGAAGTCAATGTGCACCACTTCCGCGCTCTTGGTGTCGACCAAGATGTTTTGGGTGTGCCGGTCGCCGATGCCCATCACGTGGCCCACCATCGAACTCACGGCTAAGCTCTCCGCGTACGCTAGCCGACGCCGCCACCATTCAGAAGCGCCTCCGCCGTCGCCCAGAGAACACGCCGACGATAACGCACTACCACTGCCACTCCC
>Ga0307982_1002149_pt1 | contig 16016 bp, 12 predicted proteins | sample OrgLakmetagen989_FD_201847 | JGI IMG/M metagenome (GOLD analysis project Ga0307982, IMG submission 201847) | Saline water microbial communities from Organic Lake, Antarctica - #989 | ecosystem: Environmental > Aquatic > Non-marine Saline and Alkaline > Saline | place: Antarctica: Organic Lake...
GCGTCACAGCAAATTAAAGAGAAGGCATCAGCTGCAGCGAAAGAGTTGCAAGCGCCGTCAAATGCAAAGATGGCAGCTGTACTGGGCGCAGCAGTTGATACATGCAGTAGTGGGTTCTTGATGGGGCCTCAGGCGGGGGAAGTACTGCATAAGATGCCTGGTTTTAAATTGTTGAACGAAAAACCAAGCTTCCTCGTAGCATCGGGAACCATTCCTGGTTTTCAATGGGCGAACAACAAAGTATCTCGGTTGCCTTTACTTGAGTCAATCGCGCAAGTATTGGGCCGGGCCCTCGATGAAAACAAAGCTGTCGAAGGCTTACCATTACCTCAAGCTGGCTCAGCGCTACGAAAAGCCGTACCCGGGTTTGAGAAAATGCCGAAGAAGCTTGGTGCCCTACTCAAAGATGGCAACATACCGGGGTTTAAATGGGTGAAAATTGGCAACTCAGACTACGTACAACGTTCGATGGATGGTGTTGCCAGTAGAGCAGGAGTGAGTCAGGGAAAAGGAGCTGCAGCGAACATTGAAACTGCGGCAGCTAAAGACTTGCGTAAGCCTTCGAGTGCGAGGTTGGCAGCAGCACTGGGAGAAGCGGTGGACGCAACCCCTGGTGGCTTTGTGTTAGGCATGAAAGCTAGTTTAGTGCTTCACGAAGTGCCAGGCTTCAACTTGTATGACGAATCTCCAAACGCTCTCGTAACGTCAGGTGCCATTCCTGGTTTTCAATGGGTGCAAAATAAAGTCTCTCGCCAACCATCGCGTGTATCTACTATTGAAGCAATAGCGCGAGTGTTGGGCAGCGCTATCGATAAGCAGAAAGCTGTCGAAGGCTTACAATTACCTCAAGCTGGCTCAGTGCTACGAAAAGCCGTACCCGGGTTCGAGAAAATGCCGAAAAAGCTTGGCGCTCTTCTCAAGGATGGCGATATACTGGGGTTTAAGTGGGTGAAAATTGGCAACTCAGACTTCGTGCAACGTGCAGCGGCTTCAGATGTGACTTTTGATTCGAAGCCAAAGGCCTCGGCCACTCCTAAAGCTCTTCCTGTGATAGCCCCTGCCCAGGCTTCAGTCCTAGGAGGAGCACGCTTAGCTGAAGCTAATGTGGCGCAGCCAACGAGCGCAGATGCAATCACTCGAGCGTCGGACGGAAGTGCTGAACAAAAGTTGATGGAGCGGTTATCGTCGCTTGAACAGTGCTTCGCTGACGAAGATTCCCGTCTGGAATCCGCCCACAAACGCCTCGAAGTTCTTCTAGCCGAGTCTATGGACTAGCCTTGATCTTTATCAGGTCATCAGGTGCATATGCATATGCATCACTTTTGGTGGCGCGGACTACGGACTAGCTTCAAGGAACGCGAATACTTCCCTTGGCAGTACTCGGTGCATTGGCTTTAGACATAGATTCAGACGGCAGCCACTTCAGCGATTATTCTTACGGTTTAAAGGGCAGGTGGCTTACCTGGGCCATGCCATCTGGTTTTTTTTATATTCCCATCAAAAATAAAGAAAGAGATATGCTACATAGGCTATATTCGCCGTTTACGCATGTGCCACTGTGCTAGTGCACTTCGAAGAAGAAGTAGGCGAAGGGTATTGAACTTTGGTCGCCCTTGCAACGGCCCCAACTACTGCTACCGCGCTACTGCTGCGCGACTACCGCGGATTCGGATTATATTATTTATTTTGGCCTTTTTGTTGTGGCAGGGATTTTAAGAGTTTCCATAGTTGTGTCGATAAGAAATTAGTGCGGTTTTTCAAAATGGGCTACAAAGGAAATCAAGTACCTCACGAAGACTTCTTATCACTAACGCCCGTGTTCGAGGCACTAATGTCCTTGCGCTTTGCATCAGCGCGCCGCTTCTTTGCTCGTTTTGAAAGACCACCATTGCCGTTGCTGCTATTGCTACCTTCTCCATTGTTGTGGCCCACTGCAGTGCTGATATCGCCGTCCTCGTCATACCGGCCGCGAGCCCTGTTGCTTGGCCCACTGGCTGAAGCATCGCATTCGCCATCGTCGTCCTGCTCATCTTTTTGCTCAGCCAGGGCTTCTGCATGGGCGCGCGCACTTTCTAAATCCCGCACTGGCCCACCCGCACGCAGGCTCAGCGGACTAACGACTTCCCACAAATTCGCCAAAAGGCCGCGGTCGTACGGGTTGGAAGGAAACTTTTCGTACGGCAAAGTGACGCCCTCTTCGTCGCTGCTTTCCTCGACGTCGTCGTCCGCGACTTTCCCACCCTTTGCAAGGGCTTCCTCACGAGCTGCGGCGCGCTTTGCACGGCGCTTGATTTGGGCTTGGCGGCGAGCTTCGTACTTCAACCACGCTTTCTTGAGGTCGCCCCACTTGTAAGACTCGTTGGTGGTCACGTTGCGGCTCGCGAGCCACAAGTGGTAGACGGTGAAGCCCAACAACACAATGGCCATCACACCGCAAAGCAGCGCTACAGCAAACACCCCCCAGTGTTGAAAGATTAAGAACTGCAACACCACCGTCCAGCTAGCTTTGGTTCGAACACCCGTAGAGCTGTTGTAAAACTCTGCGTTGAACAGGTCGCGGTCTACAGCATCCGATGCTAACAAGCCCGTCATGCCCACGGCGCCATAAGTGAGCAACAGGCAATGGGCAAAGAGAAACGCCAAAAAGTACCTGTAGTTTTCCATGCCAACGGATTGGTTCAGCCACGGGCAGAAGTGGTCGAACCGCGCAACGTGCGCTCCCATGAGTCGGCAGAACTTCGACCTCGCTGGCTTCACGAATTTAGCAGTTGGGCATACTCGGCCAGCCGGGTACAAGTACTTCTCGGGCATGTAGTTGTACGCGTAGTCGTCCAAGTTTTCAGCTGTGATAATGCCCGGGCTTACAGTGCATGCCAACCACCACAGATAAAGGCAAAATGCTACAGCACCTGCTGCCGTGTACTTGTGCCAGATCGGCAAGTAGCGGCACGGAAGCATAGGGTAACCATATGTGACCACTCCTGCGTAGGCGCCCAGTACCACCGCCAAATAAAATATTTGTAAAAGTGGGTTTCGTTTGTAGCAACCCCAAGTTATAGCACCGTTCACACAACGTTCTAATGCGGATGCTGCACGCTTGCCTAGAACCATGTGCAGGCCCTTTGAAAGACCCTTAGGTAGCGAGTCGAAAACGAAGGACATTGCCGACGCAAACGGGCCTTCGTCGAGGTCGCAAAACATGCAGACCACAATGACGCTGAATATGATAGCATATGAGGAGAGTATGAAGGAGCCCGTCAATGTGAACTGAAAGCCAAACATAACTCAAAAGAAGTCTAGCAAGTGACACTGAGCTTTACTTCAAGAGAAGCACTGAAGCACTCAAGTTCGAGTTGGCGTGCTGCTCTGTTGCTCAACACGCGATGCTTGATTTTTATCTTGACGAAGAAAGAATTTTTGCAAGCAAAATTCTGGAGGAGTCATGTGTGGTTGTGTGAATTAACGTCGTCTCTTCGGACTCTCTTCTTCTAAATACTAATACGACAAGATCATGCAGCATTCATTACCCATAACATCTTGCACTACAGCATTGTCATGAATTTCTAGTACTCGCTTACAGCAGCGCTTTGGAGTCTATTTTTACCTATCCACTTCAGTCTAGCCAAAAACTCGAATGCTTTATAGACGTTTGCTAACCGTAGTGGGACTCTTTATCCTCTGCGGAATATTCCCCAGCTCGAGCGCTGATGAGTCCGAGGAGCAAGAAGAGGCAGTGCACCTGGACGGTACCCGAGATGGTCTGATTGCATGGCCGGCCAAGGGTGTGGATGGCTCGTGGGCGTCCAGCCCAAGTTTCAGCGTAGAGCTGTGGTGGCGGCCGGAACGCAAGTCGCGCGACGATCACGAAGAGCAATGCATCGTCAGCCACGGCAGTTGGCAAGGCCGCTTCAAATTTTCAACTTTGCCGAGCCGGAACCTACGCTTCACAGTGCGTGATGCCAAGGGAGCCGTGGTGGACTGCGATGGATCTGCAGTGCTTGAACCACGCCGTTGGATGCACCTAGCTGTCTCATGGGACGCGTCCACCGGTTCGGCAAAGCTACTGTTGAACGGAACACCGGACCTAGACTTGCGATGCAATCCGCCTCAGCCAATGCACAGGCCAGGATATGCCGGCAACCGTGGGCAAACGTTTCGGCCTGCTCGGCCAGCACCAGCGCTGCCTTTGCTGGTGGGTGCATGTCTCGAGGGTGGCGGGGCAGTAGAACGCAGCCGAGGCACTGTGAGCGCTCTCCGCCTGTGGCCTGCAGCGCGGTCTGAATCTGAGGTCCAGGCTGACATATTTGCCTGGCGCCTACCACCTCAGGCCTCAACTAGTAGCAGTAGCAGTGGCATGCCAGGCTGGAGCTCGCTCCGGCGCCATCCGCCGAGGCCACACGTTGGGGCCGAAGAGAATCGCCTTCAAACGGGCGATTTAGTGGCCGTAACTGGCGAGCGTGGGGCCATGGTGACAGCATCAGATTTGCATGTGAGTGTGGGGACCCTAGTATGGAGCTTAGAGGGTTCGCCTAGGTGGACGGCAGCGCATTGTGGCGATCAAGTCCTCTCTGCCACGCTCACAGGTAGAAATCGGTATGATCTGATTTTTCATTTGGCGTGTTTATGTGCGCGGCTTGAAATATATGCATTGAAATTGAATCATCTCTTTAAAAAATATGCTTTTAATTGGTACATCAAAGAATCTAGACGAGGGGATTTCGGTCAATTATGTGATAATTATTCTGACCCTTGATACTCTACTTTGTTCCTTATAGTGGCTGAACTTCGAGGAGCCGGCAACTCACTTTGCAGTAGCAGTAGCAGTAGCAGCAGCGGCGGTGCAAGTGCTATGAGTGCACCTTCATGGTGTGCGCTTGCGCCCGCTGATCGGTCTACCAGCCGAAGCTTAGCGTCTGCCTTGGCGCGGCGGTTCAGCATCATGGCTAACGAGCCTGAATCTTGGTTGGAGTTGCACGAAGCGCGGGAGCGGCTCGAAGGATTGGGCCACGTGGCAGCGGACGCGTACGCTCAAGCTTGGAGCGCTGCGCCTGTTGACGGAAAGATTGCAGAAAGTAAAGTCCCTTTCGGCCCAACCAATACTTCGATGGCTTCGAAAAACGATCGGAGCACCACCGCCGGATTCATTGAGCATGAACGCCACAGTGATCAGTTAGTCCGCATCGCCATCGTGGCACCGTCTACTTCGAAAGGTATACCATTGCCCGAATGGTGGGATGATGTAGACGATGACAATGATCACGGGAATCGTGATACAAGTGGTCAATCAAGCTCTGAAACCGCACGTCTTGATCGCACCTTAAGGGGCTTGCCACTCTACGGCGCGCTTCTCAAGTCTTTGCACGCAACCTGTGAGCCCGGATTCAGATACACTGTCTATGTTGCCGCCAACGAAAACGACGCCATTCTCGGCAACACTAAATATGTTGCCAGGCTCTTCGATCTCGCCGCTGAAACTTTTGCTGAGCCTCGCCATGCAAACGAAGACAGCAGCGGCAGTAGCAGCACTGCAGGCGTCAGTTTAGGCGATTTCCCGAGCGGACAACAATGCGAAGTGGTCCAACACAAGTTACTGTCGTTGCCAGCGACGATTGTGCCCTCCAGGAGCTTATCTGCGCTCTTCAATGTACCTACACTAGCTGCTGTGGCTGCAGGCGAAGACTACGTGTATTTGGCCAACGATGACTTATTGCTGGTGTCGGATCAGTGGACAACTCGCTTCGTTAGAGCACTCCAAGAGTCGCCTCTATGGCCTAATTTAGGTGTGGCAGGCGGCGTTGACACTTCCGACACGGTCACTCCTCAACTCGAGTTTCCATTCTTTCATAGAACGCACGTGGAACTGTTTTCATGGTGTGGTGCCAACCCTTGGGCGTTCAAGAACTGGTTTGAGGACAATTGGCTCACGGACATTTACACTCCTTTCGTGGGCGCTGTTCATTACCTGAAGGACGTCGAGGTAATGTTATCTTTCTTGGGAGAAAGTACAAAATTTAGCATTCCCTTGCTTCATCAGGCTGTTAGCCTTTTCTTCATAACGAATATCCAAGCACTTTATCCTCATTCATTTCGGTATTTCAGTCTTCCCTCTTTCTAATGACAATCTACACTTCTCGTCGATTGCAGGTGGCCAATTACGGTGGTTTGATGCGCACGGCGAAGAGCAGTGGGGCTACAGACCCTCGGTACGACTTGGGCAGCGGTGGGAGCAGCAACGGGCGCACAGTGCCAAGTTATTATTTGGCAGAAGTAGCCGCAGGGCGAGAGCGAATAGCAAGTGCGCTCCGCCACTGGGGAGTACACGATTCTAAGCTACCGAGGGATCTAGGTTATTGCGCGCCACCGATGAAAGGGGCCTTACCGCCGACGCTGCCTCCAATGCCCGTGGGCCCACACCAGGCGGTTCTCGACCCTTGCCACGAGAAGAGGACTGCTCCTGGTCACACTCGACCTTTTGAGCGCCCAGCCCGAGAGTCTCGCAGTGCACCACCGCGTGCCTACTTCAGCGTATTGAACGCCTTTGGAGCTTCGAACCCTTTGCCAGCAGCTACTAGTAGTAGTAACGTAGCAGTGGTGAACCAGACAATGAATGCTGCAGGATTTGGAACTGGCCGCAACTTCAAGCTTGCTGACTCACCTGCGAGCAGTTCGACGCACGAGCGGCACCCGCTCGAAATAGCTGTCTTACATCACCACGTCCCTTTGTTTTCCAGGTAAGTAAGACAATGCGTGGCGTCGCGCTCGAGTATTTATGTGAAGTTTCCTTTGAATTCTCAATCCAAATTCAAACGTTAGGTACGGCTGCGACAAGCGCTTAACTCACGTAGTCAGCTCCCTCTTGGCGCTGGGGCATGGCGTTCGGTACGGTGGCAAGCACGTGAGCGACTTCGAAACTGACGCTGATAAGGTGTGTTGGATTAAGAATTGTGCTACAGTAGTACCAAAGGTACTCGGTACGAAGCCGAAAAGAAATTCTCTTACGCTGTTTTAGACATAACCTAATCATTGATACTCCATTTATGCACTTCGAATCATTGATGCACTTCAATTGGCGAGCCCATTTATTTTTGCAAGTTTTGCCTCTGATATTCATCGCCTTCCTGTTCTCTTCTCATTTTCCCATTGAATAGGCGCGGCTTCCGGCAATGGGCGTGTCTCCGGTGGTGACGCCTCTCGCGGACGGCGAAACCGTGAAGCCGATGGTGCTCAAGCGTTTGCTCACGATGCCATCTCGTCGCCACGAGGCCAAAGCTTCTCATTCTTGGGGCGGCAGCAGCATCAGTAGCAAAAGCAAGACTTCGCATGGGCACAGCCACCAACAGGAACAACATCAAGTAGATGTCGTCTTCATGACGTTATGGTTTTGGAGCACGGCTCCAGTCCCGAGAGATTTTTTACCGCTCACTCGTCGCTTCGCACCACATGCCAAGGTGTGCAAGAAATGTCAAGGAAGATGGAAGCAGGCAGAAAAACCTACCACAGCAGGGTCAAAGTTGATGTTTAGCTTTTTTAAGTGTTGTGTATATTGACACGTCAATTTAGTTCACAATGACATGTCCTAGTATTTCCACGCTCCACTCGTGCCATGAAATACTTTTCTCAGTCAGTTCGCCTGTGCACGCCTTAAATGCTACTTCTCAGATTGTGCTCCTCTCTGACGACGTGCACTTTCACCGAGCCTCGCTTCTCGGCAACATGCCTTGGAGTGACGTGGAAGCACTGCGACGAGAAGAAGTAGCCCTTTACCGTGCGAGTGACGCCGTTGCCGTGATCACATCTGAAGACGCTGCACGCATTCGAAGCGCAATCGCCGAGCAGACTGAGGATTCGAGGGTATCGGTTCGGGTCCTTCCAGTAGTCGCGGATTTGTTTGCAAACAAAGTGGCCAGTGGCAGCAGCGAAAGTGCTGCGCGTTTACCTCAGGCAACATCAGCGACGAGTTCGAAGATCATGGCAGAGACTATTGAAGATGGTGATTACAGTGAGGATAATTCCTTATCGTCTTGGGCAGCTCGCGCAGGCGTGGTCATGGTGGGCAACGGCGCGAACCCCACCAACAAAGCGTCCGTGGAATGGTTCGTGCGAGACGTGTGGCCAAGAGCACGCGATAGCCTTGTCCATTTCCTGTTGAATACAGCTCCAGGTGCGTCTCAGAGCGACGCTAGGAAAGTAGGGGCGACTAGAGCCGCTGCAGAAGTTGAGGTTGATGGTCAAGTAGCGGTGACGATGATGTCGAGGGCCGAAGCGGAGCGACTTGCTGCGTTCACGCTCATTGGCGCAGATTGGGACCCTGCTCTGGCTAACGTGCCCGGAGTGGAGGTGAAAGAATTCAAGCTTTGTCCTCGAAATCTAATTGCTACTTTTATACTTCGTTTCCATGCGTGAAGTGAGGCATATGTCCGTTGGATTCTCAAACATTTTTGATTTAAACGAGAATGTTGATTTCCATTCTAATTGTCCTGTGTGCTTCGTCAGGTGCTTGGCTTTCTCAACGACGATGCTCTCACAGCTGCGCTTCAGCGAGCTCGCGTCTTCGTGTCGCCGATTTGCAGCTCCACTGGCCTCAACACTAAGAATGTGCTGGCGTTGGAGCACGGTAAATGAATTGCGATATGAGTTTTGTTCACAATAAAAATAGAGTAAAGGGGTAAGCTTGTTTGTGTTTTTACGGTGATACTGAGAGCTAAATTCTCTTGCTAATTTGATTGCTTCATGTTGTTCTTCATGTTGCTCTTGGCACAGGTGTTCCCCTGGTGACAACTTCGTTAGGCGCTGAAGGCATGGGTTTTCCAAAGAAAAGCCCATCATCCGATGGGGCAACCGAAGAAGTACAAGCGTTTGCCATCGCAGATAGCGCGGATGGATTTGCCACCACACTTGGAGCCCTGTATACCGACCCAGGATTGTGGTATAAGCAACGCAACGCGGGCCGACAGCACCTTCACGATTATTTTTCAGAAGAAGCGCAAGGAAGGGCTCTGAAAGAACTCTTTAGAGACTTAGGGCTCAAGTAATGCTCCGAGGACTGCTAGGAAGTTATGCAGTTCTTCATTGAACACCACCACTTCCATGATTCCAAGGCACCCATTACCAGGTGGCCGTGTCTCCCCTAAAATCTTTGTCCACTTATTTCCCATATACCGCCGGGCTTTTTTTACTACCTAGATGGGCAAAGTTTTTATCTACCCTTACAATTAAGGATTTTTACTCGCCTGTAATTGTAGTTGCTATTCTAGATTCATCTCTAACCTGGGAGCTAAATGAACTGTAAACTACTAAACTACTAGGTTGCTTAGTGCCGGACTAAGCTACGTACTGATGACCCCCAAGGGGAAAGCATACTTGGGCTGAATGTCCTCTTTATTCGGCAGTAGCAAAGTGTGAGACTTATACAAGGCCACATCTGTATCGTTGAAACTTTTGTGATCAGGATTTCTTATCAACAAATAAAGCAACTTGAGCGACAGCGGGCTGGGTTCGATCGGGCAAACCAGGCAGTTCCTGCCAGCCCGTGCGGTGGCTGTACGACAAAGCTGGGACCTCCCCTGCGAGAACGAACCCACCCACCGCGGCGGCTGCTGCGTCTCCTCCTCGCCGCACGCCGATCGCAAGTTCGCCGTTGATCGTGCGCTCGGCACGGGGCACCATAACCGTTTCTTCGTCATCTGACGGTTCTTCGGACCCTTCACTTTCCGAGTTCGCCTTCCCAGCTTCGCTTTCTGATTCACTAAACCCTCCAAGTTCCGCTTTGCGTTCTGCTTCCTCCGCTTCTTTTTCTTCCTTCTTTTTCCTCGCCTTGATGTTTCGTTTTCGTTCTTCTGCTTGCATCTTTTTCAGTGCACTTGGTTCGATGGTGCCGTCTTCGAGTTGCACGCGCAGTCGTATTTGCTTCGCGGTCTCGCCGCGTTTAGCTTCGTCCGCAGCTTTCATCATCTTGGGTGTTGAATCCCAGTCTTCCCACTTGTCTTTCTGAGGGTCGTAAACGTACACTGAAGCTCGGCTTTCGTAACGCTCGTTCAAGCCACCAACGACGAACAAGCGCCCTTTCACAACTGCACTTGCCGCTTGAGCACGCGCACTTGGCATGTCTTTCAAACGTGTCCATGCGTTGTTTGACGGATCGTACACTTGGGTAACCTTTGACAACCCCCCTTTGGTGTATCCGGCGTTCCCCCCAGCAACATAAAATTTCCCGTCGATGACTCCATACGCAGCAAAGCTCACTCCAATGATCATTTTCCCTGGTAGAATGGTCCACAAGCCCGTGCGAGGGTTGTATTCTTCAGTGGTGGTTAGTATGCCACTGGAGGATGCACCAGTGTTCACAGAAGGAAGCTCTGCATGAAGTTGAGTTTGCGGCTTGAAATTCCCGGTGAACATTTTCACGGGAGGGTTCCCATCTTTGTTATCCCCATCAGTTTTTGAGGGAACAGGAGGAGGGTTCGGAGATGTCCCAAAGCCACCACACACAATCAGCCTCAGTTGGCCACTACCTGGGGCAGTTGCAACATTGGCACTTTTGGCCGCTTTACCATTCGAAGTCTTCTTATCGCTGCCTTCCTCGTCATCATAGCTTGACATGTCCATTTCTTCCATGCCAATCGCTCCGCCAGCACACCCGCCTCGCCGAGCTCGCATAGATGCCAGAACCCGCCAACTGGAGTGTTTGTGGGAGAACGCAAATGCAGACGCACTGGGGTCGTTGCGCTCACAACCACCAACCACCAATGTTTCGAGGCCAAGGCGCACTCCACAAGCTGCGTACCTGGGCGCAGGCATGGGGGTAACAGGGAACCAGCGGCGGCCGTCAAGAATCCAGGCCTCGCTGCGCGCCCGACCACGGCCCATCGCTTCGACACGAGGCGTTTTGTGGTGGTGATGGTGGTGCCCTTTCTTGTGTGCTGCGGCAACGACTACGTCTGGTACCTCCTCCGCTGCAACACTGGATGATGGGTGGACGTCATTGCACCAGCCTCCGCACACCAGAATGGTGAGAGAAGATTTTCCATTTGCGTCCATTGCTGCGTGGCGCTCTGCGCGTCGTGTGTTAGCGCGCAAGGCAGCAGCATCAGACCGTTCAATTTTATTTGCGGCGGCTTGTTCTACAGCCTTGAATCGTGCTGCGTCAGCTTCCAGCTTAGCAGCTCTTTTACTGGCTTTCTCTTCTTCTCTCTTTTTCTGTTCTGCCCGTGATTTTCCTCCTCTTCTGCCGCCGCCTTCGAATCCACCATTGCCGCCCGTCCATGAACTCAACGGCCCATCTCGTGCCGGAATGTACGTTTCATGCCCATCATTTTCGTACATTTCGCTGAGGTTATAGTGGGCTACTCCAGGATCTTCTCCTTCTTCGAACTGAATTATTTTCGCTGCTTGCTTCTTTTCGTGCTGGCCCAGCTTTCTCGCCCATTCTGAGGTCGATCTATCAGCATGTCCTGCTGATCCAGATTTCTCGTCGTCTCGGTCGAAGGAAGCAAGTACCCGTAAGGTGCCTAACATGTTCCCAACCACGTCCCCGCTGGGTTTCACTTGAAACCACTGGTCCATGAGCTCCCCTTCCGAGGGTAAGCCATCGACAATGAATTCGACTTGACCCAAGACATCGTTCGCTGACGTGTCATCCCAGTCCATGATAATGAACTTGACAATGCGGTTCTTTGGTGCAGTGGTGTCAGAAGCCGGAGCAGCTGGCACTGTCGCGTTAATGTGATTACCTTCCCAGTCAGGATTGGTACTCTGACTCACGACAGAAGTGCGCCCAATCTCTTTGTCACCCAAGTAAACAACCACAAAGGGGTCAGAGGAAGCACGAGAAGTAGCCGTGCTTTTGTCTCGTGCAAGTAAATTGCGTCCCGATCGTATCTCCAAATTCAGTGAACCACCGCGAACATCACTAAGCGGTGTGCTCTTCTGCCCCGCCAAATGAGCGCTGTTGGCAACTAAAGCTGAGTCATGAGCACTCCTGGCCTCCTCTTTGTCGAGCTCCTTCTCGAAAAAATCGGCGTGAGATTGGTGCGTCACGCCTTTGGCCCGTTTGCACCCTCGAACTCGCAGCTGGTAATTGCAATCCGCGCACAACCCATTGGGCTTCAAAAACGCAGGATTTCGAAAGGAACAGCCAGGAACTCGGCAACCCTCGAGAATGGGTGAGCTTTTTTTGGACTCTCTCGAGAGACGTTCAAGCTCCTCAATTCCACTTTTGTTGTCACGAGGATTTTCATCGCTAGCTTTCTTTAACGAGGCGAGCAAATTGTTATTCGGTATGTTTCCTTGACCGTCATCCGAGCCGCTTATTTTGGCGGCAGCCTTCATCCATTCTGACTCTACAGGAGTTTTTAACCCTAGCGTATCATCTGCACTTTTGGATCGGTAACCACCTCCACCCCCACTAGTTGAATTGTTGAATCGTTGAATCATCGTGATAGAAACAAAACCAATGAGCTGACACTTTAAACCGGCTGATCCTTCGGCTGTAGTATTACTGTTCTTTTATAAGTGGAAAGAGGATTCAAGTGGTGCAAGTGATCTTACAAAATGACGGCTGGTATGTACCTGGATGCGACATGACACTATTTGTAGTGCTGCCGTTAAGGGCCAAGTCTACCTAATGAAAGGACTAACGAATGCGGACTAACGGGAGCCCAGTTGTTTTATGAAAAAATCTTGGAATAACGATCCGCATTCAATACTAGGTGTAGTAAAGGTACAACAAAAGACTCAGCGAAATTTCCAATTCATATTCATCAAAAAAAATATCTTTCCAAATAGGCAAGCCATCAGAATCTACTACCTGTAGCTAGTTCGGCCTTCGGGCGTGGGCTTCATTTTATTCTCTACAGTAAAATGACGGAATGACGGAAGTCGCGATTTCGGCGTTGCAAAATTAATTGCATGCGTCCTGCACTAATACAGTACTCATTATATCTGTTCTCAAGATTCTCAAGCTCGAGCTCAAGCCGGCAAGCAAAACGTAGAAGAAGCAAGTGTTTGGCCATTTAGCACTCAGGAAACAGCACTCAGGAAATGGTAGTGCATCATTAAACTACGTCCGCACGCACTGAACTAACTAGAAGGCACTTTAATTCTGCGAACTAACTACTCCTTATACCTATACTTATGTCGAGGAATTTGGCCTTCTGGAGCAAATTTGCTGGTGCATATGCGGCTCAAGATGCTCAAGTACATTACTTTGTGCCGCTGTGACTTCTGGGCAATTTCCATTCTGTGTTTTTGGGAGAGTACCAGCTAGACTGGACTGTTTTGGCTTGGAGATAAAGCACAAAGCCACAAAGCACAAAGAGGTCGCCTTAAGCAGCTGTTTGTTAAAGTTTCGTTGCGCGGTTGCGTATGGGGGGTGGGGGGGTTAAATCAATTCAATTCAATCTAGCGGATTCTAATCCTCTTTTGTCTTAATTCAATTGCCGTTACCATTGGCCAATCGCCACACATTTTTCGAATCAAGGGCACAATTATAGAATCTTCTAACTGATTATGAATTTGGTAATATTCCATGCACAGGTATTTCAATCAATGTACGGCACGAAGCAATAGAGCTCAGTTTGTCTCTCCTTCTGTGTAAACGCCTCCTTCAAACCCTCAAGTAAGTAATCCCAGGCGCAAGCTCAGCGCGCCTATCAAATGGTAGGCACAAAATCTCCCAGTCGTGTGCGCGGCACGCAGCAGGGTCATCAATACATGCAGCCCATGGAGCATATTTCTCGAGCAAGCCTGGCACCGCAACCACTTCGGCGTACGATAATCCTTGCACATGCCCCTCTTCAACGCAAGGCGGCAAAAGAGTTGAGCCACTGAAGTGCACCGAGACCCCATCTTGGCTCACAGAACAGTCAAAGAGCCTTCAATGGAGTACAAAGGGGTAAATTAGGGGGGGGGGGGGAAAGCTTCCCGTCGAGACAAGTGCAATCCAATTCAGAGGCGGCAAGATTGTAGCCATTTAAAGGAGCTATCATTAACTAAGAAAAAAATATCAACACCCTGCAAACTAAGAGAGAAATAAGCTGTTTGTGATAACAACGTAGTGATAGCGAGTAAAAAAGACGGGCGAGTTAAGACACACTCACGCATTCGCTGAACCGTCGGCTTTCAAAGCAACACAGCGGCGTGCAAAAGTGGGCAAGTACAAGGTGAGCTTCCTCGGCGAATACGCCAAAGAATAATTGGCGCGGCCACCGCTTTGCAGCAACGCATTTGTGTAGAGCACGTCTTCGCCTTCACCGTTCGAGCCAGGCCCAGAAACCCATTTCGTTGTCACTGGGACCTGATCTTCGATACAACTGCGGTCGCTTGTGTCCTCGGCATGGCCGCTGCCGCTATCTACCTCACCATGCTGGCTGACACTACGATCTGTGCCAATGATGTGCCGCCGTATTGAGACGTGACCGTGGTGTGGTGCAAATTTCCATGACGCATCGGCTCCCTCCGCTGAAAGCTGCACCACTCGCGCGAACCCATGCCCATCTTCTTCAAGCGCCCCATCTCGTGGAGCTTGACCCACTGGCAATGAGTGGTATACATCATAAAGGGCTTCACCCAAGACCATGGGAGCATATCCGCACTTATACACCTGAGAATTGTTTGGTGCCAGTGGCGAGCCAACAGCTGCTGAGGTGGTGCCATCTGTGGCACCTGGCAAGGCCCACATTTTGAAGAGGTCGTGCCGCTGAGCATCAGCTGAAGCAAGTACGAAGCTGTGTAAGAATGCGTTTGCTCCTGTAATTGTGAGACTGCACGCCACGACTGCGAGACGATCTGGGTGCATTCTGTCATCGGCGTCCACGAAGCTAAAGGAATTGATAACCAGAAGAATCAAGGATTACACGTGAGACAATTCGAATTAATAGTGGTGTAACAGAAGATAATATCCCTGCAATGAGCGACGACACGACACTAATAACAAAATGTTCACCTAATAATATCTCCGGTGGCTACAGCAGCTGCCCGATTACGATTCGCCGCATGCGTCTGCGGCTCATACGTCCTAAGGACTATCAAACTTGGGATGGACTTCCTGCTAGACGCAGGTGTCATCGTGAAAGAATCGTGGAAAGATCTTCGAATTGCGGTCTCCTCATCTGTCGCAGCTTCTGATAGGGCCACGACCACCTAACATGCGCGCCACCATGCAAATATTGATTACAGTGCTTCTCGCAATTTAAGTCCCAATCTACACACCACTCCTTACAGCTCAAAATTGACGACCTAGTATTCTAAATTTAAAGCGTAAGTTTGCACCTCGATAGGCATGAGCGTTTGAGAGGATACGTCCGCAAATAAACCATCCAAAAATCTTATGTGTCGCGACACACACGGTATGGCTAAAGTTAGAGTAAGCTCGTTTCCAGCCAATTCGATATCAGTTTCGCCATAAGAGAATCTCGTTTTGCTCCAAGGCGACGTAAGTAGGAGTAGAAGAAGCAGGAAAGTATTCAGAATCAGCATAGTATCCAGAAGGACCTATTTTAACTGATTCTACCAACAAGGTAGATGAAGGAAAATCGTATCATGAAGGCTTCGAATATCTCCCAAATGAGAACGTCGAACAGGCCACGGCTGCAATCATCTTTGGTAGTTACGCCTTAGCAGGTGCATCAATGAGATTTCGAGCTACTTTGAATTGGAATTTTACTTTGAATTGGAATTTGATTTTGTTAACTGTTCTAGTATTTGTTTTCACTACCTGTCATCGATCCGAGACCGTCACCCAAATATGACTTGTCGTCAGAGGAGAGGTGGACTTATCACTAGCTCCTCAGGAAGCGAATTTTTCGAAGACTGAACAACACGGTACAACGAACGACGATTGAAGCAAAATCTTTTTGACAACAAACATGACGACAATCACAACTAAACTTGACTTATAACTGAACTGGTGATCACAGCACAAAAGATAGGAAACGATGAAAAATGCTGGTGTATTCCCGCAATGAGTAGCGAAGAAAGTATGACCGACACATGATCACGTAGATTCTCTCCGAAGTAAA
>Ga0307982_1002150_pt1 | contig 16012 bp, 21 predicted proteins | sample OrgLakmetagen989_FD_201847 | JGI IMG/M metagenome (GOLD analysis project Ga0307982, IMG submission 201847) | Saline water microbial communities from Organic Lake, Antarctica - #989 | ecosystem: Environmental > Aquatic > Non-marine Saline and Alkaline > Saline | place: Antarctica: Organic Lake...
TCACCCCGTTGTGCTTTACTTCAATTACAGACTGTACATAATCTGTATCGAAATTCTCACTGATTTGCTTGCGCATTTCGTCTGTAAAACCTGAGACCTTTACTACAACTCTCTCACATTCAGAAATACAAACAAGCGAACCTACTTGCCCTTTGAACTTACCTTGACCAGGAACAAACCCGATAACCCTAAGCTCGCAACTGCTTTCCATTTTAAGCTTGATTTGTTGACGAGACGTTCCGTTTTTCCACACTGCATGCGGAACTTTCAGAATAGTCCCTTCTTCGCCTCTTGCTGTAACTTCTTCAAAATGCGCCACAGCTTTTTCCATGCTGTCAACAAGACGTGTTTCTACTGAAACCACTCTGACATTATCAACAAGCTCACTTGTAACATGATTGAACCTTTCGATATAAGTTCGTTTAGAACCTTTTTGTATGTCTTCAATAGAGACTACGTCCCATGCATAAAACAAAGGCGCATACTTTTCAGGCATTATCCCTAACTGTAAAGCGGTGTTGACAAGACCGTTGGAAGTGCTTCTTTTTAGAACTTTAGTTCCTTCATGAAACAGAATCTCTCCTTGCAACTGATACCCCAGAGGAATTTTTTCCTCAGCAAACTCTCGAAGTTCTTTGAAAGCACTTACAGGAAATTCTTGACCTTGCCTTGTAGCAATCCTCACGTCATCTGTGCGAGTGATTGTCATATAACTTCCGTCCATTTTCAACTGACTGAACATTGGGAATTGCCAGTCTTCTGCTTTTACATGTTTTGGTAAACTGCAACGCATGTAAGGTTCTATTTTGATAAAACCTTTTATGGCTTTGTTGATTGAACGTGGTCCAAAATCTGCACGCAAGTCTTTTAAAAGTATTCTTTCAAAGAGATCTTGTGATTCAGAATTGAGCCTGCCAAACTCTTCATAGATTTCAATCTTAGCAGCATCACCAGACAAAGCACCAGTTGCCATTCTTTCAAATATTTCCCAAGTACTTTCTTTGAAATCGCCTAAGCCTGGTGACACAGACGGCAGAACTTTCAAGTTGTAACGTTTCAAAGGGTTGTATGCTAGTTCTAGCGCTCGTCTGAAAGAAGCATCCCAGCTAAAATCTTCCAAGAGCTCTATTTTAGCATTCAGCCCAGGCTCTGCCTTGATACACTCAAGTACTTCTAAAATTTCACAACTCCTCACTGGCAACTCCTTTCGGTGTAACGTCGTAATTATTCACAAGCCACTCAACAAAACTGTTATGGTAAACAAACGTTGCAAGCATTACTGGCTGCGCATGTTCTCCTACCGCAATACTCAAAAGAAAATTTTCAGCTTCTTTCAAACTTTGCTTTGTAGTAAATATGTTTGAGTGGCCTAATTTTCTTTTCAACTTTTCTTTTTCTAGAGTAGTCACACACTCTCTCCTATAGTTTTGGGGCTGAATTTTTTCCAAGCAGCATCCCATTCAATGTTATAATGTTTACACATTCCCAGCAACACTTCACTGAGATCGTGGTTAGCTTGTTGAGTGCCGTTTACTAAACCCTCAAATACTTGCAAGCGTTGTGTCACAGTACATTCTTGCAAATGACCGAAGTCTTTGCAAAACTTATCTGTCATAGCAATAACCAGCCATCGCAATTGCAAGTTTTCTTTTTCAATATCACTCAACATTTTTTTCACTTCCTTTAGTTTTTCGTAGATAAAAGGCGTATCTCCTGCGACAACGTTCTGCCGCAAGAGCATAACCTAGTACAACACCTATGACAAATATGAGAAACATGGCAGTTCTCCTAATCAATTGGTATTAAAATTCAATGTCAATAAAATCGACTTCACTCTCTCTTTTCAATCTCCCTGTATCATAATCATAAAAAGAACCTTCAACCTTACCCATCAAACCACTGTGACGAGATTTCAGAGAAGACATTTTTATTAAATTACTTTCCATTTCATCATCGGAAGTCATGTCTCTGGCAAAACCGATAACGTCATACGATATCTGTTTTATTGAACCTGAGCCACGAATATCGTCTAAAGTTGGTATGACACCTTCTTCAAAAGACTTTTTTCCGCTTTGAACTTTTCGTAAGTGAGATACAAGACCTATCCATACAGGGTAGCGTTTGACAAGTTTTAACAAATCATTCATGATCTTGTCTTGCGCTTCCAGACCTTCTTTCCCTTCAGCACCTTCAGATACAAGTATCGTTATGTGATCTATAAAAAGAAATTGACAGCCTTTTAAGCACATGTATTCTAGTCTGTCATACATAGAAAAGTCTGCGATAGCACCTTGATGGTCCAAGATTGTTATTCGCGACTCTCCTTTTTCATCCTCTTTAAAGAAACTGTCAACACCTTCTTCTAACTCTTCAATAGGGATGTCGTGTTTTGCACTGTTCTTTTTCAAAGACATTGCTGCTAAGATTGTAGTTGTTTCTGCAACAGATTCTTCGAGCGAGACAATCCCTATAGAATAAGGCGTAGTTTCTAAAATGTGTAACATTATTTCTTTCATAACAGTAGATTTGCCACTGCCTGTTCCGGAAACAAATGTTGCAATTTCGTGAAAACGCATACCTTTGAGTTTAGTGTTCAGACCTTCTAGACAAGGAGGGTATGGGATAGATTTGACTGAGCGATGTTTCCGCAAAGCTTCTTTTACATCTTCTTTGCTAGTTACCATACCAACAGGCGTTTGTGAAGCAGCATTAAAGATTGCTTGCTGTATTCCGTCTACACCTTCATTCATATAAGTTTCGCAAGGGTCGTTAAAAGCAAGAGTCGCCACTTTTACTTTGTCGTAACCTATAATTGAAATGGCTTCTTTTGTAGCTGCATCGCCTGCTTCATCATGGTCAAACATCAAAATGACTTCTTTAAAAGAGCGCAAATACTCTCTTTGTTTCAGAAGATCTTTTGTCATAGATGACGAACGCAGAGACACTACTGGGTAAAACTTATCCCATCTTTCAATGTTGGCTTGTTGTACGGCCATTGCATCCAACTCACCTTCGGTCACAATTATTCGCTTACCTCCCATACTAAACTTATCTTGACCGAAAAGTAAATTGGTAGTGCCTATCATATAAAACGTTTTAGGGAGAATTCTTACTTTGTATGCTTTGTCACCGTAACGGTAATAGTGTGCTTTGATCTTACCGTCAGCGGTGTACTCAACTTTACAACCGTAATGTTCTGCCACGCGTTTGCTGATTTTTCTGTCACGAAAGCCACGTACTTCAAAGCTTTCAATTTCTTCGACAGTCTTTTCTTTGGGAAAAGAATCCATGATACTTCTTTTCTTTCTAGGTCTAGGAGGCTCTTCTCCAGAAGTCAGTTTTTTACCGCCCCATTCTTTGCAACTGAAACAAAAACCTGTCCCATCTTCGTAGATCTGATAAGCATCTGAAGACGGGCAGTTGGGACAAGGCTGGTTACTTGTGACTATTTTTCCCATTACGTTCACCTATCTTTTCTGCTATCGTATTCAGGGCAAGACTTAGTAAGAAAGCACAAAACCCTAAAGCAAGATAGTCGAATCTGCCCAACGCTGCTACGTCAGAAAGTGCTACTATTACGTAACCGAAGACACCTGCAATTGCCGAAAGTACTAATAACATTGTTATAACTGGAAGCATTAAGTTTTCTCCTGAGTTTTTGTGAAAGGCGACATTCTCAGCTTATGCCTTTCGGTTATGTTTTCTGAAACTTTCCACTGAACTTTTTCAATACGTTTACTGTGACAGTCTTTTCTAGTAGGTGCTTCCACTGCACATAAAGACCAAGTCTCTGCGTAAGTCAACATACCTTTAGCTTTATATTGTTCTAACACAATAAAGTCAAAGCTCTTCAAAGAACCTTCTGCGGTTATTTTTTGCATCCATTTAGAAGAAGATACGTAACTTTTCCAGTCAGACTGTAAACCGTAATTGTTTTTTCCTGCAGTGCGATAATGTTTCTTGCCTATATAAAACTCTCCGAAAAGAGGGTCATGAATTACATAGATAAAACCTATATACTCTTTTCCCCCCATTTGCTCGGGAAAGTCCCAGTGTCCGTTATCCATCCAAGTGTCTCCCGTTCAAAAAGATTTCGAAATTATCGAGTGCTTCGCGTTGTGCCGCTAACCTGTCTTTTAAATAGTAAGGGTCTTTAGCCATCTCTTTGAAAAAGCCCTCAGGGTCGTATTTCAGATAATAAAGCTCGTTCAGCTCACTGAGAGTAAAGCGCATTAAGTTACCAAAGTCAGAAAGTACTGTATAAGTTTTTTCATTGACCTTGCTCACTAAAACTGCGTTTGTAAGCCTGTCAGGGTCTTTTGTTAACAACGGCATGCCTGTATAAATGTTTTCAATCTGAAAATTCATTGACAAGTTCCCCTTCAGCTGAGTATTCGCGTATTATGACGTTATAGCTCTCTTGCATACCGTCAAGAGCGTAATCATGCACATAACCATCACGAATATCTGAGATAGTTTCTTCCAAATCGTCTATTTCAGACAACGGTATGCGGATTTCTTCTGCGACTTTAACCACCAGCCAGCCACTCACCGCATGCCTTCCATGCAAGGCCACTTTGCCAAGAGGTCTTCAAACTTTGAATCAGCAGTCTCTTGAATGTAGATGAGGCTGCCATTGAGCACCAGTTCATCGTACCAATTCAGAGGATGTTTTTCCAGATATTTTACCAAGACAACTTCTTGCATATCTTCTTCGGTCTTACACCCTGCCAGCCATTTTTGAGCAGTCTTTTCACCGACTCTGGCTAGTCCAGGAATGTTATCTACAGCATCACCTGACATGATTTGTCCGTAAAACATTTTGAGAGCATCGAAAGGTTCTGCGACATCTTCCCACTTAGTTTTGATATGAAAGTGACGCCCAGGTATGCAGCGCAAGTCTTTATCAGTAGCACAGATAATATAATCGTCAACATCCATTTCGTTGGCCCATATTCTCAACAAGTCATCAGCCTCTCTTCCTACCGCAGGTATTGCAACACCTGTCTCAACGAGCCATTGGTCAAGCATTTTAACATACTCTCTTACGGGACTTGTCTTGCCAGTCTTTCGAGACTTTTTGTAGTTAGGATATAGTCTTTCGCGATAATTACCCATACCGCGAATCGCCATTTTGAAAGAGCTTGCATTAACTTCTTGCAACATTCCTTTGAATTGTCTCTCAAAAATCATCTTAGCTTTCTCAAAGATATCTTCACGGACTTCTGGTGGATCGTCTTCAAAACGCGTACCTGTACCTTCCAGTCGATTAATATACGTCTCAGAATTTGCCGATTGCCATGCTACCCAAGCTGCAGGATATGTCATTGCATCACCGTCTACAAGTGCAATTGCTGTCATAATTTTTTCTCCAATGTTGTTTGTGCGAGCCAAGTCGAATATACCAGCTCATCTGTTAATGGGACTTTGCGATTCATTTCCAAAAGACCTCTTGCCATTGAGTATTCTTTCAACAAAGCCACCCTTTTCTTTTTACTTTTTACTTGCTTACCGTTTACAGACAGGTCTAATGCTAAAACTTGTAAAGCAATGTCTGGTAACATTACTTCAAGACTGTCATTTGTAATACCTACTATCAACAATCTCTGTGCGAGAGAAACCCTCGAAATGATGAGACTTGTAGATGTCACTACTTTCATCACAGGTTTTTGCGGGATTGCTTTCAATAACTCAAGCACAGCAATTACATCGTTATATTCTGCAAGCATTTGTTCCCGATTAGTTTTCCATTCAGGTTTGTACTTAGACTCGTCACCCCACCTCAGACACTTCACTGCGGCTTGTGTAAGTTCAGCCAGCTCTTCCAGCAAGAGATATGCATTATAAGTACTATTGTTCATTTGTAAAACCTCCAAAACGTCGTTCGTATATTTTTATTACCATATCTTCTATTGAAGAGAGACTCAGCAAGCACTGGTCTTGACTCATATTTCCCAGCGCTGTAAATAAGAACACGCCAGAGACTTTTGCTATCACGTCTAAAGGCTGTCCTTGAAACAGAGTATTGAGCTGATGTACGAGCGCTTGTTCATTCTTAATTTCTTTCATAACATGCCTCAGTGAATTTCGTGCCAACTTTTACCTGTGGCACCTGCACCGTCCATAATAGTTACTCCGAATAGTTTAGGACCTTCTTTGAAAGCCCAGACTCCGATTTGTTTTGCTCTTTCTGCAAATTCTGTTTTCACCATGAAGTTGAACTCATCATGATACATTATTAAAGGGTGGTATTCTATCCCTTCTTTGTCCATTTGCTCAACAGCCAACATGAGCGCGGTACTGCACGTGATTTTCTCGCAAGCTTGTAAGAGATATACCAACAGTTTATGTTGAGAGTCAATATAAATACGGTTACCCGCCAACGAAGGTACATAGCCGAAACCGCGTTTCTTTGTACTGACATAGATTTTCCTCAATTTATCTACTAAGTCTTTGAAGCCTGGCACTGCAGCAATAAACCCATTCTTGAGCTTTGCGCCATTACGATCATCGACTGTTCCAAATATATACAACCAAAGTTTGCCACCGCCTGCTCCGAACAAGAAAGCATACAGTATTCGTTTTGCCATAGGTCTTGTACAGACTCTTCCGTAACCCATCCCCTCTAACACATCGTTCAACTTTGACATATTGTATAGATGGATGTCCTCATTTAACAAGATTCTGATGTAATCTTTATTTCCCAAGTAATGCGCAAGACCTCTCGCCTGATTACCTGAAGAGTCACAACCTACAAGAGTGTAACCATCCAGTGTGGTAAAAAGTTCTCGCATCTCTTGGCCGTAAAGACTTACAGCTGTACCGTCATCTTCTTTTTCGCCCGATGGTACATTGGCAATAATCTTGTGACGAGAACGCATGCTGGGTGTACCTACTACCATACAACCTCCGTGCAGACGTCCCTCAGAGTATTTCTCTATCCAACCTTTCACAATACCGTAACGTGAATTTATTGTCAGATACTCTGGATAAAGTGCGCCTTCTTCTCCTAATAGCAACAAAGAGTCTTCAGTTATCTTCGGAGACATTTTGATTTTCTTTTTGTAGTCATCTGGATCAACCTTCCAATTATATTCAGTCGGTACCCAGCCTTGCCTGAACAAAAAGATTTTTACATCGTCGCTACTGGACAGCTGCAAAGGCTCAAATCTCACACGACAGAAACCTCCTGTACATATCAAATCTTCATATGAGCCGTCTTCAGGATCTACGCCCAGTGCTTTTGCAGTATTTACATGGTAATTTCCTTGTCCTGTCCATTGCGGGTATTTTGTAACAGCACGTATCTCTGCATCTTGTGAATGAGGGATACGGTCTACGATTACAGACTTGGAACCCAGCTGACTTTCCAGTTTGGAAGTTGTGACATCAAGTCTAACTTTCAACTCATCTCTCAACTTAAGTGCTTTTTCAATATCAAAAGGCCATCCTTCCAGTTCAGCTTCCCCAGACCATTTCGCCACAGCGTGTTCTGCTCGCATGTAAGTCTTGATCTTTGGAACTTTTGTCAAAAGCAGCGAATACTCTCTGTCTAATTGATGAAAAACTTTCTCCAACAAATCAACATCAGTTTCACAGTAAAGATCCATCAAAGGAGACCACTGTTGAAACTCTTCACCTTTAGGACTTTTTCTTTCGATAATACCTTTGTCAATAGACTCTTGTCGAAAGTCCATTTTGGGGAACTCAAAATGCACGCCCCATCGCTCTAGTGAGTGACCCTCATACCCGAACCTTCTATAGTCCAATATTTGTGACATAAGTAACGTATCTAAAACTTTTACATGTTTAGGGACTACATAGCCATAAAGTTTTTTCAACAAAGGTACATCGTAACCTAATGCATTGTGTGCAACAATTACAGTGGCTTTGTCAAAGACTTCTTTCCAACCAGTCTCGTCTCCATAGAATTTTTGCACCTTTCCCGAACCAAACACTTTAAGGCAAAGAACCCACATTGTATCTGCTTCCAAAAGGTAGCCGTTAGCTTCAATATCAAAACCAACAATCATAAAATTCTCCCTTATAAAATTGTGTCAGAGTGTGCCAGTCTCCAACTTTGAACCCCGACCATCCCCTGAGTATCTCTTTGAGAAAAAAGTCTCAGGAGATGTCGAGACGGTATGCAGTTTACAGCATTTTCAACACTTTTTGCACATGAGCAGCTGACGGTCTTTTGTCGGGATACTCAACAGCAAGGATGCCAAATAGTAAGTAGAAAGCACTTTTTCTAAGCTCTTGCACTGCCTTGTCTTTTTGACCCAATCTTGCATGATATTTTCTCATCTGCACTAACATGGCAAATAAGAATCTGTCAACATCTCCATGAGCAAGTTCCCACTCAGTTTCTACCCATTGCATGTCTGCAATGTGACCTTTGTAGTGAGAAGGGTCTACATGAGTTTGAACCTCAGTATCAACCATTGTGGGCTGAGGATTCTCTACCCACACATTCTTAGCAGTCATTCCTACAGATTGTTCCCATTTAGCAGCCGCTGCACGAGCTTTTCCTACGCGTTCTGCTTCGTCAATTTCGTCAGAGTGCTTTGACATTAGTACTTACCTCCCTCAGTGTCATCTTCTTTTACGCCTGAATCAGAGTTACTATCAGACTTTTCCAAAGAATCTTCGTCAGCTTCTCCTTCGTAATCTTCTTCGTCAAACTCTTCGTGACCGTCAGAATCGTCATCTTCAAGGGCACTGCTCGTACGTCTTTCGTAGCTGCCGCCAAACTCATCGTCTTCAAACTCGTTGTTGGCTTCATAAGGGACAAACTCCAACACTTGAATTGTGTCAAGCGCAACAGATAACAGATCTTCGGCATTTCTCCAGCCGTAACACTTTATCTTAATCTTGGAACCGTTACCCAGCATTTGTTTGAAAGGTTTACGGTCTTTGTCAATTACAGTGATGTAAGCTTTTTTACCGTCTTTGCTTTTGAAAGGGCGTGATACGTTAAAACCATACAGACCTTCATACTCTTCATGAGTCTCCAGCGGGAATTTGATCTTTTTCTTTTTGTTCTTGTCAATACCTACTTTGAAGAAAGTCTTGTTAATTAGAGTTTCTTCCAAGATATCTACGTCTTCTTTTGTAATGAACAAGTTCAGACTGTATTCCAGACCTTTGTTTTCGTAACCTTTTTTAGGCTTGTGAACAGACGCGTATGTAGTGAAACCTTCTACATAGATATACTCAAATTTACCTTTCTTTACATGTTTTGCAGTCATTATTTTTCCTCAATTAAATTTCGAATGTTTCTAAATTGTCACACATGATGTTTTGCAAACCTACTTGATAAGGTACTAGTAGGTAAAACGGAAAGAGGTAGACGTCACCTCCGTTGTTGTTATTTGCTACGAACATACCTGCAAAAACAGGTTCACATTTAGTTTGAAACAAGTAAGTTGCATCGTAATCTTCACGATCACTGACCATTCTCGTGTCAATACCTAAACCAGGTACAGTTAAGATATCCAGTGGAGTTTCTACGATATAAATATCTCCTCCAATTTCTTCACTGAAAGTGTTTCTCAAATCTACTTCTTCGGGAAGAAATGCCAGTAAGACTTTTTTCAGTTCAGGGAATTCATACAAATGGTCATAGACTTCTTTATATTCTTTCAAACGTAACATCAATTTTTCCTCAAAGTCGGTCTGAAAGCTGGGTCTTTATTGAGAGACTCAGAACCCATTTCATTGAAAAGCTTGTCGATCATTTCAGACACATAAGCAAAGTCTACATTTTCATTGTAAGACAATGCTTGCCAAAGTTCAGCCATGTACATGTAGTCAACACCTGCCAGTTGATCTTTAAACACTGCTGCCTGTAGCAAGTCAAACTGCTGCAAGTTCATCACAATCTTTACAATTTGACCTGCTGAAATTTCCCAACCTCGACCTAGAAATTTTCTCAATCTGAACACAGACGCCAGCGGATACTTAGACCCATTGTAAATAAGCTTTTTACTCAGCATTGATTCCATTGCCAAAGGAGGCATTTCCAGAAAGTTTTTATCGAAATTAAAGTAACACATTGCATGGACAAAATCGAAATACTTGTGCACTTCGGCAGGTTTTCCAGTAAACTTTGTGATGATTTGTATCTTACCGGTCAAGCTGATTGCGTTTGCAGTGATTGTCTTCAACTGATAATCTTTTGAATCATCGGTATCAATTGTGATAATTGGCTTATGCCTTATCTCTATGCTATTGAGAGCGACGATTTCTACACTCGTGACTTTACTAGATATTACGAGATTCTCCATTGTCACACGCTCATAGCCTGCAGTCTTTGCATAGTACTCAATCAACCGTCTTGCTGTAGCTTTTCCGCTCAAGTACACATCGTAGTCGTTTATTTTTTCACCCATCATCACCGATGAGATGGCCCCTCCCGATACATAGAGATTTTTACTGACAGCAAGTCTTAGACTGGCATCTTCAATTGAATTCAGCCAGTCAATCATTTTGTGGCTGAGCGCCCGTTTAACTTCTCTTCTACTCATATCTGTCTCCTATATGAAACAATATTCACTTTCTAATACTTCTCGTATGTCTAATTGACCATACTCCAAGTCACATATATTACCACGAATCTCATCAACGAGTCGTGGCAGCGGGTTGTCTTGATACAGTTCCACAAATGTTGTTCTGGTCACAAGAAACAGTTCTGCCATGTCTGCTAAAAGGCAACCATAACTATCATGTACTGTTGTGACTGGGAATTCACACCTGTCTGTAATCAAAGTTAAGTGAGCAGCATCCAAACTGTGTATCATATTTGGTGCAGCACCTACTTGTTGCCTACCTTTTCGATACTTAGCATCTTCCAATGCGAGAATTGCGATTTGGTAAGTGTTCTCAAAATAGCCCGTAGAAAGTCTGTCTCCACTGGGTCTACCATACTGTATCCAAACTTTCTTGCTGGGGGCATCTACATAACGTTGCACAACTGGAAAGTCGGTGATAGGAACTCTCCACTTTAAGTACTGCATGTTTTTGTCAGCACGTGCACCTGCCTCTGTAAATATCTCCAGCATTCTAACTGAACGTACCATGATACGTTTACAAGTTTCATAGATTAGACGTCCGAGCAAATTTGCCCACTTGTGCTCCATGTAAGTGAGTTGACTTATGTTGTGCTTAGACGCATCGTCAATGATTTGCTGTGAAAGTCCAAAGTTGGTAACTCCATAAGGAATTGTCATTGTACCTCTTTTGCAAATCTTTCTTCGATGTTTTATATCATCAATCCAAGACCAGAATACCCAACCTGCTTTCTCGTAAGAATCATCTGCTTCTTCACGTAAAAGCTTCAAGGCGAGATATATTTCCCGTCTTTCTTCAGAACGTTCTTCTGTGGACTGCATTACTGTGTTTAGATACTTCACATTACTCACAAGCTGTTCTGCTTGGTTAATCTCTTTCTTGGAGAAGTGAGAGAGTTTCTCTTCAATCTCTTCCCACACGTGATCTGATACAAAGCGATATAAGTCACCAGGAAATTCTTGAGGTACAAGATTTACATAAGGTGCTGCTTCGTGATCTCGTGTGAGTGCTGCAAGATGTTGTGAACCGTTTGTTGAACCGTCAATAAATGCTTCCAGATTACTTTCATAATCGTAAATACATCTTTCTTGAGGGTTTATCAACGATGTTGGTTTTGATGCCCATACATGGATGTTGTTGAGTTCCACACATGCTGCAAGAAATTGCCAAGGTTTGTCTGCTTTCATCCATCGTGTATATTCCATAGGCGCACTGCCATACAGTCTGAACAGAAAGACATTTTCCAAGGCCCACTCATAACGATCTTTTACAGGAATCTTGTCAGACTTTCTACCGTCTTCTCTGTCACAACCTCCTCCCCAATTGTTCGCCAACATAACCATCAGCCAGAAGTAACCTTGCTGACCAATTGCCTTGACATCTTCACGCAAAAGAAGACCTCTTGCCAAGTCGCAACCTTGTTCATGCAAGTACGCTGTCGAGCAATATTTACGTCCTCTGAAATCCAAGAAGTAACTGTGATAGAAAGTGTTATCTTCTATTCTTGATGCCATATCAATCAAAGTTCTTGCTTCTCTGTCTTTCGACTTCATTGACTGAACTTCAGTGTTTTTCCAAATATCATCAAACACTTCAGACTCTTCTGCATAACACTGACTTGCAATTTCCAGCACAGTGTCATTTACTCGCCAACCGACTTTTTGCGATCTGTTGACCATGCGAAAGATCATCGGATGTGTCTCTGCTGTCATCTTTTTCACATCAGTGTCAAGAGTTTTTACTAATTGTCTACCGTCTACTGACAGACAAGTATCCCATAAAGGGTAAGGTTCGAACGCAGGCAGTCTGTCTATTTTGGGCAACTTCACTTTTGACCACAACGCTGACAACGCTTTCTCATCTACCGTCTCAATTACATAGACTGCATTCTTTTTAACTTTCTCCTTTGCAATTGTTATTAAATTAAATTCTTGAAAAGTGTACAGTAGAAAACCACCTACTTTTGCAGTCTTCAAAGATGTCATCCTCGCACCTGTGGAGCTAGCAAATGCCCTGCCACATTGTGTTATGATTTCACTGAACACTACTCCGTAAGTTGTATCTCGCTTACCTCTTGTACAGAGATAGATTTCGACAATCACATGGTCAATATATTGGTCGGGATCGTAATCTTCCAATACTTTGAGGTCAGATCTTGGCGGAATCTCTCGGGCAATTCTTTTCTTCAATCTTTCAATTATATCGTCTCTCATACTTCCATCATAATATTAAGTAGGTTATAAGGGTTACAAGAAGTAGGAACGGTATTACCTTTCCCAATATTTTTAAAAGTATTAATACTATAAGATGACCAAGACCTTTTGGCAAATGGCCTCCACGCAGGTCACTCGATGAGTCCCACTATTTTCAGTTTATTAAGTATTAAATCCTCTTGTTGCGATTTCTTGCTTTGACCAGCTTTACTGGCGGTTCTTCGTCTTCTCTTTGGTGTATCTCCCAGTAGTAATGTACGTACTACTTTTCTGTACTTGCGCAAAAATAAACCTCGTTGAAAGTAATACGAGAAGAAAGGCCGAAGCCCTTCTCCTCAATTTATTAAAGAAGTTCGTCAAGAACAGCCTTCACAATACCGTACAACAGAAGTAATGTCAATAACGTCATGACTACTTTTCTTCTTCTTTTTTCGGGAACTCTTCCTTAAAGTCTTCCCAGCGGTAACTGTCGTAGTTATCTACCGCCAACATAACACCGCCTCCCAGCGCAATTACCGTACCACCAGCGATTGCAAAAGGTGCCCATGCAGGCGCAGTTACAATCCCAAGTGTTCCGAGTAATCCTGTAGTCCCAACTGCTGCAGCTCCTGTTAAAGTTGCGGTAGTTCCTCCAACAAGTGCAGTTGAGTATAAAGCATTCTGTTCATAACCTAAGAAAGATTTTGACCAGTAATACGTTTCCATTCCAAAGTAAACACTCTCATTCCAAGCAGTTCTCCACATATGTCCTGACCAGTTTACTGTGCTCGCCCATAGTGTATCTTCGTCAGAAAAAGTCACTTCAAGAGGCGGTTCGTCAATTGCAACAGACTGCTCTACTGTGAGAACAATTTTTGACCCATCATCCAGAGTACAGATGAAAGTGTTTTCTGCGGAGACAGCACATGCGGTTGCAGAAATGGGGTTCTCAGTCGTTGCGTGAGCATTCGCTTGCATGAGTGAGATTACGAAAAATACAATAAAGGTAGCAACAATAATGCTTACTACTTTGTTTAGAAGTTTGAAGAAAGTTTTCATAAAGGTTTTCCTTAATTTTGGTAAGTGACACTATGTCATTATCTAAGAGAAGAGGCCGGAAAGACCTCAACAATATTTACGCCAGTTTGCTACTGATGAACTTTGAACACTTGAAGCCCAGAACTATTACTATTACAATTGCTGTTGCATTAACTCCAACGTTTGACCAGTATAAAAGATGGTAGCTTGTCTCTGTTTCTACATGAACGCTTGTCAAAGGGTAACCGAGTAAATAAAAGTCAACATTGTAACCTGCGAACATGTAGTAAATATCTCTGAACAAAACAATTGTGTGACCAAATATGTAACTTGCAATTGATGCATAGAAAGTTGCTGCTGCGAACCAAAGTATAAATAATGTCATAGTATCACCTATTGAGGAAAGTAGAGGAATTTCTACTCTTTCATATAAGATACTCCTTTTTGCGCAGTTTTTATTGGAAAAAATTGCCCCCGAGTATGAGGCTCGAGGGCTGAGCGCAGTTAAAACTGAGGCTATCTCAGTCGTCAAGTCACGGGAGAGTGACATAAATATTATGCAAGTGCTACATTCTCTAAGTAATGCAAGCACATTTGTTCCAAGGTCATACCTTCATAAATAACATCGCTGGCTTCAAAATCGAAAGACATTCCAACGTGAAGTAACTCACCTTGCTCGTTCATCTTACGGTTAATAAGTATGAACGGGTCCATGCCATTATCGAGCGCAGCTTGATCTGCCCAATAGTAATACTGTACATTGACATTAAGTTCTTTGTCTTCTGTCACAGATATGTCAGCATAATCAGGGTTTCCTCTGCGGTAAGTCTGATTGTTTCTGGAAAAAGAAGTTGCATAAGCAATGCCGAATACTGCTGCTGCGTGTACAATTCCTTGTGAACTTGTAAAATTTGTTTTGGTATATAAAGACATCAAATGTCTCCTCAGTTAATGTTGTTGTATTTAGGTAAAATATAGTTTTCTAAATGTGCTAAACAAGCCTGTTCAACAGTTGCGGCTGTGCTTTCTGGTACAAAGACAAATGCCGTAGAACGTAAACCTCCTTCATCCCAGTTTAAGTTTTTCAAGACTTTGTGAGGTTGTTCCAGATCGGTTGAACTTTCCCAGTAATAGAACTGCACTGTCATACGAATGTCTCCACTGACTTTTTCAGAGATTTCTGAATACTTCGGCACGTTGCGACTGTAATCAACTCTTTTGAAAGTTTCTAATTTTGCTTGTGCAATTACAAAGGCTGCTGCAGGATGTAACACTCCTTGCAAATCTCTGAAACTGGCAGTTTTCAAAATATCCATTAGATTTCCTTAAGTAACGCCAATACCACCATTCTCTGAAAACATGATGTCAACTCTTGCCACAGCTTTGGTACTCCAGCCTTGAGCATTTCTGACACGATAGTCCACTTCATAACGGTAATTAGTTATACCGAACATGAAAGGAAGACTGGCGCTGAAGTTGAGAGAAGCACTATTACCGGAAGGTGCTGCAGTCGTTGATTGAGTCCCTGTAGAATCTCCTGACTGTCTCACCCAAGTAGCATTTGTCAATTCTACTTCCAGAATAGTTGTGGAGCTTGACACTGGTAGCAAGAAACTGTCATTGTAACTGCTCGTTTCACTATTGCGAGATACTGCAAAATTACTTACAGTGGGGATTGTTGCTGGTGCAGGTTTGTTGAGCGTCACGTTTCGAGACACTACTGTAGTGGCAGAGTCGTCATCCACAATTGTCAACCTGACAGTATAGACACCGTTTGCTCTTGAAGACATGTCAAAAGATGTGGTGTTTGTTGTGGAAGCGTTCATGTTGACAGTTGCAATCACATTCCCGTTAAACAGCAATGCTGCAGTCTTAAACTGAATTGTCCCATCATAGTCTACTGCATCAAACGATACAGGTAAAGTGTTACCAGTAATGACCGCCCCAGATGCAGGGTTGGTGAAAGTTACAACAGGAGCTTGGTTTACAGCTGGTGGCGAAGATGTCGCCAATGCAAACAGTTGACCTATGTCTAGCATAAAAGCAAAAGGTTGCCCTGGACTTGGGTCGACAGTGTCATTCGGATCTATAAAACCATTTGCGTCAGGTTTAGCACCTATGTATGTTGCCAAGAATTCCATCCGATAACCTGTAGTTTGCAAAGTATTGTCGTTCGGATATTTTGAACGATACCTTGTCAAAATACTTGC